>LFIK01001752.1_pt1 | contig 17348 bp, 12 predicted proteins | sample 643401 | NCBI WGS metagenome assembly LFIK01 (sample SAMN03777447, study PRJNA286221) | soda lake metagenome | biome: soda lake; feature: Kulunda steppe; material: water; isolation source: sample T5-Br brine of Lake Tanatar-5 | place: Russia: Kulunda steppe | collected 2010-07
GCGAGCTCGGAGGGTCGGATGGTCACCGTTGAGCATCACGGTGAGGTGCTGGTCCCGACCTTCCAGCTAGACACGGATCTGCGCGTGCGTGACGACGTCGCCGCCGTCACCGGCCGGCTGTCTGCAGTCGGGATGGATGGCTGGGCAGCATGGGCCTGGTGGGTCGGTCGGCGCGCAACGCTCGGCGCGAGTCCGATCGGCCTGCTCGATGCGGGGCAGCACGAGCGGCTTCGCGAGGCTGTCAGCCGGCTCGTTGACCCGCACGCATGAAGCCGTGTGGTGTCAACGGGTACCTGCTTGTCCCCGTTGGCGTGCGTCGTGTGCGAGTTGGTCGCGGCAGACGTTGGTGGACGGCGAGCCACAAGGGGCACATGCGAAAGTTGGAAAGCGCTAACGCTCGTTAGACCCAGAGAGCACCGGCCTGGCCGTCTGTACCTGCCCAACCATTACCTGGTCAGGGCAGATCCCAGACGATCCGGAGTGCCGACGAGTATGCGGACGCGTACTCACTTCCCAGGTAGTTCAGGGCGATCGCCGGATGCGCTCGCGGCGCGACCTCTTCGTCGTAATCCAGCAGCACCTTCGCCAAGTCGAGAAGGACCTGCTGGCCGCTGGACGCGTCGCATCGGTTGTGGACGAGGTCTTCGACCGTGGCTTCAGACACTTGCCCCGAGACCTCGAGTTCCGTCAGGATCCGGTCGGCGATCTGCTTTTGGCGGATCGGGGTGAGCGCCGCTTTGAGCGCCGCGGCGAGCGTTGTCTGATTCATCTGTTTTCCAGCATGGGAGCGGCTGGTGCAAATCGCAGGGTGTCGGAGGGTTGTGGCTGGATGGTCAGCGCCGCGGTTCGGGAGTGCCGCCAGCACGCTTGAGAACTTGCTCGCGGAGGTCGTCGTCACTTCGGAGCAGCCACAGGCAGGCACGGACAAGTTGGGTCTTGGGGACATCGTGAGTGTACGCGAGTGTGGCGAGCCACCGACTGGTCGGCTCGTCGAGGTCGACGGTCAACCGGGGCATCGTTGGACCTCTCATGCGTCGTCGGACTGCATGGCGAAGGTGAGCATTTCCTCGCCGGCGGCTTCGACATCGAAGATGAAGCTGGCGGTGTCTGCGATCGGGTCGGCCAGGCGGATGTAACCGGCAAGGGACTGCACGCTCGCGCGACCCTGGGTATTGGCGACCACCTCGTGGGGCATTCCGTTCATCAGCACAGTGGTTGCCCATCCGGCCCTTAGTCCATGGTGGGACAACCGTTCCCACGCGGGCACATCGAGCGGCGGGTTGGTGCCGCGTCGCTCCGCCTCGATGTTCACCGCAGCAGCAGCTTCCTGGAAGCAGCGGTTGTGGCTGTCGCCGGTGATGGCCACGGGGGTGTGGTTGCGGCTTGAGATGAACACCGGATCCTTGTCCTCGGGGGGGCGGCCGACGTGGCGTGCCCAAGCGCGCGCGTAGATGTTGAGTAGCGTCTTGAGGTCGACGATGTCGGTGTGGGCCACGGTGTCACCGTTGGACAGCACGATGTCGTACTTCGCGGGCGGGACGGCGACGTAACGACCGACCGACTGCTGGTCCGTCTTGGACTTCTTGATGCGGAGCATGACCGCGTCAGGGTGGTTGGCGATCGTGCCGATGTCGCCCCAGGTGAGGGCAGACGCTTCGGACCGGCGCAGCGATCCGTGCCACGCGCATCCGATCATGGCGGCGTCGCGGATCCGCTTGAACGGCAGTTGGCCGATGGTGTCGAGCATCGCGATGCGGTGGTCGACATCGGGCAGGGTGCGACCGGGACCGAAAGCGATGGGGGTGAGCAGGTCGCCGACGTAGACCCTTCTTGCGAGCGCCACCATCCGCGAGTCCACGGAAGCCGGGCTGCGTGCGTTGCCGTTGTTGGTGGTGAACACGGGGCCCACGGTGCGTCCCTGCTTGGCGTAGATAGCACGCAGGGTCTTTAGCGCAGTGGTGGGGCAAAGCAGCGCTTCGAGTGGTGTCTCACCGCCCTCGTGGTGGAGTTCACGGCCGGGGTAGGGCAGGGTTACGACCAGCGGTGCCACCCCTCCACGCTTACTGGGCAGGTGCAGCCGAAGACCTCCCTCGGGCAGGTCCTCGAGGTCCTCGAGGCGGAGGTCAGCAGCGCGGCTGGTGCCGATGCCTGACCAGGTGTCAGCAGCAGGGTCGTGGACGAGCCCGGGGTGGCCGACGAGTGCGACAAGCGCGGCGTCAGCAGCCACCGAAGCATCGCGGTGGCCAGGCTTGTCGAGCAGACGTCCGAGCACGAGGCGGACGTGGCGCAGGCGGATCGCCATCGCTTGGACGGCTGGTCGGCCGTACGCCTTGGCGTAGCCGGAAATGAGTCTGCCAAGCGTGCTGTCGACCTCGAACGGATCGGGAATGCTGACCGACTTGGCCCCGGCGATGAGTGCGGACCGGACGGTCTGGAAGGTGGAGCCTTGGAGGCGTTCGCCGTTGTCGAGCCGCCCGCGTTCAGCCAGCCAGCCGAGAAACATGCTGACGTCGTCCGGGTCGTAGGCGTGGGGGTCGAAGCCGGACGTGACGCAGTAGTCGTACCAGGTGCGCAGGTGGGCGGTGTAGGAGTCCACGGTCGTATTCCGCCGGGACTCGGACGCCAGCTTCGCGGTGAGGGCGGCACGGTCGTGAGGCTGATTCTTGACGGTGCGCAGGCGCAAGTAGCGCCCACGGGCGCCCGATAGGTCAAACGGGTCGTCGACGTGGGATGCCAACAGGACAGACGTGGCCTCGTCGTCAGCGTCAGCCGGTACGAGGTCAGGAGAAATCGGGTTGACCGGCTCCATCACCCACCCATTGTGCAAGCTATCAGCAAATGTAGCGCAATGGGGAGACAGTAGTCCGCTGAGCGCGACGCCGTGTTCGGCGGCGTACGCCTCCGCAACCTCAGCCAACTCCCACGTCAGTAGCGCGGCAGCAACCGACTGATGAGCTTGGGCAGCGTTGGGGCCCATTAGGAACTTTTCAAGCATCCACGGCTCCTCTCGGGGCATTGACGGCAGGAACCCGAGGTGCTGGTCGCAGTACGCGGCTTCCTCATGCGACCTTGCCGGACAGCCCACACCGTGGAACACAGCGGCGCACCTTGGCTGGTCGGCCGTGTGGCGGAAGCAGACGCGCATACCCGGCTGCCGACGGCGCCAGCAGGAGACGCACTGCTCGGTGGACGTGAGGACGGGGTGTCTGCCGCACCGCTGAGTTGGACGGCCCCAGGGGTCGAGTCGCACCAGACGGTCGCAATCACTTCCGTCGTTTAATCGCCCCGAACATGTCGGACGATCCACGTGCTGGAAGCAGGCTTCTAAAGCTCGAGCACGGTATTGCCGTGACGGCACGAAACGGGGGCGCGGGCATGGCAGCCCGTCAGGGGCCAGGTGAGAGCAGCCAGCCCCAGTAGGTGGAAGGCTGGCAGCGTGATTGCCGCACAGGATCCTGCCGTCCGCCTTGGCCGAACCGGGATTGGTGCATCGTCCACCGAACTGCACCGGATAAGGCCACTCGCACGAGATCCGATGTGTGTGCATCTTGCAGAAGAGTCGCTCGGACAGCAGGTCGGCTCGGTTTTCAGCAACGACGTTCCGGAGCCGTCGGCATGAGCAAGGATGGCCGTTGTCGACCGCGGCACAACGTAGGTCGTCCGACAGGTTCAGACCCGGTGCGTGGCGGCGGCACGCCGCACCGAACGGGCTGGCGAAGATGCCGAGGCTGCCGCAGACGCCCCATTGCTTCAGCTTCCGGTTGTAAGTGGCCGCTACGCACGGCTGTCCCGACGGGGTGTGTGCCTGGCTGTAGCCGCGGCATACCAGCAGAAGCGTCCCATCGGGTTCGCGGTGCCGAGGTTCGCAGCACCGACGACCGTCAGCCCACCGGTATTGGCACTGCATCGCTGGGTCGTCGGGAAGGCGTCCGATGTGCCAGGTGCAGAGTGCTTCGTCAGACTCTGGTACGACCTTCCATGCGGGCCTGGTGCAACGGCCGCCCGTTCTCGTTCCGGAAGCACAGATACCGAGAGTGGTGCGCAGGTGGCAGCGTGTGCAGAGCCCTGACCGCGACGATGCGCCCCGACCGCATCCGTCCGAGATGCACTCCGGACGGTGTTTCTCGCAGCGGCCGCCGATCAGTCTGGTTTTGGTGGGGCAACCGTCCTCACAGCACTCGACAGAGTGCAGGGCGCATCGCTCGCAGGTCACGAGCCGGTGCGCTTCCCGTCTCGCTTCCGTGCGGACGTCAGACACGCAACCAGGCTCAATGCACCGGTACTTCGCGGGAACGCGGCGCTGGGCTGCATGTCCGGCGCACCAACGGCTGCCGATCATCGCGCCATGTTCGCACGGCTTGTCATCGCGGGTCATGCTTGTCGCGGAGCAGCGGACGGTGTGCTCCTTGCACCGTTGCCGTTCGAGGTCGTACGTCCGCCTATCGCACCCATCAGCGAGGCAGGGCACACGGTGGAGCGAACACACAGGCATCGGATCAGCACCTGAGTTCTGCCTCCAGCGGCGCCGAACGCAGCGCGCCTCAGCGTCGTCCGGTGCGTTCGCGAACGTAATCACGCACCGGTCCTCGTCGGCCAGCCCGGCCAATGCTCGACCGTGAATGACGCAGTGCTTGCTGCCCGGTGCAACAGGTAGCTCGCACGGCTTGCCCTCCCGCCAACGGCTCGGGTCGTCGGACTCGATGCTCACGTAGACCGCACAGGTATCGCGGAGCGGGTCAGCAGGGGCTGCAGTCGCTCGACAGGATGGGCACTTGCGGAACGGTTGTCCCGGCTTCCGCACCCACTCCCACGGCTCGTGGCACTCAATGCAGACGAGTTGGCGGATACGGCTGCGCTGCCGGACGCCGCGTTTGGGCGTGACGTAGTCTGGGTGATGCTGGATGCAGCGGCCATCGCGCCAGACGTTGGCACGGCAGAGCGTGCCCTTCCGGGTCGGATGCCCGCACCGTTCATGGTGTTCCCAACAGGTGTCCCACGCGACGGTCGACGGATTGGTACAGCCTGACTTCGAGCACACCCTCTTGACCCGATGCGGGAAGCACCAGGTGGTTGCCTTATTGCGGCGAAGGGGGCAACGGTGCCCGTGTTCGACGTGTACGCACCGCTCAGCGTCCGGCGGGGCATGGTCGATCCGTTGTCGACACGGACCACACCGCTCGTCGCCATCACCAGGGGTACGCGCGCACGGTGCGTCGATCGCGTACGGGTACGGGTAGCCGCATCGGCCTCGTGCTAGTCGGACCGCTGCGCGAGTGCAGGACCGACAACGCCCGTCTGTAGATGCAGCCGGCTTCTTCACCTCGTCCGGGCAGGAGCTTTCCTCGCTGGGGCCAGGGCACACGGGCAGGTGATCGCGACAGAACCCCGACCCTGAAGCCACCTTCCTCGAACAGCGCTCTCCGGAGCCGAACAGGTGACGACACGTCGTCTGCTTCAGCCGGCGTGGCGCGTGTGTTGCACACCGCATGTTCCCGCGCTTTGCGGGCTTCCCGCATTGGATCGGGGAGCCGTCGACGAGTTCGCCGACCTGCTGAACGCACAGTGGTTTCGCCGTTCCGTCGGCGAACGTGGCCAGACTGCTCATGGTTGCTCCTCTGCCTCGCGGGCGAACCCTTCATAGATCTTCAGCACGTCGGAACCGATGAACGGATCAACCCTGCGCGCGTACCCGAGCGTCGTGGCTTCATTGGTGTGGCCCATCGCGTCTGCGACGCCTCCCAGCGGGACACCGCGGTCAAGGGCGTCGGCCGCGAACCGGTACCGCCAGCCGTAGGGCGTCAAGCCGGCTTCGATCTGCCCCGCTTCCACGCCCGCGTCGATTCGTGTCTGTAGCAGGGAGGTGACCGCAGTGGCTTGCTGCGCCACCAGGTTTCCGGAGGCCATCGCCGCCGGTTCCAGCACGGGCACAAGCGGTCCGGACGACCACGGACACCAGGCCATCCACTCCATCAACGCGGCCTGTACGTCAACCCCGTCAACGCCGTCGGACGGCACCCACAAGTACTCCTGCTCGACCTCACGGCGGTGGCCTTTACGGGCGGTTAGCCAACACACCGTCCCGCCAGGAACGTGCTCGACGCCGACGAGCGGTGCACGGCTGACGTCCGACGCACGTCCTCCTGACGCGGCGAGCAGGCCCACGGTGACCTCATCGCGCAACGCGACGGTGTAGGGCATCGCAGCCGCGTACACCGCCTCCCAGCCGACCTCGCCCTGGTCGGCTGCGACCTCCACCACCCCGACAGCCGCGAGCACTTCGGCAGCCGCGACGGGGCACATCATCAGCCCGTCCGGTGACCTTCCGACCGTACGTGCCTGGCCGCTGCGGGAGATGGTCACGGTGTCGGGGCCGAGATCGTGCAGACCCATTTCATGTCCGGCCCCGAAGATGGTCCGCAGGACGTTGGCGGCCCATGCGACCGGACGATCAGGCACGGTACGGCAGATTGCCGCGAGGTCATCGGGGGCCGCTGGTCGCGACCGTGCCTGCGACTCGTGGCTTTCACCCTTCATTCGGACGAGACCCTCGATTACGTCCGCCGCTTCAACCCACGCGGGCCACGACGAACGCGACGCGTGGTGGATCAGCGACCAGCCGGTCGCGATGCGCGCGGCCGCTGTCTGCACCGTTGAAGGCGCGCACGCCGCGTGCGCGTAGGTCGTTGCGAGCCATAGTGAGAGCGAGTCTTCGTCGGCAGGCACGCAGCCGTGCACTTCGCACCAGGCCGCGAACTCCTCGTAGCTCGCTGCGCCCTCGTTCAATCCCTGCTGCGTCCGCTCTGCAAGATCTTCGACGACCACGAGGCTGGCCACGTCGATGCCGTCGAGCAGTTCGTGGAGAGGCCCACCCTTAAACGCACCCCGTTTGGTCGTTTCGCGCGGCTTCCCACACACGTCGATGAGCGGCACTGGGTCACGGTCCGGGACGTCCGTGGACAACCACATGACCTTTGCGTGTTCGAGGTCCATCACCGCCCAGTGCGATTCCACGTACCGGCGGTACGTGGAGAGACTGCGGTGCCGAAGCACCCGCCGAATGGTCTTCTGCGATGTACCCGCGAGGAACAGGTGGGTCGCCCGCGACCGACGCAAGCTGTATGGCGTGAACGACCGCAGCCCGGTGTGGGCAGCTGCAGCCCGTAGCGCGTAGCCGATGGTGCTCGCAGACACGCGGTAGCCGACCTCGCCCCAGCCGTCCACGAGCAGCGGGCCGGGTTCGCGGCCACGCAGGTCGAGGTAGGCGACGAGCAACTCGACGGGGTCGAAGTGCTCGTCGCGGTGCACCGCGACCGTCTGCCAGGTGCCGGTCTTGGTCGATGGCAGCAACACTTGGACGTGGTCGTCGTGGACGCGGACGTGCTCAAGGTCGATCCACGTCCACTCGGTGGGACGTAACGCGAACAGGTATGCCCACAGGACCAGCAGCCGGTCGCGGGCCACGAGCAGGTCGGTCAGAGCGTCCTTGCGGATCGACCGATCTAGACGGGGCCTTGTCTCGGCCGCACGAACCAGCCCCAACACCTCACCGACCGTAAGCACGGGCGCCTGCCACTGCGACGGGTCGAGGATGCCCTCATCGTGCAACAGCGTCAGCCACCGCCTGGCCGCGACGGTCAAACGAGATGGCACAGCTTCGCCGGTGATCGCTAACTCCACCGTGATCAACATTGTCCGGATCGCGCCGTAGCTGATCCCGGCCCACGCGCGCGCCTCTACGAACGCGACAAGTGTCTCGTCGGTGGGTCGGTGAGGGTCAAGGTCGTGGTATCTGCAAAACGACGCCCACGGCTCCCACGACGACCGCAGACTGAACATGCGGGACCGGCTGGCGGCAGCCCTTGTCAGTGCGAGCGGCCCGGTCACCGCCGCGGCGCGGATCACGTCGGGGTGCAGGTTCGTACTGTGCGGCTCGGTTAGGTCGGGTGTGGGCCACGATTCCGCCGGCGACGTCCAACGCGTCCGCGTCGGCTCCTGATGAGCCCGTGGTGACGGCTGCAGGCCCTCCCTGCACGGTGGGCACTTCTTGGGGAGACGTCCCCTCTGACGCTCGCGCTTCCACGCTTCACCGCAGGCCGCACACGTCAGCGTCCGGTGGCGGGTCATGCGATCCCCCCCGTCCGCGGCCACACCGGGTCCGCTAAACCAACATCGGGGGCTCTCAAAAACTCTGCCCGTAATTGACACTTCATGAGGATGAGAAGGGGAGACCCCCTATCGATCTCGGTTGAGATGAGAGGGGTTGAGTTTCCCCTCGCAAGCCAGGTTCGCTGCGGAACTAGTCGTGAAGGCTTCGGCGGCATGAGCGACCTCGTAGGCGGGCTAGCCGGGACGGTCGGCCGCAGTGGCTCGCCGTCCAGAAAGAATCTCGCCGGTCACTCTCTCGGGCTAACGGGACAAGCTCAGGACAGCCATGCCGGTGGACCCGAGATCCAGAGACGACCTAGCCTGACCTCATCGAATGGGGGGGCATGGATGGGGTCGAGCTGGCGCTGGTCGCCGTGCTGGTGCTTGCCGGCTACACGGTCGGCTACTGGCTGGGCCGTTCGGACGAGCGGCGCCTGACACGCCGTCGGAACGTCCTCGTCGGCCGTGCCAGAGATCGTGAGTGGCAGCAGACCCTCGGTGAGCCGGGCAGCCCAAGATGAACTGAAGATGGGCTCAAGAAGGCCAGGCCTGCTGCCGGTCACTAGCGGCACACGGCCTCCTGACCCTCCCCGGGCGCAGGAGGCCCCACCGGGCCCCGCTACGGCGGGGCCTGTCCTATTGCGCCCTACCGGTCGGGTTCCCACCGGTCGACCGCGTCGACCATCGTCTGCCAGTCCGCTTCCGACACCCGGATCGGCGAAGGGCGGAAGTAGGCGCCCCAGGTAGCGGGGCGGCGAATCAGTTCGAGCTCTTCGACGAGGTCGGTGACGGGTGGGCCCTCGCGGAGTCCGTGGAACAGGTCGATGCGGACCGGGCAGGTCCAGGGGAAGGCTCTGTCGGCAAGCTCAATCGGCACGTCGGCACGTTGCGGTGCGCCGAGGACCGTTGCAGTGCCCGGAAGACGTGAGTAATCACGACTAGCAGTACCGGTCAAATAAAGCACGGCCTTGTCGCCTGCAGCCATCGGCCTAATCCGGGTGGTGGCATGCTCCGCGAACGCCATCGTCTCGTTTTCGACGACCCATTGGAGCGCGGTGAGGTCGCCGTAGACCCAGATCCAGTGGTTAGGCAAGGTTCATCTGTCCGGGGGATGCCTTTGGGGTTCTAGGAACTTTGCGGTGTACTTCGGGGACGGGTGGGAGTTCGTCAGCGCCGATGAGTGGGCCTGTGCAGATCTGGTCGAGCAGGTCGGTTCCATGCGGAGCAGCTTCGATGGTCGCGTCGAGGACGTACACGAGCTCACGGAGCTCGTCGGACCACTCGTTATACCAGTGGTCGGGACGGATCTGGTCGAGTGGGCTTCTGCTGCTGGCGGATCTGCCTGTGCCTGCGCGGGTGCGGTACCCCAACCATTTCTTCACGACCTGCATGCCGGACACCTCGAAGTTCCAGACGACCTCACGGACCCCAACCAGGTCACCATCACCGACATGCAGGATCTGCGTGTCAGGGTTGTAGCGGTTGTCCCGGGGGGTGTCGGGTAGGACGGTGACAGGCCGGTTCCACCGGATCCGGTCGGGAACCTCGAGGCGTTCGGGTTGTCCGTCACCGAACCGTTCGCCGTAGGTGTGCAGCCATAGCAGCCGCCGGCCGTGCTCGGCCATGTGGGTGAACAGGTCAGTGTCGCTGGTTAGTGGAACACGCGGGCCGGGCGTTTCCAGCTCCTCAGCGAACCGGTCGGTGTAGTCAGCACCGGCCAGCACCCCATACACGTACGCGAACAGGTCCTCCACTGCCACTGAACACGACAGCCCAAGCGTCTCGCCGTAGAGCGCCAGCAGCGCCGGGTCAGCGTTCGGTGTGCCATCCGCGTCCCGGAACAACGGGATTACATCCTTACCGCCGCGGCCGCAGAAGTAATCCTTGTCGGGTACGTAGGTCGTGACGGTCGCGGCAGGCCCTGACCCCAGCTTCTTGGTGATGAAGCTGGCCATAAAAGCTTGTCTTGTTGAGTGGGATGCCCACAGCGACGGACTATCAGTCTTCGCTAAGCGCGGATCGTTGAACGCCCACTGACGGTCGAAGGACCGGTACCCATACCCGCGGATCGGGGCGTGCGCCGCCCCGATTGGCAGGTCCACGAGTCGGGGGAGGTCACCCACCTTGGTGTGGATGCTCCTTCCCGAACGTGGAGTGATGTAGCAGGCAGCGCGGTCATCAGGGTCGTTGGTAGCCACGAACCGGTCCCAGCGTTGTTCAAGTAGTGCAGGGTGCGGGGCGATCGGCCATGTCCGGCTGAACATGCAACCGGGCTGCTGCCAGGGCAGCAGGTCGCTGAGTTGTGGGTAATCGGCCCAGTCAGCGGCGCCGGTCACGGGAGCGAGAGGCTTGTGCCAGCCGTTAGGACCTTCCTGCCAGCCGGCCTGGTCGAGGCGGAACTGGCCGAGGGTGGCGAGCTTCTCGCTGCGGGTCCCGTTGATGCGGTGGTAGTGAACCGTGGCGGGTTGGGTCCGATCGGTCTGGTCGCGTCGGACGAGCAGGGTGATCGCGACGGGGCTCTGGATCGGGAACACGTTCTCGTCTTTGCGTGCTCCGAGGTTGTCTCCGCCGAGGTCGATGACGTAGATGTCGTCAGCGAGTTCACGGATGAGTTGTCGTAGTCCGAGGAACCCTGGTCCGGTTAGCCAAGAAGACGCGGTGATGTAGGCAACGACTGCAGGGCCAGAGGGGCTCTGCTCGAACGCTTTCCAGATCGCCCAGCGCCAGAAGTACACGTAGAGGTTGTAGAGACTTGAATGGTGGCTGAAAATCGTGTGCTGTCGGGCGGGGTCAAGGATGTCTGCGAACAGCGCCTTGCTGTCGTCATTCGGGCTGGTGATCCAACCTCCGGATCCCTCTTGTTCGACCTTGTCGTAGGGCGGGTTGCCGAACACGACAGTGTGGGGGGTGTCGTACTTGAGGTGCTGTGCCCGTTGCCCTTCGGCTGCGACGGGGTCCTCACCAAATGCGGCTATCTGGAGGGGCCTTGGGCCTGCGAGGGTGTCTGCGAGCAGGATGTTGGTTGGCTGGTGGGTCCGCACTTCGGGGGGGAGTTCGAGTGTCGCCTTCAAGTGTGCGACGGCGTAGGACGACAGGCTGATCTCGAACGCGTCGAGTTGTGCGACGACGTCCTCGATGCTGGCGTCGGTACGACCGTCGAGGTTGTCGGTGGCTTGGCGGAGCCATTCGATGAGGAACGTGCCGGTGCCGGTCGCGGGATCGATGGCACGGACCACGGGTTCGTCTGGGTTTGCCCCGGTGGGGATCGGGGTGCCGGTGCGGGTCTGGTAGTCGGCCCAGCTGGTCTGGTCGGCGACGCCGTCGGGCAGCCCGAGGGCCTTCAGGGTGTCGTCGATGGCACGAACGATGCAGCGCACGACTGGACCGGGCGTGTAGTAGGTGCCGAGTTCGCGGCGCTGGGACGGGTCGTAGCGTTCGAGGAACTCCTCGTAGAAGAACACGACTGGGTCGTCTTTGCGGTTGTTCGCCCCGAAGTCGGCGAGGACTTGGTCGATGTCGACCTGGGCGAGTACTTCGGCGAGATCATGCAGGCCGAACTCATCGACATCGATGGCAGCGTTGGCTTGTTGCCGGAACGAGGCGTACAGCGCGTCTAACAGGGGGTTGTCGAACTTCAGTGCGTCGTCGAGGGCGTCGGCTGAGAACCCGTCGGGGTTGGTGATCCGTGCGGTTAGCAGCCCGTACACCATCGTTTGGGCGTACATGTCTGCGAACCCTGACGGGGTGAGGTCCTCTCGCAGGTTGGTCTTCAACTCGGCGTACAGCATCCGGAGGGGGCCGTCGGCTGTTTCGACCTCGTACAGCGCGGTGACCTCGTCGCGCACGTTCGTTGCTACCTCGGCCATCTGTGTCGCGAGGGTGTCGGCGCTACGGATGGCTTGCCGGTACCCGGCGGTGAACCCGGCAGTCCACCGCTGCCGCCACTGTTCCACTTTCGTGTCAGCCTCGGGCCATGTCAGCGCAGGTAGGTTCGTGTCGCCCACCAGCCGGATGCGGTCTTCGGTGCTGGCGGTGTTCCAGCTGATCACCTTCATCACTGGGCGGCGGTCGGTGTCCCGGAACGCCACGACATGCAGCGCATGATGGTTCGTGCCGGCCTGGCAGAAGAAGATCAGGTCTTCGAGGTCCCACAGGGCCTGCGCCTGCTGGCGGCGTGCCCGCTGCTTTCGGACGAGCTGGTTCACGACCCGTCGGATCGCTCCGACAGGAAGCCGTTCTCCTTCGAAGGTCAGGATGAACACGCCGAACGGCTGGTCAGCGGTGAGCTTGGGGAGTTGCTGGATCCGGTCCAGCCGTGCGACCGCCTGCGGGTCGAGGTGCAGCTCATCGGGCGTCCAGGGCAGCAGCGGGATGTCCTCGATGTCGAGGTCTCCTGGCCGTGGCCAGTCCAGCCCGTCGAACAGCAGCTCAAGGAGATCTTCTGTTGACCGGGGCGCGCGCCGGACCAGTTGCGGGTCAACTCCTGCCATCAGCGGATCTCCATCCAGCACACAGTTGTTGGCTGCGGGGCGTCGAGCGGGAGCCCTGCGGTCTTCATCAGCTCTTCCCGCCGGTCCTCACGCCACCGGGCAAGCTGGTCGGTCACCGCGACACGGTCGGACACGTCGATGCCCGGCTCCTGCCGGCTGCACCGCACGGCCTGGTCGATCAGCCCAAGGCTGTCAACGGTCTCATGATCCGGCCGCTGGAGGGCCCATCGGGGGGCTGCTTCGGTCAACGTCCAGGTCACGTTGCCGTCGTCGTCAACGGTCCGGATCGGCTCGATGGTGCAGGCGAACAGTCCGGGTTTCGGGCCGTGCTTCGCGGCGTAGGCCCCCGCAGGGATCAGTGCGAGGCTGTCCTCCAGACCGGGATGTTGTTGCAGGAGTTCGAGGTAGTGCAGACGGAGGTCCTCCACGGTGGTCGTGGATCCCACGTAGTCGTCGAGGAAGGCTTCGAACACCTTGACGTCATCGAGGATGTCGTCCTCGCTGAGGAGGCGCCCTCCAGGTATCCCAAGGGTTCGAGAGATCAGCAGGGCACGTGACTGGACCCGGGCGTACAGCTTCAGGATCCGGTTGAGTTCTTCGGGGGGAAGGAAGTTGCGGACCTTGACCTTTCCGCGGTGTGGAGCAACTTTGGGTGTCTCAGCGATGATGGCCTGCTCAACGTTGGCGTTCATCCGGCGGTCGATACGGCCGATGCGTTGCATGAGCCTGACGGGGTTCCAGTGGATGTCGTAGTTGATGATCAGCCCGGCGTCCTGCAGGTTCACGCCTTCGGACAGCACGTCGGTGGAGATCAGGACCCGCAACGGCTTCAGTTTAACCCGCTCGTCCGAGTCGACCTGGTTGTAGTGCGGCGCGAACCTGCGGATCATGTCGACCCGGTTGCTCTTCCGTGAGCCGTCGAGCCGGTCGACATCTGTCACTCCGTCGGCAACGAGCCGGTCATGCAGGTATCGGGCGGTGTCCGCGAACTCGGTGAAGACCAGCACCTTGTGTTGCGAGAACACCTTGTCGAACACCTCGGGGTCATCTTGCTTGGCCCGTTTGCCGGTCAGGAGCTTGCGGAGTTCCTCGTACTTGGTGTCGGAGAACTCCCCGACCTGCACGGTCCGGTCGATGAACGAGCTGAGCTGCTGGAGGTCTTCCAGGGCAGCGTCAAACATCGCTGGCAGGTCGTACTCGTCTGGGTTGAGACGGTCGGCTGCGATCTCCTCGAGGGCTTCCTCGGTAAGGTCCTCGCTGTCCTCAAGGGTCTGCACGTCGATGCCGGACCGGAACAGCCGGTGCGCTTCAGCCAGCATCGCGCGGTGGCGTTCCTCCCAGGCCAGCACCTGTGCCCGGTAGTCGCTGCCGTCCTCTGCGTTGTCCACGACCCACTGGGCGATCTTCATCGCAAGATCGATGCACGAGCCCGCGAACGCTGCGACCGAACTTTCGAACCGTTTCAGGAACGTGGTCCGGATCAGGCCCACTACCTGCTTCTGGCGGTTCTCCACCAACGTGTCGACGTCGTCTCTGGTGGAGTACGCCAGCGGGTAGTACATCGGTAGGGTGAACAGTGGAGCGCGCTTCTCGAACGCCTTCTCTAGTTCCTCCAGCAGCCGGTTGTATGCCAGGTTGTAGTCGTAGGGCACTGCTCGCGGCATGTCGGGATCTGGGAACAGCACCGGTGCTGACTCTGCGGCCTTAGACGACGCCTGGGCGTACTTGCGGCTGTTCTGGACGATCAGGGCCCGCAACAGCTTGTCGTCCTCGATGAGTTCGTCGAAGTCCTCCATCTCGACTGCGGCAGCACGGTCGTCCTGCGGTCCGTGCTGTTCGATGAAGGCACGCTGCCGGCGGGTCATGTAGGTGCGCAGGCTTGGGATGCCGAGCGCCGCGAAGTGGTCGTCGGCTTCAGCGCCGGTGAAGATCTCGATCTGGTGCACGAGGTCGAAGAGGTTGTTGTTGATCGGGGTGGCAGTCAGCAGGAAGACCGTCTTGCCGGCAGTGATCTCTTGCAGGCGCCACCAGCGCGACATCGAGCCGTCGTCCCGCTTCTGGCCGCGGTTCCGGAAGTTGTGCGCCTCATCGATGATGACGACATCGACCCGGTCGGCGAGCTGTGCGGCACGCTCCGGTGCGTCGTCGCGAGACAGGTCGGTGTGGGCCATCACCCGGACGTTGGTGAACTCGCCAGTCAGCTCTGGAAGGCGTCTCCGCAGCTCCGGTTCCCACACTGCGTCCTGACCCGTCTTGGTCGCCAAGATCAGAACGTTCTTGCGTTCCTTCACCGCGTAGAACTCGGCCAGCATCAACCCGACGAACGTCTTCCCGAGGCCAACCCCGTCGGTGAGGAACCCGCCCCGCCACTGCGCCGCACGCTGTTTGAGGCCGTGGTAGCCCTCCCGCTGGTACGGCGCGAGCAGCGGATAGATCTTCGAGTGGTTCTGCTCCCACTCCGCCGCACCTGGCTCAACGTTCGCCGTCAGCGCTTGCAACGCCTTGGCGTAGACCTCGAAGGGCGTCCACGTCCGGTTGTGGCGCTCCAGCACCTCAACCAGATCGCCCTGGGCGTCCTCAGCATCTTGCCAGTACTGCTCGAACCAGTCCTGTAGGGCCTGAACCTCCAATCCGTCGAATCTGACGTTCAACTCGACGTTGCGCGTCAGACCCGGCACCGTGAAGTTCGACGAGCCGACCAGCGCCGCTGAGCCAACGACATCCAGACGGCTGTGCGTGATGTACGCCTTGGCGTGAAACTTCTTCCGCCGGTAGACCTTCACCTGGACCTTGCCGTCCCGGATCGCTTGCACCACCGCAGCCAATCCGCGAAGGAACGGGTCCGCTTGCCGCTCGCTCTCCAGGGAACGTTCCAGCACCTGCCGTGCCTCTTGCAACGCATCGGACGTTCGGCGGCTGCTCTCCGCACCGATTAGCACCCGGATCCGGTCGACCTTCTGCCACTCCCCATCGAGGCTCAGTAGCGACCCAATCTCGAAGAAGCCCGTTGCGATGTCGATCGACGACGAGATCTGGCACCACTGACGGACGTACTCCAGCGCCTTCCAATGCTCGTCGGAGTTGTCAACGATGAAGAAGTCCCCCGCCTGTCCTGCCATCCTCGCTCCCTTTGCCGCTTGCTACTGAGCTTCGCCCGGCCGATGGGTTGCTCACGGTCGTAGGGCCTGCTCCGGCCGAAGCGCAAGCCCTAAACCCGGGGCGCCTCAGCTGGCAGGGAGCCGCTGCACTCGGCACCGACGGTGTGGCTGCCGAACGGCAGGCTACTACTCGTCTGAGACGGCGAACCGTTCCGGACTGGAAACCGTCGCCAGTGCGGGGCAGCCCGATCGTTGAACCAGTCAAGTAGTTGGCCACACTGAGAGCCGGTCCCGCTCCCCGTGTGATTGCGTTGAGAAGAGGTCGACCGTCTTGGTGCCACAACAACGCGGCGCTGACCAGATGGCTTCTTGATCGCCTAGGTAAGAACGGGGCGTCGCGGACGGGACGACCCGTCCAGGCGAGCGGGTGAACCGCCCCTCACCCTTATCGAGGACTGACGGGTCGGCCGGGGTGCCCTGGCCCGGTCACGGAGCCGGCGACCGACCGTCAGACCCGACCTCCCCCGCTCGCGTCGTGCCCGGTACACCGTCGGTATCAGGTCGGGTGCGGGCCGGGACCTCAACAGACCAATAGGGCGTCCATTCGCCGTCCCAAGAGAACTTGCACGCTCGGCACAAGTAGCAGGGACGCGGGTTGAACGGTGGTCGGTATTCCTGGGTGAGATGTACGGCATTGCGACGTCGGCAGTAGGGGCAAGGATCACCCTCGACCCAGGACTCGAGCCGCCGCCCGAACTCGCGTAGCCGTCGGTCTCCGCCAATCGTGCCTACGAAGTTCCGGTAGGTCACCCGCTTCTCCGCGCCCAGGACGCCGCGGAACGCGTACGAACCGCTGGCACCGGCGCCACGACCCGTCGCGTTCCCGGTAGCAGTGCTCTCAGCGGACCCGTAGCCACGACGGAGGGCACGCTCACGGCGGACCCGGTCCCAATCCATGCGAGTCACAGTGGTCCCTCAGTCCCCTGCGCCAGGGGGCCGCGCGACGGGCCCTCGACGACCTACATCGGCAGGAACCCACCGGCACTGGAGGCTGCGGCGGAGCCGACGGCCGAGACTCGAACTTCTTCTCAACGCAATCAGGCGGGGCGGCGGCCGCGCCCTTCACGGACTTCGATTTCTCCTCAACGCAATCACAGGGGGGGGTACCGCGCACTACGGCACCAACGACCTCAGCCGGCGCGCCTACCAACAGTGAGCCCTTCGGGCCACCAGCAAGCTCCACGGCGTACGGTTCCCAGTTCCGAACTGTCAGCAGTCTGAGACTGCGAAGTGACAGCTGGTGGCTACCGTCCATCACGGACCCGTTCAGCTACAGCTATCGCTGCGGAGTCGCCATCCGCGATTGCCTGCACGAACACGACCAACATGGCCTTCATCGAGGTGTCAAGCTCAGCGGCCTTCAGGCGAAACGCACGGTGGGCATCCGGAGCGAGGTCGAGCGTCAGCCGTCGAGTTGCCTCTGTCGCACTCCCCTCGCCGCTTGTGACCCTCGGTGGAGAGGAACCCGCCAGTGCAGCGGAGAACGACGCGGTGGTCTTCTTCTCGACACTCATGACCATCCTCCTTCAAGGATCTCGTCGAACAGGGCCCCGTA
>LFIK01001753.1_pt1 | contig 17339 bp, 20 predicted proteins | sample 643401 | NCBI WGS metagenome assembly LFIK01 (sample SAMN03777447, study PRJNA286221) | soda lake metagenome | biome: soda lake; feature: Kulunda steppe; material: water; isolation source: sample T5-Br brine of Lake Tanatar-5 | place: Russia: Kulunda steppe | collected 2010-07
ATAGGTCACCCTTGGTCTGGGCTTATAGGTCACCTTTGGTCTGGGCTTACAGGTCACCCTTGGTCTGGGCTTATAGGTCACCCTTGGTCTGGGCTTACAGGTCACCCTTGGTCTGGGCTTATAGGTCACCCTTGGTCCGGGCTTATAGGTCACCCTTGGTCTGGGCGAGCTGCTCTACGGCCACATACCACTGGCACATCCCAGGTGCAGCATACGCTGCTCTGCCTGTTCTAATTGTCTGCTGCCGCATACCTCCGATTGTCTCCACTTTGTACACCCCGTGCTTCTCCACAGCATCAAGCAGCGCGTCAAAGCGCAGGAATAGGGCGTTGAGGAAGTCCATGACTTCCGAGGGCTCCACCGCAGTGGCCATGGACGTGAAGCTCACCACATCCGCGCTGCACGGCAAAGCGAAGGGGCAGCTTTTGCGTGCAGGAAGGGTGCGTGGTGAGAGGGGTGGGGCAGGGCAGCGCACAGCAGCAGGCTCGCCCCCTAACATGTATACGCAAGGAGGCTAGCGCGTACAAGGACGTGTCCAACGTGCACATGTCCAAATTTTGCAGTAGAGGCCATTGCAATATTGGTATGGAGGCCGTAGATGCAGGTGGATTTAGGAAGGAATATGGGAGAGTCCAGGAGACAGCTGGCTGGAACGGGGTAGCTATGGACAGGAGACAATCGTGCACAGTACCTGGGGCCAACAGGGACAATGTAGCACAGGCACCAAGCCAAACAACTTACCACCAAACGCCAAAAGCTACTTGAGTGCTACTTGGTTTGATGAAGTGGCACACAAACAGGGCCAGCATGTGAGGCCTCACTCACCATGTGGGACCTCACTCATGCTGGGACCTGCCTCCGTATGAAATCGGGTATGGGACCTCACTGCACAGTATGGCACCTCAACGCACTGTTTGGCACACCTTACTACACAGTGTGGGACCTCACTCAGGCCTCACACAGCATTTGGCACCTCACTCAGGCCTCACACAGCACTCAGGCCTCACACAGCTCAACGCACTGTTCAGCACCTCACTCAGGCCTTACACAGCATGGGACTCACAACATGACGGTGACCTCAGAATGGTAGCTGCCCACTCCGCTTGCAAGCATGGCAGGGTTGGGCGCTGCCCCGGCCTGAACGTCTGCAGGGGTACAAGTTGGGAAAGTTGGCATGAAGTCAATCACACACTTGTTGCAGTCCTGTTTGAATCGGGTTAAGAAGTCAACCACACACTTGCTGTAGACGTGGCTGTGGTGTTAACCTGATCACACAGGCAGCCATGCATAGAGCCCAAATGGCCTGTTGCAGCGTGCTCCCAGGCTGCAACAGCAGGTGATAGCGCAGTCCGCAAGTGGCAGCACGAGCAAGCAGGAACTGCGTCAAGAGCGTGTGCTTCCAGGCACCACATCCTTCAAAGTGTCTGCACCCAGGTATTGTTGGCCATTGGCATGGTAAGGCATGCCGCGGGGCTGGCATTCATTGCAAAAAGAAAGCAACCACAAGTTGACATTGGTGTATGCAAAGACTAGGCCTCCAATAAACATCCTCTTTCATGCCCTCCACTACACCTGTGCTCCCGCGCACAGGCACACACTCATGTACACGCTCGCAAACAAGCGCACACACACACACGCACATGTGTGCACACAGGCACATGCACATGCATACGCACGCACAAACACCTGCACGCATGCACACACATGCACACACACATAGACAGCATGCCGTCAGACATGGCTTACAACTTGTGTTCGGAGGTACACACACAGCGTCCTCGCTTAGCTTACATGGCCGAGGAGATGAAGGGCAGGGAATGGGCCGAGTAAGCGCACCCCCTGGGGCGCTGTGTGGTGCCATCCGAGAGATGTGGGGATGGGCTCCTGGCCAAGGAAAAGGTGGGTGGTCATGGCCCGTGTCTGCGCACTTGATGGGACGCAAGCCACAGGGCCTTGCTACCACGCCCCCTGCAAGTGTGGGACATGTTGCGTCGTGCATTTCCAGGGAAGGAGGTTGCACGTCCAGCAAGGCATGCTGCAGCGTCAGCACTGTTGCTCGCAGGGTCGAGGGGATGCATATGCAAGCTGGGGCCCAAGTTGTTGGCCTTGTCTGACAGTAATATGCATACGTAATATGTGCCCATGTATGTACATGTGGGCCCTACACAAACATGAACATGCCCCCCTTACATGTCTATGCATGCTCACTCAATGGTATGCATATTACTGTGTGTGTGTATGTGCCCATGTATGTACATGAGCCCATGTTTGTGAAGAGCTGTGCATGTCCGTATGTGTACCTCCAAACAATAATTGCAAGGCATGTCTGACAGCATGCCGCCCAGGTTGACAGGGTGAACTAGAAAGGCCAAGCTAGCAGGCAGGGGTAAGCTAGCATGGTCAAGCTACCAGACAGGGGTAAGCTAGCAGACAGGGGTAAGCTAGCATGGTCAAGCTAGCAGACAGGGGTAAGCTAGCAGGCAGGGGTGAGCTAGCATGGTCAAGCTAGAAGACAGGGTAAAGCTAGCCGACAGGGGTGAGCTAGCATGGTCAAGCTATCAGACAGGGGTAAGCTAGCATGGTCAAGCTAGCAGAAGGGGTGCGCTAGCAGACGAAGGTAGGCTAGCAAGGCTAAGCAGACAAAGGAGGGCATGAGGTGACTGACTGAGTCCCCCAACCAAAGAGAAAGGGTAGATGTCCATCTTCGACTCCTGATCCAAGAGATAGGCTTCAATTTCAGTGAGGTGGAGCAGGAAGGGCCAGTGAGCGCAAACACACGATGTTCATTTCAGTGAGATGGAGCAGGAAGGGCCAGTGAGCGCAAACACACGATGTTCATTTCAGTGAGGTGGAGCAGGAAGGGCCAGTGAGCGCAAGCACATGATGTTCATTTCAGTGAGGTGGAGCAGGAAGGGCCAGTGAGCGCAAGCACACGATGTTCATTTCAGTGAGGTGGAGCAGGGAGGGCCAGTGAGCGCAAGCACACGATGTTCATTTCAGTGAGGTGGAGCAGGAAGGGCCAGTGAGCGCAAGCACACGATGTTCCAAAGATGCCCAGACAGAGGGGTGGGTTCAGGCAGAGATGGGTAAATAGGATTTGGTAGACCCTCATCAAGGCTCAGTAGAGCCTCTTCAGAGCCTATATGAGCCTCTACAGAGCCTCTTTGGCAATATGATCGGACCCTATTTACCCATCCTTAGGTAAAGGGTTTCAGCCTGAGGCTCAGTATCTTACAGAGGTATGGTTTCAGGCTGAGGCACTGAGTCTGACTGAGGCACAGAGTCTGACAGAGGCTCAGTGTCTGACTGAGGCACAGAGTCTGACAGAGGCATGGTGTCTGACAGAGGCTCAGTGTCTGACTGAGGCAGGGTGACGGGCTGAGGCACAGAGTCTGACAAAGGCATGGAGTTGGCTGAGGCACTGTGTCTGACTGAGGCACGGGGACTGGCTGAGGCACTGTGTCTAACTGAGGCAGGGTGACGGGCTGAGGCACTGTGTCTGACTGAGGCACAGAGTCTGACAAAGGCATGGAGTTGGCTGAGGCTCCCCAGCCCAAACTAGAGCAATAGCAGCACCCGTGCTCTTGCCTCTTTCCATCCATGTACCATGCCAACCATCCATTCAAACCCCCATCTTAAGCATCAGCAACAAAAACCCAGGAGATGGTGTTCGATCTTACTGGGGAAGCTGGAAGGGCCAGCAAGCGCGCAGACATGTAGTTTTCCAAAGATGCGCACAGGCAGATAGTGCCCTTCCAGATCTGAGGGACCATCGCGCCTGTATAGGGATGCAGGGCATGCAAGGGCAGAGGCACGCCCAAGAGCGCGAGGAACGGAGCAGAGGTTGGGCAAAACTACACCGGGCAGAAGCTTAGAGGGGGAGAGGGGGGGGGCGACGTAGGCCCGCGGGTACTGTGTGCACCCCCTCTCCTCAGAAGGCAACCAATCTCAAGATGCAAGGCCTGGATTACCCAAATGGGTCCATATGGATTTTTCCCAGTCCCAGAGGAGCTGGAACCCATGCCGTGGAACCCCAAGCCGTGGAAGCCAAGCCACGGCAGCCCATGCCATATGGAACCCCAGCTGGCTAGCCCCAGAGAAGCTGGAACCCATGCCATTTTGCTTGGCACTTACCCTGCGCACTTGAAGCCAGCTTATTGGGTTGCGTCCTCGTGCAAGCAGTCCCCAGACGGGGCTCAGACCTGGCCGGTGCAGAAAGAGGCAGGCACTGGGCAAGTAAGCGCAAAGCAGGCAGGGTGCAGCAGTCGCTCTTCCAGTCCTCACACAGGCAACCATGATGCTCAGCCTGTGTGTATGTGCACATGTGTTTGCAGCGTACCAACATCACGTGGCTGGTTGCCCTTACTTGCATCGCTCACGATGCGACCTGGCACATGCACACACAGCCCTCACCTGTGCTGACTTGGAGCAAGCGCACAGCAGCCTGCCCCTGGCCTGTCCTGAACTGTTTGGAATGGGGATTTATAGAAAGACGGTGGAGCAGGGCCAGCAGCGGGCAGCACACCGGGGTCCCTGGCCCCCCCCCCCCGCCCTTCTCCCGTGCACCGACCCCCCTGCTGCATTGGCTCCTGCTCCTGATCCCCCTTTCCACTGGGGCTGCTGCCCCCTCCCCTGCCGGTTCGGATCACCAGCGCAGCAAGCGCTGGCAGGAATGGCAAGCTCAAGCTGCGGCCCAGGCGAAGCCGCTGCAGTGCTGACGGGCGGGTGGCGGAGTCAGGGGTGGGGGTCTTAAGGGGCAGTGCCTGCGGCGGTGGCGTGAGGGGGGGGGAGCAGCCGGGCGAGTGGCCTGTGGTGTACGCAGATGCTGACTGGTGGCCTTGAGATGCTGGCCCTGGCGGCGGCGAGCAGCTTGATGATGGACCTGGCAGCAGGGGGCAGCCTGATGCCAGCCCCAGCGTCAGCGAGCAGCTTGATGCTGGACCTGGTGGCAGGAGGGGGGCCTTGCTAGGGTGCAACGGGCCATGCGCAAAGGGGGGGGATGAGCCGCGCAGCTTCAGCTCTGTCAGAGGGGGGGTGGCGCTGCGTGGTAGGTGGCCTGTGGGCGGCAGGGCGCATGGCGCGTGGTGGTGCTTTCTGTGGTGCAGCGCAGAGTCTCCAGAAGGCGGAGGGGGCCAGAGGTTGGAGCTGGATGGTCTCCCCCAATCAAGGTCACCTACTGCTGTCACCACCTCCGAAGGGTCCAGGGTTCCTGCTGCTGCTGCTGCCACTGGTTCTGGTGCTGGTGCTGCTGCTAGTTGTGCTACGGCAGGCTCTGGCACAGGCACAGACGTTGGGCAGGGGACAGGTGCGGTGCAACTGCCTACAGCCAAGGGAGCCCCGCCCTGCAGCCCAGCGCTACTACGGCTGCTGCGGCTGCTCAGCGCGGCCGCTGGGCCCCACAGCTGCTGCAGCTGCATGCTGCTGTCATTCACCTGGCGCAGCTGGCTTGCGTGCACCGGAAAAAGGCATTGCGTGTCCGGCGGTGTGCTGGGCTGCCTGCTGTGGCCCAGCACCCGCTGCTCCGCGGCCTGACCCTTCACGTGCCGCCAGTGCGCGACGGCAATGGCCTGCGCAATAGATGCACGGAGGGCGGAGCGGGCAGGTGCTGCGGGCTGCTGAGGGCTTACAATGGGGTGCTGCAGACTGCAGAGGGCTACTGGTCACTCGGACTTCCGGTTTGACACTGGCTTGCTAACTGTAGGGTGTGCATGAAATGCATGGATATGCGGACATGGCGCTGTGCTGTGCTGTGGGGGAGCACAAAGCGCATTGCTGTTGTGGGTGAGTGTTTTGGGGGGAGCACGTGGTGCAGTGGTGTAGGGGTGCTTTGGGGGAGCGCATGGCGCAGTGCTTTGGGGGAGCAGGCAGAGGCACGGCAGCTGCAGAAGGCATGCAGGTGGGAAGGAGTGGTGTGCAAGGGTCTGAGAGAGTGGTGTGCAAGGCTCGAAGTGAAGAGCAACAGGTCATGGCCAGCCAGCCAGCTTCATCACTGCTGCAGTGCTGTCATGGAAGCCTTGCTGCTTGCTCTTGCACGCCCCAATGGGTTGGGTTGGCATGAATTGCATGCATGGCTGCAGGTCCTTGCCTGCAGGGCATGCTCCCAGCTGCGGATGCCAGGGTACGCGCGCACCCATCTGTGAGGGCATGCATATAGCTGCAAAGGGCAGTGTATGCAGGCAGCTGCAAAGGGCAGGGTATGCAGGCAGCTATAAGGGGCGGGGTATGCAGGCAGCTGCAAGGGCAGCGTATACTGGCTGATACAAGGGGTGGAGTACGCAGGCAGGTACAAGGGGCAGGGTATGCAGGCAGCTGCGAGGGGCAGGGTATGCAGGCTGCTACAAGGGGCAGGGCGTGCAGGCAGCCGTGGCTGCTAGGGACTGCACGCACCCGCGAGGGCCATACATGCATGAACGCAGCAGATCCTCACCTGCAGGACGTGCTGGGGAAACACCTGCTCCAGGAGGCAGTGGTCCAGGTCCAGGATCTGCGGGCATCAAAAGTCAAGGCGCAGCTTTCAGCACAAGCATGCATCCATGCATGCGCTTGTCCTGGTCCATGATCGGCGGACGAGCAGCATCAGGGCGCAAATGAAGGGCTCATATGAATCATATGATATGATACCTGGACCGTCTGCCGCGCTGACATGTTTGCATGGGGTGTGTATGTGTGCGTGGGCCTGCGCATGTGATTGTCTCAGTGCGCTGTGTTTTTGAGTCCATGTGCATTTGTGCATGCATGCGTGTGTGCAAGCGTTCAAGTGCGAGCATGTGTGTCTTCATGCTTGCGCACACATGCACCTTTGGAACACACACAACTTTTTATGGCAAGGCTGTTGTGGAGGTGCGACCTTCAAAGGCAGCACCTCACAGAGTGTGCAGTCTCAGCCTTCAGGGATGTAGCTTGCCACCCCCTGACTTCATACAGAGGCTGAGTGGGTGCAACAAATTCCTTTTTTTGTGGATTGCTTTCTCTAAGCGGCCAGCAGTCGCACTTTCTTGACTGAAGGCCTTATCCTGGTTACCCTTGTAACCCTTAGCGAGTGCTGGCATAACTTCGACCTGGGATATGGGCCATTGCTAGCGCACCGCTTTGACTTGTAGGTCGCCGTTCACGTAGTCGGACACATCATGGTGGGTGATCAGCACAAGCTCCGCGTGTGTCTCTGGGTCGGTCACAAACTTGGCCTCAATATGGTGCCTGCACGTCCAAGCTTACAATAAGGTTACTCAGTCAGCTAGATGGGCTGTTGATGACGGTGTTACTTTGTCAGCAAGATTTAGATTTAGAGCACAGGCTTGCTTACTGGTCAATGTCAGCTTGAAAGAAAATGATATCCTAAACAGGAGGGAGAAGTGCAAGGCATGCTGTAAAGCAGCGCAGGAGATGCAGGAGCGCATGCGCCCGCAAGCCAGCTCTCCCAGCATTACTGGCAGTCCTCACCTGAACAGCCGGCACATGGACGGCAGCTACATGAGCAGTGGTGACATAATCGGCAGCCAGATGAACAGACATAATCGGCAGCCAGATGATTAGACATAATCGGCAGCCAGATGAACAGACATAATCGGCAGCCAGATGAACAGACATAATCGGCAGCCAGATGAACAGCAGCTGCGTGGCAGGCGTGCGAGGCTCACCAGCAGGGTGCGGACTCGTCCTCGGCTTGCTCCTCCTCCATCTCCCCAAAGCACGTCCAGCCGGCCGGCCGGCCCTCCTCATGGCCACGCTCTGCGTGCTGCTCCACGCCTTCTGCTCTGCCCTCCTTTCTGGACTGCCCATTGGCGCTATCACACTTTCCGAGGCAGATCCGAGCGCCCCCTTCGGAGCCGGGGTCTGCAAGGTGCTGAGGGCGGCGCATGCCCTCCAGCCCACCTCCCTCTACTGTGCTCCAGCTCGCACGCAGCGCTGGGCTGCGCACCATGCCGCCCTCCGCGCGGCATGTGTGCGCGCCCCCCCGCCCAGCGGCTTGCGGCAGGGTGCTGCTGCCTGAGCAGCGCAGGTTGGTGCTCGCAGCCGCGTGTGCGGCTTGGATCTCGGCAGGCAGCCCCTCGCTGAGGGAGTGCAGCATGTCTCCGGGCATGCTACCTGCCGAGCGCCCTTGCTCACGGCAGGGGCCGGCTTGGAGGTCCCTGTTGCGTGCAGCAGAGGACTGGCCGTTAGGTGTTTGATGCCTTGCCTTCTGTGACGGCGCTTGCGGGAGGAGCCAGCTTGGAGGTCCATGTTGCGTGAAGCAAACTATTGCGCCTGCAGGCTGCAGTGCGCCAAACATTGCCGCCATCCTACCGCATCATTGGCGCCGTCAGCTGCAGGCGCAAGCCCTTCCTCAGACCCCGTCAATGCTCATGAACGCTGCCTTCCCTGATGCCTTCCGACATAAGTCTGGTGCTGCCGCTTGTTGCTCCAGCTGGTGCGCGCCTCTGTGCTGAGCAGACATGCCCCAAACCGCACCTGCAGCCGGCTGCTGTAAGGGAGGCAGGTGGGCTTTGCACATACCTGTGGGTATTGAGGGCCAAGCTCTCCCCATGGCTGGCTGCTGCATGGATGCCTGAGGTGAAGCTGGATGATCGCCTCCCTTGAGCGTACCTCAGGGCACGCTGCAGGCCCGGCAGCGCCTGCGGGCACATGTGCATGTTTGTATCCTTTGTGCCTGTTACCCCTTGTACGTGCTTGTGGCTGGAATCAAAGCTTGCAAACCCTTATAAATCCTTGTATCATCTGCGCCGGTGCATGGCTTTGGCTTGCGCTTGAAACAAGTGCACATGTTTGTGGGAATGCATGTGGGGCCTTTAAGGAAGCCCGCAAGCCAGCAGTGCCAAGGCACACTTACAGGCAGCTGCCCGCAGGTGTGTTGTGTCTGTATAAACATGTTTGTTTGAGTGCGCATGTGTGCATGTGGGTGGGTGTGCAAGCGCGCGCGGGCATGCATGAACATGTGCCTGCCTGTTTGTGTGTCTTTATTGGACTTTGGCCTGATTTTGATGTGTCTGCGGTCACACGACTAGACATTGCTTTGAGAAAGTACCTGTGGCGCATCAGCACATTCTTAAATCAAATGGTGACCGACGGTCAAGCAGCTGGTCAGCCGTAGCTCATGACTATTCAGGCTGTTCAGAAGCTGCATGCCTGCACGCCTGTGTATTCGAGTGTGCTCAAGCATGTGTGCACGCTCATGTGTGCCTTGCTCATGCGCTCGCGCGCTCATACATGCCTCGCTCATGCGTGCCTGGCTCATGCGTGCCGAAACACTCGTTCATGTCGAAACGCTGAAAATGTCAGGGTGCGCACAGCATGGCGCTCTAGCCGAAGTAACTCATGCATGCACTCAGCAATACGAATTGCCCAAGCCAAGCAAGCAATACATCGCCACAAGGAGAAGCGTTTGGCTGTGTGAGTCAAGCCAGGGATGCACTCTACCTCTGTAGCAATTGCTGACGAAGCGGGAGCGCTGCACCTTGCTTGCTGCTTTTGCCAAACCAGGCTGGCAGGCTGCATGGCCAATGGTCAGCCGGTCACCCAACTTGGTCGACACAAAAAACAATACAATGAACAGCTTCCTCAACATGCAGCCTAGTTGTCAAACTTATCAACTAGTAAGATGGCTTATATTGTGACACCTTGTAACAAACCAGGCTGGCAGGCTGAATGGCAGGTCGGTCACCCTACCTGCTCCTGCTGCAAGAATTGGCAGGACAAGTGCCGCCCCAATTTGCTCGATGGACACGGCTGTGAGGCCTGCTGCAAGGATGGGCAAGTGCACATGTGGGTGAACCGGAGGGAGAGAGAGCTCAATAGCTTTTTGCGCAGTCGCTGTAATGCCATGAGCTTTCCGAGCATCCTGGCTGTAATGCCATAAGCTGCACCTGTTCCTTAGCCTTCTCTAGGCGCAAGTCCAGAGAGGTGCCCCCGCTAAAGAGGTTCCGAAAGGCTGCAGATGCTTGGGCAAATATTTGCACAAGCTTGATGCACATAAACCCATCCGGACATGCGCTCGGCCAGCCAACCAGCTCACCAACTGCCAAGCTCTAGCAGGCTTCAATCACATTAGCACTGTCCCACAATGCATCCTTAGACCCCGACAAAGGCATCAATACAATGTCTGGATCTATGTCCATTCCGGCAGATAGCACTCACATTAGAAGTCGATGCACCCAGGCCCTCCAAATCAAGGCTCGGCAATGACAGAAGAGGGGCATCAGATGCACGTCCTAAAGGATTGACGTGAAGAAGTGGGAAGTGGTCTTAGTTGTATGTGCATTCTGGCTTTTTGAGCATCAGGTAGTGCAATGTGATCCGGCATTGCCACTCTGTGGATCCCCTTGACATGTATATGTGGATGCGCAGCAGTAGCAGGAGCAGCACATAAAAAGACTAATGAAGCTTTTGAATAGCGCCTGGGCTGGCTTTGACCTAGCAAGTTTCTATGGTCTGAGCAATCACCAGCAGTTGTACATGGCAAAAGATATTTAAAAAATCTCTACGAGCGGGAAAAAAAGTCACTCCAGTTGGTGGCCTTTTGGCCTGTCTTGACCTTGGAATGTCCATTGGCCTGTCTTGACCTTGGAATGTCAATTTAAAACTAGCAACACACCAAACTTATTTGGTCCAAATGACCTTTATCTGTGTGTGCGTGTATGTGCTTCCACTACAGACAGATTCACACTGGGTGGCAAGGCCATACAGACCTCTGGCCTATCATGCAGGGGTTTCCAACACATACCCCTCAGGGTTCTATCAAGACTGCTGCTCATTCACTTGTGCACACAAAAGTTTGCATGAGTGTCATTTCCCAATCCTCTAAGCACTCAACAGACATACTGTTGAGATGGCCTGTCGCATTAAGATGCCCTGCATGCACACGGCCGACCTTGACTTTTCCTCATTACTTGCCTATTGCAGAGCATCCACTGGTGGAGAAGTCCAGGGGCGAGGTTAGCACCTGGCCAGCATGTGCCTGCACTCACAAGCGGTGCATTCACACAGGAAGTGCCTGCACATAAACAGCATGCGCCTGCATTTAGACAGGGAGCATAGAGCTTTGCAAGTGTGTCTGTAACAGCTCCGTCAATTTTTTACTTATGCCTTTTAGCACCCCTTAGACATTTCAAGGTGGCGGAAAGTGGCTGGGGGAAGGGAGCGATGGTGGCGAAGGCTGTGTTGGGAATGCTCCGAGCTGTGGATATGCCTGTTTAATTAGATGGGGGCGGTTGGTGCTTTAGAGCATTGCCAGCGTTGTGAGTCACTGTGAGACGTGCAATGCGCACTGTGCGCGCACATGTGCATGGATGCAGGGACGCACTTCACACTGCACAAGCAACCTGGCATCATTGCACAGCAGCAGGTGCTTGAAACACCCCCTAGGCAGCATAGAGCAAATGGTGAGGAATGCTTACTGGGTTGCAAGGCACCTGAGGGTCTACGCAATGTCCACACTTCTCAGACCGCAAAGCGCACGCCTGGGCCACCCCTCTCACAACACCCCCCACCCGCCGCATCCACATCCCTCGCACCTCCCCAGCCCCCTGGCCCCCAGGTGCGCACCAGCCGACTGCAGCTGGACAGAGACGCAGCAGCCATTATACCACAAGTAATAAATACAATGGCAACACATTTGATGTATTCAAGTGGAACGTGCATCGCCCTCAACACTAGTGTGCATGTATAGCGCGCTGCTGCTGCTGCTGCTTGCCCGGGCTCTGGTCTGGCACCCTGTGCGAGCCTGCCTGCAGGCAGGTGCCTTGACCCTGACCTGCACATCCCCGCCTGCACGTGACCCCTTGCTGTGATGGTGAGCTTGCTCTAATCACACCAGTGTGCACCAGCTTTGATGCGCGCAATGGTCCACGCAACGTCTACGGGCCCTGCGCTTGCACCCATGCACTTCCGTCCATGCACGCGTCACCACCGACTCCATAAATTTAGACATCTGCGGCTCGTCCATACCACTGCAAGACCAGCTGTGCCACAAAAATTGCGCCATCGCGTCCGCTTAAAGCGTGCCCACACTCGGGTCACCATTGGTCGGTACGTTCAAGCAGCGGAAGCACGCACGCGCACACACATACACACGCACACGCACACGCACACGCACACGCACACGCATGCGCACACACATACACACGCACACGGACACGCACACGCACACACACACGCGCGCGCGCGCGCCGCTAGCGTGAACACTGTGGACCAACTGACCCCAACTAACTCAATAGGGCATCAACTGGGTGTCTGCCGCAGGTCCACTTTATGGAGACAAGCAAACGCAGAGGCACACCATCCCTATGCTCAGCCAATGTGCACCACCAGCATGTGGGACAAAGAACGACAGAGGCACGCCAGCCCCATGCTCAGCCAATGCGCACCAGCAGCATGCATGATGGCCCGCGCCCTACCTGAGGTGTGCCGTCCTGAAGGCGGCTTGCGTCCAAATGACAGGAGGGGCACTCGCACGGCATGCTAACCAGCCCCGTCCAGGACTGCGAGGCATCCAGGCACAGAAGGAAGGGAGCTCTGGTCCTTGCGTAAGCACAAAACAGTGCTGTCTCCAGCCGCGCACACCAGCGGCCCCTTCCCATTGCAATGCCGATTGGCAGTGCTGCCACCAACCCTCCCAAAGGGTACACAGCACTCCCAATTATCACTATAAGCGCCACAAATCCTCCCAACTTAGCTGCATCACTCCCCATGCAGTATTGTTACAGAGTCCTCAAGTACCTTCCAAGCTGGCTTCAGTGCGAGCACCTAGCACTGAACACAGCCTGAAGGACGAAGGTACCTTAGATCCGCACTCTTGTGTCTCAGACACTAGGCTTCAGCTAAGCTGCCCTTGCCCGGGCAGGTACCAGCTAATCACCCTTACTTTACCTTGCACCAGCAAGCAGTTAGCACAACTTGCTTGATGAAACAGGGCCATCTTGCACGTGCCCGTTTGCAGATCAGGGCGCCCAACGGTCCCCACCTGCTTGCTGCAGATGGCAGCTTGGAGGCTCTCCCGCGCACTGGGGTCCAAACAGAAGAGGCGGTCAAGGGCACTTGCACTGTAGCCTAGGCACACGCACGCCCCATGGATAGCGCTCGCTGTGTGCGCCTGGCAAGCCTGCTCCGTGAAGTGCGCAGACCTGCAGCATGCATGCAAGTGTGGGTGCGACACATGCATGCGTAAATGTGGGTGCAGGAACGCCTTTGCAAGGGTAGAGTTGCAAGAGCATGTTGTGCAGAAACTCTTATCAGCCATGTTGCCTTTGCCCTTTGCGCAGCATAGGGGGGCTTGACGGAAAACAGTGAGTGTGATGTGAGCAGAAGCACATTGTTTGGGTGGGAATATGGTTGCAAAGAAGTGGAAAGGGGAGATTGAACAGCTGCACTGCCCTGCACAGGCCGCCGCCGCGTACAAAGCAGTGGCCTGTGTATGCCTGTTTGCAGAGGCGCATTGGCGCACCACTCCAGTACCATCCGCTGCCTGCATGCTGAGGTACGCTCAGCTCGTGCTTTGAGGCCAAGTTCATCCCCAGCATAACAACATGGAAGCCCCACGTATGTGGCGGCACCACAGGCACACCTTGTCTGTGTGCATGCTCATTCTGTGGACATTCTGGGCATGTGAAACACAGCTGTCTGTGCATGACTTTTTTAAGCTGTCGATGGTGTGGAGGTACGCATGCAAATGCATAGTTAGCACCCAATAATACCCTTGAGGGGCGTCAGCAATATCCACCTGCTGTTCTGGTACAGCACGCTCCCCAGCTTGGCATCGATGATCAGGACACCCTGGCCAGTTTGCTGCAGTGCCAGCTGCGCAATCCAGTTGCTATTTGGCTGATAGGTCTCTTCGGAGCATGGATCATCGACTGGATCCACGTACTGGGTGCACGTGCCAGCAGCAGCCTCACCTGGTATTGCACCACATGTGCAAATGAAGGATGGCTGTGAAGAAGGATATACTACCTTGGTGATCTGCATCCTTATGCAGGCACACCAAAATCGAACAGAGCCTGTATTATGTCCATGATATCAGATCTGCAGCTCAGTGTCGGGAGACACCAAACAGTGAGCAGCGTCTTGATGCTGATTTCTAAAATTCCTGATGTTTCTGGCTTTTGTGTCCAAAGCCCAATTTTTGGGACGCGGATGCATCCATGTGGATCACAATTGCCACGACATGACATCCGTCATGTTACAGTCCATTGACTACGCGGTCCTGTAGCTAAACAAGCAATTGCTTGAAGTGCATGCCCAGTGCTGATCGTGCTGATAGCTTGGAGCAAGCAGGCACAAAGACGTGATGCGTGTACCTGGTCCAACGGTAGTTGGCTTGGGGTGACCAGTCCTGCACTTTGCTTGCACGTGCTTGAGATGCACATGCCTGGTCTCCGCTTCCCCAGCTTCACTTGGCCCCTTGAAGAAGCAGCCTGCGTGCTCCAGTGCAGCGTTGGGGGGGGGGTGATTGCTGATGCTTGCAGTGCAGGGCATGGTGAATCCCGACACCAAACCACCACCCGTGCCAGGCACGCACGAAGGAATCGAAATGACGCCCAGCTTCATTAAGGGATGTACCTTTGCAGCTTAACAAACGTGTTAAGGGGTGCAGCTGCTCACCGAATGCTCGCGCGAGGTCGCTACCGAGGCTGTCCCAGAATTGGAGCGGGCGGGCTCTGTGTCGCCCCCTCTTCTCGTGCCTCGCCATGGATTCAATGTGACTTAATTTCTCTCTTTCCGATCACTGATTGCTGAAGATGCTGATTGCCCAACCTCATACACGCGCCTTTGCGTACGCGTAATGTCCGTACTGTACAAGTGTCTGACACGAGAGTGGACCGGACGCTTTTATAATAACAGACCATTTTCTGTGGGCAGCATTTTCTACAACAATGTTCGTGAGAAGCTATTAACGACGGCGTGTGAAGTGTTGCTCCCTGGTACTTATTGTCCCAAATCCTTATTTTGACTTTGATATGTCGATGTCGCAACCTTCCTGTGCTGCGGATCCATGTTCATATGCGTAAGCATGTGTGCACCCTTTCAGTTATACATGGCACATGCCACACCTCCCAATTCACGCTGCCCTTTAGAGGTACATAGCTTTCCTTTCATCCCTCCATCCATATAGTGCACCTGTCGAGCTCAAGGGCATGCTGTCACGCAGCACTATATGGTTCGGAATGCACTCCAGCCCTAGGGCCCTAGCAGGCCTGCTGCGCCTGCATGCAGGAGGCTCAATCATGCTCGGCCCGAGCAGCTATGGGGTGCGCTGGTCTGCTAGCTGGCCATCCATCATATGCTCCCTATGGCATCCTTGCATACACAAAAATTGGAGGGGCCCAGGCAATTGTTTGCTGGCCCTCGGCATAATCTTCCAATATTTTACGTTTGTTCAACAGTTCACCTTCTCTTTTGAGCTTTTCTTCGCGGCAGTTACACTGGGCCACCTCAACTGTGTCCTCTCTGGCCCCTGCTCGGATGCAGACTCCACAGATAAACAACCTTGTGCCCACCAGCACCGAAGTTCCCCATCCTGCCTCCATCCCAGTGGTTGTCAATAAAGGAGGGGGGAATCATCATTTGACTCTGGGGCCCCCAGTGCGCCACCAAGAGCAGCCATTGCCCCTACTGCTAATGCTGCTGCTACTGCTGCTACACCTGCCGCTGGCCTTGCCATTTTGCCCCAGGTGGTGCAGATGGTCTTGCGCTTGCAGGGAGTTACTGCACCAGTTGAGGGTGCTGCCACTGCTGCTGCTCTTCTCGCTTTTTTGCTCTTTTCTTAGGTCACTTATTGTTTATCCGATTGGCAGGAACATTCCTGTTAACTGCGATGAAACATCACTTTACCCAGCTGTTCAGCCTCAACGTCATGCATGTTTTTTTGAGGAGGCGTTTACCTGTATGAAATGCGAGCATATTTGCATATTTGTCTAAGTTGCCGAGCTTGACTTGCCAAGCATGCCAGCCTCTTTAACCATCCAGCACTCATAACAATGGTGTGACCTTGACTAGGCTGGGATACTTCACCACAGATTTAACACTGACGGATATGCACCCAGATATGCCTCTTCCTAGATATGTGCCACCAGGGATACGTGAGGTCAGTGTCTCCATCGTTCCTTTCATAAAAACCGTTTCCAACACGTAGGCATGTACCCTTTTTAGAAGAGCACCACCGAGCCAGCATGGGCTTTCAGACCTTTTTTCTTTGGCCTAAATCTATCTACCCTTTCGAAGTTACTAGGTTTAAAATGTAAAATTTGGGGCACTCCTTACCTACGACAAGGCCAAGGGATGGACAGCACTGGGGACTAGTCCCCAGCAGAAATGATTGCTGACAGATATTGGGGGGCAGGGACTCTATGCCTTTTTGGTGTTTGATGTGCGAGCTTGCATTGGAGCTCCTACATTTCACCCCTTGCGCTGGGATGTCTACGTCATTGAAGTCAATTATTGTGATGGCACACGACCTTGAGCAACAGCAGCTAGCAAGAGCAACTGAACAGCGTAATAGATTGAAACACGCTCTTGCATGTGTTGAAACATAGCAATGCCACAGAGTGAGCCAACATACCATCCTGATTGGAGTGATGTGGACCATCTATGAATGTCACTATGAGCTACCTCTTTCTGCGTGGTTAGAACCACCTCTATCGAAGTGCACTACAGATAGTAAACACTGTAGCAATGCCTAGGTGGATCACGGGTGAGGCAGCAGGGTGTTGTGTGCGATTCCTATCATATTGTCTACCATTGGGAGTCGAACCCAACTTACCCAGTCACCGTGATCTCAGCACCTACACACCTTCTAATGGAGATATTACCATGTACCTCTTAGCGGGCAGTCACACCTGACGACACCCTTGCTCACAGTGAGCTAGATCTGGACCAGTGTGAATGAAAAACCCTTACACAACACATTAACCCATGCGTTTGATTCATTGTATGCATGCACATTCGCGGTGAGATCCTTCCTTTTGGCTCAGCAATAATGGACATTGTGACAAGTGCTCTTGTGTTGCTGCACAAAATGAGGTGCACGTTCCTCATCACTGTCAAGACTCGATTGGGTCCTCTCCAAAAGAACCATTTCTTCCTTTTCTCCCATTTGTTGGCCTTTTTTTCTGCCGTGGTCTTTAATCTTTAGCATACCTTGCCTAGGCTAGCCGTTGAAGAAGTTAATCGGCAAGAATCTGGCACTGCAGCCCCTCAACTCAGCCACAGCTTGACTTACCTACCAAATCTCCAAGCTGCACTAAAATCGCACATGCACTCAAACCATAAACTGGGCTATGCCAACTCAAAAACAGGGTACTACTCTTATTACCAGAGTCTGCTTCCACACGTCCACAAAGGCATAAGCA
>LFIK01001754.1_pt1 | contig 17328 bp, 13 predicted proteins | sample 643401 | NCBI WGS metagenome assembly LFIK01 (sample SAMN03777447, study PRJNA286221) | soda lake metagenome | biome: soda lake; feature: Kulunda steppe; material: water; isolation source: sample T5-Br brine of Lake Tanatar-5 | place: Russia: Kulunda steppe | collected 2010-07
AATATGGTGAGCATGAACAGTTCCGGCGAGCCGAAGGCAAGCACGAGCGGACGCGCGAAGGGGATCAGCGCCGTCAGCGCCGCCGCGCCGATCAGGCCGCCGAGGAGCGAGGCCATGTAGGAAGCCGAGAGCGCCCGCGCCGCCTGGCCTTTGCGCGCCATCGGATAGCCGTCCATGATCGTCGCCTGCGAGCCGGACGAGCCGGGTATCCCCATCAGCACCGAGGGGAATGTGTCCGCGCTCGGAACGGCGGCGGCGATGCCGATCAGCATGGCGATACCGGCATAGGAATCCATGCCGAAGAGGAACGGCAGCACCAGCGCCATCCCCATCAGGCCACCCAGCCCGGGCAGGATGCCCACGCCGATCCCGATCACCACGCCGGCGAACAGCATCAGCATACGGAACGGGTCCATCAGGATGACGAGACCGTTGACGAGGGCATCGATCATGGGGCGCCTTGCTTTCGTACGCGTTCGTCTATTTCAACACGCGACGCCGCACCCCGACAGGGGCGCGGCGCGGCTTTGCACATGAAATCGGATCACATGATGCGCGATGCGATGATCAGCGATCGAAGCTGACTTCGAAATTGTCGGTCAGCAGATCCTGAACCCAGGTCACGACATCCGCCGGGGCGGCATCGAGCTCGGCCTTGATCTGGTCGAGGCCAGCGCCCGAGATGATCTCGTAGCCGTTCATGATCTTGCCGGCAGTCTCGATGAAGTCGGGATCGAGAACCATCGCATCGACGCCCTGACGCAGCGCGTCGCGGGCTTCCTGCGGCGCATCGGAATGCACCCAGATCGTGCCGCGCGTGTTTTGCACGAGGTTGGCGACGACCTTGTAGGCCTCCCAGGCCTCACCAGACGGCATCTCACCGTGGATCTCCTGATAGACTTCCGCCAGCGTCGGCAGGTCCGGCGCAGCCGGGTCGCGAACCGGGTTGCCGTCAGCGTCGATGAAGCCGATCGCATAGGCCACTTCCGCCGTGCCCTCGTCGATCAGCGGCTGGACGCGGGCGTTGAAGGCCGGGGTCGACTGGGTGTTGATCACCAACTCGCCACGCTCGAAGGCCACGCGGGTATCACCGCGACCGCCGTAACCGGGCACCGCGCGGTAGTTCACATCGAAGACTTCCAGCGCGACGATCGATTCCACCAGACCCACCGGATCGGTGATGCCCTTGGTGATGCGCACATCCGATTCCAGCAGCTCGGCGAAACTCGAGACGCCGCTCGTCTGCGTGTTGAACGCGGTGACGTGACCCATCGGGCCGGCGACGACCGGGGTCAGCTCGTCGAGATCGAGGCGCAGACCCTCGAGGCCGAGGAAGGCGCGCAGGTTGAGGTGACCCGACGCGGTGAGGAGCGTCATGCCGTCCTTCTCGACGCGCTCGGCGAATTCGTTGGAGCCGAGGAGACCACCGGCGCCGGTGACGTTCTCGGCCACGACGGTGGGGTTGCCCGGAATGTGGTTGCCCAGATGCTGCGCGATCAGGCGACCGAACGTATCGGTGCCGCCACCGGCGGAGAACGGGATGATGATGCGGATCGTCTGGCCTTCATAATAATCGGCCTGAGCGGGCGTCGCGTAAGCGGCGAAACCGAGCACGCCGGCGACACCGGCAGCGATGAGCGTATTGGGTTTCATGGGTCACTTTTCTCCCTGGTTTGCAACCTTCAGAGGCTGTTTAGTGGCGCTACATGACACCTACATGACAGTTGCGCCTTTTCTCACCGGTCAGACGGCAAAGCTTCATATGCCGGCAAAGCGTGCGCATGTCATGACGCAGCTGCGAAACACCATGAGGTTGCGCACAGGTTCCGGCGCTGCGACACTGCGGGGTAAGGAGAATTGCCATGCTGATTGAGGCCGAGCGGTCGATCCTGCTGATCGTCGATTTCCAGGAGCGCCTGATGCCGGCGATCAATGCCGGCGATGCCGCCGCCGAACGGGCCGGGATCCTGATCCGCGCCGCGAGCGCGCTCGACATCCCGGTGGAGGTGACCGAGCAATATCCGCGCGGGCTGGGGCCGACCATCGCACCGATCCGCGCGCTCCTGCCCGAAACCGCGTTCATCCACGAGAAGATCACCTTCTCCGCGCAGCGCGACGCGGCCTTCGCCGCGCACTTCGCCAATCTGAAGGAAGCAGCCCGCGACCAGATCGTCGTGGTGGGCGCGGAAGCGCATGTCTGCGTCCTGCAGACGGCGCTCGATCTGCATGATGCCGGCTTCAGCATCTTCTATGTGGCCGATGCGGTCGGCAGCCGTGTTCCGGAAAGCCGCGACCTCGCCATCTCCCGCGCGCGGCAGGCGGGATGTGTCGTGGTCAACAGCGAGATGGTGGTGTTCGAATGGATGGAGCGCGCGGGCACCGACACGTTCCGCGCGCTCTCGCAGCTGATCAAGTGAGGCAGTCGGGCACGACCACCTCGGCTTGAACGGCCCTCATCAAACCAGCATCTTGCCCTTTTCGTCGATGGCGCTGCCTATATCCTGCTTGTCTTCGGAGAGGTAGTCGTTCAGCAGCATCTCGTTATGCGCCTTGCCCGACGGGATCATCGGGAAGCAGTTCTCGGCCTTGTCGACGATGCAGTCGAAGATGACCGGGCGGTCGATGGTGAGCATTTCCTCGATCGCGCCGTCGAGCTCGTCCGGCTTGTCGCAGCGCATGCCGACGGCGCCGTAGGCCTCGGCCAGCTTGACGAAATCGGGCAGGGATTCCGAATAGCTCTGCGAATAGCGCCCGCCATGCAGGAGCTCCTGCCACTGGCGCACCATGCCCATATATTCGTTGTTGAGGATGAAGATCTTCACCGGCAGGCGATACTGCACCGCCGTGGACATCTCCTGGATGTTCATCAGGATCGAGGCCTCGCCGGCAATGTCGATGACGAGCCCGTCGCGATGGGCCAGCTGCACGCCGATCGCCGCCGGCAGGCCGTAGCCCATCGTGCCGAGGCCGCCCGATGTCATCCAGCGATTGGGCTCATCGAAGCCGAAATACTGCGCCGCCCACATCTGGTGCTGGCCCACCTCCGTCGTGACGAAGGTGTCGCGCCCGCGCCCGGCGGGGCCGAGCGTCGCCTGGTACAGGCGCTCGATGGCGAATTGCGGCTTGACCGTCTCGGTGGAGGGGCGATAGCCGAGGCATTTGCGCGCGCGCCAGGTCTCGATCTGCTCCCACCATTGCGCCAGGGCCGGCTTGTCGATCTGCGGCGACATCGAGCGGAACAGGCGCACCATGTCCTCGAGCACGTAGCCGCAATCGCCGACGATGCCGAGATCGACCTTGACGTTTTTATTGATCGAGGAGGGATCGACATCGATGTGGATCTTGCGCGAATTCGGCGAGAAGGCATCGAGACGCCCGGTGATGCGGTCGTCGAAACGCGCGCCGATGCAGATCATCAGATCGCAGCCATGCATGGCCAGATTGGCCTCATAGGTGCCGTGCATGCCCAGCATCCCGAGGAACTGCTTGTCGGAAGCCGGATAGGCGCCGAGCCCCATCAGGGTCGAGGTGATCGGGAAGCCGGTCAGCCGGACCAGTTCGCGCAGGAGCTCGGACGCGTGCGGGCCGGCATTGATCACGCCGCCGCCGGTATAGAAGACCGGGCGCTTGGCGGCGCCGATCAGCTCGATCGCGGCACGGATTTTCTCCATGTCGCCCTTCACGGTAGGGCGATAGGTCTTGTGCTCGCTGCTGGTCGGGCGGGCATAGGCGCCGGTCTGGAACTGGATATCCTTGGGCAGGTCGATCACGACCGGGCCGGGGCGGCCATTGGCGGCGACGAAGAAGGCTTCGTGCAGGATGCGCGGCAGATCGGCGATATCCTTCACCAGGTAGTTGTGCTTGGTGCAATGGCGGGTGATGCCCACCGTGTCGCATTCCTGGAAGGCGTCGGAGCCGATCAGATGAGTGGGCACCTGGCCGGTGATGCAGACCAGCGGGATCGAATCCATCATCGCGTCGGTGAGCCCCGTCACCGCATTGGTCGCGCCGGGCCCGGATGTGACGAGAACGCAGCCGACCTTGCCGGTCGAGCGCGCATAGCCCTCCGCCGCATGGACGGCGCCCTGCTCGTGGCGCACGAGCACGTGCTCGATCGTGTCCTGATGAAACAGCGCATCGTAAATCGGCAATACGGCGCCCCCGGGATATCCGAAGATATGCTCGACACCCTGATCCTGCAGGGCGCGGACGACCATTTCGGCTCCGGTCATCATCTCGCTCATGATCGACTTTCCTTCAACGTTCTACCGGGGGAGTTTCCGGATATCCTTGATGTTGCGGGCGGCGTTTGTGTGAGTGGTTTGGTGTTGATGGTTCAGGCAATAAAAAAGGCCCCGTGGGGGCCTCATACGCCATCGCCGGACTTGCGGGTCATACCCGCTCCGTCGATGGCGCCCGAATTACGAGAATAAGCGTGCTCATTGCCTGTGATTCTCATTCCAAAAGTTGCGCGAAAAATACCGGAGGCGATTGTTCGGGTCAAGACAAATTGCGTGTCATGATCCAATTCGCTGCAAGCAGGCTTCGTAGAGTATGATACCGTCAGGTCGGATGAAGCCCTAAAGGGCGATATGGCCGGAAATCCCGGCATAACCGCCCGGTGCACTCCCCTGTGTGAACGTCACCCCGCCATTCAGGCGAAACCGGAATCGCCAGAGGCGCAGGCCTGTCAGATGAAGCCCCGCCGCCGCTTCGGTGTAATCCGTCTCGAAGTAGAAGCTCACCTCCGGACCCAGGAATATCTGCGGATGCAGGGCATGCCCCAAGGCCGCGCGCCCCCAGAGCGAGCCCTGGCCGGAGGAGGCGATCAAGGTCCCCGTGGCGAGCAGCCCCGGCGAGGGCTCGCCCCAGATCTCCGCCAGCACGCGGACACCGATCCGGTCCCGGCCCCAGCGCGGGATGCCGAACGCGTCGAGATGTTGCTCGTTGGTGAATTCCGGCCCCGCCACCAGCTTGGCGATACCCGCCTCCCCGACCCATTGACGCCCGAAGAGCAAAGCGGAATAGCGCGTGAAGCGCGGCTGCATGAAGCTGACGCCGAAACCCGTATCGAAACGTTCCTGCTTCAGGGTGGCGCCGGTAAAGCCCATTATCACCGGGCCGGATTGGTCGAGCCCGGCGGAGAGCGTCCGCTTGAAGCCGCCGGTGAATGACAGTTCGCCTCTGACGAGGTCGTAGCCCGCGAACAGAACGTGCCGCAATTCACGCCGACCCTGCGCCGCCTCCCCTTGAGCAGCGTTCCCTTGGGCGGCCTTCTCTTGCCCCGCTTCTACCTGATCCGCCTCCGCTTGCCGTTCGGCAGCATGGCCGTGCGGCATGGGCGTGGACCACCAAGCCAGCATCACGACGAAACCGATAAGGGCCCGCCAGACGGCGGAACGAGGCCGCAAGATCAAGACGCAATACCAATATCAGATTGCCTGTTTACGTTTTAGCAACCTTTTATCAACCACGCAATTCCTGCACCCTGAAAAGGTTGTGCAACCCATCGGCATCAGACGCGCGCAGCATTCACAGCCGCGATCAGGCCATCGACATGCTCCTTGTGGATCCAGCGCGCGACGAGCAGAAGATCGTCTTCCGGGCAGATCCAGATCACGTTCATGCCGGCACCGAGGCAGAACACACTGCGCAGGCTGGCGGAAGGATAGAGCTTGCCCTCGGTATTCAGCCACCACATGAAACCGTAAACCGGGTTCGCGGTCGATGGTGTCAGCATCTGGCTGATCCAGCTTTCGGGCAGCAGCTGCGCACCGCCCCAGTTCCCGCGCCGCTGGATCAGCAGGCCGAAGCGGGCGAGCGCGGTGGTTGGAATGAACAGCCCGCCGCCCCAGTGCCCGCCGCCGGAGACCGATTCCATCGGCCTCCCGTCGATCTCGACCGTGGAATTGCGATACCCGTGCCAGGTCCAGCCCTCGGCGCCAATCGGCTGCATGATTGCGCCGTCGAGCACCTCCGGGAGCGGCTGGCGCAAGGCCTGGAGCAGGGACAGTGACAGCCGGTTCACACGCACGTCGTTATATTCGAAATGTGTCCCCGCCGGTTGCAGCGCGCGATCATCGCCTTTCGCCGCGTTGTTCGCACCCGGACCCGCCTGGCGGTTGCGATCGACGGCGTCGGGCTTGTCCCACAGGGTCCCTTCCCATTCACTCGTCTGCTGCAACAGATGGCGCCAGGTAATCTCGCGGTTATGGGGCGAAGCGAAGCCCTCCGGGTCATCGCCGCGCTCGGACAGGCGCTCGTCCAGCGATGGGATCACGCCCCGCTCGACCGCGAGACCGGCGAGCACCCCGAGGAAACTCTTGGCGATGGAGAAGGTCATGTCGGCGCGCGCGACATCCCCCCATTGCGTCACGATCCGCCCGCCCTTCAACAGCATGCCAGCCGGCGCGCCACGCTCGGCCACCGGCCCGATCACGGTGTTGAACGGCGGCTTCTCATCGATATAGGCCGTGCCGACATAGTCGCCATTCGGATGGTACATGCTGCGCGGCCATTCCGATTCATGTGCGGAATGGTACGTCGCGACGGATTCGAGCCGCGCGGGATCGAACCCCGCCTCACGCGGATTGATCCGCTCCCACTCACCCGCGCGCTCTGGAACATAGGCGGACATGCATTCTCTCCGGCATTACCTCGGCATTTGCCGCCGGAGCATAGGGCCAAGCCCCCTCACCTCCTGCGGGAAATCCCGCAAAGCGGTTCGGGGATCGCCTGACCGGAGCGGGCCGGCCCTCAGGCCGGCGCCGTCGCCTTTTGGGATGCCGCACGGGCCTCGCGCTTCTCGCGCTGCATGCGCCAATCCGTCCGGTAGTTCCAGATGATGATGCTGATCACACCGACCGCACCGATCGCTTCGGCAATGGGGGTATTCGGCCATAACAGCGCGACGCCGAAGCCGAACAGCGCGATGCGCGTCACCCAGTTCAGCGGCGCTTCCATATGCCCTTCGATCGCCGAACCCAGCGCATAGACGCCGATCACCGCGACGACGAAGATATGCATCACCTCCCAGGTGTCGCCGCCGATGAAGTTCGTATAGGCAAACAGGACCGGGAGGAGATACAGGCCCTTGGCGACCTTCCAGGCCTCGAGGCCGGTACGCATCGGGGGCGTCTTGGCGATCGCCGCGGCGGCGAAGGCGGTGATGCAGACGGGCGGCGTGACGTTCGAATCGAGCGACAGCCAGAAGATGATCAGATGCGCGGAAAGCAGCGCCATGGTGATCACGTGCGGGTCCAGCACCTGCGTATAGGTCTGCGAGAGGATCTCCGGCGGCGCCTCGTTGACGAGGGCGAGCGCCGCCTCCCGGCTCATCGGTTCCGCCAGCGCCGTCATCGCCGCTGGATCCACCAGCGAGAAGATCACCCGCGTCGCCTCCGGGATCTGGCCGAGGACCATGGCGTCGATCAGCGCGTTGTTCTGGATCAGGAGATGGAGAGCTGGCGCCGACAAAGTCGCGAGCACGATATAGGAAGCCGTCACCGGCAGCCCCATCCCGAGCACCAGCGAGGCCAGCGCCACGAGGACGAGGGCGATCAGGAGATTGTTGCCCGACCATTGCGCGATCATCAGCGAGATGGTGTTGCCGATCCCCGTCATGGCCACGACGTTGATGATCAGCCCCACCGCGACGAGCAGCACGGCGGTCATGATCATGTTGGTCGAGCCCAGCGCGAGAGCGTCGAGAATGGCCTTGGGGCCCATCTTGTTCGGCGTGAACCAGGAGGCGATCACGCAGGCTGCGATCGCAAAGCCCGCCGCATAGGTCGGCGTGTAGCCGACGACGAGCAGGCCGATCAGCGTGAAGATAGGGATCAGGAAGGACGGCCCGCCGGTCTTGAGCACCTGCCAGGCCGTCGGCGCGTCGTCGTCCATGGCCTGGAGATTGTACTTCTTGGCGTTGATGCGCACGAAGAACGCGACGGAGAGGAAATAGACGATCGCCGGCAGGAAGCTCACCGCGACGATGGTGAGATAGGAAATCTGGGTGAAGGTCGCCATCACGAAGGCGCCTGCTCCCATGATCGGGGGCATGATCATGCCGCCCGTCGAGGCAGCCGATTCGACCGCCGCCGCAAAGCGCCCGGGGAAGCCCGCGCGCTTCATCAGCGGGATGGTGATGACACCGGTCGAGACCGTATTCGCCACGGCGGAGCCGCTGGTCGTCCCGGTCAGCGCCGAGGAGAACACGGCGACGAAACCCGGCCCGCCGACGAAGCGACCGGCCATGGCGCGGGCGAGATCGACGATGAACATCCCCGCGCCGGAGCGCACGAGAAACGCGCCGAAGATGATGAAGAGGTAGACATAAGTGGCCGAGATCAGCGCGATCGAGCCGAACATCCCCTCATCGGCGAGGATCGAGCGGAAATACAGCGTATCCGGCGACAGCCCGCTGAAGCGTAGAACCCCTCTGACCGAAGGCCCCCACCAGACGACGTAGGTGAGCGCGACGATGATCAGGATGGGGATGATCAGGCCCGTCGCGCGCCGGGTGAACTCGATCGCGCCGGCCATCACGATCAGGGCAAGCACGGTCTGGATACCCTGCATGCGCCCGCGATCGAAGATGTCTTGAACATCATAGAGCAGCCACAGCGTCGCGATCGCCACGACGGCGCCGAAGACCATGTCGATGGCGAGCACGACCTTCTCGCCGGCTTCCGTCTTCGCCTTGTAGAGCGGATAGCGCAGGGCGCAGAGGAAGCCGAAACCGGCGAAGTGGATCCCGGTCAGCCAGAGCGTGTCGAGCCGCCCGAATGTATTGACCCAGATGTGATACAGAGCGAGCGCGACACCGATCCCATAAGCGATGCGCCCGACGAGATTGTCGGTATCGAAGGAGCGCACCACCGCCTCGTATTCGGCTTCTGCCTCCTGCGCTTCCTTGCGCAATTCCTCCGGCGAGACGTCCAGGCTGGCGGGCTGTGGCGTATCGCCATCCTGCGGGGGAAGGGTCTCTGCTTCGCGGTCCTTGTTCGGATCACTCATGCTCTGATCTCACAGCTCGTCGCCCGGGCCGATCAACGGCGTCCTGATGAGGCAAAGAGGGCGCGACCACGGTCGCGCCCTCCAGGGATGTCATGCGTTCTGCGTCATCCGATCACGGACGCAGATGATCTGGGATGTCGAGACCGACTTCCTCGTAATAGCGCAGCGCGCCCGGATGCAGCGGAGCCGGAAGGCCGTTCGTGGCGACTTCGAGAGACATCTCGTTGGTCGCCGGATGGATGGCCTGCAGGAATGCGAGGTTCTCGAACATCGCCTTGGTGATCTCGTAGACCACATCTTCCGGAACCGTGTCGTTCACGGCGAGGAAGTTCGGCTGACCGATCGTGGTGACGTCCTCATCCTGACCGGGATAGGTGCCGGCTGCGATCGGGAACGCGGTCCACAGATTGCCGAAATCGCCGTTCGCCTCGACGATCTGCTCCTCGGTGAAGCCGAGCAGCGTCAGCTGGCCGGGCATGGCGGCGAAGGCACGGGTGACGCCACCGACGGGCACACCGGCCGGCAGGGAGGCGGCGACGATCTGGTTGTTCTGCAGCGCATCAGCCGAGGGGTTGTAGCCCATATAGACGAGATCGAACTCTTCGAGCGGCATGCCGAGGTTACTCATCAGCACGTTGTTCGAGCCGAGCGTACCGGAGCCCTGCGCACCCATGGAAACGGCCATGCCCTTCACATTCGCCATATCCGCGACCGTGCCGGTCTCGACATAGTCGTTGAGCAGGACGAAATGCTCGGTGTTCTGCCAGAGGCTGGTGATCGAACGCAGGTTCTCCTGCGGACCGGCCTCTTCCACCGGGCCGGTGCCCTGTATCGCGTAGGCGCCGAACAGACCCTGGAGAATCGCGAAATCGACCTCGCCCTCGCGGAGCAGGCGGACGTTCTCGCCCGAACCGGCGGAGCTGATGGCCGAGAGATCGATGCCCAGCGTCGGCTGGAGTTGGGTCTTGACCAGCGTCGCGATGGCCACGCCGACCGGATAATAGGTGCCGCCGGTGGAAGCCGTGGAGAGCAGGAAGTCCTGATCCTCGGCCTGTGCCGTGTTCGCGGGCAAGGTGAAGGCCAACGCGCCGACGAGCGCGGTCGCAATCAGGGAACGACGCATAATTTGACTGGTTTTCATAGAGAAACCCCTCCCATTGGTGTTTGGCGCAGCGCTCTGCCACGCTTTGAACAAATCTTTACGGGTCGGCGACATGGCGGTCAACAGTGGAAAACAGAGCGTTAGTGCCCAACTTTTGTGCACCTGACATGCTGCATTGCAACAAAATGCGATCGGAAATTGCGCGACGGCATTACTTTAAGTCCAGCTCCTGAAAAAGCCGTTGCGCGTTGGGGCATGACGACGCACAAAGCGTTGATGACTGTCCATCAAAGAAGGTGAAGGCCGTGGAAACGATTGCGATTACCGGCGGAGGCAGGCTCACGTTGCAGGCGCACCGTTACGGCAGGTCCGGGGCGAGACCGATCATCTTCCTGCACGGATGGTCGCAGCACCATCTCGCATTCGCGCAGCAATATGAAGGGCCGCTCGCAGAAGAATTCGACCTTATCGGCCTCGACCTGCGCGGCCACGGCGCCTCTGACGCCCCTGCCGGCGCGCAGCATTATGGCGATGGCGCGCTTTGGGCCGACGATCTGCACGGCGTCATCGAACAGCTCGGCCTCGCATCACCGATCATCGTCGCGTGGTCCTATGGCGGCCTGATTCTCGCGGATTATCTGCGCAAATACGGGGATGCGGCCCTCGGCGGCGTGAACTTCGTCGGCGCGGCTCTGGTCATCGGCAAGGATTACATCGGCCCCTATACCGGCGAGACCTTCGTCAAACATGCCTCGAAGGGCATGTCCAAGGACCCCGTCAAGGCACTCTACGGGATGATCGATTTCGTTCATGCCTGCGCCGTGAAGCCCGTGCCTCAGGCGACGATCGAACGCTTCATCGCCTTCAACATGCTGGTGCGACCGGATGTCCGCCGCGCCATGAGCGCGCGCGAAGCCGATTACCGGCCCGTTCTCGCCGGGCTGAGCAAGCCCGCTCTGTTCACCCATGGCAGTGCGGATACGGTGATCATGCCGCAGATGACCAGCGAAGCGGCAGAGATTGCCCCGAATGCGGACATCTCCTGGTTCGAGGGGGCGGGGCACATGCCCTTCATCGAGGCTCAGGAACGCTTTGACACCGAGCTCGCAGCCTTTGCAGCGAAGGCCTGAAGAGCCTGTGCGACCTTTGTCGCAAGAACGGAATGATCCAGATCAAGGCCGCCTCCACGCCCCTGTCATAATTGGCCTTCAGTTTGCATCCGTTGAACGGAGGCAGCGCATGGAGGAGGCCGAGATGCCGAACCGGACAAAGACCGAGAACGAGTTCGACCCGATGGGCATCGCCCCGGCGATGATGCAGTGCTGGCGCGTGGCCATGTTCGACATGCCCATGGCCTATGCGCTCGAAATGAATGCCTGCATGACCCGCTGGATCGAGCATCAGCAGGAATTCATGCGCAATCTCGCGCAATCGCGGGACCTCGACGACGTCGCCTGCGCCCAGCAGAAGCTGGTGGAGGAAGCCATCGAGGATGCCGAGGCCAACACCGTCGCCTTCCAGCGCGACATGCGCGCGACGCTGGAATCGACCCGCCTGAACTGAGGCGGGCACCGGCGATTTTGCTCGACGGCTCACCCCTGCCGGAGCTGGATCACGGCGGCGCGAAGAAATTCACGCCGCCGCCATCTTCGTCTGCGCCCCCGGCACCGCCGCGAGCAGCGAGCGGGTATAGGGGTGTTTGGGATTCTCGAAGAGTTTGCCCGTCGGCTCCAGCTCGACGATCTCGCCGCGCTGCATCACCGCGATCCGGTCGCAGACCTGTGCGGCCACGCGCAGATCGTGGGTGACGAAAAGGATGGCGAGGCCGAGCCGCTTTTGCAGATCCTGGATCAGATCGAGGATCTGCGCCTGCACCGACACATCCAGCGCCGAGACCGGCTCGTCCGCCACCAGCACGTCCGGATCGAGGGCGAGCGCGCGGGCGATCCCGATGCGCTGGCGCTGACCGCCGGAAAATTCGTGCGGATAACGCTCCGCCGATGACGCGCCGAGCCCGACCAGTTCGAGCAATTCGCGGGCGCGCTTCTCCGCATCCGCGCGCAGCACACCCTGCGCCTCCGGCCCCTCGGCAATGATCCGCCCCGCCGTGCGGCGCGGGTTGAGCGAGGCGTAAGGGTCCTGGAAGACCATCTGGATGCGCTTGCGCAGGGGCCGCAACTGGCGCACGGGCACGCCGTGGAATTCGGTATCGCCGACCTTGATATAGCCGTCATCAGGCTCGATCAGCCGCAGGATGCAGCGCCCCACCGTGGATTTGCCGGAGCCGGATTCGCCCACGAGACCGAGCGTCTCACCGCGCTTGATGGTGAATTCCACATCCTTCGCCGCCACCACCTTGCGCGAACCGCCGCTGAAGAAACCGCGTCCGCCATAGGTCTTTTGCAGATTGCGCACGATCAGCGCATCCGGCTCCCGCGAGAGATCCTTGGGCGGCGGCGGGGTGAGCGAGGGCACGGCCGCGAGCAGGCGCTTGGTGTAATCGTGAGTGGGCTTTTGCAGCACCTCCTCCGCACGACCGCTCTCGACACAGAGCCCGTTCTGCAAGACGGCGACGTCATCGGCGATCTCGGCCACGACGCCGAAATCATGGGTTATGAACAGAACAGCCGTGCCGTGCTTGTGGCGAAGCTCGTCCACGAGCTTGAGGATCTGCGCCTGTGTCGTCACGTCGAGCGCCGTCGTCGGCTCGTCGGCGATCAGGAGCTTGGGTTCGAGCGCGAGCGCCACGGCGATCATCACGCGCTGACGCTGACCGCCGGAAAGCTCGTGCGGGAAGGCGCGCGCGATGTGCTTGGGATCGGGCAGCCCGACTTCCTCCAGAAGCTCGTAGGTCCGCCGCATGCGCTTCTGCGCGTCGAACATGCGGTGCGATTCGAAGGTTTCGAGGATCTGGTCGGAGATCCGCATGACCGGGTTCAGCGAGGTCATCGGCTCCTGGAAGATCATGCCGACATCGCGCCCGCGCAGCTTGCGCATCTCGGCTTCGGTGAGCCCGATCAGCTCGCGCCCGGCGAGCTTGATCGAGCCGCCCGCCGGCTTCACGGCGTTGGGCAGAAGCCCGATCACGGCATGCGCCGTCATCGATTTGCCCGAACCCGATTCACCCACGACGCACAGGGTCTCGCCCGCGTCGATCTCGAGGCTCAACCCCTCCACCGCATGGGCACGGTCGGCCAGTTTGGGCAGGGCGAGGGAGAGGTTGTCGATCTTCAGGACGCTCATCAGCCACCCTCCCGCGAGAGACGCGGATTGAGCGCGTCATTGAGCCCCTCACCCACCAGGTTGAGGGCGAGCACCGTGAGGAAGATCGCCACGCCGGGGAAGAAGCTGATCCACCAGGCTTCGATCAGGCGGGTGCGCCCGGCCCCGATCATGTACCCCCAGGTCATCATGTTGGGATCTCCCAGACCCAGGAAGGAGAGCGCCGATTCGAGCAGGATCGCCGAGGCGACCATGATCGAGGCCATCACCGTAATCGGCGCGACCGTGTTGGGCAGGACCTGCGTGAGGATGATGCGCGAGGTCGATTGCCCGATCACGATGGAGGCCTGGACATATTCGCGCGTGCGCAGTGACAGCACCTCCCCCCGCACCAGACGCGCCACCGGCGGCCACGAGACGATGGCGATGGCGAGCACGATCGAATAGAGCGATGGTTGCAGGATCGCCACGATGACGATGGCCAGCGCGAAGGCCGGGATGGTCTGGAAGAATTCGGTGAAGCGCATCAGCGCATCATCGATCAGGCCACCGAAATAGCCCGCGAGCGCCCCGATCGGGATACCGATGGCGAGCGCGGCCAGCGTCGAGACCAGCCCGATGATCAGGGAGACCCGCGCCCCGTGCATGATCCCGGAGGCGACGTCGCGCCCCAGCGCATCCGAGCCGAGCCAGTAACCCTCCAGACCCATCGGCGGAATGAAGGGCCGGGTGACCATACGCCAGGGCGAGGTCGGATAGAGCACCGGAGCGAGGAGCGCCGCAGCGAGGATGATCGCCAGAATGACCAGGCCGACCACCGCACCCTTGTTGCGGGCAAAGCGTTTGAAGAATGCCTTCATCGTCCCACCTCGATGCGCGGATCGGCCACGCGATAGACGACATCCGTGATCAGATTGAACAGAACCACCATGGCGGAGGAGACGAAGAACACGCCGAGCAGCACCTGATAGTCACGTTGCGCCAGTGCCTCAAACATCAGCCGCCCGATCCCGGGCCAGCCGAACACCGTCTCCGTCAGCACCGCGCCGCCGACGATCTGCCCGGCCTGAAGGCCGGCCAGCGTCACCACCGGCAGGATGGCGTTGCGGGCGATGTGCCGGCGCACGATCCGCCCTTCCGGTACGCCCTTGGCGCGCGCCGTCTTGACGAAATCGGAGCCGGCGATTTCCAGCATTGAGGCGCGCATCATGCGCGTATAGAGCGCGGTGAAGAACAGCCCCAACGTCGCCGCCGGCAGGATCAGATGCTGGCCGACGTCGAGCGCATGGCGCAGGCCGGTATAGCCCGCCCCGATGGTCCGGAAGCCCGTATTGGGCAGCCAGCCGAGCCAGAGCGCGAAGATGATCTGGCTCATCAGCGCAATCCAGAACAGCGGCGTCGCATAGAAAAACAGCGCCCCCGTCGTGATCGCGGTATCGGACCATTTGCCGACCCGGCGCGCGGCGAGGATGCCGAAGATGATACCCAGGGTCAGCGAGAAGACAAAAGCCGCACCGGTGAGCAGCAGCGTCGCCGGCAGGCGCTCCATGATCAGTTCGAGCACCGGTCGCCCCTGACGATACGAGAAGCCGAGATCGAGGGTGATGATGTCGGTCAGATAGATCCAGAGCTGCGTCATAATCGGCTGATCGAGGCCGAACTGCTCGCGCAACTGCCGCAGGAATTCCTCATCCGCCGCCCCCGCCTCACCGGCGAGCACCGAAGCCGGATCACCCGGCGCGGCGCGTATGAGGAAGAAGTTCATGGTCGCGATGGCGATCAGGACGATCACGCCCTTGACCAGCCGCCCCGCGATGAATCGCAAAAGAGGCATCTGTCACCCACGCTGATTGAAGCCGCAGGCGCCGTTCACGCGGCGCGAAGAGAGGGCTTCCGGGGCGTTTGCAGCCCCGGAAGCCGGTATCGCAGAGCTCAGCTTACTGCTGCAGCCACGCGTCGCGGAAGGTGTCGTTGACACCGATCGCCGTGGTGATGAAGTCCTGCAAGTCGCAACGATAGACCGTGGGGAAGTCCATCTCGATCATCCACAGCACCGGCAGCTCCTCGACGAGGATCTCCTGCACCTCCTGATAGAGCGCCGGGCGCTCTTCGGCGGGCGCATTGGCCGCCTCGGCGAAGATCCGATCGACCTCGTCGTTGGCGTAACCCATCACGTTGGAGAACGGATTGCCCTCGACGATGTTGCTCGACACGTAGGAGCGGGAGACGCCCAGAGCCGGGTCACCGTACTGGTAGAGGAAGTTGTGGGTCATTTCGAAGTTGAAACTGCCCAGGCGTTCCGACCAGCCGGCCACATCCGTGGTGACGAGGTTCACGTTGATGCCCACGTCTTCGAGCTGCTGGCGTGTCGCCTCCGCCCAGCGCGTCCAGGTCTCGCCATAGGGCAGGACCAGGAATTCCAGCGTCTCGCCGTCATAGCTCGATTCCGCAATCAGCTCGCGGGCGCGATCGGGATCGTGCGCATAATCGTGCAGATCGTCGGAATGGAACAGCGTGCGCGAGGAGATCGGGCTGTTGGCCACCGTGCCGAAGCCGGACCAGACGACGTCGCGGGCGAACTCACGGTCGATCGCATACATCATCGCCTGGCGGAACGTCTTGTCGGCCAGTGGTCCTTCACGCACGTTGAGCGCGACCCATGCATGCGGCGCGAACATCTCCCAGCCATCCGTCGTGACGCAGACATTGTCCTGCGCCTCGAGCCGCGGCACGTCGAAGATCTCGACCGAACCGCCGGTCAGCACGTCGATCGTGCCGGTCTCGAAGGCCACAGCGCGCGAGGCGGCATCCGGAATGAAGCGGTAATACACCTCGTCGATATAGGGGCGCCCTTCGAGGTAATAATCCTCGTTGCGCTCGAGATGCACGTAGGAGCCGCTATCCCATTCGACGAACTTCATCGGCCCGGTGCCGATCGGCGTCGAATTCATCGGATTGTTACGGTAATCCGTGCCCTCGTAGATATGGGCGGGGATCATCGGCGCGGTGCCGACCTCGAAGCTGAGCATGATCGGCTCGAACGGTTCGTTGAGCGTGATCGTGATCTCGTAATCGCCAGTCTTCTCGATTGAGGCGACCTGCGAATCGACCATCGGGCGCCAGCGCGGATGCACCTCGCGCAGGAAGACGTCGAGCGAGAAGATCACGTCATCGGCGGTAAAGGGCTCGCCATCATGCCAGACGACGCCCTCGCGCAGCTTGAAGGTGTAGACGAGCTGGTCGTCGGAAATCTCCCAGCTCTCCGCCAGCGAGGGCTGCGGCGTGAGATCGGTATCGTAGCGCAGGAGCGATTCGTAGATATCGCCCGCGATCATCTGCGTCGGGCCGTTCTGGAACAGGCCCAGCATCAGGCTCGGCGGCTCGGGGGTCACCGCGAGCTGCACGGTTCCGCCGCGTTGCGGTTCGGCCTTGGCGTCCTGCGGCTGCATTGCGACGACGCCGGCGCTGAGCAGCAGCGCCAGAGCTGTCGTGGCGAGCGCGCGCCCTGTCTTTTTCTGAATCATGATCGTCCCTCTGGTTTCTGGACACGTATTTTTGATGGGCTTCTTGCGGCCCCGGATGATCGGATCGCTCGCGCCATCCGTCTCCTGACGTGATTAGAGAGATTTCGGCCCCCTGCGTCAAATCGTGACGATTCATGGGCGGCCCGTGGCCTTACCCGGCAAAATCATGGCAATCCAAGGGGATGGCGCGCGCCGAGAGCCGCGACGCACGCGTTACAGGCATGATCTTGCATGAAACCGGAAAGCGGGATGGGCATAACTGCACGTTTTCGCGTCATGGCGAAATATGCAGCAAAACCTCCCGATCATGCCCCTTCGCCCGATGCTCGAACAGGTATATGCCCTGCCAGGTGCCGAGTGCGAGCTTGCCATCCATGATCGGGATCGACAGCGATGTCTGCGTCAGCGCCGCCTTGATATGGGCCGGCATGTCGTCGGGCCCCTCGATCGAGTGCACCACCCATT
>LFIK01001755.1_pt1 | contig 17328 bp, 16 predicted proteins | sample 643401 | NCBI WGS metagenome assembly LFIK01 (sample SAMN03777447, study PRJNA286221) | soda lake metagenome | biome: soda lake; feature: Kulunda steppe; material: water; isolation source: sample T5-Br brine of Lake Tanatar-5 | place: Russia: Kulunda steppe | collected 2010-07
ACCGGACCGGCGCGGGATTCGACCGCGGCGGCATCGAAAAAACCATAGGCAGGATTACGGCAGGGGCAGCGGCGTGCAGTTCACCCGGCTTCGACTGAACGGCTTCAAGAGCTTCGTGGACCCCACGGACCTCTTGATCCGGCATGGCCTGACCGGCGTGGTCGGCCCCAACGGCTGTGGCAAGTCCAACCTGCTGGAAGCGCTGCGCTGGGTGATGGGCGAAAACCGCCCCACCGCCATGCGCGGCGGCGGCATGGAGGATGTGATCTTTGCCGGCACCGGCACCCGCAACGCGCGCCATTTTGCCGAAGTCGCGCTGCATCTGGACAATTCCGACCGCCGGGCGCCCGCAGGCTTCAACGACAGCGACGAAATCGAGGTCACGCGCCGGATCACCCGCGAGGCGGGCTCGGCCTATCGGCTGAACGGCAAGGACGTGCGGGCGCGCGACGTGCAGATGCTGTTCGCCGATGCCTCGACCGGGGCGCACAGCCCGGCGCTGGTCCGGCAGGGGCAGATTGCCGAACTGATCAACGCGCGGCCCCGGGCGCGGCGGCGCATCCTCGAGGAAGCCGCCGGGATTGCCGGGCTCTATCAGCGCCGCCACGAGGCGGAACTCAAGCTCAATGGCACCGAGGCCAATCTGGCGCGGGTCACGGATGTGCTGGAGCAGATGGCGGCGCAACTGGCCACCCTCGCCCGGCAGGCGCGGCAGGCGGCGCGGTATCGCGCGCTCGGCGCCGAATTGCGCCAGGCCGAGGGGATGCTTCTGTTCCTGCGCTGGCGCGAGGCCGATGCGCTCTGCGCCGAGGCCGAAGCGCATCTGCGCACGGCGCTCAGTACGCGCGGCAGTGCCGAGGCGGCGGTCGGCACGGCCGCGACCGCCCGCGCCGGGTCCGAGGACGCGCTTCCCCCACTGCGCGAGGAAGCCGCCGTGGCCGGGGCGATCCTGCAGCGCCTGACAGTGCAGGCCGAAACCCTGAACGAGGCGGAACGCCGCGCCACGGACGCGATCCGCGCGCTCGAGTCCCGGCGCGCGCAACTGGACGCCGATATCGACCGCGAAACCGGCCTGAACGCCGATGCCGGGGACGCCATCGCCCGGCTGGAAGCGGAGGCGGCGGAACTCGCGGCGGCGGAAGCGGGCCACGGCCCGGCACTCGCCGACGCCGAGAGTGCGGCCGAAGGCGCCGCTGCCGCGCTCGCCGCGCAGGAGCGCGCGCTGTCGCAGGCCACCGAGGATGCGGCACGCCTCGCCGCGGCGCATCAGGCGGCAACGCAGGCGGTCACGGACGCCGCGCAGCGGTTGGAGCGGCTGCAGGCGGGGAGCAGGACCGCCGCCGAGACCGCACGCGAAGCCGACACCGCGCTGGCCGCAGCCGAAGCCGCGCTAACCGACACCGATGCGCAGTTGCAGGCGGCACTGGCCGAGGATGCCGCCACCGAGACCGCCTTGTCCGAGGCTGAAACCACCCGCGCAAAGGCGCAGGAAGCCGAAAGCGCCAGCCGCGCACGGCGCACCGAGACCGAGGGCACCGCCGCCACCTTGCGCGCCGAGGTGGCGGCGCTGGCCCGGGTGGTCGAGCGCGATACCGATGCGTCGGGCGCGGTTCTGGAGGCGCTCACGGTTGCCGACGGCTATGAACGCGCGCTGGGGGCTGCGTTGGGCGATGACCTGCGCGCCCCGCTCGCGGCAGAGGCGGAAAGCGGTGGCTGGCACGGTCTGCCGCCGCTGGAGAGCGCACCGCCCCTGCCCACAGGCACCGAGCCCCTCGCCGCGCATGTCGACGCCCCGCCCCCGCTGGCGCGCCGTCTGTCGCAGACCGGCATCGCCGAGCGCGCAGCGGCAGCGGCGCTGCATGCGGCGCTGGCGCCGGGGCAGCGTCTGGTCACGGTCGAGGGCGACCTGTGGCGCTGGGATGGCCTGCACGTCCGGGCCGACGAGGCCAGCGGCGCGACGGCGCTGCGCCTGCAACAGGTCAACCGCCTGCGCCGCCTGCGCGCCGATCTGGCGCAGGCCGAAGACGCCGCCACAGCGGCGCGCGACACCCATGGCGTGGACGAAGCCGCACTGACCGCGCAGGAAGCCGAAGAACGCCGCCTGCGCACGGCACGGCGCAGCGCCGAAGCGCAGGTGAGCGCCGCACGCAGCGCCCGCTCGCGCACAGAGACCGCCCGCGACCGGGCCCTCGGCCGCCGCGACGCCGCGCTGGACGCGCAGACCCGGCAAGCCGCCGAGGCCGAGGCACAGGCGGCGACCCTGGCCGAGGCCGAAGCGCTGCTGGCAGGCGTTGCCGACCCGGCGGCGGCGCAAGCCAGGGTGGAGGCGCTCCGCGCGGACGTGGAGTCGGCGCGCAACGCCACGCTTGCCGCCCGCGCCAAGGCTGCCGAACTGCGGCGCGAGGGCGAACGCCGTGCGCAGCGGCAAACGGACATCGCGCGCGAAGGGGACGGCTGGCGCGCGAGGCGCGCCAGCGCCAGCACCCGCATGGCCGATCTGGAGCGGCGGCGCACCGAGACCGAAGCGGAGTTGGAAACCGCTGCCGACCAGCCCGCGACCCTGACCGCGCAACGGGCCGAACTGAGCCGCGCCATAGCCGAGGCGGAGACCCGCCAGACGGCGGCGCAGGACGCGCTGGCCGCAGCCGAGGCCGCGCTGACATCCGCCCGCGCGGCCGAGCGTGACGCCGAGCGCTCCGCCGGCGAGGCGCGCGAGGCCCAGGCCCGCGCCGAGGCGCGCACCGAAGCCGCGCGCGACGCCCGCAACGCCGCCGCCGCGCGCATCGCCGAGGACCGCGAGCAGACCCCGGCGGCATTGCGCGCCGCGCTGGACACGGCGGAGGGTGACCTGCCCACGGCCGAAACGCTGGAGGCCGAGGTTGCACGCCTGCGCCGCGCCCGCGACGGTCTGGGCGCCGTCAACCTGCGCGCCGAGGAAGACGCCCGCGCCCTGCAGGAAGAAAGCGACACGCTGGAGCAGGAACGCGCCGATCTGGAAGCCGCTGTCGCCAAGCTGCGCGCGGGCATCGCGGCGCTGAACCGCGAGGGGCGCGAGCGCCTGCTGGTGGCCTTCGAGCAGGTCAACGGCAATTTCGCCACGCTTTTCGCGCATCTTTTCGGCGGGGGCGAGGCGCGGCTGGTGCTGGTGGAATCCGACGATCCGCTGGAAGCGGGGCTGGAGATCATGTGCCAGCCACCGGGCAAGAAGCTCTCGACCCTGTCGCTTCTGTCCGGGGGCGAGCAGACGCTGACGGCGCTGGCGCTGATCTTTGCGGTGTTCCTGGCCAACCCGGCACCCATCTGCGTGCTGGACGAGGTCGACGCCCCGCTGGACGATGCCAATGTGGCGCGGTTCTGCGACCTGCTGGACGAGATGACGCGCCGGACCGAGACGCGCTTCCTGATCATCACCCACAACGCCATCACCATGGCGCGCATGGACCGGCTGTTCGGGGTGACGATGGTGGAACAGGGCGTGAGCCAGCTTGTCAGCGTGGACCTGCACGACGCCGAAGCGCTGGTGGCCTGACCCCGAGGCGCGGAACGGTCCGGCGTGCGCGACCGGGACCGGGGCGCTCCCGCCCCCGGACGAGCGCCGCAGGTTCCCTGCGCCGCCGCCGGGGTTGGGCCGGGCCCGCGCGCAAGGCGCGCGGGCCCGGCCCAACCGGATGAGGCGCGCTTGCGCGCCGAAGACGGGCGGGAGAAACCCTTGACCCGGCGCAAGCGCCCCGGGGCGTGCGCCGTCTCAATCGCTTTCGGCGATGGCCTGCAGAAACGCGGCGCCGAAACGCTCCAGCTTGGCGGGGGTCATGGCGGGGATGCGGGCAAGGGCGTCCATGTCGCGCGGGCGGCGGGCGGCGATATGGGCGAGCGTGGTCTGGGTGCAGGTCATGTATTTCCCCGCCCCGTCCGGGCCGCGCTCCAGCTCGCGCTGGATTTCGGCCAGCCGGTCGAAGAGCGTGCCCTCGGCGCGGCCCGCCAGTTTGCGGCGCGCCGGGTGCAGCTCGGGCGGGGGCGCCCCGGCGATCACCTCCAGAAACAGCGCGCCGAAGCGTTCCAGCTTCACCGCGCCCACGCCGGGGACCTGCGCCATGTCGTCCAGCGTTTCGGGGCGGCGGCGGGCCATTTCGATCAGCGTGCGGTCCGGGAAGACCACATAGGCGGGCACGCGCGCCTCCTCGGCCAGCGCGCGGCGGCGGGCTTTCAGCGCGGCCAGCAGCGGTGCGTCCTCGTCATCGACCAGCGTGGGCGCCTCCGGGCGGGCGCGGGCGGCGGCCACCGTATCCTCGCGCAGGTGCACCGCTTCCTCGCCGCGCAGCACCGGGCGCGCGGCCTCGGTCATCCGCAGCGCGCCATGCCGCGACGGGTCCGGGCGCAGCAGGTCCCGGCCCATCATCTGCCGGAACACCGCCTGCCAGCGCGCCTTGGGCATGTCCTGCCCCACGCCAAAGGTCGGCAGCCGGTCGTGGCCGCGTTCGCGCACCTTGGCCGTCACGTTCCCGGTCAGGATGTCGATCAGGTGCCCGGCCCCGAAACTCTCGCCCGTGCGCAGCACCGCCGAGAGCGCCTTGCGCACCGGGGTGGTGGCATCGAACAGCTTTGCCGGCAGGGTGCACATGTCGCAATTGCCGCAAGGCGCGCTGTCCTCGCCGAAATAGCCCAGCAGGATCTGGCGGCGGCAACGGGTCGCCTCGGCCAGGCCGAGCAGTGCGTTGAGCCGGGCGTGATCGGCCTCCTTGCGCTCGGGCGGGGCCAGCCCCTCGTCCACCTGCGCACGGCGCAGGCGGATGTCATCGGGGCCATAGAGGGTCAGCGCCTCGGCCGGGGCGCCGTCACGGCCCGCGCGGCCGATCTCCTGATAATAGGCCTCGATGGATTTCGGCAAATCGGCCTGCAGCACCCAGCGGATATCCGGCTTGTCCACACCCATGCCGAAAGCCACGGTCGCCACCACGATCAACCCGTCCTCGCGCTGAAAGCGTTCCTCGACCTGGCGGCGTTCCTCGGCGTCCATCCCGCCGTGATAGGCGCGCGCATTATGCCCGGCCTCGCGCAGCCCGTCCGAGAGCGACTCGGTCCGCGCGCGCGTGGCGCAATAGATGATGCCGGCCTGCCCCCGCCGGGCGGCGGCATAGGCCAGAACCTGCTGGCGCGGCTTGTCTTTCAGTGCGCAGGATATCCGGATGTTGGGCCGGTCGAAGCCGCGCAGGAAGGTCTCGGGCGCCGCCCCATCGAACAGCCGCGCCACGATCTCGTCGCGGGTCTCGGCATCCGCGGTGGCGGTGAAGGCCGCCAGCGGCACGCCCAGCGCGCGGCGCAATTCCCCGATCTTCAGGTAATCGGGGCGGAAGTCATGGCCCCACTGGCTGACGCAATGCGCCTCGTCCACCGCGATCCGTGCGCAGCCCGCCCGGCGCAACAGCCCGATGGTGCCCGTGGACCCCAGCCGCTCCGGCGCCATGTAAAGAAGCTTCAGCGCGCCCCGGTCGATGGCGGCGAACACATCCTCGGTCTGTTCCTCGGTGTTGCCCGAAGTCAGCGCCCCGGCGTTCACCCCCGCCGCCTGAAGCGCGCGCACCTGATCGCGCATCAGCGCAATCAGGGGCGAGATGACCAGCGTCAGCCCCGGCGCGCAGAGCGCGGGCAACTGGTAGCAGAGCGACTTGCCGCCCCCCGTGGGCATGATCGCCAGCGCGTTCTGCCCGGCAAGCACCGCGTCGATGATCTCGCGCTGGCCGGGACGGAAACTGTCGAAACCGAAGACGCGGGCCAGCACGGCCAGCGGGTCATCATGTCTATCAGGCGTGGTATCGGGGGCCTGCATCGCCACCGTCACATGAACATGGCGGCGTTGTTGATCAGGATGATGCGCAGCGCATAGACGATCAGCAGCGCCACCAGCGGCGCCAGATCGATCCCGCCCATGTCCGGCAGGAACTGGCGGATGCGCATGTAGGCGGGTTCCAGCAGCCGGTTCAGCCCGTCCCAGATCGAGGCCACGATCGGCTGGCCCAGGTTCAGTACCTGAAAATTGATCAGCCAGCTGAGAATGATGTGAATGATGATGATCATCTGCGCGACGCCGAGCAGCATCAGCAGGATTTGCAGGATCGAGGTCATGGCGCTCTCCGTTGGGCCTGTGGCCCGGAGTTAAAGCCCCGGCGCGGCAAGGGCAACCGTTTCGCAGTCACGGCTCCACTTGGGGTCGTCAAGAGAACTTCTGCACAGCACATGACCCCAACAACCGTCCCGCCCGGCGGCAACGACGGGCAACGACGGGCAACGCCTGCCATTTCGGGGGCTTGCGCCGCGCCACTGGTGCGACGGCCCCCTCCATCCCGGCAAGCGCTTCAGACGTCTAAACCATTCGTAACGTATGGAATTGTTCAGGCGCCGCGCCAGTAGCACCATTGCGCCTCAGCGCCTCCCCAGGCGGGCGCGGCCCTACCTCCTGTCCTTCAAGCCGGGCATGCGAGATACATTCATATCAAGGTGCCTCTGTGTCCGACTCGGCCTCGGTCATCCGCAACTGAATCTGCCGGATCTCCTCGGGCCAGCTTGCCTTGATGTAATCCAGGATCGCGGCAACCTCGCCCTCCGTCAGCACGTCGCCGAACCCGGGCATTCCCGAGTCCCAGTCCACGCCCAGATCGTCCAGCACCGCCTGCCCGCCGCGCACCACATAGTCGGTCAGAAAGCGGTCGCCGTGATGCCAGGTGTGCCCGGTTTCATCATGCGGCGGGGCGGGTAGGCGCCCGTCCGGCCCCGGGCGCCGCCAGTCCGGCGCCCCTTCCAGATCGGCGCCGTGGCAGACGGCGCAAAAATCGGCATAAAGCGCCGCCCCGTCGGGTACATCGGCCGCCATCACCGGCGCAGCCAGGACAGCCCCCAACACCATCCCCGCGACCGGCCCGCCCCGCTGCCGGTGTTGCAATATCGCGTGCTCCGGCATGCCCCGCTCCCATCGTCTTGACCTGCGCAGCCCGCGCCGCTGCTTGACAGCCGCCGCATCTGGGCGTAACGGAGCAGGGATTTTCCGGAAGTGCAAGGCTTCCGGTCCCGGCCCAGATGTCCGGGATCGCCACCCGTCAGCGAGGTTTCGCCCACGGGTGCGTTCATGCTTTGCAGCGCCCCCATGCGGGGGTCCGGGTGGCGCAAACAGGGGGTGTCCCATGTTCGAGAACCTGTCCGAACGGCTGTCCGGTGTCTTTGACCGGCTGACCCGGCAGGGTGCGCTGACCGAAGAGGACGTCCGCACCGCCCTGCGCGAGGTGCGCGTGGCGCTGCTGGAGGCCGATGTCTCGCTCGCCGTGACGCGCGATTTCATCAAGCGCGTGCAGGCGAAGGCCACGGGCGCGGCGGTGATGAAGTCCATCACGCCGGGCCAGCAGGTGGTCAAGATCGTCCATGACGAACTGATCGCCACGCTCACGGGCGAGGGCGATCCCGGCAAGCTGAAGATCGACAACCCGCCCGCGCCGATCCTCATGGTCGGCCTGCAGGGCTCGGGCAAGACCACCACCACCGCGAAGCTGGCCCGGCGGCTGAGCGAGCGCGAGGGCAAGCGCGTGCTGATGGCCTCGCTCGACACCAACCGCCCGGCGGCCATGGAGCAGCTGGCGATCCTGGGCACCCAGATCGGCGTGGACACGCTGCCGGTCGTTCAGGGCCAGACGGCAGTGCAGATCGCCCAGCGCGCCAAGCAGCAGGCCACGCTGGGCGGCTATGACGTGTTCCTGCTGGACACCGCCGGGCGGCTGCACATCGACGAAGTGCTGATGGACGAGGTGCAGGCGGTGCGCGACGTCGCCGCCCCGCGCGAAACGCTTCTGGTCGTCGATGGCCTGACCGGGCAGGACGCGGTGAACGTGGCCGCCGAGTTCGACGGCAAGCTGGGCGTCTCGGGCGTGATCCTGACCCGGATGGACGGCGACGGGCGCGGCGGCGCGGCGCTTTCCATGCGCGCGGTCACCGGCAAGCCGATCCGCTTCGTCGGTCTGGGCGAAAAGACCGACGCGCTCGAGGTCTTCGATCCGCAGCGTATCGCCGGGCGCATCCTCGGGATGGGCGATATCGTCGCGCTGGTGGAAAAGGCGCAGGAGACGCTGGAGGTCGAGCAGGCCGAGCGCATGATGAAGCGCTTCCAGAAGGGCCAGTTCAACATGAACGACCTGAAGGGCCAGCTTGAGCAGATGGTCAAGATGGGCGGCATGCAGTCCGTGATGGGCATGATGCCCGGCATGGGCAAGATGTCGAAGCAGGCCGAGGCCGCGGGCTTCGACGACACCATGATCAAGCGCCAGATCGCGCTGATCAACTCGATGACCCGGAAGGAACGCGCCAACCCCGCGGTCCTGCAGGCCAGCCGCAAGAAGCGCATCGCCAAGGGCGCGGGGCTGGAGGTCTCGGAACTGAACAAGCTTCTGAAACAGCACCGTCAGATGGCCGACATGATGAAACGCCTGGGCAAGAAGGGGATGCTGAAACAGGCCATGGGCAGCATGTTCGGCAAGGGTCAGGACGCCATGCCGGACCCCTCGCAGATGGACCCCGCCGCCATGCAGGCCGCCGCGCGACAGCTCGGCGGGCTCGGTGGCGGCATGGGGGGCGGTGGAATGAAGCTTCCCGGCGGGCTTTCAGGGCTGGGGCGCAAGAAGTGAGCCTGAGCCTGGATATCCCCCGGATCACCACCGACCGGCTGATCCTGCGCGGCCCGGAAGAGCGCGATTTCGAAGCCTTCGCCGCCTTCGGCGCCTCCGAGCGGTCGCGCCACGTCGGCGGCCCCTATCCGCGCTATCGCAGCTGGGTTTCGTTCCTCGGCGCCTTCGGACACTGGGCGCTGCGCGGCTTCGGCATGTGGATGCTGGAATGCCGCGCAACCGGCGCCACTGCCGGGCGGATCGGCATGATCTTCAACGACGGCTGGCCGGAACCCGAACTCGGCTGGCATATCTACGACGGGTTCGAAGGCCGCGGCCTCGCCTACGAAGGCGCCCGCGCCGCGCGCGCCCACGCCGCTTGCCACCAGGGCCTCGACCGCGTGATCTCCTGCATCGACCCGGCCAATATCCGCTCGCAAGCCCTCGCGCAGCGCCTCGGCGCGACGGTGGAACGCGACGCGGTGCTGATCGAATGGCCGGTGCAGATCTGGCGCCACCCTTCCGCCGCCGACCCGGGCGAGGCATCAGCATGACCGCTGCATCATCTGTGCGAAAATATCCTCGGGGGGTGAATGGCCCGGCACGGGCCAGAGGGGGGCAGACAGCCCCCCTCCTCCGCCAGCCAAGCCGCCCAAACGCCAAGGCAGGAGCCCGATGACCGACCCCGCCGCCCGCGCCGCCGAGTTGCTGGCCGATCACCGCGACAGCATCGACCGGCTGGACGCGATCCTCGTCTACACGCTGGGGGAGCGGTTCAAGCACACCCAGGCGGTGGGTCGGCTGAAGGCCGCGCACAACCTGCCGCCCTCGGACCCGGCGCGCGAGGAACGCCAGATCGAGCGGCTGGAATGGCTCGCCAAAGAGGCCGATCTGGACCCCGAATTCGCCAAGAAATTCCTGAACTTCATCATCTCGGAGGTGATCCGTCACCACGAGCGGATGCAGAAATGACCCAAGCTTCGGCCGCACCCTTGCGGGGCGGCTCCCCATGCCATGACAAGGAGATGACACAATGGCTACGAAGATCCGACTCGCCCGCGGCGGCTCCAAGAAGCGCCCGCATTACGCAATTGTCGCGGCCGACAGCCGCATGCCGCGCGACGGTCGCTTTCTGGAAAAGCTCGGCACCTACAATCCGCTGCTGCCCAAGGACAGCGAGGACCGCATCCGCATGAACGTCGAGCGCATCCAGCACTGGCTGGATCAGGGCGCCCAGCCCACCGACCGGGTGGCGCGTTTCCTCGAATCCGCCGGGCTGCGCGAGAAGGCTGCCCGCAACAATCCGCAGAAGGCCGAACCCGGCAAGAAGGCCAAGGAACGCGCCGCCGAGCGTGCCGCCAAGGCCGAGGCCGCCGGCGCCGAGTGACGCGCGGGGGAAGGGGGCCTTCTGCCCCCCTCGCCAGGCCAAGGCGGCTGGCTCACCCCCGGAAGGTATTTTCGGCAAGATGAAGGCAGCAGGGCGCGCGGGATGAGGGGCTGGCCATGAGCGCGGATAGGGTCTGTGTCGGCGCCATTGCCGGGGCCTTTGGTGTGCGCGGGGCGGTGCGGCTGAAGAGTTTTTGCGCCGAGCCGGAGGCGATTGCGGGTTACGGGCCGCTCTGGACCGAAGACGGCGCGCGATCCTTCACCGTGACGCTGGACCGGCCCGTGGCCGGGGGGCTGGCGGCGCGGCTTTCGGGGGTGGAGACGCGCGAGGCCGCCGACGCCCTGCGCGGACTGCGGCTCTATGCCGACCGCGCGGCCCTGCCCGCCACCGACGAGGACGAGTATTACCATGCCGACCTGATAGGTCTTTCGGTGCAGGACACCGGCGGCGCGCCGCTGGGCCGGGTGGCGGCGGTGCTGAACCACGGGGCGGGCGACATCCTCGAGATTCGTCGCGCCGGGGCCGAGCCGTTACTGCTGCCCTTTACGCGTGCCGTGGTGCCGACCGTCGATCTGGCCGCGGGCCGGATCGTGGCCGATCCGCCGGAGGCGTCGGAATGAGCCTGCAATTGCGTCTGCGGCTGACCACGATCCTGGGCAGTATCGTGCTGGTGACGCCTTTTGCTGCCGGGCTTGCCGGCTTCGATCCGGTGCTGTGGATCGTCTTCTGGGCGGTGTTCGCGCTCTGGTTCCTCGGCGTGCAGGCGCCGGGGGGCGAAACCCCGATGCCGCTGGCCGCCGCGCTGACCGCGCAGGGGGCGGTTGTGGCGTTGCTGATGGGGTTGGGTCATGCGGCGGGGCTCTGGGCGGATGCGGTTCTGCCCGCATGGCTTCTGATTGCCGTGGCGGTGGGGGCGCTGTTGCTGGGACGGTTGATCCGGGTGCCGCCCGAAGAACTGGCCGAACTGGTCCGGGTTTCGCAGGAGGCTGCCGGGTCGCTGGGAGACGCGACGGAGCCGGACACTCCTCCCGACCCGGAACCGAAGCCGGACCCGGAGCCCGAACCGGAGCCCGAAGCAGGCATCGACCCCGCGCAGCAGCGTGAGGCGCTGGCGGCGCTGGCAGAGCGCCTTGATGCGCTGGACCGCAGCGCGCCGGGCTATCACGCGCTTGTGGAAGCGATCACCCCCGCGCTGGAGCCCGCCGGGGCGGAGGCGGTGGCCGAGGCGCTTTTCCGGCGGGCCGACGCGGCGCCAGTGCGCGACCGTCTGGCGCTGGTGGCGCTGATGGCCGACCCCCATGCCAGCCACGTGCTGCGGGGCGAGAAGCTGGCCGCGCGCATCTTCGACGTGATCGCCGCCGAGGATTGCGAGGCGGCGCTGGCGCTCTGGGCGATGAAGGCGGACGGGCTGCTGGACCTGGTGCCCGGCGTGGCGGCGGATTTCCCGGCGCCCGACCGGATCGACCGGGTTGCCGACCGCTATGTGATCGAGGACGCGGACCTGTGCGAGGCGCTGGAGGCGTTGGCCGCGCGGTTGCGCAGCGGTGATGGGGCAGAGACATGAGCGCGCCTGGCAAACCACGGTCACACGGGCGGGTGCAGCCGGTTGTCTCGCTCCAGCCGCGGGACCTGATGGCCGACAGTCGCAGGGTCGCCGGAGCCTGGCGGGCGAAGGTCATAACGCTGTTCCCGCAGGCCTTTCCAGGCACACTGGGCCTGTCGCTGACCGGCAGGGCGCTGGATCAGGGGCTCTGGGCGCTCGACCCCATCGACCTGCGCAGCTTTGGCGAGGGCAAGCACCGCAACGTCGATGACACGCCCGCGGGCGGCGGCGCGGGCATGGTGCTGCGCGCCGATGTTTTGGCCCGCGCGCTGTCCGTCGCGGCGCAAGGCACGCCCGCCGACCGTGGGCAGTGGCCGATCATCTATCTGTCGCCGCGCGGGCGGCCCTTCACGCAGGCACGCGCGCAGGCGCTGGCGCAGGGGGCGGGCATGACGCTGATCTGCGGGCGGTTCGAGGGGCTGGACCAGCGGGTGATCGATCATTTCGGGGTTGAGGAGGTCTCGCTTGGCGATTTCATCCTCTCGGGCGGCGAGATTGCCGCGCAGGCCTTGATCGATGCCACGGTCCGGCTTATACCGCGCGTGCTCGGGAATCAGGCATCCACCGAGGAAGAGTCGTTTTCCGAAGGGCTGCTGGAGCACCCACACTACACCCGCCCCGCCAGCTGGCAAGGCCGCGACATCCCGGAAGTTCTCCTGTCCGGGGATCATGGCAAGGTTGCCGACTGGCGACGGGACATGGCCGAGAGGCTGACCAAGGAACGCCGCCCTGACCTCTGGCGGGCTTATTGTGAAGCGCACAATAGGGACCCGGATGGAGACCAAGAGCTCTGAGGGCGCTCACAGGACGCGGACGAAAACCGCGCCATATCGAAAGGAATTCGCGATGAACCTGATCGCGCAGATCGAAGCCGAGCAGATTGCCGAGCTTGGCAAGGATATCCCCGACTTCAAGGCCGGCGACACCGTCCGCGTGGGCTACAAGGTGACCGAGGGCACCCGCACCCGCGTGCAGAACTTCGAAGGCGTCTGCATCAGCCGCAAGGGCGGCAACACGCTGGGCGGCTCGTTCACCGTGCGCAAGATTTCGTTCGGCGAGGGGGTGGAACGGATGTTCCCGCTCTATTCGACCAACATCGACAGCATTACCGTGGTCCGTCGCGGCAAGGTGCGGCGCGCGAAGCTGTATTACCTGCGCGACCGCCGCGGCAAGTCTGCCCGCATCGCCGAAAAGACCAACTACCGCCCGCTGGGCGCGCCGAAGTCCTGAGGAGGCCCGGGCCATGAAAGCCGATACGCACCCCGACTATCACATGATCAACGTCAAGATGACCGACGGCACCGTCGTGCAGATGCGCTCGACCTGGGGCGCCGAGGGCGATACGCTGTCGCTTGAAATCGACCCCACGGTGCACCCCGCCTGGACCGGCGGCGGCGCGCGGCTGATGGACAGCGGCGGCCGGGTGTCGAAGTTCAAGAACAAGTACGCAGGCCTGGGTTTCTGAAACCCCGACCTTCGCAGCATGACCTGAAGGGGCGCGCCATCGGCGCGCCCTGATCGTCTGTGCGGTCCGGCGGCGCCGTGGTGTCCACGCAAAGCGCCCCGGATCACAGGCTTCGGAGAAAAGACGCGTGGCGCATATCATCGTCATTGGCAACGAAAAGGGTGGGTCGGGCAAGTCCACGACCTCGATGCATGTGGCCGTGGCGCTGGCGCGGATGGGGCACCGGGTCGGCGCGCTGGACCTGGACCTGCGGCAACGCTCGCTCGGCCGGTACATCGAGAACCGCCGCGCCCATGTCGCGCGCAAAGGGCTGGACCTGCCGATGCCGGAGTATCTTCCGCTGCCCGAGGCTGATCCGGACGCGCTGCCCGAGGGGGCGAACCCGCTGGACCTGCGCTTTTCCGCCGCCATGTCCGAACTGGAGCCGCGCAGCGATTTCATCGTCATCGACTGTCCGGGCGCGCATACGCGGCTGAGCCAGCTGGCTCATGCGCTGGCCGACACGCTGATCACGCCGATGAATGACAGTTTCGTCGATTTCGACCTGCTGGCCCGCATTGATCCGGAGATCGGCCCCGAAACGGTCAAGGTACTGGGACCATCAATCTATGCCGAAATGGTCTGGGCGGCGCGGCAGGCACGGGCGCGCGAGGGGCTGAAGCCGATCGATTGGGTGGTTCTGCGCAATCGCATGGGCACGCAGGCGATGCACAACAAGCGCAAGGTCGGCGCCGCGCTGGAGGAACTGTCCCGCCGGATCGGTTTCCGGGTGGCGCCGGGGTTTTCGGAACGGGTGATCTTTCGCGAGTTGTTCCCGCGTGGGCTGACGCTTCTGGACCTGCGCGATCTGGGCGAGGCGAGCTTCAGCCTGTCCAACATCGCCGCGCGTCAGGAATTGCGCGATCTGCTGGCCACGCTGGAACTGCCTGGCGTCAGGGTGCAGGTCTGAGCGCGCAGCACCTGTTCCGGATCAATGCCGGAATACGCTGCGGGCGGGCGTTTCGGCCAGTTTGGGGTCGGAAAGCTGCGCATAGCGGTGAATGACGGGGTCATTCGTTTCATCGTGTTCCACCTGAGCGCCCAGATACACCAGTGGCGTCCTCATCCGTGTTCCCAGCGACCCGAAAATTCCGTGCGTTGCATTCTGCATTTCCTGCGTCTCCGTTGCCTATCGGTGGCGGCGTCCGTGCCTGAACGCGTTCGTTCTGCGTCGTGGTTAACGATTTGCCAGCGCGCCGTGGCAGGAATGGGGCGGGCTTCAGGTCATTTCTGGGGGGAGCGCGGGCATTTCCGGGACGCAGTCCGTCGCGGCAGCCACGGGAACGGCGGCGCCTGGGGGGCACCAAGCGCTTCCGGGCGGCGAAAAACAGGGATCGAAATGGGGGCCCGGAAACGTGCCCGGACCCCCCTCACCCAGGCGCACCACACCACACGCGCCGTCAGAAGAAGGCCGGACATCCTGTCCGACTGCGTAGATCATGCCGCAGGCGCGCGCCGCTGGCAAACATCAAGTAGGACGATTGTTACGCAAATTGTCGGCGACCGTCGCCTGTCCCGGTCAGAGCCGCCGCAGCAACTCGGGCGTGGGCCAGCCGTCGGCGGGCAGGCCAAGCTGCGCCTGCACGTCCTGCACGGCGGCACGGGTGTTGGCGCCCAGTATGCCGTCGACCCCACCGACATCGAAACCGCGCGCCACCAGCCGCCGCTGCAATTCGCGCATCTGGTCCTGATTCAGCCCGGTTTCGGGGTTGCCGGCGGCATAGACCGGCGCGCCTTCCAGCCGCGTGGCAAAATAGGCGACCGTGGTGATGTAGATGAAGCTCTGGTTCCACTCGAAGAGCGTGCGGAAATTGTGGAACACCATGAAGCCCGGGCCCCGGTGCCCCTGCGGCAGGATCACCGAGGCGCGCATGGACCCCGAGGGCAGGCTGCCGTGCCGCGCGCTCACCCCCATGCGCTGCCACTCGGCCACGGTCAGTTCCGTGCGCAGCCCGGTGCGGGTCAGGTCCAGCCCCTGCGGGATGCTGACCTCGTGCAGCCACGGCTCGCCCGCGCGCCAGCCCTTGGCGCGCAGCATGTTCGCCGCCGACAGGATCGCATCGGGGACCGAACGCACCAGATCCACCGACCCCGACCCATCCGCATCCACGCCATAGTTCAGGATGTCCGAGGGCAGCTTCTGCACCATCCCGATCTCGCCCGCCCAGGCGCCGCGCTGGTTCGCCGGGTCCAGCGCGCCATTGGCATAGAGTTCCAGCGCCGCAAAGACCTGCGGGCGGAACAGCTCCGGGCGGCGGCAGTCATGGGCCAGCGTGACCAGCGCGTTGACGGTGTTGAAATCCCCCTGCACGGCGCCGAAATCGGTCTCGAACGCCCAGAAGGCCAGCAGGATGCCGGGCGAGACCCCGTAACTCTGCCGTGCCACGTCGAAGAGTTGTCGATAGCGCTCCAGATTGCGCCGCCCGTTGTCCATCCGGTTCTGCGAAATCAGCGCGCGCGAAAAATCCAGGAACGGGCGCTGGAAGATGCCCTGCCGCCGGTCGGCGCGGACCACGGCCTCGTCCTGGCGCACGTTGCGGAAGAATGAATCGACCGTGGACTGCGCGAAGCCGCGCTGCACCGCCTCGGTCCTGAGCCCGTCCACGAAGGCCGAAAAGCTGCCGCCGCACCCCGATTGCGCCAGCGCGCCGGAGCCCCAGACCAACGCCGCCGCAGCGACGGCAAGAAACACGTTCTTCATGCTGACCTCATGACCATTTCCCTGCGCACTTTACCCCTGCGCCGCGGACTGGCAAGCCCACACCCTGCCGGCTCGCGGGGGGGCTGTCCGCGGTCCTGACCCGTGCATATCCGTGATTGCGCAACCACCCGTGGATTGGTAAGAAAACAGGACCAATCGCCACCCGAAGGTTGCCCCCCATGCCCGTGATCGCCGAAATCGAGGATCTGCGCCGTCTGTATCGCCGCCGCACCCCGCGCATGTTCTTCGATTACGCCGAAAGCGGGTCCTGGAGCGAACAGACCTTCCGCGACAACACCACCGATTTCGCCCATCTGCGCCTGCGTCAGCGGGTGGCGGTGGACATGTCCAACCGGTCGACCAAGTCGACCATGATCGGCGAGGATGTGGCCATGCCCGTGGCGCTGGCGCCCGTGGGGCTAACCGGCATGCAATGCGCCGACGGCGAGATCAAGGCCGCGCGCGCGGCCGAGAAATTCGGCGTGCCCTTTACCCTGTCCACGCTCTCGATCTGCTCGATCGAGGATGTGGCGGCGCATACGCAGCGCCCGTTCTGGTTCCAGGTCTACACGCTCAAGGACGAGGAGTTCATGCGCCGCCTGTTCGAGCGCGCCCGGGCGGCCAACTGCTCGGCCATCGTGCTGACGCTGGACCTGCAGGTGCTGGGCCAGCGCCACAAGGACCTGCACAACGGCCTGTCGGCGCCGCCCAAGCTGACGGTGAAATCCATCGCCAACATGATGACCAAGGTGCAGTGGGGCCTAGGCATGCTGGGGACCAGGCGGCGGTTTTTCGGCAATGTGGTGGGGCACGCCAAGGGGGTGACCGACCCCGCCTCGCTCAGCGCCTGGACGGCCGAGGCGTTTGATGAGACGCTGGACTGGAAGCGCGTGAAGCAGTTCCGCGACATGTGGGGCGGCAAGTTCATCATCAAGGGTATTCTGGACGTGGAGGACGCGCAGAAGGCCGCCGATCTGGGGGTGGACGCGATCGTGGTGTCCAACCACGGGGGGCGACAACTGGACGGGGCGATGTCGTCGATCCGGATGCTGCCGCGGATCGTCGATGCCGTGGGCGACCGGGTCGAGGTGCATATGGACGGCGGCATCCGCTCCGGGCAGGACGTGCTGAAGGCGCTGGCGCTGGGGGCGAAGGGCACCTACATCGGCCGCGCCTTCACCTACGGGCTGGGCGCCATGGGGCAGGACGGAGTGACCCGTGCGCTGCAGATCATCCACAAGGAACTCGACACCACCATGGCGCTCTGCGGCGAACGCGACGTGCACGCGCTGGGTCCGCAGAACCTGATCGTGCCGCAGGGGTTCGACGATCCGACCGTGCGGCTCTGACCGCCGAACGCCCAGCCCTTCAAGCGTTGCTCCGGAAGAGGAGAGGCTCCCGCCCCCTGACCGCTTGCAGGTTCCCTGCAAGCGGTCAGGGGGCGGGAGCCTCTCCTCTTCCGGAGCAACGCTTGAAGGGCTGGGCGTTCGGCGG
>LFIK01001757.1_pt1 | contig 17318 bp, 11 predicted proteins | sample 643401 | NCBI WGS metagenome assembly LFIK01 (sample SAMN03777447, study PRJNA286221) | soda lake metagenome | biome: soda lake; feature: Kulunda steppe; material: water; isolation source: sample T5-Br brine of Lake Tanatar-5 | place: Russia: Kulunda steppe | collected 2010-07
CGTCATCTTCCCGCCGGCACGGTTCGTGGCCGGGTTCGTCGGTGCCGGGCTGGTTTTCGCTGCGGTCACCAACACCTGCGCCATGGGCATGCTGCTCGCGAAGTTGCCGTACAACCGTCCCTCGCGCCCCTAACCGGGCGTGCGAACCGCAAGGAGAGAACCGATGGACCTAGGAACGCTGCGGCGCATCCGACGTGTCGCTGCGGACAACGCTGGTGCGCCGGTCGGCACGCAGGTGCCGCACACCCGCCCGGAGGGCGACGCGCGCAGCGCAGTTGCGCGCACGTGGCCGGATGGGGTCGTCCCGCCGTGGTGAACGCACACCCTGCCGAGTTGCAGCGCGCGACAGCGCCTGCGCTCACCGACAGCTGCTCCGTAGTACGAGCAACTCAGGTGCTACCAGCTGAGGTTGCGTACCAGCGCTGACAGGTACCGACGCACGGCAACGAGGTTGGCGCACGGTGGTTCCTGCGGCGGCCGTCACGCCAGCGGCCACATAACTCCCCACGGGCAGCCGCGACAGGTGCCGGCCGGCCAGGCAGTGCGCCAGGTGCGCAGCTGCGCTTGACAGCCGGCCGTGCCGGTGGATGGTCCGACGTCCGCAGCCTGGTCCACCCGAACCGAAAGGCCGCCTATGCCGACCGTGACACCGCTGCTGTCGTTGCTTACCGACGACGATGACGCCTGGATGGAACACATCGCCTGCGCCGACATGCCCACTGAGGTGTTCTTCGTGCAGGCTGGCCATGTCATCGACGAGGAGGTGCTCAACACCTGCCGGGGCTGCCCGGTGCGCACCGAGTGCATCACCCACGCGTACAACGAGTCGTTGACGACCTCCAGCGGTTACTTCGGTGGGCTCAGCCCGGGCCAACGCAAAGCCATGAGTCTGGCGGAGGCGCTGGAGTTCGCGCGCAACGATCCGCCGGAGGATCAGCCAGCAACCGCCGATGAGGAGGAACCGATCCTCTACACGTGACGGTAGCTACCCGGCCGGCGGCGTGCGCCCACACACCGCAGCGAACTGCTCCAGGTCACAACCTCGCGCCCGGTCCGGATTGCCCCATGCGCTGCGCCTGTTCCTCCAGAGCGGCGATCCGCTCGGGGATCGGCGGGTGGGTGATGAACAGCCGTGCCGCAGCCCGGCCCCCGAAGGGCGCGGCGATGTAGAGGTGCTGCATCGCCTGGTTGGTCTCCGCCGGGGTGCCACCCGCACGCAGACGCCGAGGGTCGTTGGCTGCCGCTTCCAGCTTGCGCAGCGCGCTGGCCAGCGCCAGGGGCTTGCCGGTCAGCTCCGCGCCGGTGTGGTCGGCCAACGACTCCCTGGACCGGGTGATGGACGTCTGGATGATCAGCGCCACGATCGGCGCGATGATCGACGCGGCCAGCGCGGCGAGCGGGTTCGGGCCGTCTTCGCTGGAACCGAACAACGGGATCCACCGCAGTACGAACGCGAGGTAGGTGATCATCGTGCCGATGGCCGCGGCCACGGAGCCGATCAGGATGTCGCGGTTGTAGACGTGCTGGAGCTCGTGACCAAGTACACCCTCGAGCTCATCGAAGGTCAGCGCGTCGTAGAGCCCCTGGTTGACCACCACCGCGGCGTTGCGCGGGTTGCGCCCTGTGGCGAAGGCGTTCAGCTGCGGCGAGGGACTCACGTACAGCTTCGGCATGGGCTGGCGTGCCGTGGTCGCCAGCCGCTCCACGATCATGTGGATGTCGCGGTGACGGGCAGGGTCGATGGGCTCGGCCCGGGCCATCCGCACCGCGATGCGGTCGGAGAAGAAGTAGCTGCACCCGTTCATCCCCAGCGAGATGAACAGCATCAGCGTCAGGAAGGTGTTCGACCCCGTTCCGGCATCGAGCATCGAACCGATGGCGAGCAGCACACCGGTGAGTCCGGCCAGCAGCACAACGGTCTTGGCGCTTTTGAACATCTTCACGACCTCCAGAAGAAGGAGCCGGCAACCGTGCCGCACGGTGGCCGGGGGTGCGGCCAACGGGGCCCCGGGTCCGGCCGACGGTGGGCGCTGTCAGGTCGTGGGGCCCTGTGGGAACGAAGGTCCCGTGGCACGCCCGGCACGCCACCTGCCGGCCGTCGCTGGACGCAGGTTCCCTACCATGCCGCACTCCAGGGTCGACACGTCCGCCCGTGCGGCTGCTGCCACCGCACCACCTGCTGCTGCCGGACGTAACCTGCCCGCGGCGCTGCTGTTCGTGCCGACACGAACGCGAGGTCACCGCCAGCGGACCGGGCCTCGGCTGCCGGCGACGGCCGCGCGCTGGTGGCAGCGAGCCCGGACAACCGAACCGACTGGCCGTCGCCGGATGGTGCGGCCCGCAACTGGTGGGCGCATCATCCGCACCGGCAGGCGGCCGGGCGGCGTGCACATCCAGCACGGTCACGCCACCGGCGGGCTTGCGGGGCTGTGGCACTGGCCAGGTCCACCGGCTGCCGCGAGCGCCGGCGCGCAGCGGCTGGCGAGCTCCGAGCGGTCTGCGCGGTGCGCCACCGTGCCGCGCGCATCTGTAGCAGCTGTCCCGGCCGGTTCAGCTGACCAGAACGTGCCCGTCCCCAGTGTCGTGGTCGTAGGCGACCGAAACAACCACGTCGGCGGCGTCCTCGATGTTCTCCACGTGGCTGATCAGGAAGATCTGCTGGTAGGTGTCTCGCAGCCCACGCAACGCCTCCAGCACCGACCGGCGGCGTGACGGGTCCTGCGACCCGAAACACTCGTCGAGGATCAAAAACCCGGCACCGCCGGAGCCGTGCCGTGCCGACACCACCTGCGCCAACGCCAGCCGCACCGCCAACGCCACCAGATCGACCTCCCCGCCGGACAGTTCCGACAGCGGCCGGAACTTGCCGTCGTCGAGCACATCGATCGCGTACTCGTCAGAGATCTGCACCGCGGTGAACCGGCCATCCGACATCTTGTCGAGCAACGTGCCGACCGCCCCTTCCAACGCCGGGCGGATCTGGGTGGCCAGCTGCTCTCCGACATCGCCAAGCAGCCGCACCGCTGCGGCCGCATGCACGGCGACCTGCTGATGCTGGTCACGTCGCTGCAGGGTCCGTTCAGCGGTGGCGACCCGTTGCGCGGCAGCGTCACGCCGTTCAGTCAACGCGGCGATCTGGGTGTCGAAGTGTGCCACGAGCTCAGCTTCTGCTTGCCGCCGGTCAGCCTGCTCACGCAGCTGCTGGTATCGGGCGGTCAGCTCCGCGGACGGTCGTGCCTGTGCCAGCTGCTGCTCTACCTCACCCAGCTGCGTGTTGGTTCGGTCGAGCTCGTCGGTCAGCTGCTGATGACGTTCCAACGCCGCGGTCCGGCGCCGCTGCGCATCTGCTGCTTCGGTCGCTTCGGTCACCCGCACGGACAGCTGCGCTTTGGTGGCATACAGCTCATCTGGATGCTCTGCCGCGGTTGGGAGCCGTTCCAGCTGCGAACGGTAGGTCTGCTGCCGACGTTTCAGCTCTTTCTGCTCCTCCTCCAACCGGCTCAGCTCCAACGCCCGTGCTCGTGCCTGCTCGTGCGCGTGCCGGGCCGCAGCTGCCGCTGCGCGGGCCTGGGTCGCCTGGTCCGCTGCCGCCTGGGCCAGCTGCTGTGCGTCGGCGAGCTGGCCGGTGAGCTGTTCGACCTCGCTTGCGAGCCGCTGCTGCTGCTGCTGACGGTGCTCATCGGTGATCTGCTGCCCGCACGCGTCGCAAACTGCACCGAGCTCGTCGGTGGCAGCGAACGCCTGTTGCGCCGCGTTCAACGACGTGGTCAGCGCTACCACCCGCGATCGTGCCTGTTCGGCAGCGGTGCGGGCGGCCTCCTCTTCGGCGGCGGTGCGCACCTCCTGGCCGGCGGCGTCCTCCGCGCTCTGGGCGTCAGCCAGCGTGCCGCGACGTTGGCTGATGGTCTCCAGTCGCTGGTCGATCTGCTCCAGTTCGGACGCGACCGTGGCGCGTTGCCGTACTTGCTGCTGCGCCGCTTCTGCGACCGCGATCCGACGTTCAACCTCGGAGACCTGCCGGGTCAGCTGCGCCAGGTCCGGCTGCGCCTGCGGCGCCGCAGGGACCGTCAGCCCGTCCCGTTGCGCTTGCAGTTGCGTCTGCCGGGAGCGCACCTGCTCCAGCGACCCTTCCAGCCGTGCGACCTGCTGCTGCGCCTGCTGCCAGATCGCCTCCACGTCCGAGCCGGCAGCCAGTTCCGCGTCCAGCACCGCCAGCTCCTGTGCGGCGCGCTGCTGTTCCTGCCGTGCGCCGGCCAGCTGCTGGTCGATGTCGGCCTGCTCGGCGCGCAGCTGTTCGAGGTCATCGACCGCCAACGCCTGCACGGCCGCACGTTCGGTCCGTAGCCGCTGGTTGGCTGCCTGCTTGGCAGCGTTGATCACGTCCAGCCGCAGCAGCCGCGAGATCATCTGTGCCCGCTCGGCGGGCCGCAAGCTCGCCAGCCCGTCGAGATCCTTCTGTTGGGCGGTGACCGCCAGCCGGAATCCGGCAGCGTCCATCCCCATGATGCGGCCGACCTCTTCAGACACCTGCCGGGCCCCCTCGACCAGCGGCATGTCGTTGCAGTACAGCACCGCGGTCGACGACTTGCCGTCACGACGCCGATGCACCCGGTAGCAGTCGTCACCGAGGGTGAAGGTCACCTCAGCGCTCATGCCTTCAAGCTCTGCGCCCCGGCGGATCAGCGTGTCGAGGTTACGCCGGCCGTGCCGGCTCTCACCCCACAGGCCGAAGTGGATCGCTTCCAGGATCGTGGACTTGCCGGCACCGTTCGCCCCAGCGATGAGGATCAGTTGCGCGTCCGCATCGAACGCAAGCTCCAGCTCCTCGTGCCGACGGAAGTTCGTCGCCTTGATGTTGGTGATCATGCGGCGTCCTCAGCGTCAACGTGGCTGTCGGCGGCCTGGTTGTCGGTGCCGGGCGGCCGGCCAGCTTGGCTGTGGTCGGCGGCGGCCTCTGCCTGGGCAGCGGTCTTGGCGGCATCGGAGGCGAACGCCCGTGCGGTCTCGATCTTCAGCAGTTCCTGCGCCATCGCCAGCGCACCGTCACGCTCATGGTCGGCCAGCAGCTTTGCGGCACGTTCGCCGAGCACCTCGTCGATCTCCCCAAGACCGCGCTGTTCGCTGCTGCTGTCGCGTTCGGCGCCGTCCCGCCGGTGCCGGGGCGACACCTCGTAGTGCAGCGCGTCGGAGGCGACCGCACGGACCCGGTACAGCGGCACCAGCGACCATGATTCGCGGGTGACGTTGAACACCGGCTGGCCGACGACCGCACCATTGGTGTCAGCGTCACGTACCTGGGAGATGAGCGCATCCGCGATCTCGTCGGGGGTGAGCTCGGCCGCGTCGACCGGTGGCAGCCGCAGCATCGGCCGGATCGGCACGTACCGGCGGGTGACGTCCGGCTCGCCGCCCGGGTTGATCGTGACCTGCAACCAGCCGCGCTTGACACCGTCGTCCTTGAGGTCACCGAACCCCATGTTCTCGGTGGATCCGGCGTACCAGATACGGCCGCGGTCAGCGGACGCCGCGTCCACGCCACGACGGCCACCAGCCACCACCAGTGGGACCGGCCCCTGGCGGTGCCAGTGGCCCAGCGCGCCGTATTCCCAGCCGCGGGCCAGCACATCGGTCGGCACGGCGAACTCCCGACCCAGCGACCGCACGTACAGTTGTGAACCGCCAGCAACTCCGTGGGTGGAGAAGATGTTGATCCGCCCGTCCACGGGCACGACCTGGTCGTAGTCGACCGTCTTGAGCGCATCGTGAGGCAGCGCGTGCACCACCGTGCCGTCCAGTACCGGGTCACGGCCCGCGGAGATGCCGGTGCCATCGAAGGTCACCTGGGTGTAGCCGGAGGTGACCACATGCACGCCGGGCAGCCCATCCAGCAGATGGAGGAAGCACGCTTCTTTGCGGTTGCGGGGCAGCTCATGGTTCCCGGCGACGATCACAACCTGGCGGCGGGTGCCGTCCGGCCGCAGGGCCGCCAGCTTGGTGATCTGTTGCCGGATCAGCAGCATCAGCCGGATCGGGATGATCGTGCGGTCGGCAACATCACCGGAGTGGATCACCAGCGGCGGGTCAGCTGCGACGATGTCGTCGACCGACCGGACGAACGCCCGGGCGATGTCGACGCTGCGCTGGTTCTCCCCAGCGGCTGAACGGGCCTTGTAGGCCTCGTAGCCGATGTGGGTGTCGGAGATGTGGGCAAGCTGAAAGGTCGTCATGCCGCCGATCGTGACGTGCTACTCAGCGGGAACATTCGGCCGGTGCAGCTGGCGACGGGCCGATGCTGATGGCAGCTGGCGGGCCACTGCCGAGGTGCCCGCACGGTGGCTGACGCGACTTGGAGCGACTGTGGACACGTCCTTGCACCCGAATCTGGCGCGGATCGCTGCACGCCATGACGAGATCGTCGCGGCGTTCCAGCGGGGGCAGCTCACTCCCGAAGAGGCACGCCGTCAGGTGCTTGCGCTGGTCGCCCGCGATGACACCGGCGTGGAGTGGTCGATCGCACCAGACACCGGCATGTGGCGCTACCGTTCCCACTGGGGTGAGCAGGTCACCGCCGAGCCGCCCGCCTACGGCGTGGTGGGGTTGACTCCTGAGGCCATCGGCGCGGCACCGGAGGAAGCCGACCAGGATGGACGGGTGTCGTTCTACGAGGTCGACACCGCCGCACTGAAAAGCGACGGGCAGCTGCGCGGGTCGACGCTGCTGGACCACAACGAGCCGCCAGACCCGCCGGCCGCACGCCGTTGGCTCCTGCTGGCCGCCGCAGGATCCGCTGCCGCTGCAGTGGCTGCCGCACTGGTGAGTTGACACCGTCGGGCTGCCCCCGGGGCACGGTCGATGTTCAGTGTCCGAACGCTCGGCGGCCGTTGCGGCCTACCCAGATCAGCGTTTCCCGTACCCATCGGTTCCGTGGACGACGCGAGCGTGGGTACGGTCTGGTTCGGGCGGCTGGTCGTCCACCGTCCCGACGGGCGAGCCGGTACGGCTGCGCCCACCTGGCGCACCGGGTCGGCGGCGTATGCGCCCCGCAGCTGACGCCCGACCATCCGCTGCCATGGACACCAACAACCACAGCTCCAACACCCACAACACCGACGCTGCCGACAGGCCCTCGGAGCAGCTCCCGCCCGACGGTCCCTACGACCTGCGGCCGCTGTTCCGCGCGATCGGCGGCTTCTCCGGCGAGCGGGCGTTGGCGCAAGCGCCACCGCAACGCACCGAAGCGGACCTTGACGTGGAGATGCTCGACACCAGCCCGGCTGAGCTGCTGACCGAACCGTTGCGGGTCGCCGGGTTCGTTGACGGTATCCAGAACGCGTTGACGGTGACCTACCGGTCGCACCGGCCGGTGTATCTGACCTATGCGGCCGCTGGCGCGGTCACCGGTGACGGCACCCCGCTACGGATCCATGAGCGGCTGCGGCTGCTGGGCTCGTCCACCGACACTGACTGGGTCGCTGAACTCGGTTCAGAGCTGCCCTTCACCGGGCTGGGTGAACCGCGGCCCGACCAGCTGGCACGTGCTGCAGCGGCGGTTCTACGCAGTCAACGTGATGCGCTCGAGCAGCGTGTGGTCGAGGAGCTGACCGCCGAAGGGGCCGGCACGTTGGTTATCGATGGAGCCCTGATCGGCCGTCCGGAACTCGACCAGCTGGTTGGCGTTGTCAAGACCACCAACCGCCGCTATCTGGCAGATGAGTCCACGCTGTGGGGGCTGCCGGCCGGCTGGCGTTCCCCCCGGTTCAAACTGCCATCCGGCTCTCAGGGCGTGGACCGCGAACGCTACTCCTGCTATGTGCGGCTGCATGACGCCACCCAGCACGCGTGGGACTACGCCCTGATCCGGTTGGAGACCTACCACCCGGCGCTGCTGGAACCGCTTGGTGCCCTGGCGCTGGCCGAACGGCAGTCCGCCCGCGCCAAGGACCAACGCTACGACCGGCATCTGGCAGGTGTACGGCTGGTTGAGCAGACGCTGCGGGCCCGGCGTCCCGACATCTACCAGCTGTGACGCACCACATGCTTTGAATCGTCGTCACCTGTTGGCCACCGCGGTGATCGCGATTGCTCGCGCGGCTGATGGCCTGCACGAGAGCGTCCACGATCATGTGCAAGGCTGGCCACGTCCGCCCGAGCTGGTGCTGCTGTTCGGCTCGGCGGCCCGAGCGGACATGCGCACCGGCAGCGACATCGACCTGCTGGTGGTGGCTCCACCTTGCGACGAGGTTGACGCAGCCGCTGCCGACCTGGCTGCTGCTGTGACCGGATGGACCGGCAACGACGTGCGCATCGTGCTTCTGAGCCCCAGGAGTTGCGGGACGCTTTCGCAGCCCGTGACGGTTTCATCGTGGAACTCCTCACCGATGGGCAGGTGCTGTGGGGGCTGATCGCTACCTGCGGCGGGTGCGTCGAGCGGTTGCGGTGTGAGCCGAACCCGGAAGTGCACCAGCCAGGTGACCGCGGGCAGGCTCACCGGGGCTGTGGAGTTCCTCGACAGCGTTGAGCTGCTTGCCGACGACTCGTCCAACCGCAACGCCGCGGCCGCACTGTTCGTCGAGGCCGGCATCGCCGCCGCGGACGTGGTGTGCTGCAAGCGGTTGGGTGAGCACGCGCAAGGGCAGGACCGCAATGACGCGGTGTCGTTGCTTGCGCGTGCGGATCGGGACCTCGCGACGTGCCTCGGCACGTTGCTCACCCACACGTCGAGGATCAGCGACAGCGCGCAGGTACTACCGTCGAGCGAGTTCACGAAGGTGCAGCGTGCCGCCACGCAGCTGACCGCGGCCGCTCGCCGCACCTGACCTCCGCCCGAAGGCAGGGCGCATGGGTGGTTGGCGTTCATCAGCCGCGTCAGGTTCCTGCTCGCCGGAGCGGTGTACTGCCCCGCGCAGCGCAGCGCGCGTGCCGTTCCCAGGTCGACCCGGTGCCCTGCCCGTCACCAGGCCCGTTCGTCACCAACCGTTTCGTGGACACCCGCTGCCGAACCCGCTGGCTGCTGAACTGGTCGCACATCGTAGCCGTTAGGTGGCCCGCGAAGACGGCGACCAGAACAGCTCACCTGTGTCGAGCAGCCGCTGTGGCGGCTGGCCGTGCTGCCGGCGGTGTCACCGGCCGGTGTCTGGCCCGTCGCCGTTCGGGCGGCTGTCGAGGCCGCCATCCAGGTCGTTGGTACCGCCATCGGCCGGCGCGTCGTCCACGTCCATCTCGAGCGCCGGATGGTCGCGGTCGATGACGGTCAGCTCGACCGTGACGTCGGGGTCGACCAGCCCGGCGGCCGGCGACTGCGCGATCACGGCCGGCAGCGAGCCGGTCGTCTGCAGCCAGCTGGCCAGCGTCGCCCGGTCCACGTCGAGCTCGTCGAGTTCGACGTCGTCGGCCACCTCGACGATCGCCACCTCGAACCCAGCAGCCTCCAACTGTCCGACCGCATCCGCACGGGCGGTGGCGACCACATCAGCGAGCTCGGCACGCCCATCCACGGCGACGTGGAGCACGACCAACTTGCCGGTGTCGACCTGATGACCGCCAGCTGGCGTCTGGGTGAGTACCCGTCCCACCTGGGACGGGTCGAGCGTCTCAACCGTACGCTGCTGGGGGAGGAACCCCGCCGACCGCAGCTGCTGCGCAGCGTCAGCTGCGAGCTGACCGGTCGCGTCCGGCAGGCGTGGTCGCACGTCATCACCGACGATCAGCTCGACCTGCGCACCGGGCTGGCGGAACGCACCCGCCGCAGGGAACTGCCGCAGTACCCGCCCGTGCTGCGTGCCGTCGAGGACCGGTTCACGTGTGATGCGCACCTCGTAGCCGGCCTGCTTGAGCGACTGACGGGCGGACCTGCCGGCGTCGCCGGTAACAGCTGGGACCTGCGGGAGGTCTCCTGCACCGTCGGAGACGACCAGCGAGACCGTCGAGCGGTACCGCGCGCGGGTGCCGGCACCTGGCGACTGGGAGAGCACTGTGCCTTCGTCGCGCCAGTCCTCGGCGGTTGCAACGTTGACCGTCAGGCCGGACAGGGCCGCTTCGACGTCGTCGAGCTGCTGGCCGACCAGACGGTCGAGGGTGATCAGTTCATCGGGTGGGCGGGTGAACCGGCCTGCGTCCCGGCCGTCGGTCGCGGCCCCGACCAGCTGCGCGAACAGCTGTGCTGGTGCGGACCCGCCGGTGACCGGCCCGGATACACCCAGCACGTCGCGCAGTTCCCGCGGGGTGTCGTAGCCGAACCAGACTGCTGCGGCGACCGCGCCCTCGCCGGCGTCGCCGGTAGGGGCGGTCGTCCCAGCGAACCAGGCATCATGGTGGTCAGAGGAGGTGCCGGTCTTGCCGGCGGTTGGGTGCCCGGAGACGGCGGCGTCGGTGCCGGTACCGTCGGCAACCACCTCGGTGAGCGTGTCCGTCACCCGGGCGGCAACCCCAGCGTCGACCGTCTGTTCGCAGTCGGCTTGCCGGTCGACCGTATCGATGCGGTCGCCGTGCCGGTCCCGCACAGCTGCGACCGTGTGGGTGGGGCAGTGCTGCCCATCGGCAGCGAACGTCGCCATCATCGCCGCCAGGTCCGACGGGAACAGGTCCAGACCGCCAAGCGCGATCGCACAGTCGTCACCGATGTCGGCAACGACGCCGAGCCGCCGACCCGTGTCAGCAACCGCCTCGGGGCCGACCTGGCCGATCAGGTCGGCGAAGAACAGGTTGTTGGAGGTTCGCATCGCGTCGTACAGGTCGAGCTGGCCGGCCTGCGACCCGCCGTAGTTGGTCGGTTGCCAGCCGTTGCAGCCGACGATCTGCCGCCCAGAAGAGCCGTCGCGGGTCACTGTCGAGATGTGTGCCTGCTCCAGACCGGCGGCCGCTACGGCCGGTTTGAACGCTGAGCCGGCTGGCCGGCCCGAGCCACCCAGCCCGGGGATTGCCGGGTTGACGCTCGACCGGTCGCAGTCGGAGTCCGCGTCGTCGCCGCAGCTGCCGAACTTGTGTGGGCCGACGGCCATCGAGGTGATCGCACCGGTGCCAGCTTCCACGGTGATCGCTGCACCACGCACCCGGTCAGCTGCGACACCGTCACTGTCGGCCAGCTGTGCGGCCAGCTGCTGTTGCGCAGTGTCCTGCAGTTCGGTGTCGATAGTCGCCTCGACCGTCAGTCCGCCGTTGAACACCGTGTCGGCGCGCTCATCGCGGGTGTCACCGAGCGCTGGCTCGGCGAGCAGTTCGGCGAGGACCGCTTCGACAAAGAACGGGTAGCGGGTCTTCGGCGGGTCGGTCAGGTCCAGTTCGATGTCACGTTCTTGGTAGCTCTGCGCAGCTGCGGGCGACAGTGCGCCGGTGCTGACCATCTGCGTAAGGACCACGTCACGCCGGGTCTGTGCCGCATCGATGTTGGCGACCGGGTTCTGGGTGTGTGGTGCCCGCAGCACCCCCGCCAGTGTGGCGGCCTGTCCGGCGTCCAGTTCGGCGGCGTCCAGGCCGAAGTACCGTTCCGCTGCCGTGCCGATCCCGTATACGTTCTCCCCGAAGTACGCCTCGTTGAGGTAGCGCTCGAGGATCTCATCTTTCGACAGGGTCGCTTCCAGCTCGATCGCGTACCGCAGTTCGGTGAGCTTGCGGTCGACTGTCAGGTCGCTGCCGACCAACGCCATCTTCACCAGCTGCTGGCTGATGGTCGAACCGCCCTCCGCGATGCCGCCGGCCTGGATGTTGGCCAGCAGTGCACGGCCAACCGAGCGCCAGTTCACACCGTCATGTGTGTAGAACTCCTGATCTTCGGTGGCGATGACCGCATCGATCACTTCCGGTGCTACCTCCTCGAGGCTGACTTCGATGCGGTTGGTGTCCTCATACAACGTGGCGAGCACCTGCCCGCGTGGGTCGACGACGGTGGAACGTTCCGCCAGTGGAGCCAGCCCAGCGGGCATCGGCGGGATGTCATCCCACATCTGGGAGGCCTGGGTGGTAGACCACCATGCGGCACCCAGGATCGGTGCGAGCGCCACGACCGACAGCACGGCCAGACCGGCCATGACCAGCGCCAGCTTGCACAGCGTCCACCCCCACGCGGGACGAACACCGGAGGCGGACAGGAACGGGTGTGGCTTCATCGGACACCTTCGCAGTCGGCGCTGGCGCAGCTGGCAGCACGACAGTGACCGGTGACGCGGCCGGGAAGCTTGGCAAGCGGCTACACGTGTGCTGCGCGGTGGTCGCCAACGCTGGTGCCGGCTGCCTGTCAGCGGGTCAGCGTCGGTGGTCTAGGTGTCCGCCAACGCCCGGGTGAGGAACGTGGCCATCTGTGCGCGGGTGACCGGCTGGTCGGGGCAGAACCTGCCGTCTGCGCAGCCGGTGGTGATGCCGGCAGCGGCGACCGCAGCGATCCCGTCCGCGTGTGTGGCTCCGTCGGGCACATCGTCGAAGGTGCCGGCCCCGGGGTCGAGGTCCAACGCCCGGGTGAGGAACGTGGCCATCTGTGCGCGGGTGACCGGCTGGTCGGAGCAGAACCTGCCGTCTGCGCAGCCGGTGGTGATGCCGGCAGCAGCGACCGCAGCGATCCCGTCCGCGTGTGTGGCTCCGTCGGGCACATCGTCGAAGGTGCCGGCCCCGGGGTCGAGGTCCAACGCCCGGGTGAGGAACGTGGCCATCTGGCCGCGCTGGACCGGGTCGGTGGGGCAGAAGGCGTCGTCCGCACAGCCGGTGGTCACCTCGGTTTCGACCAGCCAGGAGATCCCGTCGGCGTGCGTGGCATCAGCCGGCACGTCACGGAAAGAGCGGAGCTCGCTGTCTCCCTCGTCCTGCGCACGGTCATCAGCGTCGTCACCGTCACCTTCCGCCACGTCGCCAGGGCCATCGCCTCCCGGGCCGCCGGCGGGGCTGTCGTCGGGGGCGCCATCGTCAGCGCCATCGCCTCCCGGGCCGCCGGCGGGGCTGTCGTCGGGGGCGCCATCGTCAGCGCCGTCGCCTCCCGGGCCGTCATCGGAGCTGCTGTCATCGGGCGGGTGCGGGACCGACAGGGGGTGCGTGTACGCATCGAGCGTGTCAGCAGCAGCGTCGGCGAGGGTGAGTGTCAGGTGCCAGTCACCGGCCGGCAGCGTGGCGGTCACCGACAGGTCACCGTCGAGCGCCGCAGCCAGTGTCCCGTTCCCAGCTGGGTTGGTCGGCAGCTGCCCGTCACCGTCGGTAGCACCGTCGGCGAGCAGGTCACCGTCGAGCGTGACAACCACCGGCTGTCCGACGGCCGGCAGGCCGTCGGTGCCAGTCAGCAGCAGCTGCCAGCTGGCCGGCAGTGTCTCGTCCACGTGGTCACCGGACGTGGCGAAGGTCAGCTGCTGCTGATCGTGTTCGATGTGCGCGCTGGCGACCGTGACCGCTAGCTCGAACGTCGGACGTGGTGGCACCGACAGCGTCTGGGTGTGCTCGCCCAGCGTCGTGCCGTCACCATCTGCCGGTGCGATCGTGATCTGCGGGTCCCCGGCCGCCAGCTCGGTCTCCACCGTCAACCCGGCCGCCAGCACCTCGTGCAGCACCTGACCGTCAGGTGCTGGCAGCGTCACCCTGCCATCGGCGTCGGTCTGGCCGGTGATCCGTGTCGCGGCGTCGTCGTCCGCTGCGTCGGCGGTCGCGATCGCGACCGGTTCGTCTCCGAGCACAGCACCCGCACTGTCTCGCAGCTCAACCTGCCAGCCGACCGGGATGTTGCTAGCCGGCGGGGAGTCCGCGAAGGTCCACACCACCTGCTGGTGGTCCCAGGCAGCCTGGGTCTGCTGCGTTTGTGCGCCAAGGTCGACCTCCAGTGCCGCGCCGAGCTCCCACCAGGCGGAGGTCACCTCCACGACCCCACCAGTGGTCCAGCTGGCATCGGTGGCGGTGGTGGTGAACGCGTCGTGCAGGTCAGAGGTACGGGGAGAGGCGTCCAGCAGGTCGAACCCGGCGCCAACTGCGCCGGCGACAGCCGGCGCTGCGGATGACGTACCACAGTAGGACGCGGTGTAGGTCCCGTCGGGACGCTGGGCCGGATGGCACCAGGACGCAGCTACGTCAGTGTCGTCACCGTAGTTGGAGCCGTTCGCCCGGTTGGTTGTCTCATCAGCGAACGACTGGGCGGCCGCGACAGACAGCACCTGCGGGTAGGCGGCTGGAAACAGCGAGGACTCCTCACCGTCGTTGCCGGCTGAGGCAACGATCAGCACGTCAGCGTCAGCCGCCGCGTCTACCGACTGCTGCAGCGCCGGCGCGGGGTTCACACTCCCGCCAGAGAAGTTGATCACGTCCGCGCCGACGTCGACAGCGTGGTCGATACCGGCAACCACATCAGAGAGGTAGCCGTTGGCGGTCGCGTCGAACACCTGGATGGGGATGATCTCACAGTCCCAGCAGCTACCAGCGAACACCCCATCAGCGGGGTTGGCTGCAGCGACCGTGGCGGTCAGCGTGCCATGGCCGTGCGGGTCGGTCGCGTCAGCGTCGCTGCCATCGAGCCGCAAGCCCAGGTCGTAGCGCACCCGACCGTCGAGCGATGACACCTCCGTAACACCGGTGTCGAGCACCGCGATCTTGTGGCCGCCGCCGGTGGAGGCAGCCCAGCCCCGGTCCATCCCGATGAGACGTGCGCCGTAGTGGCTCCCCCACATCGAGACGTCCGGCGCAGCACCAGCAGCCGTCGGACGGCCACCGGCCGTAGTGGCGGGCGGGTCGACCGACACCTCCAACCGCGGGTCGAACCTCAGCGCCGCGCCGGCTCCCATCACCACACCGTCAGCAGGTTCGGTGAACGTGACCCGCACCGCAGAGCCGACCTCGACGACGTCGCGCACCGACGGGTCGCCGGCAAGCCGGGCAGCCACATGCGTGGCGAGCTGCTCGCCGTCCAGCGTGTCGCTCTCGACCAGCACCGCCGACGGCAGCGACGAAGGGGCAACATCGCCCTTGGCCGCGGTGGGGCGCAGCTGCCCTTCGGCGTCACGAACGCCGGCAGGGTGGTCGTGTCCGGCGCCGCCCGGGCCGGCGGCAGCGGCCGGAACGGTGGCGGACACCAGCAGTACAGCTCCGAGCAGTGCCGCCAGCACACGAACGCGGCCACCGGCTGTCAGCCGGAACGCCGCGCCGGTAGGAGCTCCATCCGCGGCAGCTGTCCGCGTAGCAGGACGGTCGGTACGCACAGTAGGCCGTTCACTGGGGATCGTTGGAGTGCCGGGTTCTGGTGACCTGACCGTCGAGTGGTGCGCGCAGCCGCGCACACCCGCCGCAGCTGCGCTCGGGCACAGTCCCTGCGCGTCACGACAGGTGATTGGCGCAGCCGCCCCACCCGGCACGGTCGAGAGCGGGCCACCGCACACGGTGCGCCTGCCGACCTCCGCCGCCGGAAGGATCTCCCGTGACCACAACGCTGGGCCACATCTACCTGCCTGCCAACCCCGGCACCGCGGTTGGACGGTTCACGTTCCTGGTCGACGCCGACCACGACACCGGCCGTGCTGTGGAGGTCGGCACTCCGGTCGCCGCAGACACTGACGAAGGGGTTGTCATCGGCGCGGTGGTCGACATGCGCACTGTCGGCACCCAGACCGACCCGGTGGCCGCTGATCTGGCGGGCACCCAGCTCGCCCGGCTCGGCGACGTCGTCGTCGCCGACGTGCAGGTGCTGCACTCCGAGCGGATGCGGCCGGTGCGTTCGGGCACCGTGCGGGCCGCGACCGCTGCTGAGATGCTGCAGGCCACCGGTGCGCACCGCATGGACTGGGGCATCCCGGCTGGGGTCGTGTCACTGGCTGACGGGTCGATCGCGCCGGTCCAGCTGGACGGCAACGCCCTGCTTGGACCCGAATCAGCCCACCTGACGGTCGGCGGGCTGTCGGGCCAGGCTGCCAAGACCTCCTACATCGGAACGCTGCTCGCCTCAGCGATCAACGCCGGCGGCGGCCAGGACCAGTCGGTCGCCGCCCTGATCTTCAACGTCAAAGGCGAAGACCTGGTCTACCTGGACCAGCCGCCGGCCGCCGGCTATGAGCTCACCGACGAGGACGTGGCGATCTACCAGGCGCTTGGGCTCACACCTGAGCCGTTCGCGGACGTGACCGTCTACGCGCCGGCACTGCCCGCCGCAACCACCGGAACCCGCTCGTCACGGCCTGACGCGCTGCGGATCGGGTGGGACCTGCCGCTGATGTGGCCCTACCTCAAACACTTCCTCGGGCCGGTGGTGTTCGAGGATGAGAAGGTCGCTTCGTTCCTCGCGGAGTTCGAGACGCTGTGCCTGCGGTCCACCGACCAGCTCTCGAGGGTCGACACCTTCGACAAGCTCGACGCCTGGTTCCAGGCGCGGCTCCGTGAAGCGGAGGAGACCGACAGCCAGTACGCGTGGCGCACCCACCACAAGGCCACGATGTGGCGCATCCGCCGGATGCTGATGGGGCTGCCCTCACGTGCCGGCGGGCTGCTCCTGCCCGGCCAGTCCCGCACCGGTGAGGACATCCCGGACACGGGTTGGACCCACGGGCAGGTCATCGTCGTCGACATCGCCGGGCTGCAGACCCCGGTGCAGTCGGTGGTGATCGCCCGCACGATCGAACGGATGCTGCGTTCAGCGGAGCATGGCGAGCTCGGCGTCGACCATCTGGTCACCGTCACCGACGAACTCAACGACTTCGCTCCTGCACAGGGTTCGGAGATGGCTACGGTCCGAAAGATCCTGCAACGCACCGCAACGCAAGGGCGGTACGCCGGCATCAGTCTGTGGGGCGCAGGGCAGAAGCTGTCGAAGATCGACGAACTGGTCCGGGACAATGCCGCGACACGGGCGTTGGGCATCACTGCGGACGGTGAACTGGCATCCGGCGTCTACGGACGGATGCCGTCAGGGTTGACCGAACGGATCGCCACCCTGCCGAAGGGACAGATGGCGTTGTCACACTACTCGTTCCGATCGACGTTGATCGTGCGGTTCCCGCGTCCGGCGTGGCGCACAGGCAAGGCCAAGACCACCGGCGCGTCGAAGCCGACGATCACCTCCGGGTTGGGCATCTCCGCCCAGGCGGTCGGCCGGCTGACCGAAGGGCTCGACGCGCAGATCGTGGAGCAGACGGTGGCCGGCGCAGCGGATCCAGACGAGGCGATCGCCAAGCTGCAGCAGGCCCGCACACCGGACATGTCGAAGGCGGTGGTGCACGAGCCGTCCGGATTCGACCCGGACAACCCCTTCGAACTCGACTAGACCGCTGGCCGGCACCCTGTCCGACGTGGCGGCACGTGCACACCAGCGCGGCGGGTCGTGGTCGGCCAGAAGGGGCAGGCCAGCCGCGCCCAGGTAGTAGTAGTAGTAGTAGTAG
>LFIK01001759.1_pt1 | contig 17314 bp, 11 predicted proteins | sample 643401 | NCBI WGS metagenome assembly LFIK01 (sample SAMN03777447, study PRJNA286221) | soda lake metagenome | biome: soda lake; feature: Kulunda steppe; material: water; isolation source: sample T5-Br brine of Lake Tanatar-5 | place: Russia: Kulunda steppe | collected 2010-07
AAATTGAGCAGTTTAATTCCCAACTGTTCGCACCGCTGCAGCTCTACTAAAAATGCATCTCTCGATTTTTGAAGTTTCGCCTCCTCGGGATGCCCCAGGTTAATCAGGTAGCTGTCGTGAGGAATCACAGCATCCATGCTGTAGCCATACTTTTCACATTCACTCTTAAACCCTTCAATATTCTCTTCCGTAAGTGGCTTGGCTTTCCATTGACGCTGATTCTTGGTAAAAAGTGCAAATCCGGTCGCCCCGATTTCGTGAGCTCTTTCCGGTACATTTTCCACGCCGCCTGCTGCACTTACATGTGCTCCAATAAACTTCATTTTCTATGATTTTTTTAGTTTTTCAATTTCCGTCTGAAGATAGTGAAGTGAGGAGTCAGAGTACAAAACTGAGATTACTGAATTCTATCTGTTTGCTGTTTTTGATGTTTTCTCTCGATTCATCTCACTGAAACAGACAAAGTTTCTGCGTAACTCAGCGATTTCATCCGTATAAATAATGATTATGGATTGATGCTATTCAAATGATCGCCTCTACCTTAATCATTTTTTTTAACCGAGCCCACTGTTCGGCGATGATAATTGTGATGCTCCTAACCCCGGGTTCCGTTTCACTTTACCCGGGGCTACTGTTGTGTCACCCCTACCGGGGTTTTATTCAACCAAATCCCGATCTAATAAACTACGGTTTTCTTATTCCTCAACATTTTTGGACTTTTATCCACTCTAATTACTAACCGGCCTCACTGTTTAGTATTGACAAACGATATGATTCTGCCTTTTACCTTGCTGAAATACGAATTATATCAGCGAAACTCAGCGATTTCATTCGCGTAAATCTGCGAGAAAATAAAGAAGGTTTGGATCGGTGATATTCAAATGATCGCCTCTATCCTATTCAGATTTTATCTGGGCTCTTTGTTCGGCGATGACTTCCGTTTTGCCCCCAGCGATGAACGATATGAGAACTCATAATTGTGCACTCACTTTTAAGTTACCCTGACTTTACCAATTCACCCTTCAACATTTCACATCCAAAATTCTTCATTCAAAATTCATTATCCATCCCATAAAATTCCACTCGCGCTCTCCTCCACATCTAAAATCTACTTTTCGTATAATGGTTTGAAATTTGATCAACCATTTGCACCTGCTTATGAAATTTAAAGTCCCGCACACGCTTGTCCTCCTTTTCTTTTTGATGATATTCGCGCTGATTCTCACCTGGGTTATCCCATCCGGCGAATTCCAGACAGAAGTTACTGAACAAGGGCGTGAGATGGTAGTTCCCGGCACTATCACGGAAACCGACGAAAAGGTGATGCTCTCTCCCCTCTCTCTCTTCACTGTTGTACCACGGGCATTAGCCGATGCTCAGGGAATCATCTTTTTTGTGTTGATTATCGGCGGAGCACTCGCTGTGGTTCGGGAAACCGGTGCCATCGATGCGCTGCTTGGAAAAATGATCAAACGATACGGAGACCGTCCATTTCTGCTTCTCTTTTTTGCAATGTTTGCATTTGCGGCCGCTTCTGCCACTCTTGGTATGGCTGAGGAGTATATTCCGTTTGCCGTCATACTGATATCAGTCTGTGTGGCTTTGCGGCTTGATGCGATCACCGCTATCGGAACGATGGTAGTCGGCTATGGAATCGGCTACGGGGTTGCGCTGATGAATCCGTTTACGCTTTTGGTGGCTCAGGAAGTAGCCGAGCTTCAGCCCGCATCAGGAATTGAGTACCGGGCTATTTTAGCTGTTCCTTTTCTGGCCGTTGGCTTTCATCATGTATGGAGCTACGCACGGAAAATTCAGGCCGATCCCTCCAAAAGCCTGATGGTGGGTGCCGTAGCAACCAAGGCATCGAAAGCACAAACTACATACCCAGAGATGACAAACCGCCATATCGGTGTGTTAGCGGCAACCTTTGCAGCTCTGATTCTACTTGTATTTGGCATTTACCAGTACGCCTGGTACCTGGTTGAACTTGGCGCCATGTTTTTCGCACTGGCTGTTGTAGTAGGAATTATTTCGAATCTGAGTATGAATGAGTCAGCCAAAGTATTTGGCAAAGGTGCTTCAGAGCTGACGGCCACTGCCCTGCTGATCGGTTTTGCACGCTCCATTGCACTTCTTCTGGAAGACGGTGAAGTACTTCACACAGTGGTTAATGCCCTGGCAACTCCATTATCTTCTGTAGGTGCAGAATTTTCGGCTGTGGGAATGCTTTTCATACAGAGTATTTTGAACTTCTTTATTCCATCCGGTAGCGGACAGGCGTTTGTAACCATGCCCCTGATGGCGCCTATTGGTGACCTGGTTGGAGTTTCCCGTCAAATTTCCGTTCTAGCCTTTCAATTTGGCGACGGCCTCATGAACATGATCGTCCCCACAAATCCGGTATTGATGGGAATTCTCGGTTTAGCCGGTATATCCTACGATCGCTGGTTCAAATTCATCGCTCCGCTCATACTGAAGCTACTCGTGCTCTCCTCCATAGCACTCGTCGTGGCCGTATGGATTGGGTACTCCTGAGCTTAAAACCAAATTTATCTTACTTGTACCTATCCATTGATTCTGACAGGATTTCCCAAGCTTTATGAACATCTCCCAATCCAAGTACCTCAACGCCATTATTAGGGCCTTTGTAATTTTCAAACCACAATGTAATAATAGTCGATACTGACGGATAAAACTGTTCCAAGTCTGCCAAATTCTGAACTTCGCCAAAAAGTGACCCCGGCAATATTGCAATTAACTTATCGTCCTGTTCCCCATCATCAAGCATCTCTAAAACACCGATAAGCCTGGCCTGTATAATATCGCCTCTATTTTGCGGAGCACCCAAAACAAGAATATCCAATGCATCACCATCACCGGCTAATGTACGCGGCACCATACCGTAATTACCTACATACCCGATATAATCGATCACCCTCGGTTCACCATCCCGCATTTCCCATTCAATATGACCGCTCTCCTTTTCCACTTCCCATTTTGCATTGGTTCCGGTTGGTATTTCGATAACCACATTAACTAAAGAGTCTGCACTCAGCGGTTCATACCCGGAAATAAAATGATACTCTCCAATTACGGGTGTTTGAGATTCTGATTGCCTCTCAACTCCCTGTCCACTCTCCATACAGGAAGTGAAATGGAGTGGCAGTGCAATGATCAGCATGAGGATTAACACACGCTTTAAAAAGTGATAATTATTCATTCTGATTTCAGTTTCCTGTTAAAATTTCAACTGATTTCAGTTTCCTGTTAAAATTTCAATTATTCTATCCGAATTAAAAAAATCCGGAGGTCATTTTTCTGAAACTCCGGACTTACTAATATTTAGACAAAGATCGATGTTTATATCCAGGCTACTCTTCAGGATAGCCGTCTAATGTTGTAATCTGATCGAGATATGGCTCAATCGGCGACCAATCATCGATATTGAGCTCTCTCAGATCCAGATCTGCCCCGCCATTATCCTCAGCTCCGGGTGTGGAATCGAGAAGTGCACCATCAGCCATCAATTCACCTAACACGGATATGTCGGTAACTCCTGTATTTCGCATATTGATCCGATACAGTGAGGTCAGTTCCCGAATCGTTGCCATTCCTTCATTTCCAAACGGTACATTGCGAAGAATCGCAACCTGAAGATTTTCATTACCTGCCAGTGGACTGATATCCGTAATACCTGGAACTGTATTTGCATTAAAATAGGTCAATGATGTGTAGCCGGATATAGGTGAAATATCGGTGATATCTGTATTATTAAATCTCAGATATTCCACTTTCTCAAGGTCAGTAATCGGAGAAAGATCGGTTACACTGGTTTCACCAAACCGGAGATATCGGATATTTGGAGCATACTCCAATCCGGTAAGATCAGCTATTGAAACAATTCCAGACACATTTAACGTATCTAACCCAGTCATGTAAAGAGTTGTGATATCATTCTCTGATTCAATACCGAGCAGAGATCGTACAACATTGTTCAACTCCGGGTCCGGAACCGATACGACTTCATTTGCCGGGAGACCATCAAATTCGTTTATCTGATCTACATAAGGGGCAACCGGAGACCAATCCTCAATACTCAATCCTCTCAAATCAAGATCAGCTCCTCCATTTGCTTCCATTGCACCCGGTGTTGAGTCAAGAAGAGCGCCTTCGGCCATGAGTTCACCCAGTACTGTGATATCGGTAACACCCGTATCACGCATATTGATTCTGTGAAGTGATGTAAGCTGCCGTATGGTAGACATCCCCTCGTTGCCAAACGGTACTTCGCGAAGTATGGCGGTCTGCAAACCGCTGTTCCCGGCTAACGGACTAATATCTTGCAAGCCGGTAACTGTATTGGCATTAAAGTAAGTCAGAGATGTATAGCCGGATATAGGCGAAATATCAGTAATCGGCGTATTATTAAAGCGCAGATACTCAATATTTTCGAGATCACTAATCGGGGATAGATCGGAAATTGCGGTGTAGCTGAGGCGCAGAAGTGTAAGGTTTTCGGCATACTCCAAACCATCAAGTTTAGTAATACCGGTTATGTCACCAGAAAAGTCGTCACTTCCATCAATATTCAACTCCTCGAGCTGAAGCATTAATTCCGGTGTAATATCTTCATTTTCATCAATTCCCAGAGCAAGCCGAACCTGCGCTTCCAGCAGACCATCTTCAAATTCCACAATTTCAACTTCATCAGGTATTTCTTCTTCCGGAATATTTGAAACCGGATCGTCGCTTCCACATCCGCTCATAATCAGAGCAAGCACAATTGAAAGCATTGTTACTGTTTTAAGTGTATAATTTTTCATGGATTCTTATTTAGATTGTATTTGTAGAGGTTAGGTACGGTTGTTGAGTTTAACTCCTCACTGAGTGTGTAGTAGTTAAGATCTAAGTCAAAAGTGATCGCTTCACCCTGAGGTTCAGGTACGTATGGAGCTTTGGCCGGCACACGCGACAGCATTTCCATCATCGTTTCGCCGGGTTGACGTTCCCAGTAGTAAATTTCCACCCTGTTTTTGATCATCACCCTGGAACCATCTAATGTTGATGTACCGGCTGATGCCTGCCGAAAAGAGAACTCCCCTGCCTTATAGATGGTATATAATTCATCGACAGGTTGCGGATAGGGCAGCACGTATAGCATAGAAACGGCTCCTCTTTTAGTAACCAGAAAAATGTCTTTTGTATAGGGATCCACGAGCAGACTTTCTGTGTCTTTGCTTCCATCAGGATACTGAAACCGGATTCGGTCAACTTCCAGGTCCACCAGGTTGATATTCTGACCGCGATGAGATTCCTCAAAGAGAGGCTCTTTAAAACGGTAAATACTATAGTCCGGCCGTTTTTGATCATTATCCCCAACATCTCCTACATAGATATAACTCTCTCCTTCTACCGGTCCTACCGATACCTCCATATCTTCCCAATCGAGATTTCTTGTATTACCAATTTTGTATCGTGCTACAATGTTGCCGGTCTCTGCATCCAGAAGAAAAAGAGTGTTTGTGTGTCCAGAATCGTTATGTGACCATATTTTACCGGGATTTTTGATACTCCATCCAAGGCCCGATGCCTCGCTCATTTCAACTCCGCCAATAGTATCCGGGTATGAATAGTATTGATCGGTAACATTTAAACTGAATGTGCTGTAGCTGGTTGTAAACGGGACGTGATTTTCCCAGTCATAACTGTATGGATAATCCTCAGTAACTGTCGGCAGGTCATCGCTGCTGCAGGAAAAAAGGAATACTATTGAAATAAAGAGTAGTAAAAGCTTTGCAATCACGGATCAGGATCTAAAGTAAAAAGGCGGGCATAGTGCCCGCCTTCTCGTTAACTGAATTAATTTGTACCAAACGCCCCGAAATATTCGGCGGGTGCTGGCGGTGTAAAGGTCAGTGACCCATCGAGAGTTGTGTATGTATCATGCACAAAGTCGAAACCTGTGAATGCTCCGGTAAGTGCGGGTGAATCCGGCTGCAAGTGGAAGTCAGCTCCGGCAGGAATCGGTTCGATGTTATTACGAAGCGGATCGGTACTAATCGTACTGTTACCACTGAATTCGAATCCTGAAGGATCAAAGTTTACGAACAATGGATCGTTCTCTCCCGGATCCCCTGTAACATCGGTAGCCGGAATCGGTGTTCTTGGGTCATTTCCAATCAAACCAACCGATGATGTGTTGGTTGACGGATAAAACTCGTCCACAATAGTCTGTACACTACCGTAGTACCAGTTATAACCATAGTTGATGCGGGAAACATCGGGCTCACTTTCGCCGGCAACGAGTCTGAGTCCGAATCGAACGTTGACCTGAAGGTTATTATAAACATCACCGTAACCGTCTGATTCGTAGTTCAGCCCGGCGCCACGACCCGGCTCTGCTCGTCTGAATCCGGAATTCAGGATGGTATTATTGTAGAAGTTGGTGTGTGCTCTACCGCGTTCGCCCGGTCCGGTATCGGCAGTCTTCAGGCAGTTTGTTGCCACATTGTAGCAGAGGTTAAATGCAAAATCTCCACTCGTTGCTGCTTTGATATTTACAACGTCACCGCCGGTACCGCCGATTACTTCAAATGTATTATTTGTCATCAGAGTTTTTCCACCGTTAATTCTGATCCCGTCATCCGGAGTAAAGGCAATTCTGGAATTCTGCAGAACAAAAATTCCGTCCTGTCTTTCACCATCTTCGCGGACGAAATAGATTGCATAGCTTGCATCTCCTGCATCCAGTTCTCCGCCACCGCCGGTTGCAGGCTGGGCCATCGCATTCTCTTCGCGCGTGGTTCCGCCGGCATGCAATATGTCGGTATACTGAATGACAAGGTCACCTGTTGTGATGGTGCCAATTACGCCACCCCACAGCTGTCCTATTCCATTATTTTTGGATGAATTGATTAAATCATCAGATGCAGTAAGTGTAACACGTGCTCCCTCCTCTCCAAGAATGTAGAGAGACCCAAACACTTCAATAAACCAAGCCTCACCTGCATCACCTTCCTGAAACTCCAGGGTAACTCCGGCAGGAATGGTTACCAACTCTCCTTCCGGTACAAATAGATCGCCGGTAACTTCGTAAAATTCACCTTCCTCAAATGTAATTTCAGTCATATCACCGGAAATACCGGTCTCTTCTATCGGATCGTCGTCACCCGGATCATCAATAACCGGGCTTACAGAATTATCGTCACTACATGAAGCCAGCGACAGCAATACGGTTGCTGACAACACGATGGCAAGTATGTTTTTTAGGTTTTTCATTTTAAAGTTGATTTGGTTGATTGATTGTTTAAGATGTTGGTTTGTGTTTATTTGCTATTTAAAGTTGTATCGAATTCCCAGTCTGTAGGATTGCCCAAAAAGATCTCTGCGCACAAAGCCTACATTGGTCGGGTCGGTTTGGTAGGGATATGGATCGTCCGGAACAGCCAGAGGCTTATCCACATAAAGTTGGTAAGGCGTATTTAGAAGATTGTTCGCTTTAGCAAAAACCGTAATTCCGCTGTTGAAGCCTTTTTCGATAGATAGATCGAGCTGTGTCATTGGTTTCATGTAATGATCGGCTTCAAAAAATGGTGAAACAAAAGCGATGCGCTCACCTGTATAGTTGAAGACCACCTGAGCATCTAACAGTTTCTGCTGGTCTTTAAAAAGCAGACTGATATTGCCTATATGATCAGACTGCCCCTGAAGCGGCCGTGTTTGATTGACCAGGGATCGCGAACGGTCTTCGTTGATCACGATTTTATTTGTCGTGATTTCAGATTGCGTGAACGTATAATTCATACGAACACCAAATCGGTTGAAGAATTTTGTAATGTCTACTTCTACCCCAAAGTTGGTTGCATCGTCAAAATTTTGAGGAAGTATTCTGTTTGTTGTGGGGCGCTCGTCCACCCCGTCAACCTGTGGGAATCCATACTCAATCGGGTCAATAATACGCTTGTAGAAGAACCCTACAAGAAGCTGATCCATACTTGAGGGGAAATACTCAAACCTGAAATCTGCACTATGGCCGATAGAAGGTTTCAAGTCTGCGTTTCCTCGCTCGCTGTAAAATGAATCTCCACCGCCCGAACTGCGGATGGTAGGCACAATTTCATAGAAGCCGGGACGGCTTATCCCCTTAAAGTAGTTCGCCTTGATACCAAACTGAGGGGTAAACGGCACTTTTAAACTGAACGATGGAAAGAGGTTTGTGTAATTCTGTTCCTGAGTCAGATCAATATCATTTGACGAGGCAGACAGAGGATTGATTTCATACGATTGGAAGGTCTGTTCAGCACGTAATCCCGCCTGAAGCTGAGAACCAAGAATTAGAAAAGTAGACGAGATATAACCGGCATAAACATCTTCAGCGGCATCATAAACTAAATTACTGCGATCTCCGCTACCTCTTGGATTTGCCATCGATGTAAACTGCACATCTCCAAAATCATCCCAATCCTCCCCTCTGAACTGCCCGAATATCTGAGAGTAGTTGTAGTAGTTAAAAAAATTGTCCCGCTCTTTATTCCGGACTAAACCACCAAATTTTACATTCGACCCTCTGCTAACAGCATCCAGTGAGTAGGTAAAATCTATATAGAATGAGATGTCGGTGTCATTATTCCGCTCCCATGCCCTGGAATTTCGCTCACCCTGGAAGTACACAATTTCGTTGGTAATTTCTCCCTGCTCGGTATCAAACTGACCCGCACGAGAGAATACACCATCATCCGGCCTGTCGTTTTCTGCCATGGAATAAACAGCATTCCACTCTACATCAAAGTTTCTGATTAGTTTATGATTTCCGCCCAGATCGAATGTTGTGATATCCTGAAAGATATTGCTGACACGGGTGATTGGATAAACTGCATAGTTTTGAGTGGATACAAAGCTCTCTCTCCGAACCTGATCCCTGACTCTGAATTCATCCAGCAAGTATTTACCAAAGTAAAACTCAAAATTATGACTGTCGCTCAGTTTATAGTCCAGCTTGCTATGAAAAGCCATTCTGCGCGTTTGAGAGCTCGTTTCCCGTTCGATAAGCTCCTGCATAATTAACGGATTACCCTCGCGCCAGTTTACCGATGGATCGTAGAAATAATTCGTTACCGGTTTATATGAATTTTGAAAACTCGCACCGGCCATAAAACCAAGACGCTTGTTGAACAGCCGGTTCCCATAGGTAGCACTTGCCATAATGTCCGGCAGAGGTGTACGATGATTTAGAATCATATTCTCTACCGGAAAGTCACCCGGTGTAGCTACGTAATCTTCACCAAATCGCTCTCTTGGAGACCTCATATTCAGACTGGATCGATCATAGGTAGCAAACGGACGGTTAATATTAAGCTGGTTATAGCCAAACTGTATGTCGGCATCGATAAACTGATTCAGGGGGGCATCTCTCATCACCATATTGACAGTACCGCCAATGGCATCCGCTTCCATATCTGCTGTAAGGGATTTTGATACTTCAAGTCTCTCCAGGAATACGGCCGGAAAAATATCGAGAGGCACAAAGCGGTTTTCGTTATCAGGAGATGGAATTTTAATTCCATTTACAAGCGTGTTGTTGTAACGCTTATCCATACCGCGCACAATGGCATACTGAGCTTCACCGCTGGAGTTGCGTTCAATAGAAAGCCCCGATACCCTCTGAATTACATTAGCTACTGTAATATCCGGTGAGAGTTGAATCTGGCGTGCAGAAATAATATTAGTCACATTTACAGACTGCCGTTCCAGCATTCTTGCCTGTGAATCTGTGCCCCTGTTTTCGCCCAGAACAATAACTTCGGCAAGCTGAAGTTCATCCGGAAACAGTTCAAAATTTATGACTCGCTGATCACCGGAATTGATAAAAATCAATTCCACTTCAGTGACTTCATAACCGATGTAGCTTACACGAACTCTATACGTACCGTTGGGAATATTTCGAATTGTGTAACTTCCATCTAAACCGGAAACCGCCTGAAGTCTAAGATCTGCTGCTGAGTTTTCGAGTGAGACATGAGCTCCTATTAACAGTTCACCGCTTTGTGCATCTGTAATACTGCCGGTTAGCTGATTGGAATAAGAATTAGTTGCGAATAGTGTTAAAAAAAGGAGTAGTAATTGTACTTTCATTCAATAAATGCTAAATCGTTAAACACAGTTTTTTTTAACTGGTTAAACTTCCCGAAATAACATTATCGAATAATTAAAGCCATGTTAAGCTAGTATGAACAAATTCATTGTTCCCTATTCCCTTTTGCTGTGGCAGATATTAATATCTTTACCCTTCTAACTAATTCTGTAAGAAGCTGTAATGAGTGTTCAGTGTAGATTATTCATCTCTGTATAATCTTTACAATTGATGATTGGGACATTCTTACATGCTAATCATCCATTTTTGTATGGTGCAACTTCTCTGCATCACTCATATTCCTACTTATCTGAATTGAACCCGGATTGAAATACAATCCGGAGTATTCACAGACCACTTCTTAAATAAACAAATGGAGGGAATTATGGGATTCCAACGAGGTATAATAATCTGTGCTATTTCGACATGCATACTTTTACTGGCAAGCTGCAGCGACACTTCACCGGTTGATTACGGAGAAGAGTTTCAATCAGCAGACAATATTGAAAGTTTCGCAAAACAGTCTGAAATGAAGTTTGAGGATGGAGATGCTGCACTTCTCAAAGCTGTTAAGCAAGCTACATCACGATATCATTCAACCACACAGGCTAACCGGGCAGGTTACGAAGACTCAGGTCACTGTGTCTACTCAGATGACGGAGGAATGGGATATCACTGGGTCAATCAAGATTTAGTGGATCCGGTTTTTGATCCGATGGTGCCGGAAGCTGTACTGTATGAAAAAGACAAAAACGGAAACATGAAGCTGATCGCCGTTGAATACATTGTGATTGATGTGGGGCAACCTCATCCTCACTTTGGAGATTATCCGCTGGATGTGGGTGGCACACCTGTACCTGTCCCTCACTACAGTCTTCACGTTTGGCTATACAAGGACAATCCAAACGGAATATTTACACCCTACAACCCGACAGTTTCTTGCGGTTAAATGGGAGCTAAAATACTCGTGGCACGACTTTGAGGCGTGCCACGATTGTAATTTGTTATAATCACTAAACCCCGTCAGACCACTCTTAGCGGTCTGACGGACCCCAGCCGACTGACGGGGATTAAACCGCTCCCGGTGTAGCTCCGCCTGCCATCAGGTAAACGCCCAGTATCACAAGCACAATTGCAAGAAAGATCTGCAGCCGGGCCGCGCGTATTTTCTGAGCTGCCATCCATCCCCCTACGGTTCCAATCAACAGCGGCACAACTAAAAATAGTGCAAGCCACCAGTCAACGGCATTGTGGATCATGTAGCCGGCTGTTGCCATCCCGGAAATAAAGATCGACTGAACCTGGGCCAGTGCTACAGAAAGAAGCATTGGAACGCCGAGTACCACCAGTATCGGAACAGCAAGCACAGGTCCGCCAACTCCAAGAAGTCCGCCGGGCAGGCCAACGGCAATTCCAACACCGCCCAGATAGAGCATACCTTTTGCGGTATCCATCTGAAGCTTTTTCTCCGGTGCCAGCTGGTTTTTCTGGCGGTAGAGAATGAGCAGTCCCGTAAAAAAGACAAAGAGTCCGAGCAGAACAGCGAAAGTGGCTGCATCCAGGAGAGTATTGATTTGTGATCCCGCAAAAGCGCCGATCACAGATGCTATACTCAGAACAAAAGCCCCTTTCATCGCCTCTTTTGTACCCAGCTGTCCGGAGCGGAGATAGCCCATACTCCCCACAATACCTGTAGCGATAAACGTAGCACTTGCCGTTCCGGCCACGGTACTGGGGTCTAGCGGCAGCAGTGCAAATAGCGCAATGGTTACAAAGATGCCGCCGGGCCCTATCGTGGTTATACAAAATCCCCCCACAAGGGCGATCACAAACATCAGGATCGCCATTTCGGGGCTCATAGAAAGGTTACTAAAAAAAAGAAGATTGTTAATAAAAAGCATTTAATATGTTGTATTAAGCGAACATTCCGCCGAAGATCGCTTCCAATACACCCCGGCCTGAATTGATAGCAATATAAGCCGAAAAGATAACCAGTATCACATTTACTGCGTTGAGCTTCCAGTCATTTGTTTGATCGCCCATCAGTTTCTTATCGTTTACAGCCCAGAAGAGAAGTGCTGCCGTAATCGGAAGGCCAAATACACCATTATAGGCCGGGAAGAGTGTTACCATTTCAACTACACTCAATCCGGTAACATGTGCAACCAGCGGAGAGAACATACCAATCAAAATACCGCCGGCAAATATCATCTTAAATGCTTTACTGCTTCCGTCTTTGTGGTCAATGTCGAGGGCTTCCAGGATCATAAACGGTACCGTCCACATAATCGGAACAATACTGTTGAATGCCGCTGCAATCACACCAATCAGAAATACAATCATTGCCCATTGGCCGAGTACGATTTCCAGTGCCTCGCCGGGAGCTACAAAAGAAGAAAGCTCTGTATAACCGGCCGGACGCAGAACTGCGGCTGCAACAACAATAATGGCCAGCGTAATGATACCGCCTACCGTATACCCCATTGCAAGGTCGGTACGCATCATCTTTACATGCTTAAAGCTGTTCCAGCCTTTTCTTTTTACAAGAATAGATTCAAGAAAGAAGTTAGGCCAGAGAGCAGTTGTACCAAGAATAGCGGCTCCAAGCATCATCGCTCCCACATCCGGAAGTGACGGCACAAATCCTTTTGCAACTTCAACCATATCCGGTCCGCTGGCGCCGGCAACAACGATATACAGAATCAGAAGCAGGAACATCATTCCTGTCATCACTTTCTCAACATAGTTGTAGTTCAAAATTCCAACAACTATAGCCAGAATACCGGTTACCACCGCAATAGGCTGCCAGGGAAGTGCGCCGGCAGTTAAAATTTCAAAGCTTTTACCAACGGCCGCGGTAAGTGCCAGAGTCCAGGCAATACACCCGATAGAGAGAAAAAGAGCTATGGTAAGTGCACCGTTTTTTCCAAGCTTCTTACGAATGAAAGTCATCAGCGTATCGCCGAAAATACCGAGACGTGCACTCATATCCTGAGCCATAAAGCCGAGCATTACCGCACCTAGTACCGCCCATATTAAAACATATCCGTATTCAACACCTGCCTGACTTGCTATAAAAATAGAGCCTGAGCCAAAGTAACTGGCTACCATGATAAACGACAGACCATACTTGTCAAAGAAATTTGCAAAAAATTCTTTCATAGAGATGATTTAGTTTTTATTGAGTTATTGATGCTTGTTTAGAAAAATGGAGCTGCTTTTTTAAGCAGTTCACATTTATTTAGAAAAGATGATTGTAATAAGCGTAAGCCTGATGAGACACGACCACTGATATTTTATTTATTTATGTAGTCCCCTAAAGATTCTGTCAACTTTTCTGAGCCGGCTTAAACTAAACATTTAAAGAGTAAAAGGTAAATTAAATTAGGATTAATATACCTGAAAGCGCTTTTCGTATGGCAAACATTCAAATCTGCCGGAATTAATTCGGGGTCATTCTTAGGAAAGCTTGTAGGATTCTCCCTCGTCTTCTACACGTTTAACAATCTGCTCTCTCTGCATGAACTCAATAACCTGCTTTAATTTCTCTCTATTCCACTCCACTCTTTTCTGTATGGCCTCAATGTCTTTTGCTCCCGACATCAGTATCTCCTTCACCTTTCTGATGTCTGAACTCTTTACGGAGTCGATTTTATCTGTGTTGATGTATTTACAATTATCACAGTTACCGCACGGCCGCGCATCGGTTTCTCCAAAATAGGTTCTCAGGTAGACCTCACGGCAGCCCTGAGTGGTGGCATAACCGTCCATATACTCCAGCTTTTTCAGCAACACATCGCGATAGTGATACGCCTTTTTCTGATCAATATGGAGGTTTGGCATTCTCGGTTCAATAAGCCTGACCAACGGTTTTTCTCCGATATACTTCACTTTCAAAATCTGGTCATGATTCTCAAACACCCGAAGTGCTTTCCGGAGCTGATTTACATTCACATCCAGCTTTTCAGTCAGGTACTTCGTTTCGATGTAGTGAAAGTCGGCAAATGACGGAGGGCCATAGATTCTGAACAGCTGATCCAGAAACTCTCCTTTTTTTGAATCGAGCTCCTCCACTTTGTCCCTCACGTACGATCTGCTCACCAGAAAGTGAATACCTGTTTTGGGGCGATAGAGATCCGTCAGTTCCACGACGCCCAGCCTCTGCAGAACCGATGCCGATTTTTGCACCTCCCGTTCGCTGTAGCCGGAACGTTTTGCAACGGCCGCATAATCCACCGGCTCTGATCCCTCATGCTCACTGCCAATAGCCAGGTTCAGCTCATCACAAAGGGCCATGTAGATTTTATTCAGTGTTTCGTACTCAGGATAGGACCTCAAAATCCTGGATTTCAGCAGATCCACATCACTGCTTTTGTAGATCAGGATTGGGTAGCTAACCTCCCCGTCGCGGCCGGCCCGTCCCGCCTCCTGGTAGTATGCTTCCAGCGTAAGTGGCATAAAATAGTGAACCACAAATCTGCAGTCCGGCTTATCAATTCCCATTCCAAACGCATTTGTAGCCACCACAAGCGGAACCTCGCCGGAAATCCAATCCTGCTGTACTTTTTCTCTTACACTGCTCACCATTCCCGCATGATACGGTTTTGTCTCTATTCCCTTTTTCGTGAAGAAGTCAGCCCAGTATTCGCAATCTTTCCTCGTATTGGCGTACACAATTCCGCTTCCTCTTTTGATCCCCTTTTTTACGGCTTTGATCAGCAGATCTTTCTTCTTCTGGGTTTCATTCACCCACCAGTGCAAGTTGGGACGCTGAAAACCACCGGAGATCACATTCGGTTCTTTGAACTGCAGAGATTGAAGCAGATCCTTCTTTACCTCGGGCGTTGCCGTAGCCGTGAGAGCAATCCAGCGCACTTTATCGCCAATTAAGGTGAGTTCTTCCCGGATATTACGATAGCTGGGCCTGAAGTCGTGGCCCCATTCCGAAATACAGTGCGCCTCATCAACGGCTACCAGATCGATATTCAGGTTGGGAAGTTCTGCCTGCCACCTGTCGGTTGTCAGGCGCTCCGGAGCGATGTAGAGCAGCTTATACATACCGTTCCTTGCATTCACCAGCCGCTGCTCTACCTCATAACCCGGGATTGTACTGTTGATAAACGTAGCCCTGATACCCAGTTTCTGCAGCTGCTCAACCTGATCCTGCATAAGCGCAACCAATGGAGAGATGACGATGGTTAACCCCTCAAATATTACTGCAGGAACCTGGTAACAGAGTGATTTCCCTCCACCCGTGGGAAATAGAACAAGCGTCTCTTCACCATCCAAAACAGACTGAATAGCATCACCCTGCCCCGGACGAAAATCATCATATCCCCAATATTTTTTTAATGCGCCCCGTGCATCTTTGATGGTTGGCTGACTCATGCTGTAAGCTTGCGCTATCGTTTAATTCTATTTTTTTCTGAGACTCAATCTAAGAAATTGAGAAAGGAAAAGAACGGGTAATTGAGAACTTTTGCGTGTTGCCTGTTGATCTGAAATCGTGATTATACATACTCTTTATGCATCAAAACAACATTTTCCGGGCTTCAGGCTATTCACAACACAGAACAGAAAAAGCTAAAGTGTATGATGGGTCTTCATACCCCGGCTCATCCAAATTCCCGATCCCGATGAGAAGGTTTAAAGTAAAATGTTCACTTCTCCAGAACTTCCCTCTCCAGCCAGTCAAGGGTTCGCTTCATGCCCTTCTCGTACGTTACCTGTGGCTCCCAGCCGATCAGTTCTTTAGCCTTCCGGATTGGGAACTCTTTGTCAGAGGTGGCCATCTCTATAAATCCACGATCCACCGGCGTGGTGATTCCGGGTATCTTGTTAGCAAAAGCCATCAGCCGGGCAATAAATAACGGTACGCTTTTGAGCTCTTTCCCTGCCAGCTTCCCGTAGTGCCCCATAAATTCGCGCCAGGTTGTGAGGCCATTCGATATGTTAAAGACCTCCCCGGCCGCATTCGGATGTTTTGCGCAAACGATAATGGCATCCACAACATCGTCGATATAGACAGGGTTAAAATTTCCGGAACCGTCTCCCAGCATTACCGGTTTTCCATCCAGAACATTCTTAAACATTACTTCAGACCAGACTCCGTGTCCGGGTCCGTAAATCATGGTTGGCCTGACGATCGACAGTTCCAAATCATACGCTGCGGCTGTCTCAACGGCTTTTTTTTCGGCTTCTGCTTTTGTCCTCGGATAGGTTGAGGAGTGATCCAGCGCCAGCGGAGCCGTTTCATCCACGTTTTTCAGGTTTGCCATATCGCACGCCCCTACCGTACTCACATGAACGAACCGCGAAACGCCCGCTTCACCGGCATGCCTGACCAGTGCTTCCGTAGCATCTACATTTACTTTTTGCGCCATTTCCGGATCGGCACCCAGGGCAGCGGCCGTATGAATAACAACCTCTTTTCCCTCCACCAGCTCCTTCATCGCATCCACATTCAGAAGATCTGCCGCCTGAAGTTCTACACCGTGGTCTTTCAGATAGGCGACCCTGTCCAGGGTTCGGCCTGTACCCGTCACTGTTGCGTTCTCTTTTGCAGCGAACAGTTCTGAGAGTCGGGAACCCACAAAACCGGTTGCACCCGTCACCAACACCCGGGTACCGTTCAGTGATTTCATGTTTTTTCTGATTTGGTTGATCTTGAGGCCTAACAGTTGAGGCGGTTTACGGCCCTACAAATAAGCGACTGATCTATCAATGTACTTCAAGCCATCCACTTTTTCCATTCCGTTTGAAACGCACTTTAAACCGCTATAAATTCACAGACAACTATAAAATCACCGGATTAGAAAGATTCAGCAATCTTATTGGACACTAAACCTCTTCCACAGCTGCTCCCCTTCAGGCACCTGAACAATCCAGGCATATTCACCGGGTTCATCAATTTCCAAAGAGAAATAAGTAGCACTTTCACCGGGAACAGCATCGTAGGTGCTCACACCTCCAAGGAAATCGGCAGGTGCTGGTGCCCTGAGGCCTCCAATTTTGTACCAGTCCATCCAGCTGTTAACTTCATCCAGGTCGGTGTTTTCCTCCAGCTTGATCAGATGAATGTTATTATGAGCCGGATTCCCCTCAGAGTCTGCTTCCATCCACACGGCAAAAGAGTGGAAACCGGTTTCAGCATTCCAATCAACGTCGATTGTTTGTTCATTCAGT
>LFIK01001760.1_pt1 | contig 17306 bp, 13 predicted proteins | sample 643401 | NCBI WGS metagenome assembly LFIK01 (sample SAMN03777447, study PRJNA286221) | soda lake metagenome | biome: soda lake; feature: Kulunda steppe; material: water; isolation source: sample T5-Br brine of Lake Tanatar-5 | place: Russia: Kulunda steppe | collected 2010-07
ATTTTGACCTTTACTCAGGCCAAATTTCCCCCTAAACGCTGCGTCCAAGGCCCCTATAGCTCAGCTGGTAGAGCAACTGATTTGTAATCAGTAGGTCCGCGGTTCGAGTCCGTGTGGGGGCACCATATCCTATGTAGTTTTCGCCAAATCAGCGCTGGTGTCAGAGTGTGATTTGGCGTGTTGCGGAGCGAAAACACTCCACCACCATAGGCGATACACCATCCATTCCCCGTTGCAGGTTGCCCGCGTCGCTGCGGCAAGCTGATTGCCTGACAGGTGAATTTGCGCCATCCTGCGATCAGCCTGCAAATGGTCCCCTGCCTTGATGCACTGTCTTGAACCTGATCTGAATGTGCTGCGTGCGCCCAACCCCTCGCCCATGACGGGCGATGGCACCAATACCTATATCGTTGGAAGAAAAGACCTGTGCATCATAGATCCCGGTCCCGATGATGAAGCCCATTGTGCAACATTGCTGCACTTTCTGCGTCAAGGCCGTCAATTGCGCAAAATTCTTGTCACGCATTCGCATCTCGATCATTCCCCGCTGGCGCGCAAGCTTGCCGATCATACAGGGGCAGAGATTCTGGCTTTTGGTGATAGCCTCGCGGGGCGCTCCGCGCGTATGAACGCGCTTGCGCAGACAGGGGATGCGGGCGGTGGTGAAGGCGTTGATGTCGCGTTCCGTCCGGACCAAACGCTGCGGGATGGCGACACAGTTCAGATCGAGGGCGATATGATCCGCGCGATATGGACACCGGGCCATTTTGGGAATCACTTGTGTTTTGAATGGCGCGGGGCCGTGTTCAGCGGAGATCATGTGATGGGCTGGTCGAGCACATTTGTATCGCCGCCCGATGGCGATATCGGGGCCTATATGCGCTCTCTCGACCGATTGACGAAGGAATCGCCCCGGCGCCTCTATCCGGGCCATGGCGCACCGATTGATGCCCCACTCCAACGGATTGCCGAATTGCGCGCACATCGCCTCGCCCGCGAAGAGGCTATCTTTGTGCGGCTTGCACATGGCGCACGCACACTCCCGCAGCTTGTCGCCGAGATTTACACCGACACGCCTACTGCGCTTCACCCCGCTGCCGGGCGGAATGTCTTTGCGCATTTGATAAACCTGCACGAACGCGGACAGGTAAAATGCCATCCCACCCTTGCGCCAGAGGCGATTTTCGCACGAGTTGAAAGAGAATGCTAAATTGACATGGAATCGCTCTGGACGCGCCAAAGAACACTTGTTATAGCGCTCACGTGTTCCGGCGTAGCTCAGCGGTAGAGCAGTTGACTGTTAATCAATTGGTCGTAGGTTCGATCCCTACCGCCGGAGCCAATTCACCTCTAAGGTGTTGAAAAGATTAGACTTCTGAGATTAGCTCCGGCGAGTTTCTGAAGGATTAGGCGTTTTCTTTCACAGGCGTTGCACAAAGCATGCACGCGCCTGTCACAACGCCTCCCTGTTCAGTGTCCCCTGGTCGAGCCGCCCGAAAAGCGGGGCGCCATGACACTACAGCTTAGCCATCTCCAAAGCTGGTACATCTACCGACAAGGTGCGCGATTCTATTTTCGCAGGCGAATCCCGGGGTTATCCCCAAAAACCGCACCAGTGGTCATCCCCTTGGGGACGACAGACCACCGATCAGCGTCTATATTGCTGGGACGCCTTGTTGTGGAATTTGACCAGATGCTCTCGTCACTGATCTTGCTTGCCCCGGCCCTGCCCGAAGAGGTGGTTTTGAAATACATGACCACTAGCCTGAGGCAAGTGTTGCCGGAATTTCATCGCACCGTCCGGATGGAGCGGATGACCGGGCGTGGTCTTCAGGATGGGGCGTGGCATCGTGAAATTCGGAAGCTTTCGGTGCTGATCCTGCTCGAAGACGGCGTACACAAGACGTTTCCACCGCACCGGATTGACCCGACATGGACACCAGCGCAACTTGAGAGCGTTCTGCGAATATACCAGCTGGAGTACGACCGGCTCATGTCCCCGGAGACAAAACACGACATCGCGCGCAAGTTTGCGGACGCCACGGGGACCACTGTGAATTCCTTCGAACATCATGCTCAGGTGCGTGAGGCCGATCTGAAGGTTAGGCTAGCAGCCCTTTGCGACGTCACCAAACAAAGGAGAGAGGACCTCCTCTCTGAGGCTGATGCGCTCCTGACAACTGTAAGTGCCGCGCGCTTACCTGAGATCACCTGCGCAGATCAACCTCCTGAGGACAGGCCCACACCTGCGATCCTCCCGAAACCTGACAAGGTTGTCTCGCCCTGCGCGTCCGGGGGCGACCTTATCCAAGGCGAGCTCACAATCGGGGCGCTGATGGAGCAGTTCGCTGTCGCGCGAACCTCCATAACTAACCTTGACGCATCCTATACCCGCGACATCGCCGGTATATTCTGGCGCCTCGCCAAGCAGGACGCCCTTTCAGATCCTGTTGCGCGCCAGCGTGCGGCAGATCTGCGCCTGTTTTGTTTTGTCACCGGTGTGCAAACTATCGATGAAGTTGAGCAATGGCACCTCAGGCGCTACACCGATGCCCTCAAAGAAATTCCAAAGAACTTCTTACGATCAGAATATGACCAGCGGCGCAGCTATGGCCAGGTCAAGGCGATGGCGGCAAACATGCCGCGTGATCAGGTTGGCTTGGCGGACGGAACCACAAAACGCCACTTGAAGAGTCTTGAGCTGTTGCTGGCGCGCGCGATTTCCGAGGGCCATACTGTTCGATTTACACCCGATGTTAAAGGACTTCGCCCCAAGGCAAAAGGTCGGGTGCTCAATCATAAGAAACGCGCAGTGTTTCGCCTCAGTGAAGCGCGGACAGTATTCTCGCATACGCTCTGGCAGGGCCACAAGAGCCCAGGTCGGCGACACGATCCGGGAGATGTGGTCATCAAGGATTCGCGTTATTGGGTACCTCTCATCCTCGCATATACGGGCGCGCGGAGGGCTGAAATTGCTGGTCTGCTTCCCTCCGACATCACGGTGATTGATGGCATTCCGACCATCATCATCCAGTCAAATCAGTGGCGCGGGCTCAAGAACGAGGAGCCTGGGACAACAGATCCTTTGAAAAAACTGACACGATATGTACCAGTCCATTCGCATCTTCAAGAGCTGGGCCTGATGGAACACGCTGAGAAGATGCGCGCAAAAGGCGAGTCATTTCTCTTTCCAGATGTAATTCCGACGCCTCGGAAGGGTTCTTCTCGGAGCCTGAGCCCGGATCCGGCCGCTGGCGTCGAAAAATTTGGGGAGACTATCGATGACACTTGGCGCAAATCGCTCAAGATCGCCCTGAAGGGCAACCCGCGTGAGCTGTGCATGCACAGCTTGCGACATTTCGTGAACGATACGCTTTTGCACAACCGTGATGTCCTTGATGTCACGCGGTTCGACATAACGGGCCACGCTTACCGGCGAGAGGATCAAGGGTCACAAACAGGGGCCTACAATGAGATCAATGAACAAACCTATCGTGATGATGTGCCCTTACACATCAAGGCGGCGGCGATCGAACAGCTGCCGCGATTGTTTTGACCAATTCCGTATCGGAAGGCATCGGGTCACCACAGTTTTGGGAGAAAGTGATTCTGTCAATGGCCTCGACTGGGCCCATGGTCAACGCTCATGCACCCGCCACAGGGGCGCACGCGCCGGGCCAAGCATGTCGCCCGACATGTGGCGACCTTCGCGCATTGTAAGACATCCCGGCCGCGGCGTGGCCCGAGGCTGCCCCTGCCCGCACAGACAGTACCAATCAGCTGATCAGCGCTCGGCCTAACGTGACTGGTGACTTAAATTTCCCTTAAGTTTGTGACGACCGCTGACCGAACGGCCTGAGCGAGGTCGTCGTGAAAAACCTCAAGAAGGCGCCCCTGCCTCGGATCAGGGAGCCAACCTTCCCCCAGCCGCCAGCAGCGGAAAAACAGCCAGTCGAGATCATTGTCTTGGACGCGTCGCAGGGTCTCGCGTATTGCTGACGGCGCTCTTCCGGATCGCTGCGCCGCCGTCGCCACCTTTGTTTCAGAAACCGTCAACAGTCGGATCATCTCGCCGCGCATGAATTCAGGCATGGTTCCAGCTGCCTGGTCAACGGCAGCCAAGAAACGGCGATCCCCTATAAATCCGAGGCTGCCCCACTCATCGGGCCACGCGCGCCAGAGGATGGTTTCTGCGGCGGCAGTCCACCGGCCATCCGAGATCAGGCCAAGACCGGAGAAGAGTTCAACAACCTCAGGTGTTGTATCTGCCGGTGCGGTTCCGGGCCCGTCTGCGATCACGACAGGGGTTGGAACGGCACGGGTGCTGATACAACCGGGATCACAACGCGCGCCCGACGACGTGTCGATGGTTGGCCGGAACCGGATCTGACCGATCTGTGTCGCGATCTTGATCGCCACGACACAAGCGTCATCCCACCGAGGGCGGTCAGAGAACGCTTGTTCATGCATGAGTGGGGTCGCACCGCGATGCGTTTCCATCGCGCGCCCAACGCTTTCAAGAAGTTCACACCCCATCTGATAGGCCGAAATGAACGCGTGATCCCAGTCTCCGCTGACATCGCGGGGAATGTTGCCCGCGATGAAATCTCCTACGATCTGAGGCCAGTTTTTGGGAATGGGGTGTGTCATGATAATGTCTCCTGAAGAAAAACGGGCATCAAACCTGTGGTGCATCTGATGGGGAGGCTGCTCGGGCGCGCCTGCCCGCGTCGCGGCATGGTTTTTTTGGGCTTGGGGCCTGTCTGATCTGTGACAGAGGGTTCTGGGTTTTGGTACTTGGGTCAGAACAATGGAGAAGTCTGACCTTAGGGCGGGAGGCCCTGTTCGGACTGAGTCTCGTCCGGTCAGGGCATGAAATACCTTGCGCGCGCGGGTTAGCTTATTCGGGAACGGCATGTCGGGCCCGAGGCGCCCGTTCCAGCGCCTTGTTCGGACTTAAGTGGCCCGTACCGGATCACGCGGCATATCGATAGGGGAAGTCGGGTCCGGACACAACGGCGGTGCCCCCAGTGTCGTCAAGCCGGGGATGATCTTTGTCCGGAGAGCTGACGACCAGGCCCGCGATCGCAACCCCTGCTGCACCCGGGGCGGTGACCGGTCCCGTGTCCGGGTGAATGTCCGAACCTCGTTCCGGCCCCCTGTCCGGACCTGTGTCCGGAACGACCCGCGCAAGCAGCCCCTCCAGCTCGGGCCCGGTCAGCAGTCTCACCGCGCAGAGTGCGCCCGCCATGTCCTCAAGCACGTCCCGGTTTCCGCTCAGGATGTGCAGCGCACGCGCTTCCGCGTGTCGCAGCCGGTCTTCCACCCGGGCGCGCAGCCCAAGATCAACTGTCAACCGCCCCAGCGCAGTCTCCGGCGTGCCCATCCAGATCAGGCTGTCGCCCAACCCATAGCTGGCTTCCAGCGCAACCGCCGTGCGGGTCGCCTTGGCCAAATCGCTGTCCGGATCGCCCCCCGATCCGGCCGAGGGCTGCCCGAAGACAAGGCGTTCTGCCGCCCGCCCGGCAAGGTCCAGCGCGAGATGGCTCGCGAAATGGCGCGCATCCTGAATGTCCCGCGCCATGCTGGCATGGGTGATACCGCCATCGCTGCGCAGCGCCATAAGGGATGGTCGCGCGGCCCCCGTAGCCATGCCCACCACGGCATGGCCAGCTTCATGGACCGCGACCCGCCACCGCAGAGCTTCGGGCAGCGGCGGGCGCGCTTCGGCGAGTGCGGCGCCCAGATCCGCGATGCTTAACGCGCGCCGGGCCATTCTCGCCCTAGCCCTGGCCGCGCGGACCGCCGCGGCGATATCGGCCCCGGATACGCCGACCGCTTGGGCCGCAACACCCGACAGGTCCGCGTCGGGCAGATCGGCGCCGAGCTGCCAACGGATCGCCGCTGGCAGCAGATCAAGCGATGGATAATCCAGCGTTACGACATAATCGAACCGCCCGGGGCGGATAAGCGCCCGGTCCAGCTTATTCGGGTGATTGGTCGCCGCCATGACCATCACCCCTTCATGCCCGTGAAACCCATCCAGCAAATCCAGCAGCGCCGTGACGATGTAATCGGTATAGGTCGAATTGTGGTCGCGTGCCCGTGCCCGATCACCGAATGCATCAATCTCATCGATGAACAGAATACTTGGTGCCTGTTCCGCGGCCGCCGCGAAGGCCGCGCGCATGGACTTGATTACGTCTGATCCGCGCGCGCTCTCGGCCGACCATTGCGCCAGCGATCCCGCGACCACCGCGACGCCGGCTTCCCGGGCGATGACCCGCGCCAGTTCAGTTTTGCCCGAACCCGGAGGGCCTACAACAAGAGGGCCGCGCGACACATCACGCCAGTCCAAGCACCCGTCCTGCCATTCGCGCAGGTCGGCGATGAGCTGCTGGACGGGCCCGCGCACGCTGTCAGGAAGGGGGAATTCCGCAAGCCCGAGACCCCCTGCCGCCCCCGCCGGGGTCAGGGCGGCCACGATGGCGCGCATTGCGGCCAATGGATCATCTGCGCGCAGGGCAAGGGTCAGCGCGTCTGGCCCAAGACGCGACAGGACAAGCCCGTCGGGCAGTGCCTTGAGAGCGGCCGACACGTCCCGGTCCGGATAGGCGAACTCCATCAGCCGCGAGAGCATCGGCCTATCCAGGGGCGCAAGTGCGATCATGCGCGGGCCCAGATCGCGCAGGGCTTGGGGCGCAGTACCCGCAACAGGGTTGATCAGGATCAAGGGCGTGCCGCGTTCAACTGCCTCCCGGGCCTTGTCGGTCAGGGCAGCGAACAGGCGCTGCCGATCGATGGTGCCGCTGACCGTGGCATTTTCAGCCAGCATCACGACGGGGTCCAGGGCCGCTTCGGGCCAGATGTCATCCTCTACAACGGCGGCCTCCATAACCCGCAGGATCATCCGGTCCAGCGCGGCGCTGCCGGTACCGATCAATGTCAACGCACCACGTGCGCCGAGGGCGTGGACCATCGCCTCTGGGCGCGCGAAAGTCCGCGCCAGCCGCAAAACCGCCAGAAGCACCACCGGCTTCGGCCGCCAGGTCGACGGGCGCTCTGGGGGGGATGGCGGACAGGGCGGCAGCAGCTTGCCCATCCCTTGTGACAGGTCAGCTTCACGCTCGATCTCGTCCAGAAGGGCGTCGACGCTGTCGAGATCATAGACATCCCCGCCCTGATCGGGCTGGTTCGGGCGGGCGGTAGTGTCCGCCTTGCCGGACGCGGGTCCGGCATCCCCGGCCCTATCGGGTGAGGTCCCGCTAGATGAGGCGGCCGGGAATGCTGCGCCGGCGGAGGCCTTCTTGGCGGCGGGGGCCGTTTTCGCGCCTGGCCAATCCGTCAAAGGCGTGGCGGGCGTGGTCCATCCGGCCCAGGTGGCGCCACGTAGCGTGTCCAGCAGCGTCCGCGCGAACACATTCCAGTCGGGCTGGGTGCTGGGCTGGTGATCAGCGGCAGCATCAGCAAGGGTATCCACAGCGGCGACCGTATTGACGGCAGGCGGAGTGTTGGTTGCGGCGACGCTGCCGGGGGTGATAGCCGCAGGGTCGGTGATCACACTGCTTGCCGGTTCCGGCGGATGCGGCCGGTGAGATCCTGTCGGCTCTGCCGGGGCCTGCGACTGGACATGAGATGAGATGGGAGGCGTGATCGTCATGGCGATCTCCTGTGTTCAGGGCAAACTTGAGGGCCGCCCGCAGCGTATTGGCGGGCGGCTGGATTTGTTGCGATCCGGAATCAGGCCATCTGACGCGAATTGCACGGTCTGTTCTGTGTGGGTGACTGCACCGGGGGGCTGGCCACAGAATGCGTGGCCTCAATCGCGTCCATCAGGCGCATGATCTCAGCAAAGGCTGAGGGCGCGTAGATCTCGGACTTGGTGTTCACCACATCCGCGTAGGCAGCCACGGGAACCACCGCCTCCGGCATCCGGTGCCGCACCTTGGCATGCGCCGCCGTTTCCAGCGCACAGGCGTCATGTCCGGTGGCGATGGGGAGCGTCCGGACCAATTCGACCCGTGCCGTCCGCGGCAGACCGAGCTGATGACGCAAGCGCTTGACCGGGTGTTTGCTGAAGCCCAGCTTCAGCAGATGCAGGCCACGCTCCGGAACCTCGATCCGGATCAGATAGATGAAGGAGGCCTTCGAATTCCATGCCCCGCCACAGGTCCGGCATTTGCACTGGCCCCACGCCATATTGACCCGCGCAACGCGCTGAACTTGGCCGCAGGCATGGCGGTACAGTCGATAATTGAGGTTCCCGTCCGGGTCACGGCGCAGGCGCGCCCAGCCCTGACGCCGGGCCTCGTCCGTTTCGCGCGCGATCAGGCAGCGCTCACAGCGCAAGTCGGTCTGGCCCGCAGCGACACGCGCGACAAACTCGAACTGACGCCGGACCACATGACCACATCCGGCGCGGTAAAGCGCGTAATGGTGATCACGCGCGTCACGGCGCAGGAAGATCAGACCGGCGCGGCGCGCCTCGTCCACCAAGGCCGCTTCCGCGCAACCGCCACAGCGCGGCTGCGCGGTGCGCAGGGTGAAGGCCTTGTGCGCCGTCAGGCTGCCACAGCTGCGACATTCCAGCGCCAGGTGCAGGCGATCGCGGATCCGGCGGTGGATCCGGAACCCTTTCGCCGCCGCGATGCTCTTCCATGCCTCGGGCGCCGGGCGGGCGTAGTTCGTCCATTCACTGGCGGGTACATGGCGTGAGCGGTGGGGCACATAGAGGCGGGACTGACGGCCAGTGACGACTTCAAAGGGAATCCCACGCGTAGCTGGGCGGGACTTCTTGGGTGCAAAGTGGGTCTGGGTTTTGGGCATGGGGATGTTCCTCATCAGACAAAGGGGGTGAGCGGGCGCGGGATGACCCGCGCCGGAAGGGGCGTGAAACTGGATGGAAGTTGAGCTTAGGCGGCCGGGGCGGCAGCGAAGCCGCCGTTGTCACCCGCACCATCATCGTGCTGGCCGTGATCGGCCAAACCGGCCCAATCGGCCGCGCGCGCGTCAAAGACATCGTCCAGCGCCAACCAGAGCTCCAATGCGTCCAGCGCCGTGTTGATCTGGTGATTGATGAAGCGCGATCCGGCAACCGTGCTCGGGACCAGCCAAGCCCAGCGGCGCAGGCCGGCATGCGCCCGCAGGCGTGCCACCTCCTCCGGATGAGCCGAATCCATGACCTTGTGGAACAACTGCGCCACACGGATCAATGCGCGGTTGGGCCCGTCAATCGGCGCGCCTGTTGTATGCGCCGCCAACACCATAGCGCAGGCAGTTTTACTTACCGCCAGCGAGGCATCCGCCGCCGTGATCCAGGCGTCCACCGCCGGGTCCTGGCCCGAATAGCCGCCCAAATCCCGCTCGTCAGCGATCATCTGAGGCAGCGTGGCGAGGAAGGCCCCAAAAAGGGCGAGAACCGATACCACAGTCGCGGGGGCTTCAGGGAAGGTCTTGTACGTGTTAGGAATGATATCAGCCATTGGGTCCTCCGATACAGGCTTGATGGTCAGGACGGGTTGGTGTTGGTAGCACTTCTCCCGTCCGCATATAGAGCATATGCTCGATATGCCGTATTGTCAATATCGAGCATATGTGTTATTTCGTCCACATGAGCAAAGACACAGTATTTCCCGTTAAAAAACTGGTGAACCTCACTGAGGAACAGGCGAAGCGGATCTCGGATTACAGGTTCGAGAAACGCCTACCCTCAGAGAATGAGGCGATCCGGCTACTGATCCAACTTGGCCTTGACGCATCGGCAACGGGCCAAGGCTCCTGACAACTGGTGCGTCGATAATGGATCAGGCGCGTTTCGGAAGGGTCACCTGACGCTGTGCTGACGGGGCATCCATCGGCCGAATGGCGACACGGTTGCCCTTGTTCGATGCGTGCAATCAGCGTCTGGATAAATCGGTGCCCCCAAACGGGAGAGGCGCCAGCGCCCCTCCCCGGATCGGCCCCTCAGGCAGAAATTGCCATCATGCCGGCATCCGGGTCATGGCCCGGCCCGCCGAAATCTTCGAGCGCCATAAGTGCCGTTACGCCTGCGAAAAAACGGTGCTGGAGCGCGCGGACCATCCGCGTGATCGGGTGGGCACCCGGGACGATCATCAGAGCAGCGTTCTCAACCACGGTGGAGAAGAGATGGATCCGGTCCGTATCCTGTTCTACCGACAGCAACGTGCGCAACAAGATCCCCATAAGGCGGAGCGCGCGGTCCGTGCTGCGCTGCTCAGGCGTTGCGATCAACGCCTGAAGCCGGGCCATCAGCGCCTCGCGCGCCAATTCCGCCGCCGTCAGATGGACGTCAAATTCCAGATCAAAGACATCCGTAAACCGGCGCTGCAGCGGGCGCTCGGCTGCGATGCAGGCGTCAAGATCACGCAGGACCTCGATAAACAGGCGGCTGATCGCCGTATGGGCAACAGACAGCCCTTCATCGGCACGGCGCGGAGTGGTAGGAATAAAGTCGGTCATGGCGGTCTCCTTAATAGATCGCAGTGGCAAGAGCCGGAGTGAGGGCGGGAACCCTTGCTTCGGCTCGACTGATATGTTATCCGGATATCCGGAAATCAAGGGGATTGGTCTTGTGGATAACAAAAAAAAAGTGGACGGACGGGCAGAAGCCGTTCTTGTGAGACTGCCAGACGATCTGATCCAAGGCCTCGACGCATTGCGACGCGCTGAGTCAGACCCACCAACGCGCCCGGAAATGATCCGCCGGATACTCCAGGCATGGATCGCGCAGAACCCACCCAAGGACTGACGTCGGTGGACGTCAGAGGTGCTCTGGTCTGGTTAAGAATCGAAGCGCGGCAGTTCGGGCTTATCAGCGATTGTTCAGCGCACCATATGCAGCTCGTCTCGGGAAGCAGGTAAAAGCGGCAGCCACCCCTGGCGCGGATCGGTCTTAGCCTTGTGCCGCGTGGCGCGCGTCGTTTTGTGCGGGGTGGGGTCATCTTCGATGACTTCAAGTCGCGCGAAGTGTTGGGCCACGGCCTCTGCCGCCAACTTCTGAAACCGCTGTTTCTGGGTCTTGGGGATCCATAGGCACGCCCGGAACAGGTCCATTCCCTGTTTGCGCGCGACCGAACGGCGCGCGTAATCGGCATGCTCTTCCCGTTCCGCCTTCGTGCGGTGCCGCTTAGGTGGGGTGGTATCAGGCAAGGAATTTCGGGACATCTCAGCTCCTTCAAGGTCTTTCCCCGAAGCGTCCACGACCATCCTGAAAGCACAAACAGTATTGTTTCCCAAAGGGCGATCACGATTGTGTGAAGGGTCCGCATTCGTCGGCATCGATCTCGGCGCTGACGTCATGCCTGATGCCGGCGCTGAGGTCGGCGCCGACCTCAGCGCTGAGATGGGCGCTGGCGGTCACGCCGGCTTTCCGTGCCGCGCGCCCAAAGGGCGGATAGCCGCCGAATGCAGGTGCGGCGGGAGGGTCTGGAGGTTTGGCCGAAGCGGCCATTCGAGGCCTCCGCCAGACGTGTTCTGCTCCCCTCCCTGATGACCGTTGACTCAGTCGTTCGCATCGTTGCGTCCGCGTGAGGATGCCTCGCGGACAGTGCGGGCCAGCCGGGCGGCGGTGACCGGCTTGGAAAGTACCGCTGCGAATTCCGGCGGCGGCGCGTCCCCCAGCGTGTCAGGCCGGGCGGTGACCAGCACCACCGGGACCGGCGGCGACAGTGTGCCGGCATGGCGGGCCAGCGCCCTGCCGTCCATGCCCTCCATGTGCAGATCGGTCACCAGCGCCGACCAAAGCCCGGGCGCCTCCAATAGTAATTCGGCCGCCTCCTCGGGGTCTGAGATGGCCACCGCTACCGCCCCGGCCGCCTCCAGCATGTCGGCCAGAACTTCCGCCACATCCACCAGATCGTCCACCACGAGTACGTGCAGATCGCGCAGCAGCTCGGCTGGGGCGACGGCGGCCCGCCGAGTCGTGGCTTTCCGCGCCCCCTGGCCTGCGTCGGCAGGCACCGCGGCCGGCCAGGCCACGGTCATGGTGGTTCCCCGGCCAGGCGTACTGTCCACCCACAGCGCCGCGCGGTTGGTCTGCAGAATGGTAGAGACGATCAGCAACCCCAGCCCGGTGCCTGCCTTGCCCTTGGTGGTGAAGTTGGGCCGAAACATCCGCGCGCGCACGTCGTCCGTGATGCCTGCGCCGGTGTCGTTGATTGAAAAGAGCGCCATGGGCACCCCGGCTGGCGGTAGGAAGCCGGCATCGGGGGCGCGCGCCGGCGGGGAGGTGCCGGGCGGCAAGGTGGCCAATGTCACCATCGCCGGTCGCTCCGGCGCGCCGGCATCGCAAGCATTGATGGCAAGGTTCACAATCACTTGGGCGACCTCGGTAGGGTTGGCCCATACCGGTGGTCCCGCCTCGGACAGTTCGACGCGCACGTTGTGCTGCGCGATCCGCCGCTGGCCCAGCAGATCCACCGCGTTCCGCAGCAGCTTGCCCAGATCCTGCGCCTCGCGCGGCAGCTCCGGGCGAACCAGTCCGCCAAGTCCGGCGATCAGGTCGCGCGCCATGTCGACGGAGCGGCGGATGCGCCCCAGCCCGCTCAGCAGTCCTGCCTGTCCGGCAGCTTGCAGCTCCAGCATCTCAACCGTACCGGCGACCACTGCGATCAGGTTGTTGAGGTCATGCGCCACGCCCCCGGCGACCTGCGCTACGGTGTCCCGCTGTTGTGCGCGCTGCAGCTCCTCGCGCAGCTGCGCCTGCTCCTCCTGCGCCAGCGCCCGTGTGGTCATCTCGGCGGTAATGTCGAAGCTCACGCCCGACAGGGCCGTCGGTATGCCGTCCGCGTTGCGCGCGCTGACGCCGGCATGCACCTGTAGCCAGATCCATTCCCCGCCGCGGATCCTTCTGCGGTATGTCAGGATCTGTCGTTGCACCGCGCCGACCTCCAGCGCAGCCACCGCAGCCCGCACCTGCGCCACGTCCTCAGGATGAACCGTCAGGATCCATTCGTCACTGGGCATGTCGCGTTCGCCGGGCCGGTGACCGGCGAACGCGGCCCAGTCGGAGTCGAACTCTGACCGACGGGTGCTCAGGTCGCGCCGCCAAGTATAGGCCCGCGCGGCCTCCAGCACCGTGGTCAATTTCTGTTCGGTGCGCTTGAGATCGTCGATGTCGACGAGGATGCCTTCCCAGATCACTGACCCGTCATCAAGTTCGCGCGGGGTCGCTTCGGCGCGGATCCACCGCGTTTCGCCGTTTGCAACGATGCGGGCCTCGCCGGAAAAGGGCTGACGTTTGGCGAAAGCTTCGGCATTTATCTCCAGCCAGCGGGGACGATCCTCGGGGTGAACGCGTGAAAAGCCGGTCATCGGGTCGCCCGCGGCCTCCTCGGGTGTCAACTCCAACATATGCAGGAACTGCTTGCTCACGAAGGCGAACTCGGCCAGCTCCGCACCCGGCCGCAGCACCATGGTATAGGCACCGGCGGGCATGTTCTCGGTCAGTGCGAAGGCCGTCTGCTCATTCTCCCGGCGCTCCGCCTCCAGCGCCGCCTCGGCCACCCGCGTTGGCGTCAGGTCCTGAAATGTGACGATCACCAGATCGCCCTGAAGCGCGAAACCGATCAGCACGTCACGAGGCCGGCCTGCCTTATCGATGATTCTGTATTCTCCGGGTGGCGCGACCGTACTCGTCGCCTGCCTAGTTGTGATCTCATCCCACCAGCGGGCCATCACCTCACGGCGATAGTCGGGGTCCGGATAGGCCCGCTCCGCCCAAGCCGCCACACTCGGCACATCCACCAGCGTGTAACCAAAGGTGGCGGTGAAACTCGGATTGATAAAGCGCGCCGCAGCCCCCTCGCCCAACTCGTGTACCACCATAGGAACGGGCAGCGTCCCGAGTAGTGCCCAAATATCCACAACTTGGCCAACGGAACCTTCGGAGTTGGTTACTTGCAGGGGCGTATGTGCTGAAGGCGGTTGGGTCATGTTTTGGGCTTTCAATTTCGTTTGCAGCAAAATTAAATCATACTCCGGAGAAGGGAAATGGCGAAACTCTCTTAGGATTACACCCCGAAGCATTCTCGAAGGAATAAGGGGGCAGCGCGAAGAAACGCGGACGCAAGTGTCCTTGCCTGTGCCCAAGCAAGGCGACACCGGAGCCGAAACCCTCACCGGGACGGTGCGGGAGTGTAACACCATGTCGCGAGCCGCCAGCGCGTATCGAGGGTATGACAGGCTTGAGGTTTGTTCCCCTTCGCGGACCATCGGGACCGCAGTCCCGGGGAATTTGAATGCGGCCATTCTCAGAAACATCGTGACAGATAGGTTCTGAAATTTCCTTGACAGCCTGGCCCATACCCGCAAGCGTTGCTTCTATGGTTGGATTTACAACCTTGAGGTGATCGCATGTGCCCAACGGTGCATTCGCAACGATATCTCTCGAAAGACAATTTCAAAAGTCTTTTGCGGATATTCACATCAGACCCTCACGCATGGATAAGGCGCGCGACAAGATCGGGTGAACCGAGGAGAAGTGCTTATGCCAAAACGGCTAATCAATATCGTTCGCAGCGTGGCCACAGGCAACTCGGACACGCTCGATGTAGATCTTCGGAATTTACTCGCTGCCCTGCGCTCATATTACGAGATGGACGCGGCCTTCATATCGCATTTCCAAGACGACAAGCGATATATCGAGTTGATCGATCTGGGGCCCGCGGCGGAGGCGCTCGCTTTACAGGAAGGGGATTCCGGCCCGCGTGAGTGGTCGTTCTGTCAACGTGTTGCGGATGGGCGCATGCCGTCCTTGATTGTTGACGCGCAAACACACCCGTCTTCCTCTGATATTCCCATTACACAGGACACGGGAATCGGGACGCATATGAGCGTCCCGATCTGGGACGAGGGGGACACATACGGGATGTTGTGTTGCTTCAGCCTGCAGGTCAACCGGACCATCTCCGAGCGCGACATCAAGGTTCTGGACCTGCTCGCGTCCCTTGTAGGTCAGCGGATCGCACGGGCGCGAGAAGAGGATCACCGACATGAAATGTTGTACAACGAGATCTTGGAGATAATCCGATCACGCGCTTATCGCACCGTTTTTCAACCGATAACGAACATCAAAACACAACAGATTTCGGGATATGAGGCGTTGACGCGGTTCGAGAATGGACGGCGTCCGGACGAGGTGTTCAGGATGGCGGGACAGGCACAGCTTCAATCCCCCCTCGAAACGGCGGCCGTGAAATCTGCCATCTCGCATCTATCCGGACTGCAGGAGGGGCGCTATCTGTCGGTCAACGTTTCAGCACAGACCGTTGCTGACCCGGAGTTTCAGGCCACCGTCCTGTCGGCTCGGCCCGAGCAGATCGTTATAGAGCTTACAGAACATGACGCCGTTGAGAACTATCAACAGCTGATCGATGATCTCGCACCCTTGCGGGCCGCCGGTGTTCGGCTCGCGGTTGATGATGTTGGGTCAGGCTATGCGGGTTTTAAGCACATCCTCACCCTGTTACCCGACATCATCAAGCTCGATCGTTCACTCATAACGGGATTACCTGACAGTCAGGCGAAGCGCGCGATGGTCGCCGCCATGGTCGGATTTGCGGGCGAGACCGGGATCACGCTCGTCGGGGAGGGGATCGAGACGGAAGATGAGTGCGAGGCGGCATTGCAGCTCGGTGTGGTGTTTGGACAAGGATACTTGCTCGGGAGACCCGAGGAGGCCATGGCGAATTGAGCTGTCAGAAACCGGAGAATACCATACCAAGGGCACGGCGAATATCATAGTCGGATCCGGAAAGACCAGCGACCGGCAGCAGTCCAGAAGACAATGGTGGAGGCGACGCCGCTTCCGATAAACCGAGTGGCCAGATCGCAGGCAGTCCTGCCGCCGAGTGCAAATCACGGGCACATTTACGGGCAGGACTGCGACGGAGAAGCCGCGCCGCAGCATCCCATCGAGGTCGAACAGCCGGATAGGGCTGGCCACGTTGATCCTATCGTCGCCTTCGCAAGGGGCGGCAAGCGGCCTTTGACTTTGCAGCATCGCATCCGCCGCATCTGTTAAAAGCTGCCAGTCGCCGTGCCTGTATTGAAAGGCGGCAATCTGCGCGCGAAACCGCGTGTTCCGTTTAGGAATCAACTTCTGACAATCGCAGAACAAACGCTCGCTCTCATCAGTCTTATTTGCGAACAGCGGCTTTCCAAGTATTTTTGCCACCTTTTTTAATTGTAGGCGAAAGTGCTGCGAATCAACGATGGCATAATGGTTCATTAGACGGTTTGATCGGCCCGGCAGGTTGCCAAAGGCCAGCGTTAACAGGGTTTTCTCTGCTTGGATCAAGCCTTTCTCTCTAAAAAGACACACAGCAAGCTCCTGCACGCAAGCCACTGTTCGGAAGCACAACTCGCTGCCGATACCGGGTTCTAAAGGGATGTGGCCCGGTCCGCGGGCGGTCAAAGTCAAGCTTTACACTGTAATTCAACTGACTTTTGCGGTATACAACCTTAGTAGGTCTTCATGACTTGCTGCATTCGGGGCTGCTGATCCCGGACAAAGGTTCAATTTCATGAAATTCTTCTGTCTTCCCGCGCTGGTCGCGGGATCGATGTTTTTTGCTGTTCCCTTATCTCATGCGCAGACCGCAACCGGTGAAATGGGCGTTACGGCTGAAGTTACGCTAACATGCATCCTGTCCGCCACGACACTCGCATTCGGAGACGTGAGCACAAGCGAGGTTAGCAATGGCAATGCTGTCGTCACGCTTGTTTGCAACGGTGTTTCCACCGGGGTGGACGCCTTTCTGGTTGATATGGGCGAGAACCCCGAGCCCCCCACGACGCAGCGTCAAATGGCAGATGGGGATAACAGAGTGCCTTATACACTTCATGTGGTTGAAAACGACGGAACCGATATTGCTACCGATGGTGAGGTCACCCTCGAACATGAGACTGGTACCAACACATACACCGCCACGATTTTTGGCGACATCCAACCCAGCACAGAATATCAGATGGGATCATACAGCGACACGGTCATCCTGACAGCGGTTTATGCGCCATGACATCGCAGAACACTGCAGCCTTTTGCAGATCTGAACATCTGAAAGCTTTGGCCGTCGTGATCTTGACTACGCTGGGTCTGTCCAGTGCGGCCTTTGCCAATGATTTCACGGTATCGCCCACATCGATCCGAGTTGCACCTGGCAACATGGTGGCAACTCTGACGGTCAAGTCGGGCGGTCCCGGTGCAAGCCTTGGGCAGGTTCGCGTGATGCGCTGGCATCGGGATGGTGGCGCTGGCAGGCTGGAGGCCACGCGCGATGTTGTGG
>LFIK01001761.1_pt1 | contig 17302 bp, 14 predicted proteins | sample 643401 | NCBI WGS metagenome assembly LFIK01 (sample SAMN03777447, study PRJNA286221) | soda lake metagenome | biome: soda lake; feature: Kulunda steppe; material: water; isolation source: sample T5-Br brine of Lake Tanatar-5 | place: Russia: Kulunda steppe | collected 2010-07
CGGGAGAACACAGGGACCTGGTCGGAGCCCCGACTTGTGGGGGGATGGATGCTGACTCGGACTTCGGCGAAAGGACCGAGCAACCGAGTGCGGGGCGGCGGATTCCCCCCGGAAAAGACACCGCATCGCTCGCAGAGGATATGCCGTGTACTCGTACGAACGTCCGACAAAAGATTCGATCCTTTGCGACCGATGGAAAAAGGCACCGACCGGTGCGGTACGTGGCCGTTGGCCGTTGACGTTGGTGTAAGAATGACGTGAGGTGTCTCGCTCCTCGTCCTACCCTCCCTGGACGGGCGAGAACGAAAATATCTTTTTTGCCAGAGATGGTATCTCTCCTTCGCCCAAGCGACCCTGGGTGGACCTCGTGGGGGGAACGAAGCACGTGGTTGTGCTCCTCACCAACCCAACCGCTCTGGTCCTCCCAGCTGGAGCCTCCCCCGATCCCAGGTTGGAAAGGACGTGACATGACAGCACTTGGCCTCGAAAGAGAACCACCACGTGGTCGAAAGGTGGGGTCGACGGACCATTTGACGCGAAGGTTCGTCTGGAAGGGTGCAAACCAACACGCCATGGAAGATCAACATGGCATGCTGGAACGATCGGTGCCCTGACCTAGGGAGGAACCGAAGATCGAACGATGTCGAGGTGAAGGAATGGACGGATGGATGGCTGGGCGATTGCCATCTACCAAAGGCACCCATCCGTCATCCGGATCGACATGGGACAGTGGGATGAGAACCATGTGCAACGCACGTGCACCACGCACCTAGGAAGTACAAAGAAAGCACTCGCCCAACCCTGGAAACTAGAAAGCCTGGTCTCACAGCACAAGGGCAGGACAATTCGGTCGCAAAAGGCAAAGACCAGATCAACATTGGTTTGCTTCAGGATGTATTGAAGAGTCATGCCTTCCTGTAATGGATGGGGGACCAGCCAGCAAATTGGCCAAGGCAGCATGGTCAGGGGAACTGGAAGCTTAGCCCAGCACTCCTGGCATCTACCGCAAAGGCAAGTTTTGCATGGGTCTCTTCAGCAAGGTGGAGATGCAACGTGCCTGGTGGTGAGCCTGGCGAGGGAAACTGCCCGAACCGATCCCGGAGCCTGCCCTGATGCACTTGGCTACACCAACCCCAACCGTCCGGCCGAGCCCATGCAGCGACCTCGTTCACCCAGCCGAGCATTGGTGAAGCGTTCTGGACGGCTCGCCTGGCATTGTGAATCGAATTCCTTTTCTACGCCCTTGCTTTGCCTACGACGTCCACGAAGGACGTGCGATCGCGTGGCTAGATTTGTGCACATCACAAGACGCACACTGCACCGTTCCAACACCCATCCCACACCTCTTGCAAGCCATGCCTTGTACTGCTTTGGTTTTCCCCCCGTCCGGCACCAAATTGTGTTTTTCACACAGCAGCCCCCAGGTCATCCTCACACAAAACCTTGGTGGACGGCCACAACAGGGGTCTTCGTGTCAGGAGTAGGTTGCATGCGCCGAAGGTGTGTGGCGCGTGTTTCGCGAAGGAAGTGTCGTTCCACATTTGCAACCGAGTGGTAGCGCGGGACCATGGGTAGGAGCACGGCAGCAGAAGATCGCGTGGGATGCATGTACGATTACTTCTTGAACCACAGGCTGCCGTGGCCGACGCAAACCTGCCGATGGGGTCCGGTGCAAGAGCGCGGAAAGAATCGGACGAAACAGACGTTGTACGTGGCCGAGCAGACCGACGGATCGGTGCCCAACACGATCGTGATGATGCATGTGGAAGTCCCTGATCCTAGGACTGAAGATCCTTTCACGATGTGGTCCTACTTGAATGCTTCCAAGTCTCAACCCATCGGGAAACGTATCAAAACCATCCGGCATGCAGGCGAGGTGAACGTGTTGCGAGATTTCCCTGTTCGACCCAACCTCGTGTGCACGCACACAGATGCAAAGGAAGTCTACGTGTGGAATCTGAACGAGCAACCTGCGCTCAGCAAGAGCAACGCAAACGTGGAACCCAAGCCGGACATCGTGCTCAAGGGACACGAGAAAGATGCCGAGTTTGCCCTCTCTGTGCCATCCAACAGGACACAGGTGGCCTCGGGTGGCCAGGATAGCTTGGTCATCACCTGGAACCTCGAAGACGAGCAGTGCTCCACATTCCAACAGAACAGCGTGCTGCAGGTCCCTAGCACATGCATTTATCCGAGAGCAAAGCTGGTGGGACACAAAGGCACCGTGGATGGAGTGGCATTGCATCCAACGTCTGAAGCAGAAGTTGCCAGTGTGGGGACGGATAGATGTTTGATTTTTTGGGATACGAGAGACCCAGCTCAAATTGCCTCCAAAGTGGAAGGCGCGCACACAGAGGATATTGCTTGCGTGGATTGGCACGGTACAAGAGATATGCATGTGGCCACAGGAGGTGGTGATCGCCTCGTGAAGGTGTGGGACCGTCGGATGATACGGCCTGGTATGCATGCATGCATTTTTGCTAGCAGAGAGCACAAAGGTCCGTTGACCCATGTTGCTTGGTGCCCTCAGGACGAGAGGCTACTGGCAAGCGGCGGTGAAGATGGGAAAATCATGCTTTGGAATCTGGCAGGGGTTGTTTCAGAAACAAATGTTCAAACCGACAGAGGAATGGATCCGCTCATGTTTGAGCACAAGGAACATTCTGGGCAGATTACGGACCTAGGATGGAACCCACATTGCCCGATGACGCTGATCAGTTCAGCAGTAGGGCTGGACAGAAAGGGATGTTCGCAATGCACCCTACAGAGCTGGAGAATTACGGACTTAATTTTCAGGAACACGGACGAAGTCCTCAGTGAGTTGGAAACGTTCCGGGACTTCATCATTGCTGGCAAGGTGGACTGCCTCAAGCATTCCCCTTCCTCTCAACCCGTTGGCATCGACAGTTGTGTAGGGTGATCTGAATCCTGCCAAGGATTTACCTCCTCCTACGCCTTGGTATATTCGAACTTGTCCACCTTGAGCTCGCCGTCGTTCAATGAATAAATGTAGGCCATGACCTTACCCTCATTCACATCAAGGAGAACGAAATTCGGTGTTGCATGGGGATCCCCCGCGGTTGAATACGCGCCAGTTGCAGACCCGGGATTGACCACGAAGCAATTGTTGCAGTTTTTCGTCGCCGGGACGTGGGTGTGTCCCGTCACGAGGATGTCTAGACCACGTTTCCTAATCTCCATGTCGAGTGCCTTTTCGTCGTCCCATGGGAGGAATTGGTGCCCATGCAGCAGGCCTATCCTGTACCCTTCCATTTCAATTACCTGTGGATGAAGCGACAAAACGTTCGTCAGTTGGCCATCCGCGAGGTTCGTTCGCCTGCACTGTACAGCAGAACGTTGTCGGTGCGTGCCTTCTCCGTCGGGTACTCCTCCAGGTCGAAATCTCCCTGCACCACGTGCACATCCGGAGCAATGCTACGGAGGTACTGCAGTGTGGATTTCGTGCAGAGGTTTCCCGTGCAAAGCACCGTTTGTATCTTTCCTGGAACCAGCATTTCCTGCGTTGGATTTCCGATCGGTCAGCTCGTGCATCCGACCTGCACGTCCGTGCGTTCTTCCAGGTCCACCTGCACCGCACCAGGAACTTCTTCGGCATCCCGGAGGAGCGATAAGGCACGTGAAAGTCGCCGATGCAGAGCACGAGCACCATCGCGACGCGTCGGTTGCGTCAACGTCGGACGCGCCTCGTCGAAATCTCACGCCCCTGTAGCAGATCGGTCCGGTCGAGACATGGCGGAGAGTTTCTTCTCGACGTGCGCTTGGGAAAGAAACGCGTCTTCTCCGTCGAGGATGCGTCTGTCGCAGAGTCGTCGACGGAATCGTTGCAGGTGATGGCAGATGCATGCACGATGGCACAAGCGTATTTGAATTGGGAGAGGAACAATGCATGGAATGCAATGCACAAGGTTGCCTGGATTTGAAACAAATGAATGGATGGTCAGAGGGACATGTGGACACGTTCGCCGTGGACAGATGACACGAGGATAGGTGGATGGGTAATGGAGGAATCAATGGCACGAGCATAAACGAAGGGAGCAAGGATGGATGTTCCACTTATGTGGACAAACAAGGAAGTGGATTTCGACCATGGAATGGTGCAACGGGATCGGCACGCGCAAGCAAATCCTTCCAGCCTCCTTCACACGACTTCCCTTGGATGCATGAGCACTCTCCTGTCCTCTGTTTCTTCCATTCCACCATGCTTCTCTGTCCACCATGGAGAAGCTGCACGCGTTCGTTGTGCGATGGCCACCTGGCAGAACGCTTTCGCTGATCCGAACTGATCCGTTTTCGTTTCAAATCGAGAGACGCGCTGATCCGAATGGAATCTCGTCGTGGATGGTGCAGCGACCGAACCACCTGTTGCAGGTCGACGAAGGTTGGAAAGCGACATGCGCGCGGCTGGAGAGCGCTTCGTGCGTCCTGTGCTGGATCTGGCGAAGGCCAAGTGGCCCTGGATGGCCAAAGACGTGCATGGAGGGAGTGGCGGATCGCCGTACGTGCGCAGCGAAGTCCTTGGGCACGTCAGAGGGATCGTCTTGGATCGTCCAAGCTCGCGGAACGCCGTGGACCTCGCCATGGTCAGCGCCATTGCCGACATGCTGCACGATTGGGAGTCGAGTACGCACGTGGAAGCCGTACTGGTGCGTGGCAAGGGTGGTAGAGCGTTTTGTGCGGGAGGAGACGTGAAGAAGGTCGCCGAAGCTGCTCGAAAGGGAGACCTGAGCGTGGGAGAAGACTTCTTTCGTGGCATTTACTCGCTCGTCTACCAAATCGCCAATTACGAGAAGCCGTACATGTCCCTCCTTGATGGCGTCGTGATGGGAGGAGGTGGTGGGATCTCCATGCATGGTCCGGTGAGAATCGCCACCGAAAACGCCGTCTTCGCCATGCCAGAAGCGACCATCGGTTTCTTCCCTGATGTGGGAGCTTCCTTCTTTCTGCACGAGCTTCCGGGTCTCCTCGGTAGATACCTGGCTCTCACTGGTACAACAATGAAAGGGAAACAACTGCTCCATGCAGGCATTGCTACCCATTTCATTCCTTCCAAGAAGGTGCCCACTTTCTTGGAATTCTTGCACAGTTTCCGATTGAAAGCTGGGCTTCCTCCAAAGGACGCGCTCTTCCAAGCGTTGGATCGCTTCAGAAGCAAGGAGTCAGAGGACTCGGGGGCAGGGATGGAAGTGAAACATCTGCTTGAATTGGTCAACAGGCACTTCGTTCATTCGACTGTGGAGAGGATCATGGAAGACTTGCGAAAAGGATATGAAACCGCTGGCAAGGAGGAAGAGGCCCAGTGGTATGAGGAAACCTTGGAAAAACTCAACAACAATTCCCCTTTGAGTTTGAAAGTCATCCTACGTCAGTTTCAAGAAGCGCATAAAATCATGCAATCGGCCCAGCAGCCAAGGTCCGCCCTGATCGACTGCCTGAGGATGGAGTGCCGCATGATGCAGCGTTTCATGAACCAAGAGGATTTCCTCATCGGGGTACAATCAGTGCTTGTGGAGAAGAAGAAGAAACCGATGTGGAAATATGGAAGCCTGGACCAGGTGTCAGATGATTTGGTTGACTCGTTCTTCCGGCCCATGCCGGGGGATCAGGAGCTTTGCGGGTTGGTACGTCCCATGGAGGGAGATGGCCAAAGAGTGTATCCGATGTCCAAGTTATGAGACCACGTGTGGGAGGATCTTCAAGAGAGACGATGCAACAGATGCTTATTGAGCTTGGTTACAAGATGTGGTTCATGCAATCAACCGAATTCAGATGCTGTGACCTGAATGTAGACAGCCTCCGATATCCATGGTAGGTCGCAGTACCTGCCAGCCAACGTGTGGATCATGCAGTAGAAGATCGTGGCAAGAATAGACACGAACGAGGCGTTCATGAAGATTGGCATCAAAATGGAGTGTGTGACCTCTGAAGGTGCATACATCACCAAGATGTTGGCCAGCATCACCACAATATCAAGCATGATGGACTGCATGGCACTGAACCTCAGGAAGTGGGGCAATTTTGTGTTCCTCACCACGCATAAGAACAGGACAAAAAAGATAATCAGCGGCATGAACGCATTGCAGCCGTAGATCATCAGGAGCGGCATGGGCAGATCATGGAAGATCTGAAAACTGGTCCACTCTTGGAAGATGAACCTCCCCAGCATGAGACAGTCCATCCACGGGATGAGATACATCGCCGCCGCGGCAGCTCTCCAAAGCGCACTTGGGCTACCTTTGACTGCATCCGCATCTTCTTCTCCGAGCATGTCCGGGTCGTTGATGCGCGCACGCGTAGACTTGATCGTGGCAACACCGTCGATTGTCCGTCCAGGAGTGAACGTCAGCCGTTTGTTCTTTTTGCATTCTCGAGGATGCGCGTTCCTTTGTTTCCGTCGCTTTCTCTCGTTTCCGCAACGACTCGTTAAAAGCACATTCCGAACCGCTACCTTGTTCCATCTCCACGTCGCATGTCCGTCCGTTCGCCTGTTCCTTCTTCCTCGTCCGCCGCCTCACCGTATCTCGTTTCGACGCGCTTTTCGGCACGTGGACCCGCGTCCACGTCCTCCTGGCGTTCGTGTGCGGTCGCACGGCCGTCCTCCGGCACCCATCGCTACCACGTGCGATGGCGGAGGTGCGTGCTGTCGCGGTCTTCGCCATCGCCATCGCCATCGTGTGCGAGCACGTCGTCGAACTGGTGCTCTTCGCCACGATCCACTGGTTTCGATCCGATCGACCTCGGGTTCGAACCCGGATCGAACCCCTTTCGAAACCGAGCAAACTCGGGTCTGTTGCTGTGGGAGACGGGTCCGTCCGACGGCCATCCGCCATCCGGAACGAGATCTTCAGGGAAGAACACAGGGGATGGAGAAGATTGCGATGGAGGGATCGAACGCACGAAGAAGAGGTCTCGATGGAGGAGGTCGGGCCTCCGAGACGTGGTCTTGCCGACGAATGGCGATGACGATGGCGGTCGCAGCGAACTCGCAGATGTTGCTGAAGAAGCGAAGCGAAGGGATGCGAAACGATTGGAAAGGATGCAAAAGATCCATGCCAAGCAAAAGGTGGAGGTCGTGCCGTGCAAGAGCGTCCGCAGACGGCGAGAACAAGGCCGAGACGTCTGCAGACGACAGCGTGCCGTATGTGGAGCTGCGACGTGCCAAAGACATGGAGTCTTCCTCGGCGTTCTCCGGAATATCTGCAGTGGACCGAGGAGACGATCCTGTGGAAGTGATCAAGCGCATCGCGCTGCTCGTGACGTGCGATGCGACTGCGCTGTTGGTGTTCTCCGCCATCGGACGAACGGCCCACAGCAGCAGCGACGGGAGCCTGTTGGCCACCGCTGCGCCTTTCCTGATCGCATGGTTCGTCACCGGCGCCTTCACCGAATCCTACGGTGCAGAAGCACGAGGAGGAGACGTGGGTGCAGCTGCAGGCGTAGCTGCCAAGACGTGGGTGGTGGCCACACCGGTGGGATTGGTCCTACGAGCCATCGCCAAAGGGCGAGTGCCACCCAAGCCATTCATTGTGGTGTCCATGGTGGCCACCGCTGTGCTTCTGGTCGGGACCAGAGCGGCCCTGGCATGGGCAGCAGAAGAAGAGCCACAGAGCAGGAGAGAGGTCATCAAATCCAGGAAAAACAGGAAGGCCAACCCGCTGGAAATCTTTACGCTTATTGGGGGGCTGACCAAAAGGTGGTGACGGGAAATCGACATCGGATCGCACCACTTGCATGTGCGCCAAGAACCGTGTAATCCAAACGCACTGCAAGCGTTACCAATCGTCGTCCATGTCTTCTGAGGATCCATCCACCAAGTAACTTGCGCCGTGCTTCTGATTGTAGAGTTCATATCGCTGGATTTCTTCTGGAGAGACAGAAGCTCGCTGCGCCCGTGCGGCCTTCTGGAAGTCCTTCAATACCACTGCGCGAAGGTCTTGGTCTGTCAACCCAACGACCGCTGTTTCGCCCTTCAGGGACATGATGTCTCGCACAGGACCTTGGCAGGCCTCTTGAATGAGATTACGCATGTCCGATCCTGAATATCCATCCGTCTTCCGAACAAGTTTGTCCAAATCCTCCTCAGACAAACTGGATTTCACCTCTCTCAAAGTGCGAAGGACCATCTGCTTCCGGGCTGCGTCGCACGGCAGAGGTACGTACAGCTGCTTTGGCATTCTTCTTCGAGCAGCTTCGTCGAGCTCCTCAGGACGATTCGTGGCACCAATGAGCAGTACTCGTCGGTCTGCGCTGCTTGAGTCACAGCCTTCCATTTGAACCAGAAATTCTGTTTTCAGCCGTCGACTGGCTTCGTGCTCTCCTTCAGCCTTCCTGGCTGATAGCAACGAATCGATCTCATCGATGAATATAACGGATGGCTGCAACCTGCCAGCCACAGCAAATAGAGCACGGACCATCTTCTCCCCCTCTCCAATCCATTTGCTAGTGAGCGAGCTTGCACTGATGTTGAAAAACGTCGCGTTGATGTTCCCAGCCACTGCTTTTCCGATCAGAGTCTTGCCTGTACCAGGTGGTCCGAAGAGCAGGAGACCTTTCGGAGGGGCACGAGCACCCCTGAACAGCTCCGTGTTCATCATGGGCCACACAACAAGCTCTTTAATGAGCTGCTTTGCCTCATTCTGGCCAGCGATGTCATCCCAGCTGGTTCGGCTGGTATTGTCCATGATTTCGTTGCAAACCTGCTCGACAATTTTCGGGTCCATGTTGCAGAGCGGTTCGGGTAGTTCTCCGCTTTCATCTGCCAGCATGTCCATGTGTTTCTTGGAGATGGGCCCTTCTTCTTCTTCCCCTCCTCCCGCAGAATCCATGGCTTTTTTCATGAAAGGAGGAACGAAGCCACCACGGCCAGCTCCAGATTGCACAGGCTTGCCCCCACGCTGCTTGTCGCGTCGCAGAGGGCCATGCTTTGGACCAGCCGGAAACATATCGCTGGCCATTTTGCCAATGGACTCCAATTCTGCTGCAGCTGCTTTGTTCCCGTTCTTCTTGTGTTCGGCAATCAGTTTCGTACGCGCAGTCACGAACCCTCCGGTGGCAGCCGGGGGGTCGTCCCCCGCCTTTTGCGGTTCCTCTACATGCATGGGTTCTGCGTCTGCACAGGTTTCGGTCTTCGTTGCGGCCCATTGTTTTCTGGCCATTCGTTCATGGCTGAGATCCGGGCCGGACTGCAGCTGGGCCGGCGCGGGACCGCGTTTTATCGGCAGCTTCCGTTTGTGCGCATTCCCGCCGTTTTTTTCTCCTTCCAAGCCATCTTTTTGCGATGTTTTCGGATGATTGGAGCGATACCCAAACGTCATGGTTGGTGTGGCCGGGCGCTCCAGCAGCTTCTTGATGCTTTCTTCTGCGAACACCTGTTCAAGGCTCAGGCACTGGACGTTCGCGCCTAATTTTCGCCCCGACGCTTCGGTGGATCCGTTGCTTTCTCTTCTCTCCGCCACATCTCTTCCTTTCCTCTCCAGCGCTTCCAAGCACTTCATTCTCGCCATTCTCGTGCACATTTCTTGTCCAGGACCACGCAAGGCTTCGGCTTCGGCGTAGAGGGACAACCGCAGGGCCAAGGCCACGACCTCGTCGTCCTTCCCTTCTTTTCGCGCCCGTTCCAGGTCCCACGTCGTGTTCCTGACCCTCTCCATCTCTTCTTTCCTCCCGCGCGGCCTTTCGACGTCCATCCTCGAGCGCAGCATGCAAAGCATGCAAAGCACGTCTGCCAGCCACGAAACGAATCGGAGATTTCCCTTCCCGCCCATCCCAGGAGAGAAGAAACTCACCCGAGGCGAGGAGCCCACCGCCCTCCCGTGGAGAAAATACTCCCTCGGATTCGAACGTTGGGCGCCCGGATGCCGCCCCTGGAGCAGCGGGACGTCCTTCCTCCGGATTTCCCGCGAGCCGACGAGGAAACCGTGTTGCTGTGGTACGAATCCTCGTCGGGGAGAGACATATGTCGGGATGGAAAGGGGGTCCGGTTCCACCTGTCGGTGGAAATCCATCGGGACGTGCGACATTGCAAGGCGATGGCGTCGATGTCTTCGGCGCTTTTCTCCTCGCCATTGGCCGCGAAGACCCTCTTGTTCGACTACGAAGGAAAGGAAGAGAACCCGTGCCAGGAAAACAAGGTCCCGAATGCCAAAGGAAGGGGCATCTTCGCAGGATTGGAAGCCAAACACACAAGGACACCCCTCGCTGACCGATCCAATCGACAGCAACATCTACCTCGTGAAAGTTTCGAATACAACACACCCGTAGTGGAAAAGATAGAAAAAGGTTCGAGAGTCACCTCCACAGCGAAGAAAAGGACCCCGCGGAGGAGGAAATCCATCGTCGATGCGGGAACCACGATCCTGCAGCTGAGAGATGGTGCACCAGCACCCATGTTGGATTTCGGTCGGGTCAATGTGGGATCTACAAAAGTAGTGCAACTCGTAGTGGAAACCCAAGAAGAACAAGAGCTTCATGAAGAACTGCAGCTGCACGGATTTTCGGGAGCAAAGGGATTCCAGCTACCGGATGGAAAGCTTTATTTCCTGCAACCGGGAACGAAAAGCACCATCAAAGTGTCCTGGAGACCGCAAGTAGCAGGGTTCGTACGGTGCGTCCTGCGACTTGTCTGGAACCAGTCCAAGGTGTTGAGCGTGCAGATGAGAGGCCTTGCCACTGTGGATGCAATGGCCCCAAAGCTGGGAAAGAGGACTGATAGATACCCATTAGACGGAGATCGAAACCACTCGGCAAAGAAGAGCAAGACAATCCACACCAGCCATGCCTTTCCTACAGGCGCACCTTTCTCTACTGCTACCAAGAAAGGGACATGCAGGCGATCTCGTCTATCCATCCGAAGCAAGGCGAATGTCCCAGTATGTGGGTTCCAAGTGGAACTTGGTGGATCAAGCACCAGCCAAGAGAGGGCATTTGCCTCCTGGGTCAACCACGTACTCTTCTCCTTTACAAGTGGAGAAGATTCTGATTGTGAAGTCAGCACTTCGTACCCAAACGTTCACTTTGAAAGGGCACTGTTATCATCACGTGATCATCTGTGGTCCACCTTTAGAGGCGACGAGAACTTGAGTAAGGCATACCAGAAATTGAAGAAGAAAATAGCGGAAGGAACCGTTACGATTGATCCAGGAAACTCGTTACTCAACGACGTGAGAATTCAAGACAGGGCATTGCGTGCGGTACTTGGCTACCATCCCTTTTGGTTGAAGCTTGGTTTGGAAGTAGTTGCAGGGACAAGCATTCCGGGAGGGCTTTCCAACAAGGACGACCTGAAGAGTATGCTGAAGGAGAACTTGATCGCTGCCCCAGAGATGCAGCATGAGTATCTCATTGATCCTAACGTGCCGAGCATGTTCAAGAAAGGGTACAAAAGCGCAGTCAGGGGTGCTGTACTTCGCAAATGTGTCCTGCTTGTGGCGCTGCTGGACAGAGGGATTCAATCTGCGCCAGCTGGAGCGCCACTTCTTTTTCGGAAAAATGCGTCCATCAAAGAAAGCGCAGGAGTGCTGCAAGCTCTGCTTAAAGAAAGCATGAAAGGCGGGGGGGATATCCTAAGGCCACTGACCATGCTTGGCTTTCGATTTACCTACAAGCAGCCTGTGAATCTTGAGTACAATTTCACTGTCAGCAATTTGGCGATTGACTTGAGAGATGGAGTAAAATTGCTCCGCCTCATTGAGGTGCTGACCAGTAAGGATGGGCTTATCAAGAAATCTCGCCTTCCGGCAAAGAACAAGGGGGCGATGCTATTTAATGTTGAACTCGCACTCTCAGCCATGTCAGAAGTTAGTTTGTGGGCAACCGAAGGGCTTGGAGGGCGCCCGCTGCAAGCTTCCGATATAGTTTGTGGTGATCGAGAAAGGTCTCTATGGTTGCTCTGGCAGATGATCGTCCACTGGCAGGTATCAGCTGTGGTCGATGCTGGTACCCTGCGCAACGAAATCAATGATGTGCTAGCCCAGCAAGCTTCATACAGATTGGACATCTTGGCAGATGAAACTATTAAACTCTGTTCTAGTGTGGATGCAGTACCAGAGTATCGTCTTTTGGCAAAGTGGGTGCAAGAAATTTGTTCCCAGTACTGTGTCCACATTCACAATCTTTCCACCGATTTTGCAGATGGGGTTGCCTTGTGCTTGGTGCTTCACCACTACCTAGGAGAGGAAGTGCTCCCATTACAAGATATTTCATTGCCCGATATCACGGGACAACGTCAAGCAAAAGAAACATGCCAAGTTGAACACGCTCACGTAGGAACCGACAGAGCCTGCCGCAACTTCTGCTTGTTCCGGAAAACAATGCAATACTTTGGTGGTAGTCTCTATGCTTCCATACCTTCGGGCTTAGGTCCTTGCACGGTGGACGAAAAGTCAACCATCGCTTTTCTGTGTTTCCTCTTTCAGAGGCTGGTATCGTCATCTGATGAAGTGAAGGCCGCAGTGTACATACAGAGGATGTTCAGGAAACGTAAGACTGCAACCACTCCATCTATACACTTACAGAAGTGGATCGCATCGGCAACAATCATTCAGAGGGCATTTCGTCGGCATTTGGAGCATAGGCGGCATACAAACTGCGATTTTCAAAAGCAACGCCAGGCGGCCCTCAAGATACAGAGTGGGGTGCGTGGGTGGCTATCCAGGAAACACCTTTTCAGATCCATCCAAGAACAAACCGTGCACACGGCTTCTTGGTTTGACTTCGTTCGCCATGGTATGCACAGTAGGGGTGTTGACCTCAATCCCGTTCCTTTGACACTTACCCATGCAATGCAGCTTCAGTTGCAGTATCGGCAATTCTTGCATCTGAACCGTTGCGCAACGGTGGTCCAAGCTAATATTCGAAGGTTCCTTGCCACATGCCGCGCCAAACGGGTGCAACAAAGAAATGCTGAGGAGCTGGTACGCAGACAAGCAGCTACGCGGCTCCAAGCTGCTGTGCGGAGGTATTTCTCGAGAAAACAATTTGTCCGCACAAAGGAGGCAACAGTTACTTTGCAAGCTTTTGCGCGGGGATGTCAAGCAAGAAGAATGCTGAGGAACCAGGAGCAGGCCGTGATTTCGATACAACGGTATGCTCACGGCAAAATCCTGCGTTCCCGCTTTTTACAGAAGCGTGCGGCTGCAATTCAAATCCAAGCCGCCTTCAGGGGATGCATGGTGCGGTCGTCCTTCCGCCTGCTTCAACGCACTGCCTGCACAATCCAAGCATATTGGCGTGGGCATCATGCTAGGCAAGTTTTCAAAAGGATGCAGCAAGCAGCGATCACGATCCAACGTTTTTGCCGGGGACACCTTGCGAGGTTGGAATATGTGGAACTTCTTGAAATGAAGCAAGCCATGGTCGAGATGATGAAAGCAGCAGAAGAGTACTCGAGGAAGTACAGAGCAGCTGTTACAATTCAGGCATCCATCCGAGGATTTTTAAGTAGGAAACGGGTTGCCGTGTTGAGAGCAGAAATGGCTAAGGAGCAGGAATGGAAGGAGGGCCAATCTGCCGTTGCCATTCAGGCTTGTTGGAGGGGTTACCTGATCCGGTGCACTAGCACAGAGAGAATGCGCCAGATTCGAGCGCGCTTGGATCAAGCCACGGCCAAGCTGAGGTTGGATCCTTTTCTGTCTATTCATGCAAAAGCAAGGTCAGCACTATCGATGCTATTGATAAGTGATTGCTTAGTGGAAGCAACAAAGGATTGCGCTTCCCTGGATAAAGCTACCATGTACTTTCCAGACTGTTGCAGGTGGATGGTCGAGTCTGGTGGGCTGGACAAGCTCTTTCAACTGATTCGAGCATGCGACCGCAGCAAACCCCACAAGCGGGTTCTCTCCTCCTCGTTGCACATTGTGTACAACATGTGCCATCTGCCTGACATTCAGCAAGAAGTGTTCGAAGTGGAAGATTCCGTGAATATCCTCATTGAGGTGTTGCAGATCTACCGTGATATGGAGCATGTGTTTGGGTTGGCCACCCAGGTTCTACACATCATGTGCACATGTGAAGCTCGGGTGGTGGGCATCCGTGCCATGCCAGAAGTTTGTCACCGCTTGGAGATGATCGCACACATACTAAGTAGGAAGGTGCAGATGGAGGAGAAGTTTTTAGGGAGGCTCAGTCCTGCACAGCGCTCCTCCCTTCCTGCTTTTGCATCAGCAGAAAAGCGTCTGGTGGCATTGCAGAGCATGCTAAATTCGCTCTTGGAAGTATTGAAAGTGCTGGATGGTCAGCAGTCTGCCGTGCTGCGAACCTCCCATGTTCAGCACTCAGCAATGTTACGTACCTTGGCAACACCTGCGTCAGTTGCCACCGCAGCTTCGCGGCCCCTTCGTTGAGCCCTTCTTCTGTTTGGTGTGCTGTTTCTTCGCTATCGCATTGTAGATCATGCAGCATAGGCATTGAAGGACAATCTGCAGCTTCTGGCAGCAAGCAGCAGCAAGATTCAAGCTGGTGAAAGCCTTTATCGAAGGCTATCGATATAGGTGACGCAATTTCTCCTCACAGGTCTAGTTTCTACGATTCCTTGGCTTGGTTTGCAGTCGGAAGTGGGCAATAAGTTCGGGCATGCTATCTTCCTTTTGAAGACAAGGAAAAAATGTACAATCATGTAGGCTTTGACCACAGCTGAACATCGAAATGGCGACTGGAAATGAAATAATGCAACTTGACCACTAGTTTGCTAGGCCAGTCTTCAGTGCTCCGAGCGAGTGACACCTTCTGTTGCAGAATGCCAGTTGTCGGCGCGGTCATGAACACCCATATTGCTGGAAAGCAGTCCCCAACACATCGACCCTGCGCAAAGCTCAGCAGTGAAGCTCGAGAACCTTCCCCTCCAGCGATCACTTGAAGGGCAACGGCCAAGCATAAACAACGTGCCCCTTGGTGACGTATATGCCATTTCTCCCAAACCTCAATGAACTGCACTCCCATTCATGAAGTACTCTTTCGGCACAACTTGCTTTGTTGGCGACTCAAACCAGCTAGGAGGCAATGAGGTATGCATTGGAAGAGCAATCTATGTCATCCATTTATATCTTCAGGAGTGCATGCCTTTTCAAATGTATGCATTATACCCGCCGTAGCCATGTTTTGTTTTGGGAAATGCACCTTGACATAGTAGTTTGTCAATATGCGTCCATTCGAAGATTGGTACCTGCTTTGAGTAGGCAATGGTCCCAAGTTCTTACTGTTGCATTTATCACTGCCGGGTGATCAAGCCCCGTCGATTATGCACGCGCATGCGTTTCCGAAACCCGTTCTTGACAAGGTATAGATATATCCGGCTACTTGATCTCTATCACATGGGCTTTCAACCATCTTTCGAGTGCGTGATCAACTTGGAAGAGTAGCACTCAACAACGCATGTATATCTTTCTGCACAAGTCAAAAGCAAGCTTGCCTACTAAGATATGAGTTTCTACAAACAATTGTGGTTGTCACAAGAATACGCGCTGGGTAGCTAGCATCAAGTTTAGAAGGAAATCGAATGAAGTTGGCTGGTTTGTGCAATGGGAAACCAGGATTGAGCAAAGTTCCACATTGTCGTCGACAATTTAGAATCCGAGAGTCGTACTATTATTTTTTCGAGTGGATACTTGATTGTTGTAATGGGCATGGATGCTTCGGTATCTCCTATCGGCGTAGACAATTCGTCTCGTTCTATGGACTTTGAAAGGTCTTCGCGGTTCTGCTCTTTGAATATTTCACGCCAACCTGACATCCATGTTCCTTCCCCGTTTATTTAGCCTCAAGCAACAGATGTCGGAGACTACCAAATAATGCATTACTTTCCCACGCACTTCAGAATTTTCTCCAAGCGCTTGTTTGGCAATTTTGTGGGATGATGGATCGACCCATCGTTGAGATGTAACGTGCTTTCCTTCCACACCTTATTCAATTGGTTTGTTCCTCGTATTTCGGTATTGCCGGGAAGCCATCTTAAGCTTGCTTGTTTGAGGTTTGACAAGGATACCTATATCTGCGATGCGCACGCGCATCAAAACATGTTGTGGGTAAATGCGTCCCCCATTCTTCACGATTCATGCCCCTCTTTCGTGGAACCGAGTCCGTATTGTGTTCATCATGAAATCATATGCAAACCAAACTTTGATGGTCCTCAAATGAAATGTGGCGATGTTCATGTCGTCATCTACCCGCATGAATAGGCTCCATGCACTTGGCGCAGCCGGTAGGAGAAACAATTGCATCATCGTCGTTCCCTTGCGTCCGCATAGACCAGGCCGGATGGACAGTGGAAGACATGCCTTGTTGTTCACTTGTACACGAAAGCTCTTCGTTGTGATCTTCTGATGAAAAGCAACCACTTCGCCATTCGTCCCGTTCGAATCGCGTGCGATGCGACATGGCGATGGCGCAGCCCGACGCACGCGTGTCGCGTCCAGTGTACGCGATGGCGAGCCGAGGCGTCGACGGTAGCGCCACCATGAACTTGGTGACCTTCGCTGCGCCTGTGGCCATCCAGCCGCGGACTTACGCCGTGGGTCTGTACGTGGACACGCTCACCTGGGAGAACGTGCGACGGACGGGAAGAGGAGCGCTTCAGCTGCTTCGGAAGCGTCACGTGGATCTGCTGCCACTGTTGGGAAAGCAGAGCGGTCGAAACATGGACAAGTACGCCGAGTTGAAAGCCAGAGGATTCGCGACGAAGGAGATGTATGGACTGCAGGTGCTGGCGGACAGCTATGCTGCGCTGGAACTCCAAGTGGTAGGCGAGCTCGTCCCGTGCGGTGATCACGACCTCGCCATCTGCCGCGTCTTGCAGGAGACGTGGATTTCCGGAGAAGAAGACGACGTCCTGTACACCAAGGATTTGAAGTTGGCGGGATACTTGTGAACGAACGTCGGAACGGGTCGAACTTGCCTCGTTTGAAAAGAACAACACGTCGATTGCAGTGCGAAGGTCGACGGGAGGGACGTCGCAAGCTCGCTGGATCGGCACGCGGGTATCCTCTTGCTCGTGTTTCATGCCTTGGAATGGGACGCTTGCGCGTCGCCGGTCCTCGTTCGATCTCGACCTGGTTTTCGTCGAGCGTCGTCGTCTTGCGTCGGTGTACGCTCGCGTTTCGTCTTACGGGTTGGTGGCGGAAGGCTCCACCCACTCCTCCCATTCTTCTTCTTTCTCTTTTTGTGCGTTTCTCCTCTTGTATTCCTTCCAAGCTTCCAGACCTTTCGGCACCTCGTCCACCACCTGCACGGTCTGGTCTTCGTCTCCTTCGTCTTCTGCACCTTGGCCAGGATCGCTGGCGTCTTGGACGTCGCC
>LFIK01001763.1_pt1 | contig 17283 bp, 16 predicted proteins | sample 643401 | NCBI WGS metagenome assembly LFIK01 (sample SAMN03777447, study PRJNA286221) | soda lake metagenome | biome: soda lake; feature: Kulunda steppe; material: water; isolation source: sample T5-Br brine of Lake Tanatar-5 | place: Russia: Kulunda steppe | collected 2010-07
CCAGGACATCGACCTGGCGCAGCTTGGCGACGATCTCTTCGGGCTTATGGCGTTTCTTCGGCATTGGGTCCTCCTGATTGCCAAAAGACATACTTCAAGATGGACCAGTTCAAAGGGGGCGGATCAACCTTGTTGAGCGCAAGCGCCGTCTCCTTGTCGAAACCGGGCCAGTCGAGCTCGGCAAACAAGGCCCCGACATCGGCACGCGAGAGATTCCCCGTCGCCGTCAGGCAAAGCCCCTTCCCGGCGATGGCCCGCGCGATCAGGAGGCGGATCAGCGCAATCAATGGCGCCTCTGCAATGCCCTCCTGGGCATGATCCACGACGGAGATTGCCGGTGCCGGTCCGAGAAGCAGCTCCAGCGCGGTCTGATCGAGCAGCGACCATGCCGGGAAAATGCGTTCCTGCGTGTTCAAGGCCACCTCGCCACCCGAATCTGCGCCCCACACGGATACAAGAGCCCCCAGCATCCGCGGCAAGTCATTTTTGCAGACTGAACCACCTGTGCAAAGGCAAAGGATGCGCATCATCCATCTCCGGCAAAATTTTGTTTTTGTGCGATCGCGAACGCGAAAGAATGGGCACCGGCTGAGCCGGATCCGGCGACATGTACGTTGGCCAGGACACTGTTGTTGCCGCGATGGCGGTGCAGGCGCCCACAGCGCCCGCCCGCGCAACCGGAGGACCCGGCGTGGCGGCCGCGGCGCAAAAAATCTCTGATCAGGAGTTGCGTTTATTTAAAATCAGAGCTAGAAACAGAAAAACAACTGAGAATAGGATTTTGGGATGTCCGCACGCACTCCGACGAAAACCGACAAGATCATCGGCGAACGGGTTCGCCTCGCCCGCAAGCTGGCGAAATTCAGTCAGACGACGCTCGGGATTGCCGTCGGGGTCACCTATCAACAGGTCCAGAAATATGAAAACGGCACGGACCGGATCGGGGCCGGGCGCCTGTATCAGGTTGCACGTGCCACCGAACAGCCGATCACGTTCTTTTTCGACGACAATGTCGTGCATAGCAACGCGATCGGCGTGAGCGGTGCGCTGCTTGCCGATCCCAGGATCGAGAAGCTGCTGGTGGCGGTCGCGAAGGTGGAAAACAGCAAGCTTATCGACAATCTGGTCAGCATCGCCGACACCTTTGCCGCTGCACATGCGAACGAATAGCGTGCCGGACGCGGCGCTGGTTTGGCCAATGCCGGCTCAAAGACGGTAAGCGGCCAAACCCGGTCATGATACCGCCCGCGTGATGGCAAGCAATGCCGCCCGCGGGATGACATGGTGTGATGATTGGACCGTCAGGCCGGTCTTTATTGATTTCCGGAAGTTGCTGCGACGGGCAAGATTCTTCGTCGGGCATGGCGCGGATGCAAGCAAAAAGGGCCCGGACGCGATCACGTCCGGGCCCAGTAGCGGCTTGTGGGGACAATCAGAAGCGGTAGTTGAGACCGATGCGCGCGATGTGGAAATCGGAGCGCGCGCGAACGCCGCCATCGAAGTTTGCGAAGTAGGTCTTGTTCTGCAGATCGACGTAGAGGTACTCGCCCTTCACGGACCAGCCGTTTCCGAGCGCCGCCTCGACGCCGGCGCCAACGGTCCAGCCAAAATGCGTCTTGTTACGGCTCAGGCTGAAATCGGCATCACTCGCGGTGACCTTGTTGTTCGCGTAAGCGAGACCGGCCGTTACATAGGGCATGATGTTGTCGAACGACATGCCGAGACGACCACGAACGGTTCCGAAATACCGGATTTCGGACTTCACGGAATCCTCTCCGTCGACGAACGAACGGCTGATGCCCGTGGCCTGGATATCGGTCTCGATACCGAATACAACGTTCCCGGTCTGGAAGTTATAGCCGATCTGCCCGCCACCGATGGCGCCGTCGAAGCGTCCGGAAATCGAGTCTCCGTCGGAATCCGTGAGACGGGCGGTGCCCCACGCATAGCCCGCATTCGCACCGACATAGAAGCCGGTCCAGGTGAAGGCGGGGGCAGCGGCGACCGGGGCAGCGGGTGCGGCTCTGGTCGGGAGATCCGCCGCAAGGGCGGGGCCAGCCATGAGCGCTGCGGCGGAAACGGCGAGCAAATACTTGTTCATGCGAAACTCCATTGTTCTGGGTTTCGGATACGCGTTTTCGAAGCGTGCCGCTATCACATAATTGCCACAGCTGCGCACGCTCAAAACGCTTGAAGGACAGAGCTTTCGTCGCAAAAATGGCGCTGGAGATTTTTCCACAAACCAGACCAGCAGGAGATCGAATCTTACCCGGGAGATCGGGGTCCGGGTTTCGCGGATAATTTGGCGGTTTCCGCAATGGCCGCAAAGCGTTGAAGCGCGTGGGGTTCATTCGAGACAGGATATTCTTGGTTGAAATGGAGCGATCGATCATCCCTTCGATCATCAGCATCGCTGCCTACGTTAGCCGTGGCGGACCAAAGATTGAAATGCGAGGCCGGGTAGGCCAATGTCCGGCGGATGCGGCCAACGGCAGGGCGTCCGACCGATGTCGGGTTATTCACGCCTCGTATGCACCCTCGCGACTTTTGCCGCTTGTTTCCCGAGGCCGCCAGCCTGATTCGTTTCTCCAGACCGCTTGAAGCGAGGATACCGGAATGCGCGAGAAGCCGCTGATTGCACTCACTGGAGCGACCGGGTTCGTCGGTCGCCATCTGATGGCTGATCTGGCGCGACGCGGGTACCGGCTGCGCGTGCTGCTGCGCCGGCCCGTCCCGGAATTCACCACGGGCGAGCAGGTGCTGATCGGCGATCTCGCCTCGCCGGTCAATCTGACCGAGGCCATGCGCGATGTCGATTACGTAATCCATTCCGCCGGCATCGCCCATGCCATGTCCGGGCGCCCGGAGGACGATTACCGCACGATCAATCGCGATGCGACGCGTGCCCTCGCCGTGGCCGCCCGGCACGCGGGGGTCAAGCGCTTCATCTTTCTCTCATCAGTGCGGGCACAATGCGGGCCCGTATCGGATCGCCCCATCGGCGATGATGATGCGCCCGACCCCACCGATGCCTACGGTCGCTCCAAGCTGGAAGCCGAAGAGGCGTTGGCCGAGACCGGTATCCCGTTTGCCGCCCTGCGCCCGGCTCTCGTTTACGGACCCCAGGTCAAGGGCAATCTCGCCGCCCTCTTCGCGCTTGCGCGCAAGCCCTGGCCTCTGCCGTTCGGCGGGTTTCGGGCGCAGCGCTCGCTGGTGGGGCTGGAGACGCTCGCCAGCGCCGTTGCCCATGTGATCACCTTGAACGAAGTCCCGAATCGCGCCTTCCTGGTGGCCGATCCGGAGCCCGTCACTCTGGCGCAGATGATCACGGCCTATCGCAAGGGACTCGGGCGCAGGCCCGGGATGACCCCGGTGCCGCCGCGGATGGTCGGGGCGGCGCTGCGTTTCGCCGGGAAGGCAGAGATGGCACAACGCCTCACCGGGTCACTGGTTCTGACGCCCACGGCGCTTGCCGCAACCGGGTGGCAGCCGGCGCAGACAACGCGTGACGGGCTGGAGAGGCTGGGGCTCAACGACCGATCTGCGTATTGAATTCTCCGCAGCGGACATCCGGGATTCGGAGTGAAAGCCGGTCGTCATGGATGCCCCCCCCGCGATCGGCCATAGTCTGTGGCGTCACATCGACATCGCCATCGTGCAGGACGAAAACCTTGCCTCAACAATCAATAAGGGGCATTGCGTTTCGTTCAATTGCGCCCAAAATGTGGTGGGAGAGATGTGGCGGGCAAACTTTACCGGCCTGTAGCTGCGTGATACTGCCTCCAGCGTAGCAGGGAAGCGGGGTCGAACCGGAATGCGTATCCTGAGGGGAAAGCGGCCCCTGTCTTGGAAGAGCCTGCTGGCATCCGGCCACGACGTCGTCATGGCCGTCCTCGCATTGTTGATCGCCCTGGCAGCGCGCTATGGCGACAATGTCTGGCACGTCAGACAGCTCGGCTTGTGGCTCGGCCTCTTCGCCATCACCTGCATTGTGGTATTTCAGGCGCTCAGGCTCGGGCGGGGCATGTGGCGCTTTGCCTCGATCACCGACCTGCGAACGATCGTTCTCGCCTCGACCGTATCGGTTGTGGCCTATATGGGGCTTCTGTTTTTGGTCACACGCCTTGACGGCTTTCCCCGAACGGCACTGCCGATCACCTGGTTCGTCATGATCGTGTTGATGGGTGCGCCACGGCTTGCATATCGTGCGCTCAAGGATGGGGGGGTGACCGGTCTTCGGGCCCGTGATCGTGCTGACAACCTCCGCGAAGATATCCTGATTGTCGGGACAGTCAGCGAAGCGGATCAGGTCATTCGTGGCTATGGCCTTGAAAACAGCACGCGCTACCGCGTGCACGGCATCGTCGATATCAGGCGGGACAAGAGTGGTAGAAGGGTGCGCGGCATCCCGGTGCTCGGCGATATTTCAGACCTGACAGAAATCGTTCCACGCCTGTCGCGTGCCGGGACGACGATCAAGGCGCTCGTGATGGCATCGCCGCGTTTCTCGGGCGACTGGTCCGCACTGTTGCAGACGGCGACCGACCTGCAAATCCCCCTGCGCCGCGTCGTCGCTAAACCGCTCACTGGACTGGAGCCGGACCTTGCGGAACTGACCCTCGAAGACCTGCTCAGCCGTCCGAGCGTGAAGCTCGAGATGGACAATATCGCCGCTCTGATCCGTGGTCGCGTCATCCTGATCACGGGCGCGGGTGGCAGTATCGGTTCGGAGATCGTCAGACAGGTCGCGACTTACGCGCCTGCGCGCCTCGTTCTCGTCGATCTGTCGGAATACGCGCTCTACGAGATCGACCATGAGATCGGACGGGATTTTCCAGATCTCTCGCGTGCGGCTGTTCTGGGAGATGTGCGCGATACAGAGCAGATGCGCCGCCTGATATTGACGGAAAAGCCCAGCGTGATCTTCCATGCTGCGGCGCGCAAGCATGTCCCGCTGATCGAAGCGAATCCCGCCGACGGGATCATGACCAATGTGTTCGGCACCCGCAATGTCGCCGATGCCGCCATCGAGGCAGGCGTCGATGCGTTCGTGATGATCTCGACCGACAAGGCCATCCGCCCCACCAGCACCATGGGGGCATCGAAGAGGGTCGCCGAACTCTATTGCCAGGCACTCGACGTCGCCGACTCGAAAACGCGATTCGTAACCGTGCGCTTCGGCAACGTGCTTGGCTCGACGGGGTCGGTCGTACCGCTCTTCCGGCGCCAGATCCTCGCAGGCGGCCCCGTGACGGTCACCCATCCGGAGATGAAGCGCTACTTCATGACCATTCCCGAGGCTACGCAGCTCGTGCTGCAGGCGGCGGCGACCGGGATCGAGCAACGGCGCGCGCGAGGACGCATCATGGTGCTCGACATGGGAGAGCCCGTGCGCATCGTCGATCTCGCGCGCAGCATGATCGTGCTGGCGGGCCTGCGACCGGAACAGGATATCGAAATCCGCTTCACCGGGCTGCGCCCCGGTGAAAAGTTGTTCGAGGAGTTGTTCGACGCATCTGAACGCCCCGAAGGTTCCGGTGTCGAAGGGGTGTTTGTCGCTTCGCCGCAAAGGATCGAATATAGCGACCTGCTTTTTGAACTTGACGCATTGTCGCGAGATATTTGCGCGAATGAAGACCAAGCTGCGGTCCATCGGGTCTTTGCGATCATCCCTGCCGGCGAACAGGCGAATGATATGTCTGACGCTGCCGTGCAGGCGTCATCCGCCATCCAGCCGGGTCTTTGCGAACGGGCAGGCAAGTGATCAAGGTGGATTCTGTCAAAGATCCAGACATACCGGTTTCCAGCACCGTGCCTCGACCGCAACCCATTCTGCTTTTCATCGTGACGGAAGACTGGTACTTCGTATCGCATCGCCTGGCTTTGGCGCGTGCTGCCAGGGAGGCAGGTTACGCGGTCCATGTCGCGTGCCGGATCGGTGATGCAGCTGACATCATGCGCGATGCCGGGATCGTTGTTCACCCACTCCGCTGGCGGCGTTCGGACAACGCTCTTCGCAGCTTGCTCGCCATCCGTGAAATCTACTGCCTGATACGGCGCCTGCAACCGGATATCGTCCACAATGTCGCCTTGAAGCCCATTGTGCTCGCCTCGCTTGCCAGTCGTCTCGCCGGCATCAAGCGCGTCGTGAACGCAGTAGCCGGATTGGGTTATGCCTTTACCGCATCATCCGCGGGCGCGCGCGTGGGGCGTTGGCTGGTCGTCTTCGCAATGCGTCTCGGCGCTGACCGCCCGGGTGTAACGTTCTTGTTCCAGAACGGCGATGACGAAGACGCACTGAGGCAGGCGGGAGCAATCCGAAATGCGGATACGGCCCTGATCCGGGGCGCCGGTATTGATGTCGAGGCCTATCAGCCGGCTCCTGAGCCCACCAGCGGCCCATTCACCATCACCGTTGTCTCGCGGATGCTCGCCATCAAGGGCATCAAAGACATCGTTGCGGCATCGAAGCTCCTGCAGGCCGGCGGGTTCAATCACCGGCTGCTGCTCGTCGGTGGGCCTGATGCCGACAACGCTTCGTCGATCACCCGCGAGCAGCTGGAAGAATGGACGAAGGAGCCTTGCATCGAATGGCTCGGCGCGCGCGACGACATCCCCGCGATCTGGGCGCAAAGCCATTTGGCGATTCTGGCGTCGCATGGCGGGGAGGGCCTGCCGAAATCCCTGCTGGAGGCCGCAGCCTGCGGGCGCGCCATGATCGCGACAGACGTTCCCGGCAACCGGGAAGCCGCGATCGCGGGCGAAAACGCCATGCTGGTGCCACCCCGCGATCCGGCTGCAATCGCAAATGCCATCAGAGTGCTGGCATCGGATTCCCGCAGACGCCACGCTTACGCAAAAAAGAGCCGGGTGATCGCTGAAACAGAGTTTTCAGTGAAGAATGTCTGTGCAAATATTCTGGCGCTGTACGAGAAGAAATTGTCGATCGAAGTGGAGTGAACCATTCGACCTGAGGATAATTCATCGACGGCCATGTTGCGATCAGCGCGGGTGACTTCACGAAATGAAATTTGAAAATAGCGCATCCTTGATCGACGTTACCTTGTTTTTGTTCGCGTTTTGTTTCGTCGTAAGCGCCGGCTTGGTTCTCCAGTTTCTGATCGTGCCTGCGCTTTTTGACGCGCCAAGTACCGAAGTCGGGCTGATACCCGGTATTGATGCGTTCGGATTTCATACGATTGTCGTGCATCAGGCGGAGATGATTCGGGCAAATGGCTGGCATATGTGGGAGCTTCGGCCGGAAGGACAGGGCCCGGCGGGGGTTGCGAGCATATTCTATACTTACCTGCCGAATCATCCGGCCGTGCTTCTCCCGCTTCATGGCGCTGTGTTCGCCGCCGCCATCGTTTTCGCGCGACACATACTCGAGGCCATCCTCAAGGATCGCACTGCCGCACTGTTTGCCCTCGCGCCGCTGTTTCTGTTTCCGTCCTTCGTCGTCGTCTGGGGGCAACTGCACAAGGATCTGTTCACGGGAGCGGGGTTGTTTCTGATCCTCCTGTCCGCTGTGTCGGCGTTCTCGGAGCGGAATCGAACCACCTTCGTGCTGCTGGGCGTGATTTCGGGCTCTTTGCTTGTCGTGATGATGCGCCCCTATGCTCTTGCCATCATCGCCGTCGCGACATTGCCGTTTCTTTTCGTGGCCCTGAGGGGCGGCATGCGGACGTTCCTGCGGATGGCGACGATCCCGTTGCTGGTGTTTTCGGTATTTTTGATCGACAGCCAGGTCACGGAAGGCAAGAATCCGGCGCGCGGCGGTATGGGGGCGGTCCAGGAACTTGCGGGAACTGCCGAGCAGGCGTGCAGACCGCTACCGGGCGCCTTGCTCGTGGATCAGACGCTCTTTCGTTTGTGCGTCCTGCGCCATAGGTTCCATAGTGGATATCGGGACGCGACGAGCAACATCGACACCGATGTGAGGCTGAGATCGGCGTCAGACTACCTCTTCTATGCGCCCCAGGCCATCGTGGTCGCCGCTTTGCGCCCCTTTCCGACTGAGATCCTTCAGGCTCGGTCCGCTGTCGGGCGCGCCGGATCGATGCTTGCAGCAGGAGAGATGATATTTGCGTATGCTGCGTTCGGTTTCGCGCTCGTGCTAGGCTACAGAAAACTGCGTGACCCATATCTTCTGGCCATGATTGCCGGTCTGATGATTTTCATATTGGTCTATGTCTATGCGATTCCCAACCTCGGGACCCTTTACCGGATGCGGATATTCGCATTCACGCTTTTGGTGAGCCTGAGTGTCGGCCTTGTTGTATCATCGGTTAGGAAAATCCGCCGGAGCCTCCAGTCACGCGATGAGAACCGATACATTGCGACGGAGGAGAAACAATAGGCCGGCTCTCGTGACCGACGAGTCTGCTCAATCGAGGGCCTTGCCAGCCCATACGGCCCTGTAGCGGGCAATCATGCGCTCCAGCGAGAACTTCGCGATAACGCGCTGGCGGGCGGCTCCGCGTCGCTCATGCCATGCTGCGGTGCCATGCTCGGCGAGGAGGTCGGCAATCGCCTGCGCGAGAGACTCGGGCTGCTTTGGTGGCACGATGCGTCCTGTTTCGCCGACGATTATCGCGGCATCGCCCACATCGGTGGTGACGCATGGTGTCCCGCAAGCCATCGCTTCCGACAGGACATTCGGGAAGGCTTCGCCGAAGGAGGACGACATCACGTGCAGATCAAGCGCGTTCATGACAGCAGGGATGTCCGCACGCTGCCCGAGGAGATGGACGAAGGAGCCGAGCCCGCGCTCGGCGATCGCTGCGCCGAGCTCGGCATTCCCGGTATCGATATCGGTCCCCACGAGCAGACAATGCGGGCATCCGCCGCGCGTCTTCAGCAAGGCGAGTGCGTCGAGAAGCGTGTGGTGGTCCTTCTGCGCATTGTAGCGGGCGACGAAGCCTATGACAGGCTGATCAGGGGTGAGGCCGCACTCGCGCCTGATGGCCCGACCGGCATCGGGATCCGGTTGAAAGCGGGCAATGTCGTAGCCGTTGGGAATGACGTGCATGCGCGTGCGATCATATCCCATCTCGGCATGGACCTCGGCAGCGGCTTCAGCGCAACAGACGATCCCCTCCGGCACGTGGCGCGACAGCCGGGCGCAGACCCGCGCGACGAGGATGGTCGCGCGGCTGCTCTCGCCCGGGACGAGCCGTGTGTGGCGGATACCCCAGAATATCCGGCGCCGCCCGGCGATACGCCCCACCACCCCGCCGATCAGATCGGCATGATACATCCATGTCTGCACGATATCGGGCCGCTCACGCCGCAAGAGCCGCCACAGACGCCACAGGCCGCGCAGCGAGACCCGCCCACGGGGCATGTCGAGCGTGGTGACACGCACCCCCGCCTCCTCAAGCAGCGGCCCGTATCTGCCCGGCCCCATCAACGAGACCACATGGTGGTCATGCCCGGTATCGCGCGTGCAGAGCCGGTAGAGCACGGCTTCGGCCCCTCCGTCGGTGAGGCCGGTGATGATGTGGAGGGTGGTGGGGGTCAATTGTCGGTGGTACTTGCGATACCGAATTCCGGATCTACCAATGAAAGCATTTTTTGCGCTCTTGCGTCCCAAGTGAAATTTTCCAGGAAATCTTGATATGCAGCTTCAGCCAAACGTGCGCGAAGTGCGGGATCTTCCGCGAGGCGCCGAACTGCGCGAGCCCAATCGTCGACATCGTCGCTTTTGCACAAGATGCAATTTTCCTCGTGGACAAGGATGCCCTTAAGATTCTCAGAATCTGAAGCGATTATAGGCCGTTGAGAGGCCATATACTCAAATACCTTGATTGGCGACGTCCAACGACCAATGTCAACACCGTGGTTGTTAAGAAGCATTTTTTCTTGAATAGGAGCGAGAAATATATCAATCTTCCTAAATATGCCGAGAAGATTCGAATGCTTAACATGGCCATAGAAAAACGTGTTTGCAGACGACTTACTTTTCCAATATTCAATTTCGGACTCAGATCCACCAAATACATGAAAGTTCATATCCGGATTACGATGCGCTAAATCTATAACAATTCCTAAACCTTTTCCTCGAATTAGTCGACCTGCGTACCCTAGATTCAGCGCCTCTTCGCGGCCTTTAAGTGATACTTCATCTTTCAATTCGACAATTTTTTTGGGACTGGCTCCATTAGGTAAAACTTTAATCTTGCTAGGTTTTAAGTTTGGGTAGACTTCAATGTAATCCTGCTTCATTCGCTGTGAAGTCACGGTAAGATGCCGAAAATTCGGTCGTGAAAAAAGAGCGCGCTCAATGAATCGACCCATTTTGCCAACAGGCATCGAATGTGCATCGAATAAAAATGGTATTTTTGAATAATACATAGATACAATCAGCACAGCTAATCGATCTCGAGCGATAATGCAATCAAATTTTGGCTTTCTGCGCAATTGAAACAGAGCAGCGATAGCCTGCCCGATGCGCGCGAGGCGTGACCGATTAGCCGTAAGAGGAGAAAATATTTCAAAATAATTCTCTACTCCATAAATACGCTTCAATTCGTCGCTGCCAATATTAGAAAAACAATATAGAATCACGTCCTTATAATTTGCAAGAGAATTACAAATATTAGCTACATGGACGCTATTCGCTTCATGGGATGGAATTTTGGAGTTTGATATATATAAGAGGCGGCTCATCTCAGATTCGTCTTACATAAGATCTCAAGTTCACTTTGGAGCCAATAGCTCTAATGGCATACGCAACAAATACTTCGCATCGTCAACGGACGCAGACAAATATCTTTCACACTCCACAAATGCGCCACGAAGGAAGGCTGCACCAGTTTCACGAACGATCCATGCCAGTGCGGTACGCTCGATTAACTCTTCCGACGGACGGTCGTCGGAAAACCATTCGCGAAGGAAGTCATGCCGCGCGTTTTCCCGCAGTGGCTTGATGGCATTGAACACATCGAGGAGCGGGTGCGTGCCTATGGTCAGCAATTCATTATCTACGCTCACGAGTACGCCCGAATTTGTGCGCAGGAGGTTAGCCGGGGTGAGGTCCGGATGCATCACGAGAGGTGCAAAGCCTGTCGATCCGGCAATGCGCACGATCTCCTGTGCCCGCTCTTTCTTCTCGAACAGGCTGGCAGCACGCATGAAGCGCGGAACGAGATAGTCGTTCCAATAGCAAAAGCCGGGCGAAGGAAGTTCGGCAATCGGCGTCGCGTGGATCTTGCGCAGCAATGCCACATGTTCCCGAACCGGAAGCGGCGAAGGCGAGGATCCCGCCACCCATTCAGCAAGGACCCAGCTGTCGCGGCAACCGATCACGTTCGGGAAATGCTGCGGCTGCCTCTCCGACACCGCCGCTATGAAGGCTGCATGGCCGGGCGAATGCGCCTCGTACACCTTCAATGAAGCGCCGTTCGCCTGCGCCCGCAGAACCGCACGTCCCGCTTTGTTCGTGATGATCCACGAAGCCGGATTACCTGCAGCACGCAGCCATTGAAACGACCCAGCGGTCTCGGCTTGGAGTTTGGTTAACCAATGCCGGCATCTGTTTAATATAACTTTGAATACCGACGACATGATCAAAGATTTTTTGCTCTAACGATACAAGATTTACAAAAAATCACAATAAAATACTCACACTACGAAATACAATATACTTTTTGCTGAATACTATTTAAAATCATATTTTAAATTAAGTTTTTTGCCAATGGTTTTGCGTTTTACACCCCCTCGATCCCAAAAATTTCGGTAAAACATATACGAGGCAAGAGATGGGGGAAACATACCACTCTTCACATGCGGCCAGAACGGTAGAGTATCACATGATATGAACCGCGGTAGTCGTTCATCTATTTTTACAACAACGTTTGTTTTTCCTAAAGCGTCTAAGACCGACAGCCGATGAACGCCCTGAGTTATACAAAAAACAAACTTTTTTCTTTCATTAACCAGAAAATAACCTTTTATAAAGCCAAGCTTTTCTGGATCATACCCATTTATTTCAAATGAATTTAAAATCTTCTCGAATCTTTTAATTTCATTTGAAAATTTCGCACGTGTAACTGGACCAAAATTTTGATTGCCCTCACCTTTATAGCCTGAGATATAAACTATGCTTTTTCTCCATGGCACTACTCTAGCATATGGCGAGAACTGACTAATGGTCCGCCATAGCGGCTTTTCCCTTACAAAATACGCCTCAGAAAGATTCTTTGGTTGCGAGATATTATAATAATCACTCAGATAGTCCCAGTTCCCGTATTTGATGTATCTTTTTACGGATTCCGTAAACGGATTCCATCCATACTCACCAAAACCGGTATAAAATTGACCCACGCAATTATTTAGATTAATTTCTGCAACTGGCGCCTTCGCATTATCGTTAAAAATAGCATCAATATCATTAAGTATCTCTGTGTTCTTCTGAGTTCTATATGACTTAAAAAGCTCTTTGATGCGCTTGAGTCGATACATTAAAACACTCATTCAATAAAGGATGACTCGTGATATTTAATATTAATATCATTTGCTAGCTTTGCATCTGTCGTCCAAAGCCGCTTCTTTATTGAATACGGCAAACGAGGCAAAATCCATGCATCAACCCTTGAACGGTTTCCGTGAACTCTTCCATGATGATCATAAAAATGGCCTCCTGGATCAATACCGATTCCGGTTATCAGAATTTCGGCATTTGGATTCTCAAGTGCCGCAATTAATATAGCGAATCCTCCGGTAGATAATCCAATCGCACTTCGATTCTTGAGCACCTTTAAAAAACGGTACAATTTCTTAATGGGGTTTCTATCATAATTCAACTCTCCAATAATTAGATTAGAGCCAAGGGCCTTTTTTTGAAGCTGCCATTGTTCAAGCTGCGAAATCGTGTATACATCTGCGGCTGATGCGAAGTTGCTCAAGCACTTAATTGCATCCAACTTGTCTCCACGAATTATAATTCTATTTGGTGCTGAGGCAATTACACGCTTCAGATCGTGATCTTGCATGATTGCAGAACTGCCAGCGATCGCAGTTATGCTTGTAGTGCCGTTATCCGCGTATAATGAAGTACGTTCAGCGGCGCCATTGGCACTATAAACACGATCAGGAGAAACATTTGGAAACCTCGCAAAGGGCTTTGAGCCAATAACTACGACAACCTGACTAAAATCATTTTCACTCAAAACGAATTTCATTTTTTATAACTCATTCTTTTATTTACAATATTTTTTTTATTTTTCTTGCAAAGTTTAGGAATCTATCCTTTAGATTTGGGAATACTTTTCCTGAAAAATGATCACGATACCTCTTTCCCATCCGAAAAGCAAAATATTCACGCATAAAATTACTTGTATGGAATTTATAGTTTGTATCAAAATCAAATTTTTTGAGTAAAGATTCGGCTTTACGAAAGTATTCGGATTGTTCAAAATTAATTTCAGAAATTATACAGTTTATTTCAACGAGCCCTGAAGCTTTAGCTGCAAAATAACGATGATGTCCGTCAATAATTCGATGCGATCCATCTGACTCTGTGCTTAATAAAATTGGAAAAATGTACTCTTTTCTCTGATATAGATCCACTAATTCTTTCATAAAGGGATTTTGCAGTGAGTATTTTTTTCTATCTAAATTCGGAGAAAATTTAATTTCATCAAGGTTCTTCATTTTCTCGTCAATGATACCGTCATATGAGTCAGCATATTTTGCCCGCTCTTGCTCAAAATCTTCAATTTTCCTATCAGAATGTTCTTTTCGGATGTAGTTATTTTGCTCCTCAAACTCTTTAAGAGATTCGTTTGCATCTTGAAATGCCTGAGCAATTATCTTAAAGTGTTCGCGTGGCAATGCTAGACGGTAATCACGCCAGTGTACATGAATTTCGTCAGTGACTCTTTCGGTTTGCAATTCGATTGCAAACACATTTGGAAAGTAGAAAGAACTATTCGGACGCGGAGAATTTTGAAGTAACTTCTTTTGTCTTATTTTACCACTCGCAACCATTAAAGTTGTTGGATATGTCATCTCTTTATATTGGTCATTCTGAGCAAGATAATTCCGAACATCAAGAGTTGACTTATTCATTATATCTGCGAATTCGAAGTATTCATTTAAGGAAAAAACAATTCTAAATTCGCGATAATGGATGTGAATGTTTTCACAAAGATCAATAAACATACGCGAATTGTGAGGCTCTCGATCAGGAAGTTCTATTCTTACCAGGTCTTTGAGTATTTCGCCCATTTTTTCCCCCTTAAGCGCTCGATTTTTAGATTGTGTTAATTGAGTTAAGTGAAGCAGGCTATGTTGGTACTTTTTTAATTCCTGTAAAATCAATAGTAATTTTAGCGTTCGAAATTGTGCTTAACCTATGTGCGATCAAGATAATTGTTTTTGTTTCACCCAGCGCATTCACCGCCTCCATCACCGCAGCCTCCGTCTCATTGTCGAGGGCGCTGGTGGCTTCGTCCATGATCAGCACGGGCGGGTCGTGGTAGAGCGCGCGGGCGATGCCGATGCGCTGGCGCTGGCCGCCGGAGAGGCGCACGCCGCGTTCGCCGGTGCGGGTCTGGTAGCCGCGGGGGAGTTCGTTGGTGACGAATTCGTGCAGATTGGCGATGCGGGCGGCGCGCTCGACGGCTTCGTGGTCGATCGCCTCTACCGGCTGGCCAAGGGCGATATTGGCCGCGATCGTGTCATCGGCGAGATAGATGAATTGCGGCACATAGCCGATGCTGCGCTGCCAGGCGCGCAGATTGCCGGCATCGATTATGGTGCCGTCGACCTTCAGGCTGCCCTGGGTCGGGCGCAGCAGGCCGAGGATGATATCGACCGCCGTGGTCTTGCCGCTGCCGGTCTTGCCGATGATGCCGATCGTGGTGTTGACCGGGATGGTGAGGCTCACATTGCGCAGGGCCGGCCTGTCCGCACCCGGATAGGTGTAGCTGACGCCGTCGAGCTCGATCGCCTCGCGCAGGCCCATCGGCTCGGTCTTGTCGCGTTTCATCGCGCCCTGCGCATCCGGCGTGAGCTGGGCGAATTCCGCGTGCAGCTTCGTGAGCGCGGCATCGGCATAGCGCATACGCGCGAGATTGGCGAAAACATGCTGCAGGGCCGGCAGGATGCGATAGCCGGCAAAGGCATAGAGGCCGATCAGGGGCAGGGCCTCCTGGAAACCGCCATGGCGAGCGAGGAGGATGAGAATCAGCGCGAGCACACCGCCGAATGCGATGATCTCGAGCCCATAGCGCGGGACTTGCGTCGCGATCTGCGACATGGCCTTCCGGCGGGCGTAGCGTTTGGCGGGGCCGTCGAAGCGCTTTAGCATCTCGTTCTCGAGGCCGGCGATCTTGACCTCCTTGATGCCGCCGAACGCTTCCTGCACCGCCTCGAAGCGCTCGCGATTGGCCGCGACACGGTCCCGCCCGATCCAGGCGAGATAGCCGCGCAGGGCGATATAAAGCAGCGCATAGGCGCCGCCGAGCGCGGCGGCCACGGACAGAGCGAGGACCGGATCCACGATCACCAGCAGCACGACCAGCGCCACCGCCACCGCGGCATGGGCGATGAACTGCAACAGCGGCACGACGGCTTCCTTGATGACCTGCTCGACCTCCGAGAGGATGGTCTTGCCGAGATCGGCGCTGTGGCGGCTCAGGAACCATTCATAGGGCTGATGCAGATAGCCGGCGACGAGGCGCTTGCCGAGCGTGTATCCGCGCATATGGGTGAAGCGCAACAGAGCGTAGATCGTGAGTGCCTTGAACGCGATCGCCGTCACCATGGTGGCGAAGACGAGGCCGCCGAGCAGAAGCAGAAACCGCTCGGGGTCATCGAAGCCGAGGCGGGTATAGGCCGCATTCAGATAGGCGTTGGTCTCCACCACCTCGGGCGAGGCAAGGACGCTGATGAAGGGCAGAACCGAGGCGACACCCGCCACCTCCAGAAGCGCCATCAGCGTGATCATGACGAGCAGCAGACAGCCCCGTCGGCGCTCGGCGGGGCTGAGGAGTTCGGAAAGTTTCTTCAGATGCTGCAGCATTCCATTTCAGCTTCGCGATAGCATTGTCCCACGCTACCGCACTTCGGGTGAAACGGCCCTCGCGAGCGCCTCACCCGTCAATTCCATGCGAACCCGCCGCACGCCGATCCGTCAGACCGGCTCCAGCGCGGCGATATCGAGTGTGACGCGCACCTTGCGCCCGAGCAGATCGAGCAGGACGTGCACGCGATCCTCGTCGTTTAGGCCCTCGAACAGGCCGGAGCAACCGTGAAAAGCGTTCTTTCCCGTGATGCGGACCGCGTCCCCCGCCTTCCAGCGTTCCGCCGGGTGGGTGACGCTGATATAGCCCTTGTCGTCCTCACGGGAGCGCAAGGCCTCGATAACGCCTTCCGGAACACGGCTCGGACTCTGGCCCGGCCCGACCAGGCCGGACACGCCGAAGGTTCCATTGACGGATCGCCAGCGCTGATTCGCCAGATCGAGCTTGACGAAGAGGTAGCGCGGAAAGAACGGTGCCACGATCGTCCGCAGCTGCCGGGCGTGGCGACGCGTCCTGAGATAGCGTGGAAAATACGTGTCGAAGCCCTGGCGCCCGAGATTGAGCACGGCGCGTGTCTCGCCATGGGGCTGACACTGGATGGCGTACCAGGCCGGGCCGATCGCTCCGCTCATGACGCCTCCCCGGTCGCCGGTGCAGGCGCCTCGAAGAGCGAGCGCTCCAGGAAACGCGGCACCAGCATCGCGAGCGTGTCGCCATCGCGAGCATCGATTTGCCCCGCCTGCCGGCCTGTGTCGATCTCCGTCAGAATGAGGCCGTCACACCCGTACGGGAGCGCATGCACATCCGCGAAGACGGGGGTGCCGAGCAGCGTCGCGCGATCGGCCTGCGGTGCAATGATGCCCACGATTTCGATTTCGGATTCCAGGGCGCACAGGCATGCGATCTCGGCGAGGTCCGACATCCCGACGAGCGCCACACGCTGCCAGCCGAGAGCTTCCGCACGCGCAAAGGCAGCAGCATAATCTGTCCGCGCCTTGCGAAAAAAATTCATCGAACTGCGCAAATAACGCGCCGAGAGCCGAGCCTTCTCTGAAAATCCCTGCGGGGTGAGATAATAGGCGTAGCGGCGGGCAGGAACGTGCGAAACCTTCAGCCATCCCTTCCTGACGCAGCGTTTGATATAGGCATTGACTAGCCCCAGCGCGATGCCGAGCTCCGCCGCAGCCTCACGCTGGGAACGCAGTCGTCCATTCTGAACCGCATCGAGCAGGCGCAGTTCGACCCAGTTTTC
>LFIK01001765.1_pt1 | contig 17277 bp, 22 predicted proteins | sample 643401 | NCBI WGS metagenome assembly LFIK01 (sample SAMN03777447, study PRJNA286221) | soda lake metagenome | biome: soda lake; feature: Kulunda steppe; material: water; isolation source: sample T5-Br brine of Lake Tanatar-5 | place: Russia: Kulunda steppe | collected 2010-07
CATCTGATTCAGGTGACATTCAAAGCAAGTTTGACTTGATTCAAATGCCCATTTGAATCCCATCTGATTCAATTGCCATTCAATTGGATTCAACCTTGAATTAAAAGAAGCACAACTTTCCGACGTTGCTTTTATTGGTCTCGGTTGCAGGCCTGTTTGGCTTCAGCTAAGCTGCCCTCGTTTGGCAGATACAGCTATGTAACCTAACCTAACCTATTCAATACGCAAATACAAAGATCATACATACAAGTAGGAGGTTGAAAAACAGAAAGGAAAGAATATATGGCTCTTTTCAGAACCCTCCCGACCCCCACTAATGACCTTCTTCCTCGTTTGATGGTGGAGGTTTGCCTGGTGCATTGCACCAGATGTAAACTTCTTCCTTAATTCACGCAAACAGGGGTTACCTTGTTAGCGTAGTCTTTTCTTTTCTTTTCCTCCAGGGGCTTCCAGGTGGTATGCATTAAAGCGAAAGTCATGTGTCCAGTGCTGGCACCAGACAACACAGCAGCGCAGCTTAAATTTCATTGTGGTGATTCACTGACTGAAGGTATTTACATTGGATGTTGGTGGCAATAACGTAAGACATACATACAGTGCCAAAGAAAGATTGCAAGGCACGCTGCCTTTCACAACAGGGGACATGGTTGGAAACAAGTCCCTCCACGCAAACCTCTTTCCTGAATTATCTGGAAAATCCCTTTAAAGTGCAACGGATTCAGAGATATGCAGTTCTAAAAGCATACAATTCAGCGCAACCATGACATGACTACCATGCATGCATTGATTCAACAGAATTCTAACTGCAACACAATCATGTTATGAATGTTGCAAAATACAAATGAAGCACTGTGCACAACAATGTACAAAACATTTGCAGCGAATGAGTATGTGTCCTTGCTGCTTGAATGTACAAAATGAAATAAATTGAGCACAATGTCCAGGCTCTGGCTACTTTTGGTCTGTCAAGGCAAGTGTGCATTAACATTGTATAGACAAAGACCCAGAAATCAAGAACGCTTCAAGTCTGCTCCTGCAGAGCTGCATGCGGTGGACATATCATCATCTTCTTTACATTCAGCAAACACACCAACACACTGCTCCTTAGGTTTCCATTGCTTTCACACTTGAAGAATAGTCAAAATCTTGGCAAAGGGGAGGCATGGTTTGTGGCTAGCACACTGCAAATGCAGCATCCAGGGCCGTAAATGGCAATTGGAGGGAAAGGAAGGTGCTACAAGACAAATGAATCTTTCTTGCAAAAAGTCTTGGTTGATGAATGTGCTCGGCAGACGACCAGCGACCTGATCTTCTGCCAATTCTAAACTAGTGATGCTCAGCAGAGGCGTTGCTTTATGTGCCTTGCCTGCTGCCGAATGAAAGGACTTGCTATGTGCTGCGCAGCTGTGCCAGATGATATGGCATCCTTAAAATCCGCAGAACCTGGGGTTGCAATATTGCTGACCTCATGTTCCAAAGCCAAAGTTGAAGCTTTGTGCCCACAAGGTTGCTGTGGGGTTGGTGGCAGCTTTACAGGGGTTGGTTTGGGCTGAATGACCTGAGTTAGGTACAGGTAAGGAAACATGGTGAATGGTTAGTGGTCAGAGGCTCAAGTTGCTGACAACTGGGGGGTGCCCGACATGCATATCTGCTGATGCGCAGCTGAGAGCCTAGGCCTACCTCGGGTTTGCCCTCAGGCTGTGTGCTCTCTGACAGACGTGGTGCTGAAACAGCATATGATCGCTCGCACCAGGCCCTAAGTTTCATTGCACACCTGCAGAGGCAACCAACAGGGGTTGGAGCCGTTCGTGTTAAGTCACATGGTGAGTGGGGAAAAGAGGAGGGGGGGTGTCTATTTACGCTGCAATTGTACAATCACAGTGTGTGGAAGTGGCACACCAGCCCGCGGGGCGGCAAGGGACCGACCTGCGGCAGCAAGGGACACGTTTGCCTCTTCGCTCCGCGGCAATCTCATGGGCCGTCCAGGCTCTACACATGCTGCAAAACAATGCGCGCAGGGAACAGAGCATTCACGAGTGAGAGCTCGGTACGTTTGACGCGAGGTTAGGAGTTACCCGCCCAGGTGAATGGGCCTAAAACACCCCAAAAACGCTTACCAGCACGCAGAAAACCATCCCTCGTGGATATCTCCTGGGGGACCGCTGTCGCTGCTCGCCTTCGCTTCTGCTTGCGGAAACAAGCAAACGTGTGTTTCGGCACTTGCGCTGCTGGGCACTCCCCCACCTGGTGAACAGGACCTTTTGCGCTTCAAACAGCTCATATTGCCGTGGGGGCCATTGGGTTTACCGAGACCGGTCAACTACGCACAGTGCCGTTCAAAAAATAGAAGTACGGTGCATTACAATGGTTAGTGATTAACCACTCGAATTAATTGCGTTTGGATTTGCTCCCTTGCTTATCACCCTGTAGAATGAGGGTGATTAATCCCAGCTGAATCAGCGTGCGCACTGGAGGCAAGTGCAGCTGAGAGCAGCTCAGAAGAATGCAAATCTTGATTGCCTGCATTACATGTCGTGCCTACATGCACTGTGCTGCGCCGGCAACATCCTTCCATACCCGTTGACAGCCACCCAAAGCCCTGACCTCTATTCATATATATGAATTGCGAGGCTGTGACACAATTACACAAGCTGTCTTGCAGGGGCTCCCTATTTGTTACTCTGATCATCTGCTTGACTTGAGGTTTAGGATGAGGCTCCTTAAGTGTGAATTGACATTGCTGACATGAAAGGCTCTGGAAAGCGACAACAAATTGGTGACTTATCATTCTATCATTCTTGGTTTGCCTGTCCCCTCTTAGATCAAGCTGGTTCACGCACTCGGGTGCGGAATGGGGGTGCCCCCCTGATGCCACCTTGCTATCTGCACCTTGACCTAAGCATATTATGAAGAATGTGTGCAGGTCGTGCCTGCGAGCACACACTCTTGCGGTGGAATCCTCCATCTGGCGCGGGAAATGGCCACTGTGACAAGTGTTCCTGTGCTGCTGCTCAGACTGAGGTGCATGCTCTTTTTCACTGTCAAGACTTGTTTGAGTGCTCTCTCAGATGAAAGTACTCTTTCCTTTCTGCCAATCCTTTTCTATGGAAGCTCCCTAATTCTTACATGCCTTGCCTAGTCAGACTGTCTTTGATTTTCTTTCTCAACGGCACAACAAACTCTGCCATTTCATCTTAAACATTATGGACTATTTTTTGGCTGGCGAAAACCAGCAACAAACCAATCAGCCTAACGACCTGGCTGGCGGTTAATCCTAACTTGTAACATGGCACTGAGGGAAGGCAAATCATAATTGATAGGAGGCAAACAAAATCTGTCAACCAATCTGGCAGAAAGGCTGATTCCCATGTGAGTAATGTCTTCTCCCAATATCTTTCAATGGCTCTCTTTGTTGACAGAACACACTTGCAGAAAACTTCTTTTTAATCCTTGGCAGGCCATGTGCCATTTGTGCAACAACCAAAATAAACTTTGACTTCATTGTTTGTGGAAACCTTAAAAGTTGGCCGCGACAAGCCATGGCAATCCACCTGACCAATTGGCTAAGGTCAAATTTGACACGTATAAGTGCTCAACATAAACGCAGATTCATAGGCTGAGACAGTCAAAGACGAGTTCCAGACTGGTGAGGTTGCATGCAGGCTATAGCTGTTGGAGCAGTGCTGTAATATGAGGACAATTTTAGATAATCCAGAAGCTTCTTGTCAATGACCATGAAAAAGAAAGGAACGAGGTAAAAATGAACGAGTCCTTTACCTACCTATTTATCATGTGTATGTTGCACTCATATAATGTGTGAAATATTTCTACTGAACTTGGAAATGTTCGGTTGCGCTTCATACGACACTGGACACCAGCAAAAATTGGCAGTCTCAAGTATTTCAGCATGGTTCTTAGCTGCTCTTTCTCAAAGCACTGATTCACAGCAAAACAAAACACATGACTGAAAAAGAATGCATAAAACTAAGTGGAGTCTTGATCGAGCTTACTCAGCAAGTATCAGCACCAAGTGGCTGGAAAAAGTTTCGAATGTCCTGCCCCAAAACTACTTCTTGCGGTGATGTTTGTATCTCAATTAAGGTTCAAGGTCATTCAGGCAGATTGTTGCACATGAATTTGCAAACGAGAATGAAACCGGAGGCACACTTTTGAGTGATTACATAGGTGGTTAACTCCCCTGAATGACTGCATTACTCATACACCTACGTTAGCTAGCGCTCACGGGACGGGGCAGCGTTAACAAGCAATCTTAGACATGATGGGGCGTCATACTTACTCGCCATCATCCTGCTCATTGTGAAGGGATGTAAATTGATGCAGCAGACACCCTGCCCGTGGCAAGAGCGGCCGCCATTGCAGGCTGCACATGGGTTGGTAGCTCATGCTGTGAGGCAGTGGCATGCAAACTGACCCACTGCATGGAAGCCTACGCACAGTGTGTATGGACAGTAAGGAAAGGCCTGAGCGGCTTGGGCCTGGCAAGTGCAACTCCTGTTCGCATGCCAGCATGAAGGAAGAGGTGAGTCGGGAAAGGGTTGCACTGGTAATTTTAAGAGGCAGGGGCGCCCTTTGCAAATTTCTTGCACAATTAGCGCGTTAAGTTTCTGGCAAGTACAGCATGAATGAAAATGATTTATGAGCTGACCATTCTCTAGCATGTTTCATGAGCGGCGCAGACCTCATAGCAGGCAGGCAGGCCGCACAGCAAGAATACAGCAGCCTTTCGAGCAGCAAGAATGCAGCAGCCCCGTTCCACCCTTCCTTCATGCACCTACACTCTCTTACAGACATCTGCCTGGACAGCAGTGCATGCCCTGATCGCGCAGTCGATGCAAGATGCAGCCCTATCAGGAACAGCGGCCCAACTGCACAAAACCAGCAAGCGCATGACAGCACATCCCTGCTTCGTTCCATTTTGTGACCTACCTTTGCCTCAGCTGCAGGGGCGGCGTCCAGCAAGGCCTTGGTCTCGCACGTGTCGGGTGCAGTAAGCGTGAACAGCTGCCGCAGCTCGTCGCGGGAAAACTGCTTGCTCCCGGGTCCAGCCGCTTCCTTACTTCCCAAGGTGGCAGCAGCAAGGTCCCCTTTCATGATCTGCAGAGCAAGCACCATGCTTGTGAGTATTAGGGTTGGCAAGGGGCCCACCAAAAGTGCGCAAGCCTGGCTGCCACCTTGTGCGGTGCGTGAAATTGTGTGTGCATGCGTGTGTGTGCGCGTGTGCGTGCCCAGGTTGGGTATGTGTTGTGTCAGCAGAGGGAAAGTCGTGCCTCCTTAGCGGCTAAACTCGCAGTGCGTCGCAATCAAGATGCATGTACACACACATAAATGCACACATAACAGATCAATCTTTGGACTGGGTACCAAAGAGAAAGCGCAGCCTGCAGCCCCGTCAAACCAGCACTGATGGTCTGTCACGCAAGTGCTCTGATCACCTTGCAGCCAAGGATCTGAGATGGTCAATCTTGACAGGCTCATGCCAGACCGCACTTCATTGAAGCAATACCAAAACACATTTTTCCTGGCCATATAACATGACACATTCAAAGAACCCAAGTACCTTGATTATCAGATGATCTAATTAAGGTGCCCTGTAGAGAAAGAGATTGCCTTTCATCAGGACATGCAACTGCAGCAATGCTATCCTTACCCGGCATATTTTAATTTTTTGCCTCACCTGACGCATATAGACCTTTTCTTCAATTGTACCAGCTGTCAGCAGCCGCCACACTGAGCAGGCTTTTTTCTGGCCATCACGCCAAATGCGCCCCATGGCCTGCTTGTCAGCTGGGCACACAAAAAGGAGAAGACAATGCGAGTTTGTGAACGAGTCAATATATTTGTTTAGCAACCAATTCATGCCTTTCAAGGGTGCCCCAAGGATTGCATGCATACAAAACTAGCGCCCATGAAATCAGAATCTTCCAGGTTCCCTTGTGATCAAATTAGAGCAAAGCCAGGCAGTGTATTGTGCAGGCGGAGCCTGCTTACGCACTCGCAAGCAATGACTGCAAGTCCACATTTCTGTCCATGGTAGACGGCCTACTCGCCAATTAATATGGCAATTCACAAAAAATGAGCAGCAGTAATGGGGTTGAGGTGATGGGGCTTGAGCTGCTATGCATGAATTTGCGTAGAGCCTGCCATTATGCCTCTTCCAGCTACCAAGCCGCATGCACACGCGGCCGGCAGGTGTATACGTTTCTCCAAGCAAAAGATGTTGCTATCAGTGAGCTCACCTGCAGGGTTCCAGTCACTGTCAAAAAGCACTAGGTGGTTGGCGCCAGTAAGGTTTAGACCTGCACCACCAGCGCGCGTGGACAACAGGAACACCTGCACGCACAATTGCCATTATGCCATCTTTATAACAAACCCTATGTGTGTGCATGGCAAGTGGAACATACCAGTGAGAATGAAAATGCTGGCCAATACTCACCATGCATTTGCAAATGCATACAATTGGCGCATGTGTACGTGTGCAAAGAGAGGTAATATTCAACCGGTTGCGGACTAAAAGAGTGCGACGTATGTGCCAGTCCAGCTCCCCAATCATTTCCACGCGCATAAGTTGTGTAGCATAGCACCTTACAGCACAACAGTATTCAGCTTCACCCCGTTACTTTCTCAGGAGCAGCATGCTCTGCTGTAATTGGGGCGTTGAGCCGCTGCTGCACAATCTTTCCGCCATGATGTTTGTGCACCTTTGCTCCCCGGCATCAGCAGGAAACCCTGGCCTAGTGACGGGCTGATGTTGCAGCAACTCCCACCAATGGACAAGTTTGCACTCACTTGCCCATGCCCTGCATTAAATGAGTCGACGCTGCTTTGCCGCTCTTCCACTCCAACAGAGCCATCAATGCGCTTGACTGACAGCCTGCGTCCAAGCGTTTGCACAATTGTACCCAGGTGATCTGTGTTTGAATCTTGGACGGTGGACAAGCACAAAAATTCTCTGACACATTTGCTGCTTGGGACCTGATAGGATCACTATCCATTAGGATATGATATCCCAAGCTGCGCTATAAAGATCAAACATGGCATACACTATGCCTGAAAGAGCTGAGGACATGCCTGAAGTGCTGCCAAGTAAGGGGAAAAGCAGACACGGAGCAGCAGGGTCCCCTTCCCTCCCTCCCCTTTTCCTATGCCTAGTCTCATCTGCTCTGCAAATCGTGCCTGGCTGACCTACCCTTTTGGCTGCACAAGAAGCTCGTCAATGCAGTCCAGGGCGCCAGTGGATGTTGAGACTATGGCAACCCTATCTCCAGCAGCGACGATGGCATCAAGCAGGCCGTCCAGCACTACCATTTTCCCTGCACGCAACAGTGCACACTTGCATGCAATGCATGAGCATGCATACATGTGCGCATACAAAGTGTGCGTGTGTTCTTGCTTTGGTCCACGTGCATGTGCTTGTGCGTGCATGCGTGCATATGTGCTGGTAGTGCTTTGCCAGTGCAGGCCTTGATACTGCTGCTATCAAACAAAGCTAGCTGCTGCCGCCCGCCGCAAGGCCTGCACTGGGGCACTCAGAGCAAGCGAAAGCACGGGCATGTACACACACAGAGCACGTGCACACAAAAACACACAAACACACACACTCAGAGCATGTGCACGCACACAACAGAGGCTGCTGCACCTGAGGCGGCCTTGTGCCCATGCCCCAGGTCCATCCCAGGGGCTATGCATCCGCGCTTGTGGCTGCCAATTTGCGCAGCTTGTGGGGCCTGCTGACTGCAGCGCTCGTGCCTGCTGCTGGTTGCACCTGCAGCATGGGCTGCAACAATACAGGGCAGCAGGTGGCACTGCCTGGAGTCTAAACTGGAGCGCTAAGGGGCAGCTGACGTGCATTGGCCGGCCGCGAGAGGGGGAGATGGGAGGGGGCTCAAACCAGTGGACGCTGTTTTTTCATGCTTGCTGCCTCATAAGCAACGTTGCTGCGGCCACTGAGAGGGCTGGAACACACGCCTCCAGTCCATGTTGTAGCTGGTTTTACAGAGCGCTTGCTCATGCTTTCTGTGCCAGCAGATGCTTGCATTGGAATTGCACTGTGGCTGACGCACAGCAGGCAAGCATGGGGCGCATATGTTGGCGGCGGACAGGGCAAGTCGTGCACGTAGGCAATTCGCGCTATTAAGGCGGCAAATGGAGAGCCCGCGTGCCTGCACACCCACCTGGCAGATCATCTTTGCTGTCTGCAGGGTCCTCCGCAAGTAGCTGGGGGTGATTGCAGCACTTTCTCAGGACTGCGCAGGGGACACATCGATGGCGCAACCACGGTCATACTCTTGTGCTATACCCCTGGCACGCATAGTCATACAGCATGCTGGCTTCCATGTCAACTTTTAAGATGTAGCACTGCTTTCAGGCTTGTTGTTAGCCTCAAGCAAAGGAAATGCATTAAGCAGATATTTTCTCAAGGATACTTTTAGAATCTCCGGTATGGCATGATATCAGCATCTTTTTTGGAGGATGGACATACCTTCCCCGCCAAAGCCCAACGTCTTGCCCTTCCCAAACAGGCAGCTTCAAAGACTTTCTGTGTATATCCTCACGTTGGGTGCCATTAAGCATGGATGCCTTGCTAAACCATTGCTATCAAGCTTGATGGACCTTTATGTTATGAATATCAGAACAAGTATTGACACATCAATCTTGTTTGCATAGGCCAGCATGCTGTGAATGGAGTTGGCGTGGTTTAACTGGAAGGCCCTGCTGATCCACAGGGAGGCATCCTTCAACTTGTCTGATGGGGGTTTGTCTATCTGGCGCTCACATATTCATGTCTCTTCCTTGTGCTAAGCCATAGATTTCAATCCATTGGCTTGGAAAAGGTGATTCACCTCTTCTATCTCCCCCAAGCATTTTCACCACAAACCAGGCTCAAATTTGCAAACTTTGCAGGAGCACTGCCTAACACAGGCTCAGTCTCAACATGCCCCTCACAAAGTCAAAGCCTTCGGTCAGCACTGAAATTTCAGCATATTTAGACCCTTCAAAATGTTCTCCGCAAAGCCTCACTTTTGTGGGAGCACCTAAAACTGTTTTATAGCACAATCACGCTGTGCCCAGCTTAAGGCACAAAGGACATTTGGTGCACCAGAAGCTAGTAGCAACGAGAGCACCCAATTTCTGCGCTTTAGCACACAAGGAAGCACATACCTGTGATGGCGGCCAGTGTGCTGTCGCCCATGCCAGAAGATGGCATGCTATTGAGTGTGGGCAAGTAGACCTTGAGGGCCTCTTTGTATGCCGCCTCCTGTATGAGCACCACCAAAATTAGATATGATGATGAGCAAGGTGTGGGGGTCGAGGTAAGGTTCTTAAGTAACAGCATGCCAGGCTTGCTTTCTGGGTCCAGCTGTGGCTACCAGACACACATGCACTAATGTGTGCTTTTATCAGTATGTATGTCTGAATGTGCCCAGGCATGTGCGTAAGCACGCATATGTGCAAGCAGGTATCTTTGCATTTGCTTTGTACACCTGAATGTTACGCCCAAGAGCATGTGCATATATTGTTGCTTGTGCCTATGGGCACGTGCACGTGTGCCACAAATGGATGTGCACGTGTGCCACAAATGGATGTGCACGTATGCCACAAATGGATGTGCACGTGTGCCACAAATGGATGTGCACGTATGCCACAAATGGATGTACACGTGTGCCATAAATGGACGGGCACGTGTGCCACAAATGGATGTGCACGTATGCCACAAATGGATGTGCACGTGTGCCACAAATGGATGTACACGTGTGCCATAAATGGACGGGCACGTGTGCCACAAATGGATGTGCACGTGTGCCATAAATGGACGGGCACGTGTGCCACAAATGGATGTGGGCTCCAAGCAGTCAGCTGCCCCTGTGTGAGATGGAGCGGGTTGGAGTCGTCGACCCACCTGCACGGGCGTGGGCTTGCAGAACAGCACGAGGCTGCTGAGGGGGGGCAAGTGCTTTGCGAGCACTGACTGCGTCCGGCGCAGCATGAAGCTGGCCACCTTCCGCTTGAGCTCCCTGCAGTAGATCAGCAATGGATCAGCGACGGACCATCGGATGCATGTCCATCAGGTCAAAGCAGGATCCCAAATCCCAAACCAAGGTGACCCGCAGCTGTGTCTGCACTGGACCACGGCCACTGAGCCACAGCGTAAGCTGGCAGTGATTTCATCGCTTCAAATCCAATGCATCAATGCACAGGACGCAGGGGCAGACGCCAAGCCAGCCCACCGGCAATCCAAATCGGTGACCACAGCGTGCGGTCAGGCCCCGTATTATAGGGCGCAGTCCACACACGCCTCCGAGCAGGTGAGCTCATCGGCTAAGACCAATCAATGGGCGCCTGATGCTGGAGCGGTCTGAGCTCGCCACAAACCAACCAACCAGGCTCGCGCACAAAGCTAAAGCCCTCTTGAGCAGCAGCCTCGCAACCGCGCAGGGCACAGCTCCCGCAGCCCTGTAACAACACAGCACACAGCTCCCGCAGCCTTGTAACAACACAGCACACAGCCCCCGCAGCCTTGTAACAACACAGTGCACAACCCGCTGCCTTGTAACCGCACAGCGCACAACCTCGCTGCCTTGTAACAACACAGCGCACAACCCCGCTGCCTTGTAACAACACAGCGCACAACCCCGCTGCCTTGTAACCGCACAGCGCACAGCCCTCGCAGCCTTGTAACAACACAGCGCACAACCTCGCTGCCTTGTAACTGCACAGCGCACAGCCCCTGCCTTGCCTTGCAACAGAGCCCCATGTGGTCCACATTGGCACACCCTCCCGTCAACGCGCCGCGCCAGCCTCTGCGCGGGCGTCCCGCCCGCCCGCCCGCACTGCTCTTGTGGCAGGCTTGGCATAGACCTTTGCGCTGCACAGGCCAGCACTCACGTCTCACGCGCTTCTCCAAGCTCCCTGTCCTCTCTGGTGGCGTCCCGGTCATGGCCTCTGGCGATCGGCTCTGAGTACACCTGCAAGAGGCACACACGGGTGCTGCCGTGCGAGTAAGTGGAGCACACCAGCAAAGTGCACAAGCAGAATACACCTGCAAGAGGCACACGTGCAAGCTGCTGTGCGTGTGCATGCACGTGCTGCTGTGCAGGTGGTTGGACCTCGGCAGTGGAGCAGTGGAAGGGTTGAGACGGGGCTTTTTGGTCTTCAGGGGCCCGTATGCGCAGTGTGCATTGCGCATGCAAGCGCCAGCAGCAGCCTGCCCTGAGTGTGGGAGGCTGGTTTGTTGCAAACACGGGTGAGAGTGTGCTTGATGCGCATGCTCCTCCTGCCACGCACTGGGAGCGGAGCGAGGCCCAATTCCTATGCTCGTGTTGGCCTGCCAGCACAGACTTGCGCGTGCTCACCTCTGTGCACCATGCAGCCCCAAACAATAGACATGGCAGCACAGACTTTTTGTGCGTGCCCAGGCGCGCATTATGTAGCCCCCAAACATGGACCAGAAAGCTGCGGGGCACCCCTATAGGGACAGGCAAGCTAGGCACACGCGCAGCCCGCGCCGCTCATGCAGCACAGGGACAAGGGAGGCGGCCCACCATGAAGCACGGCACGATGCTTTGCGCAACAGCACGCTGGCTTGACACAATGCAGCACTGGGCCACCGCGGCTGAGGCCCCTCAGGCGCACCCGCTTGAAGGCCTGGGAGGATCCGAGCAGCTCAGGGGCCACGAAGGACATCAGTGCAAAAAACTCCTGCCGGGGTGCGGGCACAGGCACGCGCACGCACAGGGAGGGCCACAGGTGCTCTGTCACGCGGCTGTGCCGTCGGCGGGAGAGACAGTTGTGAGTGCAGACGCGCGTGGAGGGTGTGTTGGGGCAGCACAGAGCCCCCAGGCGGCCGGTTATGCAGTAGGCAGCCTCACATGACAGCAGGCAGCCTCACATGACAGCAGGCAGCCTCGTATGACAGCAGGCAGGCTTGCATGACAGCAGGCAGCAGGCAGCCTCGTATGACAGCAGGTAGCCTCGCTCAACAGCAGGCAGCAGGCAGCCTCTTGTGATAGCAGGCAGCTGGCAGCCTTGCATGACAGCGGCAGCCTTGCATGACAGCAGACAGCAGGCAGACTTGTACAACAGCAGGCAGTCTTGCATGAAAGCAGGCAGTCTGCAGCTTTGCTCGACTGCAGGCAGCCTCGCATGACAGCAGGCAGAAGGCATCCTGACATGACAGCAGGCAGCAGGCGCCTTGCATGACAGCTGGTAGCCTCGCTCAACAGCAGGCAGCCTCGCATGACAGGCATCTCGTGCTTGACATGCTCCCAAAACAAGCGAGGCCTCCTAGGCTGCTCTGGCCACCAGATTGAGGACCAGCCATATCCTGACCGCTCCCAGCGCTTTTCCAATCACTCCCAGCCAACTGCATGCTCCCCCAGGTCAGGCACAGCCCGACCAGAACACGGGCCCCTACCATGTCCATGCGCGTTGCGCTCACCTTCAGCACAGGTATATCCTCCCCTGATCTGACAGTGAGCTTGGCACTGCCCTAGGGCAGGAGAGACCATGGAGTAATCGCGCCTGAAGCTTATTTTGTACACGCACCTTGTGTACCCGCACCAGGACCTTTAATACCCGCAACTTGTGTACCTGCACCCAAATCTTTAGTACCCGCACCTGGAGGTTGTTTTGTACCTGCACCACGCAGAGGCACGGCAGCAGCGTTTGCACTTGCACCATGCAGGGGAACGGCAGCAGTGTTTGCACTTGTGCCACGCAGGGGAACGGCAGCAGCGTTTTCACTTGCACCACGCAGGGGAACGGCAGCAGCGTTTGCACTTGCGCCATGCAGGGGAACGGCAGCAGCGTTTGCACTTGCACCACGCAGGGGAACGGCAGCAGCGTTTGCACTTGCACCACGCAGGGGCACGGCAGCAGTGGCGGCCACGGGTTTGGGGGCAGACCCTGAATAGGCAGATCCTGCACGGAGCGCTGGCCTCCCCCCTAGGAGCCCATGTGGAGCAGCCTGGTCACAAGTGACTGCTGCAGGCTTTTAGGGAGGGGGCAAGCCTTGGGTCTGTCTGCTGGGCATTGCTCCATGGGAGGCATGCCTTGGGCCTGTCTGTTGGGCATGCTCCCTGGGGGGCACACGCCCGGACGCCAGCGGCACAAAAGCCAGCACACGTGCTGGCACTCACAATCAACACACAAGCCAACATACAAGCCAAGCCAAGCCCAGAGAGACCCATGGCGCCTCCAGTGCGCTGCCCATTGCATGAATACTGGCGGGTTGTGCCGCCCCAACCACTCCCAAAGGGCACCCAAAAGCGTGCTGCTTGCGCGTGCTCAGCAGGGGGTGGGCACATGCTTGCAACCCACTGCGGCAGGCACACACATCTCAAGGTCAGCGCCGCGCCCCCGAGCAGCAACTGGCGGCTGCATGCAGAGGGACACAGTCTGTTGTAGCACAAGGGCGCGCGCAGTGTGTGCAGCACAAGGGTTTGCGCTCGAGGAGGGCCAGGAGGCACAGCACTCACGGGCGTGCCAGTGAGGAGCACACGCCGCGGGCAGTCGAGTTCCAGCAGCGCATCAATGGTCTTGTTGCCGCCCACGGACTTCAGCCTGACATGCGAGGTAAGGCCAGGGTTACGCAGCTAAGTCTGCCGAACAAGAGCAGCTGATTCGCAGAACCCACCAGGCCTGAGACCACCAAATACCCATAGACCAAAGAGAGGAGCGCAAATGTTTTGACCCCACAGGAAGAGCGTGCCGAGGGGCCTTTTCACGGGCAGCACACACGCGCCTGCGGGCAGTGGCTGCACACACACCCCAGCGCTGAGGGCGCTCCCAGCGCCATCTGGCCTGATCAGCGCTGAGGGCGGTCCCACAGAGCCATCTGGTCTGGTGAGCAGACCAAGCATAGCCAAGCAAAGCACAGGACCAGAAACAGCAGCCTGCCTGCCCACCTGTGCCCCTCATCGCAGATCAGCAGGTCAAAGGTCCCAGCGAGGCTGGTGCTGTGCTTGCGGATGGTCTCGTACGAGGTCACGCACATCTTGGTCACGGTGCCGTGCTTGAACTGCAGGACGCGCGTCGCGTCTTGCTGCTGCTGCATGAGCATAAACACCTGCGGGGCGCGCATGCACACCGCGTTCCATAAAATCGGGCAAAATACCTGCACAAGGGGTTGCAGCTGCTGCTGCTGCTGTTGGGGATGCAACAAGCTGCAACATGCCACTTGCACCTTTTGGGGCACGCCACTTGCACAGGCAGGCGCTTAACCCTTGACACCTGTTGCTTGACACCTGTTGCTTGACACCTGTTGCTTGACGCCTGCTGCTTCTCGACAACCAGCAACACACCATTCCCACCTGTGGGGGTAAGGCATACCACTTGCAGGGACACACAGCCAAACACCTGTTGCTGCTAGACAACCCGCCACACGCACCTGCCAATACTTCACACAGCACCTGCAGGAGTCAGGCACCCAGCATCGCACCACTCCCACCTGCAGGCGCTCAACACCCAGCCACCGGCACGCCTCCTTCTCCCAGTTTGCGCAGAGCGTCGCCGGCGTGACCACTAGGACCTGCGCATGTCCACATTTGGTTCCACGCCTGGGGCTTGCAGACAAGGTCTGGAGGTAAAGCCACGTCTGGGGCTTGCAGACAAGGTCTGGAGGCAAAGCCACGTCTGGGGCTTGCAGACAAGGTCTGGAGGCAAAGCCACGTCTGGGGCTTTCGAACAAGACCTGGAGGCAGAGCCCAGCTTGTTATGAGCGCCAAGGGAACCGCGTCAGGCGGCTACGATGACAGGCAGGAGGGGTCACCGCAGAGGGGGCAGCATGCGCCAGGAGCACAGGACCTTGAGGGAAAGCAAAGAGAGAAATGGCTGGCACAGTTGCACAGGCAGTTGTCCAGCAAACCTCCCTGGCGCGTGGCAGCGGCCCTTCTCAAAGTCCTGCACGGTGGCCTGAAGCATTGCCTGGCCTGCGGCAGCCTGGTAGAGCCAAATGGTAGCGACTTGTAACAAACACACACAGGCAGGCAGTTGTGTGGACCCAATGCATTGGTATCTGGGGGCAGAAGCAAGCGCATACAGGAGCGCCTGCATGCATTTTGGCGTGTCTCTGATATGCCGCAGCATCTGCCTGAGAGGCTCTTCCAAAGCAAGCCCGAGCTTTGCGGCTTATAAACCTCATTAGCCCTGCCCGCTGTGAGGGAGGAAGACACGGCAGCTGTTACAAGAGGTGAGGATACATCACAAGTGCATTGGCTTATCCAATGGAGGCCTGCGTGCAAAACAACTTCTTCGTACTGTGGCTGGCTGCGGCACGTCAACAGCAGTGGTGGCCTCCTGGGAGCCCACCTTGTTTGCCACAGGCCTCCCATCAGGGCCCTGGCGGAGCAGGGTCCAAATCAAGGTGAGCACCTGTGCGCGCCACGAGGCATGGTGGGCAATCGCATGATTAAAAGCAACTTTTGGGGAGGTGGCAGCGCTCTTGCATAGCCAGCAAGAGTCCACATGCCAAGCATGTGACTCCGGTACACAATTTGACGCTCAGGCTACCTTAGATGAGGAGCAGCTCGTTAGTCGAGGGCTCATTTAATTTTGTCTTGTGGACATGTACCGGGTGTCTCAAGTTTTGAGCTTGCCCACGTCCGGACATGCCCCAGAGCTACCGCATGTGCTGGGCTTTCCCTCATCCATTCGATCCTCTTTGGTGAGTCACAAGATGGACAGGATACAGGCCAGGAGCATGTTGTCTCTTCCTTCTCCTTGCCCGTCCGAGAGTCACAGGCTTGTTTCAAACAAAGCCTGCTATGCTCCTCCTTAGTAGCACCACCACCACCAACAACAACACCAACACCAACAACACCAACAACAACACCAACAACACCAACTACACTACCATTAACCAGGTGCAAACACACTGTGGTCTGGTGTCTAAGAAAAGGGAGGCATGTAGAGACGGGACATGCACGCACACGTACCTGCAGTGTCTTGCCCAGGCCCATCTGCGTGTACGGCGCACCGCAAGGCATGGATCATACGTTGGCACCGCAAGGCATGGATCATACGTTGGCGCCGTAAGAGGCAGAGGGTGGTGCTTCGGCCGCTTGGTGCACCAAGAAAGAGCAGGCGGGTCCGGCCAAACGGCTCAGCCAAGCATGGTGCACACATGAACGTGCATGCTCAGGCGCACGCTTACCCATGACTGCGCAAAGCAAGTTTCCTGGCCTGACCAATTCATTCAATTGGTATGCAATCTAATGGTGCTAGCGACATGCCTGTGACACCAAGTCTGCCTGTTGTCTGGTGACCATAACAGTGCAAAGGCTGTCCACTGATCAGGTCCGTGACTGCACCTACCTCATCAGCAAGCATGCAGCCCTGGAACCCTTTGTTCTTGTGCCCCATGACGCACTCGTACATGAACTTGACACCCTCCGCCTGCGATCCAAGAGGTGAGGAGTGCAAGGTGTAACATGTGAGTGTGTGAGTGCCTTAACGCGCACGCGCACGCTCACGCATGTCACTCTGACTTCTCCAACCCCTGTGACAGCCACCAAAAAGAGAGAGGAACAGTGAGCCATTGGAATTGCCTACGAGCACTTCACAGCCAAAACACCATAAAGAGAGAGGAACAGTCAACCTTTGGGTTTGCCTATGAGCACTAAATAGTCAAGTCCCATCATCAAGGATTTTTGGCAATTGAAGGCCTTGAGGCCCTGATAGCAATAACCACTGCTGCAAGGCCAAGGTGCTTTAATGGGTGCGACCTGGCATCATTCCCACTGTGAGGCAGCAGCAGGTGCACAGCAGGCAGACATGCAGCGATGTGCACAAGCCATGCCACACCCAAGCCGTGCCACACTCAAGCCATGCTATGCCCAGCGCGCATGGCGCAGCCCCCAGCGGGCACGCAGGTTCCTTTGGGTGAGTGCATGCAATCGCTTTGACCCACCTGGTGCGGCCGTAGCACCCGGGCCAGGTAGGGGTCAATGCTCACCGGCACCACCGGCCGGCCGTCAGGAAGCCTGCCGCCGCCCTGGCGCCACTGGGCCTCGTTCAGCAGCACAGCGCCGGGCTGGCTAATGTCGTGCAGCGGTCTGGCTATGACAGGCCTGGGTTGCACATCCGCAAGGAAATGCAGGTAGGTGGGACGGGGGCGGAGGATTGGAAGATGGATGGCCCAAGTAGGCCGCACATCCACAGGAGCATGGAAGTGTGTGGGGGGCTGGGGGGTGAAGAGATGGCAGATGGATGGCTTGTGCAGCACATCCATAGAGGCATACAAGCAGGTAGGTGTGAAGG
>LFIK01001766.1_pt1 | contig 17273 bp, 12 predicted proteins | sample 643401 | NCBI WGS metagenome assembly LFIK01 (sample SAMN03777447, study PRJNA286221) | soda lake metagenome | biome: soda lake; feature: Kulunda steppe; material: water; isolation source: sample T5-Br brine of Lake Tanatar-5 | place: Russia: Kulunda steppe | collected 2010-07
GGCTTCGGCGCGGCACGCGGGCGCGGCTACGGGAGCGCGCTCGATACAGCGTCGGTGAAATGCTCCAGAATCGGTTTGGCGAATTCGTTCGGGGTGAGGGTGGGATCGGTCACGAGTGGCGTCAGGTCGATGGCATAGGCGATGCGTTGGGCGTCGTCGATCGCGTGGGAATCGAAGAAGGTGGCGTTGGCGAGGCGGCGGCCTTCGACGGCGAGGTCGTAACGTTTTCCTCCGGTGATTTGTGAATCGAATACGCCGTTCAGCGCGGCGGCCAAATTGGGATGGGGGGTGACGTCGTGCAGGACTTTCAGTTGGTCGGGCAGCCAGTCGAGTCCGCGCCAGACTTCACACCCGAAAACTCGCCGGGGGCGGGTGGCTTCCGGGAGGCGCCGGAGGGCGTCGATGGTGGCGAGAAAGACGCCGATGTGGGTGGCGTGTTTATCGAACGGGTTGTGGGTGTAGACCACCTCGGGGCGGCTCTCCACCAGGACCGCTTCAATATCGTCAACCATCGGTCCGCGCTGTTCGGGGTTTTTGGCGATGGCGCTGGGATGACCGAGTTGAGCCATGAACGAATACTGGCCCATGGTGGCGGCCGTATTTTGTTCTTCGGCACGAATGGCGTTCATCTCTTCATCGGTGTAAGCGGCGTAGCGCCCGGTGCGGGCGCTTCCGGCACCATCGGTGCAGGTGATGCCCGAGAACCAGCGATCGTCGCGGCGAAAGCATTCGAGAATGCCGTGGAGGGCCATGAATTCCAGATCGTCCTGGTGGGCGCCGATCCCGAGATGAGTCGTTCGGGAAAGCGCCTTCCGCTCGGGGTCTTCACCCGGAAAGAAGAGAGAGTGTTTGGTGTGTGATAGATTCATCGATACGCGGGGCGGTGGGTTTAAAGTTTGGGAAGGCTGGCGGCGGCGACCGCCTGACCGTGACGTTTGGTGTTTTCGTCGGGAAAATGAAATTCGATTTGGCTGGAGATGCCGGGGAATTCCCCGTCGAGCACGGCCCGTGCTTCGGCGAGGATGAGGTCGCCCCCTTTGCCCGAGCTGACGCGGCCAAGAAAGAGGAGATGGCGAAAGTCGTAAAAGTCCGCGTAGTGGGCCAAGGCGTACCCGAAACAGGTCCCGATTGTTTCGTAGATGGCGGCGGCGCGTTCGTCGCCTTCACGTATTCGGTTTTGGAGGACCTCCAGTTTCTCGGGCAAGGGGATCTCCGGGGCTACCTCGATGCCCGATTCCGGCAACAGCCGTCCGACGGCCTGTTGGGAAAAATATTGCACCCCGCATCCGGCGTCGCCGCTCCATTCGTCGATTGCCACACCGGAACGATAATCGACGGGGACAAATGCCAATTCATTGAGCCAGCCGGTGATATGGCCCGCCGGGTTGATGTAGCCGCCGGCGAGGCTGGTGCCCATGGAGAGGCCGAGGATCGCGTTCTGATTGATTGAGAGGGCTCCCGCGAGCGCGGTGACATCCCCGTCGTTGGCGATTTCGAAAGGCACCTTTCCCCATTCGGCTCGAATCTCGTGAAACAGTCCGCGGATCGATTGATCGAAGGCGTCCTGCTTCAGTCCCCGGAACAGAGACGCGACGCGAGGTTCGTTGTTGATGTAAATGCCCGCGGCGCTTCCGCCAATCGCATCGACGCGGGGCAGATGTTTGGAGGCCCGCTCGATGGAGTCGCGAATCCCGGCGCGGTGGTATTCCGGATCGGATTCGAAGTAGGGATTCCATTTCACCTCCTCCGAGAAGACGACCTTGCCGTCGATTGAGGCGGCGCATTTGCGGTCGCTGCCACCCAGATCGAAGCCGATCCGGCAGCCATCGAGGTGGCGGCCGATCTGGCCGTTTGGGCGGTTGGCGGTGGAGTTCGGTTCCGGTCGGCGAGGCGTTGATTCCGTGATGATTGCGAACGGAGCCCGAAAGCAGGTCTGGCCGAGGAAAGCTTCGTCAAAGGCCCGGGCGCCCGAGGCGTTGTAGATTTCCCGGAGGCTTGCGGCGATTTCCGGAGCTCCGTGAACGGCGACTTCGTTCCCGCCCCAGGTCCAGAGGAGCGCTTTGACCAGTCGTTCACAGTAACGGATGTTCAGGTCGCCGAATTCGGCTTCGTCCGGAAGAAGGCGGGTGGAGAAGGTCCACGCCTCGCCGTCCGGGCGGCGGATCGTGAAGGAAACGGGACGTGAGGCGCGGTGACCCTCGGTCATCCCTCGATAGGATCGGTTCCAGAGGGAGGCCGGAAGGAAATCGGGATCGAGGCGGGGGCGGAAGCGCGGTGTGATTTGGAGCATCTGGTTCATGACTGGATTATCCATCGTTTGAAGCCCTCAATCGCTTCGTATTCGGCGAGGCCGAGTGCGTCGTAGGCATTGGCCGTGGCGTGATTGATTTCACTGGCGAGATTCCAGGTGTTGCTGCTGCCCCCTTTGCTCAGGCTGGGGGATTGGTTTCGTTGGGTCTGATGTTGGTAGATGCCCTGGATTTTGTTCTCGAACTCATCCGGGGAAAGCGGGACGGCCATGTCGATTTCGTGGGTTTCCCATTCCATTCCCGGGCCTCGGTAGAGCCAGATCCGGCAATCGTTGACCCAATCCCGGGTCCGGCTGTCGGCGAGGGCGGCGCGGAGGATTTCGAAGCCGAGCGCGGGAACGGAAAGCGGATCGTTGCCGAGCCCGGTGGCGAAAATCTGGTGGGGGCGGATTTCGTGGAGAAGTTCCCCCAGTTTCGCGGTGTCGCTCTCGCCCGGTTGGAAGCGGCGATAGCGCCCGTTTTCGTAGAAAGGAAGGTCGAGAAATCGGAGCCGTTCGGAATCGACGTCGAGGAGGCGGGCTGAAGAACGGCTCTCGGCTCGCCGGATCAAACCCTTTAGATGGCGAATCTCGGGGGTGTCGTCGCCGAATTGGCCCTTCTCCCGGAGTTGCCGTTCGACCAAACGGGCGAATTTCAGATCCTCGGTGGATTGCCGGTGTTCGCCCAGCTCGAGCATGAGCTCGATCACGCGCCGGACTTCGCTGTCCGGGACGGCGAGGTTTCCCGAAGTGAGGTAGGCGACGGTGACTTCGTTGCCCTGGTTGACGAGGCGGTGGAAGGTTCCGCCCATGCAATAGACATCATCCAGGGGTTCGGGGCTGAGGATGAGAGACCGTTTCGGAAACGGCGTGGCTCGTTCCGGGCGGTGGCTGTCGTCGGCGTTTGGTTTTCCACCCGGCCATCCGGTGATGGTGTGTTGGGTGGTATTGAACATTCGGATATTCAACTCGTAGGCGGACCCCTTTTCCGTCAGCAAATCAGCCATGCCGTTTTCCGAATAATCCTCTTCGAGCAGTTTCAGCAGCGGTTTCTTCGTTTTTCGGGATAGCCAGAGAACGGCCTTGCGGATCATATCGGGAGACCAGTCGACCGTGCCGACCAGCCAAGGATAGCGGGCTCGGGTAAGGCGTCTGGCGGCGCCTTCATCGATGCAAAAGACACAGTTCGGATGACGTTGCAGGAAACTCGCGGGAATCGCCTCCGTTTGGGGGCCTTCCACGGATTGGGCGATCACGTCGGCTTTCGCCTCGCCCCAAGCCAGGAGGAAAACCTGGCGCGCGTGGAGGATGGAGCCAACGCCCATGGTGATCGCGTGACGGGGGACATTTTCCTCGCCGAGAAAATCCCGGGCGGCGTCTCTGCGGGTCAGGCTGTCGAGGGTCACCAGCCGGGTGCGGGAATCCGGGGTGGAGCCCGGCTCGTTGAAACCGATATGTCCGGTGCGGCCGATGCCGAGGATTTGGATGTCGATGCCACCGGCGTTTTCGATCGCTTCCTCGTAGGCGCGGCAGGAGGCGAACATATCCTCGCGGGCGATCGCGCCATCCGGGATATGGGTGTTTTCCGGTTTCAAATCAATGAAGTCGAAAAGCTGTTCCTGCATGAAACGGCGATAGCTCTCCGGGTGGGAGCCGGCGAGTCCGTAGTATTCATCGAGATTGAAGGTGATAACATCGGCGAAAGAGAGTCCCTCGTCGCGGTGGCGGCGGATCAATTCGCGGTAAAGTCGCACGGGGGTGGAACCCGTGGCGAGACCCAGCACGGTCTGCTTTCCGGCGGCGGTGTTTTCGGCGATCCGTTCGCTGATGGCGTCGGCGACCCGGATGCACGCTTGATCGGCAGACCGGTAAATCGTGGTGGAAATCTGTTCGCGTTGGGTGGCTTCGACTGGGAGAGATTCGGACATATTATGACTATAGCACGTTTGTTCGGGTAATATTTTGACAAGATCGGCGAAGTTTTTGATGATTTCGGTAGTTTTGAGTCCTTATACCATCACAGATTTTCCGGCTACGAGTTCGGAGCCGGACAGTTATTACCGGGGGGTTGATGTGCCGATGCGGATTCGGTCCCGGAACGCGGTGGTGTTCATGCGGAATTCGAGGGCGAATCTTCAGCAAAGTCGGCTCTCGAATCTGTCGCATCACCGCCACGTCTTGATCGTGGTGATTGAAACGGCGGGGGTGGTCAGTCTCGAGGGGAGCCGGATTCCGTTGGCTTCGGGGAATGCGGTGCTGGTTTTGCCCTATCAGTTTCATCATTACATAGAGTTAAGCCGTGAATCCTTGCGCTGGCTCTTCGTGACCTTTGAAGTGGAAGCGGGCGAAGACGATTTGGAGGCGCTGGGGCGCCGGGTTTTGCGTCCGGATGAAGACACCTTTCAATTGCTGCGCCAGATTGTGAGAATGTGGAACGGCCGGGAGGCCGGGCGGAGCGGTGCGGAGCTGCTCGCGACTTTGGACCGGCTGTTGATTCGGCTGGCGGAGGGGGAGGATGGGTTGGTGGGGCGGCCGAGGACATCGGCGGTTTCGCCGGATCCGAGTGCCGCCTCATGGATCGCTCGGGCGGAGTCCCTGGTGGTGAAAAGCCTGAAGGAAGGGTGGACGATTCGTCGAATCGCGGAAGAGTTAAATGTATCCGAGCGACACTTTCGGACCCGTTTCCGGGCGGAAACCGGGGTGAACATTCGGCGTTACCGGGCGAACATTCAGTTGCATCGCGCCATTGTCGGGATGAAGGAGTCGCACCTTTCGATAGGGCAAATCGCGGAACTCGGCGGTTTTCAATCCCAGGCCGTATTTACGCGATTCATTCAACGCGAGACCGGTCGCTCGCCGACCGAATGTCGGCGACTGTTGCGCTCCGGGGCTTTGGACGAGGTTTTCTCCCGTTGAAGGCGGCTTCTTATCGGAGTGCGCCATGATGATTCGAGGAGCCCAAGTGTGATGAAACGAAGGCGCGCGCCAAATCCGCACGGAATTGCGGCCGGAAAATGTCCCAATGAATCTAGTGAGTCGTCCAGGAAGTTTTTTCCTATACAATCCTCTGTCATTGCGAGGAGGAACGACGTGGCAATCCACCACTGTTCAGCCGAAGGCGTTGCATGGGCGCGGCTACGGAGCGATCTTCGTCCGCATTACTTTCTTAAAGCGAAAAAGAAGAAGTTTGCTGAAGGGAAGATATTTCCTCATGTTGGATAAATGTTTTCCAAACGGTCGTCGTTAAAGAAATCGCGTTTCCTTTCTCATGGGGCTTCGGTGCAGGTTCGCAATCCGGTGAGCCGGATCGCGGAGAAAATCCTGAAATCGGCTCCACTTTGAGCGCGGGCGGAACGTCGAACCCGGGCTTGGAACCGCGTTCCTGCCCCAGGCATTTGCGCGAATGACGAGTCATCCCACATCATCCGTCGCGTCCAAGCGATTTGAAGAAGCATCGTTACTTTCGGTTCGCGGCGTGACCAAGCGGTTCGGGCCGCTGACGGCCGTGAACGACGTGTCGTTGGAAATCGCGCCCGGGGAGATTTTTGCGTTGCTTGGGGCGAACGGAGCGGGAAAGACGACGCTGATCGAGTGCGTGTGTGGACTGATGAGCCGCTTCCAAGGGGAGATTCGGGTGGCGGGATTGGATGTGACCACCGATTACCGGGTGACGCGGCAACTGGTGGGGTTGGTGCCACAGGAGTTGAATTACGACGCCTTTTTCAAAACCCGGGAGGCGGTCCGGTATCAAGGCGGCTATTTCGGACGAAGCCGGGTGGAAGAGCGGGTGCGGGAACTGTTGAAAATCTTTCGGCTCGAAGAGAAGGCGGAAGCGAATACGCGGAGTCTCTCCGGGGGAATGAAACGCCGGTTGATGATTTGCAAGGCCCTGATGCACGAACCCGTTTTGCTTTTCCTCGATGAGCCGACCGCGGGAGTCGATGTCGATTTGCGGGAGGAACTCTGGGAATACATCGAAGAGTTGCGCATGGCGGGAACGACCATTGTCCTGACGACGCATTATTTGGAAGAGGCGGAGCGTCTGGCGGATCGAATTGGGATTATCCATAAAGGGCGCATCCTGCGGGTGGCGCCGCGAGAGGCCCTGCTTCAGGAATTCGGGCGGCGCTGGGTCGAGGTGTCCCTCTCCGGCGACGTCACGGACAGTCTTTTGTCGCGCCTGGGGGGGCTGAGTCCCCGGCGGGTGGAGCGGCGGCGGTTGCGGATCGAGTTTGCGGAGGCGCGGCCGGTCAACGAAGTGAATCCCATTCACCGGTTGCACGCCGCGGTCGAAAGCGAAGGCTTCGGAATCGACGCGATCGAAGGGGGGAGGAGCCGGTTGGAGGATGTGTTTCGGGAAATCGTGAATACGGATGGTTGACGAGCTGAAGAACGACGAAACGCACGAATCCTCCAGGCTGAAAACCGCGGAAGAGGCGGCGCGGCGGCGTATTTATGATGCCGGAATTCGCGCCCGGTCGGAGCGCGGGTGGCGGGGCAGCCTGATGTTGTTCAAGCGGGAAACCTGGCGCTTTATGAAGATGGCGGGCCAGACCCTGTTGAGCCCCGTTTTGACGACCATGCTTTATTTTGTCGTATTCGGGGTGACGCTCGGAGCGAGGCTGCAGGAAATCCGGGGGATCCCCTACGTGGAATTTCTTGTTCCGGGATTGATCATGTTGAACCTGATCACCAGCGCCTACATGAATTCCGCGTTTTCGCTGTTTTTGGCGAAAGTCCACGGTTCGGTTGTCGATGTATTGCTGACTCCGTTGACGCCCCTTCAGATTATGACCGGTTATTTAGGGGCGTCGATTTTGCGGGCGCTTTTGACCGGCGGGATTATCTGGCTGGTCGCGGCCCTGATGGGGGCGCAAACCCTTCACAACGTAGGCATCACTCTTATTTTCATGGTCTTGACGTCGCTTGCATTTGCCCTTCTGGGGCTGATTGTCGCCATCTGGGCCCGGGATTTTGATCAAGTTAACTTTCTGCCGAGTTTTCTTTTGATGCCACTAACCTTTCTTGGCGGGGTTTTCTATTCTATCGAGATGCTACCCGATCAATGGGCGCTGATTTCTTCATTCAATCCGATTTTGTACATGGTCAATGGGTTGCGTTACGGGATGACCGGGGTGACCGATGTTTCGTTGCCGCTTGGATTGGCGATTGTAACCGGGCTGGTCGTTTTTTTTGGTTGGGTGGCGGTCTGGATGTTGGCTTCGGGGAGAAAGTTAAGGGACGGTTCGTGAGTTCGAGACGTCCGACGGAATGTGTTAACCGGGTTGACCGGAAGGATTGTCGAAGTAGGATGGGAGGCTGCTCTGGAAGTGAATCGCGGGGCTTGAGATTGATCGGATGGCGTTATGAAAAAATCGTTTAATTGGGGATGGCCCGTTTTCTGTTGTGTGTTATTGGCTGCGGCGGCGGGGGGCGTTTGGTATCTCTATCAGGAGGAAAACGTTACGGCACCTGTGGCGTTGGGCGAATTGACCTGGAGCAGTCACCCCGCCCCCATTGAGGAAGACGTGGGGCGGGCCCGGCTGGAGGTTCCGGCGATGGCGACGGAAGATGATGTCGAGGAAAGTTTTGACTGGCCGGAAGGGGCGGTGCCTCGGGAGTTGGTCATGAATTTTGAGTCGCGCGGTGAAATGGAGGAATTCATCCGCGAGGCGAGACGGGCCGGTTTGGAGGTGGACGTGCTCGGTGCGCTTCAGTTGGTTCGGGTTCGGGCCAGTGACGATGGCCAGCTGCGGAGGGCGGCGGCATTGGGGGCAAATGCGGAAGTGAGTTTGAATCCGTATGTCGCCGCGCCGGATCTGCCGCCGATGGAGGGGATTCCCGAACATTTTCAACCCTTTGGGGATCTGGCGTTGGCCTGGATGGGAGTGCCCGACGACAATGAAGATTGGGGTCGCGGCGTTCGGGTCGCGGTCCTGGATACCGGCGTCAATGACCACCCGACGCTGGCGAATGCCTCGATCACGCACATGAGCGTGTTGGGCAACGAGGGCAGATTGGTTGATAAAGGAACCCATGGGACGGCGGTCGCCTCCGTCATCGTGGGGCAGGGAGACGTGCGGGGAATCGCTCCGGCGGCGGAGATTTTGAGCATTCAGGTGCTTGATGGAAAAGGGGTGGGCAACGGGTTCGACCTGGCCCGGGGAATTATCGAGGCAGTGGATAACGACGCGCAGATCATCAATCTGAGTTTGGGCACCGAGACTCCCAGTTCGGCTCTGCAGTCCGCCACCAAATACGCTCAAGACCGGGACGTTTTAGTTCTCGCCTCCGCCGGAAACGACGGCGGGGGGCAAATCATGTTTCCGGCCGCATATGAAGGGGTGATTGCCGTCGGGTCGGTGGACGGGCGGGGGCAGCAAATGCCGTTTTCGAACCGGGGACCGAATATGGGCGTGGCGGCTCCCGGTTTTGGCGTGAAAACGGCGGGGCCTGACGGCGGTTCGACCTACACCAACGGAACCTCGATTTCGGCGCCGTGGGTGACCGGAGCGTTGACTGCGCTCTTACCGGAGATGTCGCCCCAGGAGGCGGTCGATGTGGTGATGAATCACGCGAATGACGCGGGACCTCCGGGGCATGATGGTTATTACGGGAATGGCATTCTGGACATGGAGCGGGTGGCGCTGCGCGATCAACCCGGGATTTATGACATCGCGGTCGCGGATCACTATCTGCACCGGGGAGAAAGCGGACCGGAAGTGATGGTCACCGTGGAGAATCGCGGAACGGAAGCGGTCGGGAATATTTCCCTGGAGGTAATGGTGAACGGAGAATTGAGAACGGTTCCAATCGGTTCGCTTTCGGCCGGGGAAGTCGGTGCGGGTTCGATTTCGCTCGGGGAACTTTCCCGCACCTCGTATTCGGCTGAAATCATCTCGCGGGTGGTCTCGCCGGGTTTGGTGGACGCCCGTCCCGACAATGACATCAAAGGCAGCACGATCTCTCTGGCGCCTCCGAAGTAACGGCGGCCGATTGTAGCTGCCGCTCCCGGCGCGCACGGGACAGGCGTCAGGCGGTGGATCGGCGGCGATTTCGCCCGCGCGTCCAGGCCCTGACGGCCGATGACTCCGAGAGCTCCCTTATCCGATGAGCCCTTTTTCCGAGTGATGGGAAGGAGGGCGGCTTTCCAGCGTTCGGTGGAGTTGGGCGCGAAGTTCAGGAATCTCCTTATTCAGGCAACGATCGAGTCGGTTGAGGTCTCGTGTCCGCAGGCCGGGCCAGGAAAGGAGGCCGAGTTTTTTGATGGTTCGGCGGGTGAGCGGCCGGACGTTTTCCCAGCGGAGGGTCAGGTTTTCGGGCCGGTTTCTGATCACGAGGTCTCGCTCGTACACCTCTTCGAAAATGTCATCGAGGTTATCGAGAATCTTCTCTTCGCGGTTGCGCGAGAGGTATTGGATGCCGTAGTGGCCTCCGACGGCCACGGCCACGGCGGCCAAGGCGACCGTGATGGTGGTCAACCAGTCTTCGGCCCGGCCGAAGTAACCCGCGGCGACTAGAACGGCGAGGACGAGGGCGGTCAGGCCGCCGTAAAGTTGGTAGCGGAACCGGTAAAGGTGTTTGCGCGCGCGGTCGGAGATGCGAGCATGCATCCGAAGGCGTTCGGCGTGGTAACCCGCGTGGGTGATCATGTTGTCGACGCGGCGAATCGGAGCGCGTTTGATTTCGCCGATCAGTTCCTGCCGGGCGACTTCGAAATCGTCGAGGGGCAAGACCGATTCGGGGGCTCCGGGGACGGGAACGAAAGTGGTGTAGATCTGGGGGATATCCTTCTTTTTAATGACCTTGCCGAGATTCCAGCAGAGGGTGCCGTAACAGCGGGCGAAATCCCGCATGCTGCGGAAATTGTCCATTTTGTTCATGACCACCAGAAGTTTGTGGTCCATTCCGCTGAGAGATTCCGTCAAGACCTGCAACGATTCGGCGGTGGTACCGGGCCGGTCGGGGTCGAAAAAGACCATCACCACATCCGCCCGTTCGGCGAACCAGCGGACCACGGAAGGGAAATCGTAGCCGCGTCCGGCTTCCTTGTCGGCGGCGTCGATCATTCCGGGGGTATCGACGAGGGTCACGTCTTTCAGCAACTTTGCCGGAAGCAACTTCATCCGAAAGTGGGAAAGAAAGTCCTGGCCGAACTTGTTGAGGCCGGAAAACGGTAACTCGGGGTTGGTGACGATGGCTGTCCCGTCCCGTTCCTCGCGTTGGTCGCTGTGGCGGAGGATGGTGAAGCTGTCATCCGTCGGCGCCATGCCGGTGCGTTGAATCTCTTCGCCGAGGATGTGGTTGATAAAGGTGGATTTGCCGGAGGAGTGATTTCCGACCATCAGGACCAGCGGACCGCCGCTGATTTCGCCATCGGCCGGGCGTTTCTCAAAAGAGAATCGCGTTTCCACCGGATCGAGGACGTCGTGGTATAGTTTTTTTACGGAGTTCGCGATATCATCTAAAACCTCTTTCACGGCCGAGAGTCTCGCAGGTGAAAAGGAGTTTTGCAAGCGCGAGAAATCGGGGGAGTAGAATCGTTGCAGGGGGCAGACCCGGGATCGCCGGTCAGGAGATCCAAGTGGAAACCACAGTTACCAGGGGGGAAATGAAAGCCGGTTCGTTGCCGTAGTGAGCCCAGTGGACGATACGCAGGACTGTGGCCAGAATGCAGGCAATGGGGATGAAATAGCGGTTGAATGGTGATGAGCTTCGGCAAAACATCACCAGGGCCAGAACGAGAATGATGAAAAGGGCTCCATTCTCGACGATCTGAACCGATGACATACTTTGGAAACTTTGGGTGATTTTCTCGATCATGATACGCTTGATTTCAGGAGTGATCTTAGAGTCTCCGGCGAGGAAATCGAGATCAACTTCGGACAAAGCTGTCAAAAAAGAATCAAACGCAACCGCTGGAAGTGGGTAGGTGCCTGTTCTCGCGCCCGGCGGACGTTGTAGGCGGACGCCAAAAAAGGGGGCCGAAGTGTTCCGGCCCCCCTACTCTTAGGAGAAAGTAAAAAAGGGAAAAGCCCGGCCGGGCCGATTAGTTGAGGGCATCAATCACTCCGCAGGCGGCGCGTGGTCCCGCATCGCCGGTCGGTTGCGTTTCGAGGTCGTCTTCCTCGGCATGGACGATGACGGCGCGGCCGACGATGGAATGCGGTCCGGACAAGGTAATATGGGTGTCGATAAAATCCGCGTGTCCTACGCCTTCTTCGTTGATCTCGATGTTTCCGAAGTCTCCGGCGTGCCGGGTTTCGTCATCGGGACCGCCATGGGGGGCGTCGTGTGGATTGAAATGGCCTCCGGCGGAGAGAGCGTCAGGGGCGGAGCAGTCGCCGTGTTCGTGAATATGGAAGCCGCGTTTTCCGGGGCCGCCGGACATCCCCTGGATCTCCGCCACGACGCGCACGCCCTCTTCTTCCTGAGTGAAAGTGACGGTTCCGGTAGCTTCGTGGCCTTCGGTCGGGTGCAGCGTGGCCACGGCGACCTGAACGGCCTCGCCGGGCGCTTCGGTCAGGGCGCTGTCGGTTTCGTGGCCGTGGCCGTTTCCGTCGCTTGCGGGGGCGCAACCGGTTTGGCTGACGGCAAGGGCCAGGGCGAAGGCGAGTGAGGAGAAGAGAGCGTTTCGATTGGTGTGTGGATTAATCATAATATTATCGTTTGGAAAAGCCTGATCAAGGAGTGCCGGGGTGGCACCTCGAGCGCTTTTTTATTCACGTGGGCATGAATTAAAGAGAGAGACTTTGATTTGGCAAACCTTGAATCGCTCGCCCCTTCGCGTTCGGTGCATCCCGAAGTTGTCACCTCCTGACGTCCGGCGACTGAAGTCGCCGCTCCCTGCGGCGCTCCGCGCCGAAATACCGGGCGAAGCCCGCAAGGAAAGGCGACTTCCGTCTCCGCCCTACGGGCTACGCCGCGACAGGTCAGTCGCCTATTCAACGTTGGGATGAACTGTTTTCGCGTTGCGTTAGGTTTGGGGCGTTAGCGCCGGTGCGCGGGCGGCTTTGAGTTTGGCGAGCGTTTCACGGTCGTTGATGTCGTCTTTTCCTTTGGGCGTTTCCAGGCAGAGAGGAATTTCCGCGAAGGCGGGGTGGTGGAGGATCGTTTCGAAGCAAGTCCAGCCGATCTTTCCTTGTCCCAGCAACTCGTGCCGGTCGAGGCGGGATCCGAGGTCTCCTTTGCTATCGTTGATGTGGGTGCAGACAATATTTTCCCAAGGCAAGTGTCTGCCGAATTCCAAAATAAAATCGTCGATGGCGGCGGGGGTCCGGACATCGTAACCGGCCGCGAACAAGTGGCAGGTGTCGAGACAGACGGCGAGGCGTTCCGGTTGCGTGCTTTTTTGGAAAAGATAGGCGAGATGTTCGATACGGTTTCCGAGACAAGTGCCTTGGCCGGCTGTGACTTCGAGCGCGATGCGGGTCTGGCCGGCGTAGCGGGAAAAGATCCACTCCAGGGATTCCGCGATGCGGTTGAGACCGGCCTCTTCGCCTTCGCCCAAGTGGGCTCCGGGGTGGAGCACGATGAAGGGGAGCTCCAGTTGAGTGCAGCGTTCCAATTCCAGCAGAAGTGACTCGCGCGACTTCTCCAGATTGGCCGGTTTGGTGGCGGCGAGATTGATCAGGTAGCCGGAGTGGGCGAAGATGTTCGAGAAACTGGACGCTTCGCGGGCTTTGAAATAGGCGTCTACACCCTCTTGTTTGAGAGGAGGGGCCAGCCATTGCATATTGTTTTTGGTGAAGATCTGGACCACCTCGCAGCCGAGTTCCTCTCCCTTTTCCAAGGCTTTGTGGTGTCCGCCGGCGATGGAGAGATGGGCTCCCACGCGAAAGGCGGTTTTTGTGGTGTCGGTCGTGCTCATAAGGTTGATGCGTTCGTAATTAAACTGTTTGAGGGAATGGCGGCCATCATTTTCAGTTGGGAGTTCGAGGCCGGTTGGGCGTTCTTCGCGGGGAAGGGCCTGGCCCCTCGTCCTCTTCGAGGAGGTCTTCCGGGTCGATTTCGGTTCCGGCGGGTCCGCCGAAGATGTTGCGAGGTCCCAAGAGAAATCGCCATTGGGGATCGGCGAAAGGACCGGTCAGCCGGATTTCCATGACATGGGCGAGGGGTTCCAGCACCGGAGAAAGGAGAAGGGAAAGAAAAGGAATCCGGCTTTCGCGCATCAGGTGAAGTTTGAGGGCGAAGTCGAGTGCGTCCTGATCGATGGCATAGTCCCCCGAGGCGTGAATTTCGGCGGTGGGGCCGGTCAAAAGCAGTTCGGAGACGTGGAGGTTTTCTTTTTCGAGAAGAAAATCGGCTTCCGCTTTGGTGAATTGGAGGGACGTGAAGGCGAAGGGGGTGACACTGAGCATTCGGGAGAGGAGGCCGAGCAAGTGAACCTGGGCGAGATCGGCGTCCCGAATCTCGATGTTTCCTCCTCCGGTGAAGCTGTGGACATCTCCAAACAAGCCGGAACCTTGGACCACCAGATCCGCCACGCCGCCGATTTTCTGGGGCGAGGGCGTGGACGAGGACGTTTCCTCCAGGCCCCTTTCTTGCCGCCAGCGGGAAAGTTGCTCGAGCGACCGGGGGATATCGAGACCGTTCATAATGAGGGAGAACCGCAGGTGATCCTCGCCGTCTTCCCGCCATTTGCGCGCGTCACCGGAGACTTTTCCGCCGGCGAGTCCGGCATCGATTTGGCGAAGGTTCCAGTCGGATCCTTCCAGGAGCGCGTCGACCATGAGCCGATCGAGGGCGAGACCATCATAAACCAGAGGATCCTCCGTGCGTCCGGTTACGGTGACGCGGTTCTCACTTTGGCGGGGAGGGCCGTAAACGGTTCCTTCCAGCAAAAGGGACGGTGGGACGGAAAACTGGAAATGAGAGGTGACGTTTTGCCCGGCCTCGCCGAAAATTTGGCTGACCTCGATCGGGTCGAAGTTGGAATCGGCTTTGAAATCGATTCGCTCCATGCCCCCGTTGTCCGGATTCGCGTGATATTGAAACCAACCCCGGGCTTCGCCCTGCTCCCGCGTGGCGAAGGTATCGAAAAGTTCCACATAGCGGTGTCGCACCACGATCCGGGTGTCAAACGATTCGAACGGCACTTCGCGGAGGGAGAAGGCCCGGGCATCGACGGAGCCGAACAACCGCACCTCCTCGCCCCGGCCGTGAACGCTGGTGATGTCGACATCGCCGCCAACCGGCTTTTCGGGGAAATCAAACGCCTCCCAGAGCCCTGTCCACCAGTCGCGAAACCAACCCTGGATATGGAGCGGCCGGACCGTTCCTTTAAACAGCAGCCGATAGGCTTTGCTGTCGAAATCGACCTCGTAGAAACCGGTGGTTTGAAAATCATCGCGCACCAGCACCATCTCCGGGACGATAAAACGGGAGGAGTCAACCTTGGCGTGGGCGGAGGCCTGGTCGAGGTAGACGCCGTCGATCGTGGCCTGGCGGGCGTGGGCGTTGCCGGAAGCCCCGGTGAACTGCCAGGAATCCAGGTGAGCCTCGGCACGGGCGAAAGGGGCGGTTTCGAAGGCAATGTCGGGTTTAAGGCCCAGCTCGCGGACCATCTCGTGTTGGAAAATCGGGGTGGGGTTGATTCGGGAAACGAGGTCGACGCGACCATCGCCGGCCCCCCAGTCGAGATGTGCCGTGGCTTCGAGCGGCTCGTCCTGGAAGAAAGCAAACAAATCGATCGCGATCTGCTCGGGACCCGCGAGGGAAACGACGGTCTGGATCCCGGTAAACGAACCGGCGGGGGTTTCGAATTCCCCAATGGAAAGATGGGCTTCGTCCGGAAGCAGGTTGTCTCCTTCATCGATTGACGCCCAATAGACCTTCCCCGAGACGCTTCGTCCGGCTGCGGTCGCCGTGATCCCGGGGGAGAGGTCGCCGTGCCAGGTAACCCCTTCGGTTTGGAGTGAGCCGCCGGTCCCTTGCCAATGGCTGCCGTCGAAGTTCCAGACGGAGGCCAGGCGCGGGCGGATGACCTGGATCTCGTCCGATGCTACGACGGCGTCAGCCCAGGCCTCCCCTTCGATCGTCAGGCCTCCCGTGGCGGACGGGGAAAACGTCAGACGCAAGCGCGGGTTGCCGGCGCGCTCGAACGTCGCTCGTTCCTCGATGATTCTCGGCAGGACTTGAGCGATGAGTGACTCCCAGTCGAGCGGTTCGTCTTCGACTTCAATCTCCGGTTCGTAAGGTTCGGGGAACGAAGGAATCGTCCCGGACGCGGTGACGCTGAGGTTTTGGATCTGGCCGACCAAGCTGTGGATCCGCAATGCCCCTCCCTTCTGTCCCACACTGGCATAAGCGCGTTCGAGGACGACCTCCCGGGCGCCGGTCGGTGAGTGGGACGAGGGACAGAAAACCATCCCTCCGTAAAGGTGCCCCCTCTTAATCCGAACGTTCCCCCGAAGAAGTTCGCGAACGGAGAGCCGGACCGTCGCGTATTCAGCTTGCGCGAGCGTTTCATCGTCGCCCATACGGGCAAAGCGGGGATTGGTGACCGACAACGAAGCGGGAAACCGGAATGCGAGATCCGCGTAGGAAACCTGCCATCCGTTTTTTTTGAGTTCCTGTTGGAGGCGATCAACGAAGGGCTCTGGAATCCCCCAGAAAAACAGGTGGAGGAAGATGCTTTGAAGCAAGAAGAGAAGCAGCAGGGCGACGAAGCTGAAACGGAAGCAGCCGGTGACGAGCGCTCCGCGTAGTCCGGAACGGTGTCGGGGGTCGCTGTAAGGACTGGAGGACATTCCGGAAACGGGACGATCGGGCGGGTTGTGGGTGGATTTAACTCATGGACGATCGGCTACTCCTCTACGGTGGAGAGCGTGACCTCGTCAGCGTCCTCCGGGTGTTCAAAGAGTAGAGGGGTGAGGGCGTCAATCAGATCCTGATGAGCCGAGAAAATGACGTTCAATTGCCGCGAGCCTCCGAGCAGGGTCTGGCCTCCCAGGCGGTCGGTGAGAAGGATTTCGAGGTGAGACCGTCGCGGGGAGTCGCCCCCGACCAAAAGTAAATCGGCTTCCAGGGCGTATTTGAATTCGACCTCGCGGCCATCGGCTTCGAACTCGGTGGAAAATTCGTCTTTCACGTAACGTTGCACCCGCAAATTGCGGAGTTCCGGCAACAAAGCGAGGACCGCCGCCCGTTTTTTCTCCGGCAATTCGGTCACCGCCGATTCCCAGTCGTTTTCGGGAGACGGGAGCGCGGTTTCGAAGACAATGTCATCGGTCTCCAACTCGCGAATTCGCACGCCGGTGATGGTCGCTCCATCCGGTTGCGGCAGGAGGAGTCGGTCCCGGAAATGGGCCGTTTCGGCTGGAGATTCCCGCAAAAGCGACGAATCGAGGGTGTGAACGAATCGGCTGTTGCTGAGTTTCGCGTAAATGGAGTCGCCGTCGGACCCCGGGACGTGATGGCCGAGGGTCAGCGAAATGCCATCGTTTCCGCCGAGGGTGATGACGCGCTGCGGATCGTCGAATCCGTAGCGGGCCAGGTCACCATCCGAGGGGGCGTCGTTCTCGAATCGGAGGACGTAGGTGTCTTTCAGGTTCGAGAGCAATCTCTCGACCAGCTGGGTGTCGGCGGGGAGAATCCGGACCGACTGGTCGGCGTACCGGCTGACAATTTGCCAATCCTCGGTTTCGAGTTTTTGGAGGATGACTTCCGACCGCCCGGGTGAGGAGACATTGATCGAAGTGATGTCGTCGGCGTCGAATTTGAAGAGTTTGCGGTCGCGCAAGAGATCCTGGGCGTTTTCGAGCACGCGGAGGGGAGCGGCATCGACGACGAAGATGGTCGGATTGTCGGCCAGTTTTCCGTAGACCTTGTCCTGGCCGTCGGCTCCGTCAACCGGGTCGCCGACCAGGAGCGTTTCGCGGCGGGCGTTACCGTCGAGGGTGATGCGCAAGCCGTTGAGGCGATTGATAACCCCCTCCACCGCCTGGCGGTCGGCCCCGGTTTGGAAAGGGGTTTCGAAGGTCCA
>LFIK01001767.1_pt1 | contig 17267 bp, 14 predicted proteins | sample 643401 | NCBI WGS metagenome assembly LFIK01 (sample SAMN03777447, study PRJNA286221) | soda lake metagenome | biome: soda lake; feature: Kulunda steppe; material: water; isolation source: sample T5-Br brine of Lake Tanatar-5 | place: Russia: Kulunda steppe | collected 2010-07
GCCGCCGATGCGCTGGTGCAGGCCGTGGACGAGGGTGGGTTTCAGCCCTTCGTGCTGGATGGCGTGACCGGTTCGGGCAAGACGGAGGTCTATTTCGAGGCCATCGCCGAGGCCATCAGCCGAGGGCGGCAGGTGCTGGTTCTGCTTCCCGAAATCGCGTTGTCGACGCAGTGGCTCGAGCGGTTCCATGCCCGATTCGGTTTTCATCCGCGGGCATGGCATTCCGACGTCACCAGTGCCCGCCGGCGGGACACCTGGCGGGCGGCCGCAGACGGGACGGCGCCCGTGGTGGTTGGTGCCCGGTCGGCGCTGTTCCTGGAGATGCCGGTCCTTGCCCTTATCATTGTTGATGAAGAGCATGACGGTGCTTTCAAGCAGGAAGACGGCGTCATCTACAATGCCCGCGATATGGCGGTGGTTCGGGCAAAGCTGACGGACGTGCCGGTCGTGCTGGCCTCGGCGACCCCCAGTCTGGAGACACTCGGCAATGCCCAGGCGGGCCGCTATCGCCACCTGGTCTTGCCCGACCGCCATGGCCGGGCCGTCTTGCCGCATGTCGAGACCGTGGATCTGCGCCGCGATCCGCCGCCGCGCGGCCGATTTGTCGCCCCCGGTGTCATCGATGCGATCAAAGAAGCATTGGGGCGCGAAGAGCAGGCGATGTTGTTCCTGAATCGGCGCGGCTATGCACCTTTGACCTTATGCAGCGCTTGCGGGCACCGGTTGGAGTGCCCCAACTGCACCGCTTGGCTGGTCGAGCACCGGCTCTCGGGCCGATTGATGTGCCATCACTGCGGCCATTCCAGCCGGATGCCGGTCAAATGCGGGAATTGCGGCGTCGATGACAGCTTCGTGCCTTGCGGGCCCGGCGTCGAGCGAATCGCTGAAGAGGTCGCCGACCTGCTGCCTGAAGCCCGAACCATGATCATGGCCTCGGACCTGATTCATACCGCCGCCCAGGCGGCGGACATGATTGCCAAGGTGCAATCGCGCGAGGTTGATCTCGTTATCGGAACGCAGCTCGTGGCCAAGGGACATAACTTTCCGCTGCTGTCCCTGGTTGCGGTGGTCGATTCCGATATCGGTTTCGAAGGGGGGGATTTCCGGGCGTTCGAGCGCACCTATCAACTGCTCAGCCAAGTGGGCGGGCGTTCGGGGCGGGCGGAGACGTCCGGCACCGTCCTGCTGCAGACCCGCGCGCCCGATCATCCGGTGATCGAGGCGCTGACCGGCGACGATCGCGACGGTTTTCGCGACGACCTGCTCGACGAACGACGGCGCCATGGCTTGCCGCCTTTCAGCCGGATGGCCGCTGTCATCGTCTCGGGCCCGGACGCGCCGACCGTCGACCGGGTCGCCCGTGATCTGGGCCGCACGGCGCCGGCCGGCGATAAGGCGGTGTCGATCATCGGCCCGGCGCCGGCCCCGCTGGCCTTGCTGCGCGGCCGCCACCGGCGTCGGCTGCTGATGACAGCCGACCGGCGTGTGGCGATCCAGAAGGTGCTGGCGGACTGGATCGGGCGTGTGTCCGTGCCGTCATCGGTCAAGGTCGCCGTCGATATCGATCCGTACTCGTTCCTATAGGGCGGTCCTGGCCTCGGGCGGCGGGTCAGTCGGCGCGGGTCGCCACCAAGTCGACGATCACCCTGACGTCCAGGCCGACGGTGTCGCCGCTTTCCCATTCCCCTTCGCCGACATTGAAGGCCGTTCTGACGATTTCCAATTCGCCTTGCATGTGCGCGCGATCGCCGTCGATATCCAAGGTGAAGGGCAGGGTAACGTCCTGGCTGACCCCCTTGATGCTCAGCGTGGCATCGGCCTCAAAGCCCGAATCGGTCTCCCGGAACGCCGTGGTTTCGAAGACGGCTTCGGGATAGTCCTCGACCGCAAACCATTCCGGATTCGTAACGTTATTGTCCCGATCGCGGCTGCCGCTGTCAAAGCTGGCGACATCGATCTCGACGCGGACATGGGCGTCGTCCAACGCCTGTGGGTCGAATTCGATGTCGGCCTGGAACGATTCAAAGGCGGCCGTGAACTCACTGCCCATCTGCGTGGCGGTGACGCCCAGACGGCTTTCATCATGATCCACGGTCCAGGTATCGGCGAGCACCGGACCGGCGGCGAGACAGGACGCGAATAAGGCAGCGCCCAAGGTTTTCGGTTTAGTTACCAACATTTCAGTTCCTCTTGTCAGATGACGGGCCAGTAAACGGCAGCATACGAAGGAGGGTGCCGTCCTTGAGCACGAAGTGGTGTTTCAACGCCGCGCCGATATGGAGCGCGACGACGGCGATCAAAAGGCGGGAGAGCCAGATATGTACCGTCTCCGCGAGGTCCTGCAGGTCGCCGTCGCTCGGGATGATGTTCGGAACGGCGACAAGGCCGAAAATGGTCATCGGAAACCCGGAGGCCGAATTGATCACATAGCCGCTGATCGGCATCGCCAGAATCAGGGCGTACAATCCGACATGGGTGACCGATGCCAGGATCCGTTCGTATGGCTTGAGCGTATCGGGCAGGGCCGGTGCCGGATTGAACAGCCGCCAGGCGATTCGGATCAAGACCAGCGCCAGGACGATCATCCCGGTTGCTTTGTGGATCGCATAGAGCTGAAACTGCAGCGCGCTGGGCGAAAGCGAGTTCATGTACCAGCCAAGGGCGATCATGCCGAAAATCAGGACGGCAATCGTCCAATGAAGGAATTGGGCGACGGCGCCCCATCGATCGGCGGTATTGCGCAATGGCATGACGTGACTCCCCCTCCGGCCGGCTAACCTGTAAAATGGCGCCCCCGCCGTGTCTTGACACCCCTTCTGAGCGTCGGCGGCGGCGAATGCACAGTTTACGATGAGGAAACAATCGATAAAACCGTGCGCGTGCCCGTTCCGTCGATCACCCGTCCTGAGGTTTCTGAATGGGACGGCCTGCCAAATGTGGCGGGTTTTGGTCGGCAGGGTTGTTGCGCGGCCATGACGGGTGTGTTAGATGACGCCGGTTCGCGAGCCTTGGCGGGGTCGCGCATCATCTGTGTGTCCTTATGTTTTTTGGATCCGCATTCTCCTGCCCTCTTCGTTTCGGGCACTAACCTGACTATTCGAGGTTTTCGGTGGCATCTTCGAGATCAGGGGCAACAAGCATCGCGTTGCGATACGCGACAGCCCTTTTCGACTTGGCCGACGAGTCCAAGGCGCTGGATCAGGTTGCCGACGACCTGAAGGTCGTCAAGGCGGCCATGGCCGAAAGTGACGATCTCCGGCGTATGATCGCCGCGCCGGGGCTCACCCGCAATCAACAGCGCGGTGTCATGGACGCTGTGCTGGAAAAAGCCGGTGTATCCGATCTGACGCGGCGCTTCGTCGGTGTGGTGGCGGCCAATCGCCGCCTTTTCGCGCTTCCAAAGATGATAGAAACCTATCTTGAGGAGCTGGCGCGCCGTCGCGGTGAAATCGTTGCGGATGTGACGACGGCATCCGATCTGTCCGATTCCCAGCGCGATGCGCTGGTCGATCAGATCAAAAAGGCAGTCGGGCAGTCGGTATCGGTCAATGTCACCGTCGATAAGGATCTCCTGGGCGGCATGATCGTGCAGATCGGCTCTCGGATGATCGATTTCTCGCTTCGCACCAAGCTCAGTAAATTACAACTCGCCATGAAGGGGATTGGTTGATGGAAATCCGTGCCGCCGAAATTTCCGCGATCATTAAGGACCAGATCGCCAATTTCGGGACCGAGGCCGACGTCGCCGAGGTAGGTCAGGTCCTGTCGATCGGCGATGGCGTTGCCCGTGTCTACGGGATGGACAATGTCAAGGCCGGCGAGATGGTCGAATTTCCGAACGGGATCAAGGGCATGGCCCTGAACCTGGAAACGGACAATGTCGGCATCGTGATCTTTGGTTCCGACCGTGACATCAAAGAGGGCGACACCGTCAAGCGGACCGGCCAGATCGTCGAGGTTCCGGTCGGGGCAGGGCTGCTCGGCCGTGTCGTCGACGGTCTTGGAAACCCGATTGACGGCAAGGGGCCGCTGACGAACGTCAAAATGACACGGGTCGAAGAAAAGGCCCCCGGAATCATTCCGCGGAAGTCCGTTCACGAGCCGATGCAGACGGGCATCAAGGCCGTTGACGCCTTGGTGCCGATCGGCCGCGGTCAGCGTGAATTGATCATTGGCGACCGCCAGACCGGTAAGACGGCCGTGGCGATCGACACGATCATCAATCAGCGCGACGTCAACGCCAAGGCCGAAGACGAAAGCAAAAAGCTTTACTGCATTTATGTTGCGGTTGGTCAAAAGCGGTCGACCGTCGCCCAGATCGTGAAGTCGCTCGAAGAAAGCGGGGCGATGGAATACACGATCGTCGTGGCCGCCACGGCATCCGAGCCGGCACCGCTTCAGTTCCTGGCGCCCTATACCGGTTGCAGCATGGGCGAGTATTTTCGCGATAACGGCATGCATGGCTTGATCGTTTACGACGATTTGTCCAAGCAAGCCGTCGCCTACCGCCAGATGTCATTGTTGCTTCGCCGCCCGCCGGGCCGCGAAGCCTATCCGGGTGACGTTTTCTATCTGCACAGCCGCTTGCTTGAGCGCGCGGCCAAGCTAAGCGATGATCACGGCGCCGGATCCTTGACGGCTTTGCCGATCATCGAGACCCAGGCCGGCGACGTCTCGGCCTATATTCCGACGAACGTGATTTCGATCACCGATGGCCAGATATTCCTGGAAACCGGGCTTTTCTACAAGGGCATCCGGCCGGCCATCAATGTCGGTCTCTCGGTATCGCGTGTCGGCTCTTCGGCCCAGATCAAGGCGATGAAGCAGGTCGCCGGCACGATCAAGCTTGAACTGGCGCAGTATCGCGAGATGGAGGCTTTCGCTCAGTTTGCTTCCGATCTCGATGCATCGACGCAGAAATTGCTCGCCCGCGGTGCCCGCCTTACTCAGCTCTTGAAGCAGGGCGAACGCAGCCCGCTGCCTGTCGAAGATCAGGTGGTGTCGTTGTTTGCCGGGGTTCGCGGATATCTCGATGGCATCAATGCCGATCGGGTGAACGAGTTCGAGCGCCGATTGCTGGACGAAGTGCGAAGCAAGGGAAGCGACGTTCTGAGTGAAATCCGCGAGAAGAAGGCGCTCAATGACGACATCGAAAAGCGCCTTCACGATCTGGTCGGTGCTTTCACCAAGACGTTCGTCTGACGCCGAACGGAACAGGGGCCGGGGCGCGAGGATGCGCGCCGGCCGACCGTTGAAGACAAACTACGCGGGCGGGAATGGCTAGTCTCAAGGAACTCCGAAACAGGATCGCCAGCGTCAAATCGACGCAAAAGATCACTTCGGCCATGAAAATGGTCGCGGCCAGCAAATTGCGCCGCGCTCAAGAACAGGCGGAAGCCGGACGTCCTTATGCCGAGCGCATGGAGCGGATGCTGGAAAGCGTCGCGGCCAGTGTCGGCACCACCGGACAGGGGCCCAAGCTGCTGACCGGTACGGGCAAGGACGACGTGCACTTGGTTGTTGTCGTCACGTCCGACAAAGGACTTTGTGGCGGCTTCAACGGCTCGATCCTTCGACGCGCGCGCGCCCACATCCGAGCGCTGATCGACGAGGGCAAGACCGTCAAGATTCTGACGGTCGGCCGCAAGGGACGCGACAATCTCCGTCGCAATTTCGCCGACAAGCTCGTCGATCATGTGACGGAAGTCGATAAACCGCGACTGACCTTCGAGTCGGCGAACGCGATCGGCCGGAAAATTCTCGTCGGCTACGAAAACGGCGATTTCGACCGTTGCACGATGGTGTACAGCAAGTTCAAATCGGCCATTACCCAGACACCGACGATTGAGCAACTCGTCCCCGTGGCGCTGCCGGAATCGATAGGCGACCAAGCCGGCACGAATGAAAAATCGTCGGCCACGAGCGCGGCCGCTGCAAGCACAACGGGCGGCACGTCTTCGAAGACCACCGCGCCTTATGAGTTTGAACCCGACGAGGAAACCATTCTTGCGCAGTTGTTGCCGCGCAACGTCTCGGTGCAGATTTACAAGGCGTTGATGGAAAGTGCGGCCGGCGAGCATGGTGCCCGCATGACCGCAATGGACAATGCGACTCGGAATGCCGGCGATATGATCAACGACCTCTCGATTGTCTATAACCGGACCCGGCAGGCAACGATTACCAAGGAACTGATCGAGATCATTTCCGGGGCTGAGGCACTGTAACCGAGCAGGGCCCCGCGTCCGAACAATGAGCGGGTCGCCGCGGAGGATGGCCGAGCCATCGTCTGGGTCGACAACAGATGATTAAACTAAGCAATTCGAGCGCTTCAGGAGCGAACCATGGCTAAGAAACCGGCCAACACGGCATCGTCAACCAACTCTGTCGGCAAGGTTACCCAGGTTCTGGGTGCCGTGGTCGACGTTAAGTTCGACGGCGAATTGCCGCCGATTCTCAACGCTCTTCACACGCAGCTCGACGGTAAGACGCTCGTGCTCGAAGTGGCGCAGCATCTTGGCGAGAACACGGTTCGGACCATCGCCATGGACGCCACCGATGGGATGGTCCGTGGCCAGGAGGTGACCGACAGTGGCGACGCGATCATGGTCCCGGTCGGCCCCGAAACGTTGGGCCGCATTTTGAACGTGGTCGGCGATCCGATCGATGAGCGCGGGCCCGTCGAAACCAAGAAGAAGTCGCCGATCCACCGTGAAGCGCCGGCCTATGTCGACCAGTCGACCGAAACTCAAATGCTGGTTACCGGCATTAAGGTCGTCGATATGTTGGCGCCTTATGCCAAGGGCGGCAAGATCGGACTGTTCGGCGGCGCCGGCGTCGGCAAAACCGTTACGATCATGGAATTGATCAATAACATCGCCAAGGCCCATGGTGGCTATTCGGTCTTTGCCGGTGTCGGTGAGCGGACGCGTGAAGGCAATGATCTCTATCACGAGATGATGGATTCCGGCGTCATCAAAACCGACGGTCCCGGTTCGAAGGCGGCGTTGGTCTATGGGCAGATGAACGAACCGCCGGGGGCCCGTGCCCGGGTCGGGTTGACCGGGTTGACCTTGGCGGAGTATTTCCGCGACGAAGAGAATCAAGACGTTCTTTTCTTTGTCGACAACATCTTCCGCTTTACCCAGGCGGGCGCCGAAGTGTCGGCGCTTCTTGGCCGCATTCCGTCGGCGGTGGGCTATCAGCCGACCTTGGCCACCGATATGGGCGGCTTGCAGGAGCGGATCACTTCGACCAACAAGGGGTCGATCACGTCCGTCCAGGCGATTTACGTGCCTGCCGACGACTTGACCGACCCGGCACCGGCGACGTCCTTCTCGCACCTTGACGCCACCACGGTGTTGAACCGGTCGATTGCCGAGCAGGCGATCTTCCCGGCTGTCGACCCGCTCGATAGCACCAGTCGAATTCTGGATCCGCGCATCCTGGGCGAGGAGCATTACAACACGGCGCGTGAGGTGCAGCGGATCCTGCAAACCTATAAGTCCTTGCAGGATATCATCGCCATTTTGGGCATGGACGAGTTGTCCGAGGACGACAAGCTGATCGTCGCGCGCGCCCGCAAGATCCAGCGATTCCTTAGCCAGCCTTTCCATGTCGCCGAGGTCTTCACCGGCACGCCGGGCGTCTTTGTGTCCGTGGAAGAAACGGTCCGTGGGTTCAAGGGCATCTGCAATGGTGACTATGACCATCTGCCGGAAGCCGCGTTCTACATGGTCGGGACCATCGACGAAGCCGTCGAGAAGGCCCGCCGCTTGGCTCAGGAAGCGGCCTAACCCCTATGGGCGGCGGCTCCGTGGTCTCAACCTTGGTGCCGCCGTGCTGGACTCAATCGTCCGCTTGTTCTGAAGTAATGGACTTTTCGACCGGACAAGCGTGTCCGGCCTCGCACTGCAAGGAAGCGTTCCATGGCTGAGAAGACCGCCTTCGACCTCGTCTCTCCCGAGCGGGTGTTGTTGTCACAAGATGTGGAGATGGTGGTTGTGCCCGGCGGCGATGGCTATTTCGGCGTTCTGAAGGGGCATGCGCCCCTTTTGTCCACCGTCTTGCCCGGTGTGATCGACGTTTACGAGACCCGGCCAACCATATCGCAGCGTCTTTTTGTCGGTGGGGGATTTGCCGAGGTGACAGCCGATCGCTGCGTGATTCTGGCCGAGAGCGCCATGCCGCTTGACGAAATCGATCGTTCGGCGCTGGAAGCCGAAATCAAAAATCTCGAAGAAGACCTGGCCGACGCGAAGACAGACGAAGAAACAGTGCGGGTGACGGGCCTGCTGACGGTCGCCAAGGCCAAGCAATACGCTCTGGCCCGCGCCTGACCTTATCCGCCTAATCTTATCCCCCTTGTGATAAATTGGTCCGAGCCCTATCTTAATAGCGGCTCGGACGGCGCTGTTCCGGGCAGGTCGGGAGCGCTAGGGACACCATGTGGATTGCGCGGTATATCATAACAGAGGCGGCGCGCCGGTTGATTCTGGATCCTGAGTTTCGGGACAAGGCAACCGACACTTGCCGCCGCGCCGCCCCGAAGGTCGCGGCAATTGGTCGGACTGTGTCCGAGTCGGTATCCAAGTCTGTCAGGGAATCCCCGCCCGTTAAGGATCCGGCCGGATTTGGCCGAGCCGCCGGAAAGCGGGTCGGTGCCGCGATCCGGCGTTTCCGGGCTGATAGCCGCCCGGATTAGCTTGGCTTGCTTGGCAGGGCGCTGGCCCTATTCAAAGGCGTCTTCGTCTCCCGGCTGGGGCGTTTCGCCCGGGCTGCCAATCATGGTCCCGACACCGCCGGCGGTAAACACCTCAAGCAGCAGCGCGTGCGGAACGCGGCCATCAAGTATCACGCTGGCCTCAACGCCGGCGCCGACGGCGCTGAGACAGGTTTCGATCTTTGGTATCATGCCGCCGGAAATCGTGCCCTTGGCGATCAATGACCGGGCCTCTGCCGCTGTTAGAACTGGCATGAGGGTGCCCTGGCTGTCTAAAACACCGGCGACATCGGTCAGCAGGAAGAGGCGGCTCGCCTGCAGGGCGCCGGCGATGGCGCCGGCTGCCGTGTCCGCATTGATGTTCAGCGTTTCCCCATTGGGTCCCACGCCGATGGGCGCGATGACCGGAATATAGCTTGAGTCCTCGAACTCTTCGAGAATGCCGGGATCAATCTTGACGGGCTCGCCGACAAAACCGAGATCGAGGATCTTCTCGATATTGCTTTCCGGATCCTGTTTCGTCCGGCGCAGTTTACGCGCCTGGATAAGGGCGCCGTCCTTGCCGCTCAGCCCGATCGCACGGCCTCCGGCTGATTGAATGGACGAGACGATTGATTTGTTGATCGAGCCGGACAGCACCATTTCGACGACATCGACGGTTTCCCGATCGGTCTTGCGCAAGCCGTCGATGAACTCCGATTGGATCTTCAGCCGGTCGAGCATACGGCCGATCTGAGGACCGCCGCCGTGAACCACAACTGGATTGATGCCGACATGCTTCATCAGGACGATGTCGCGGGCGAATTTTTCCGCCAGCGCCTCGTCGCCCATGGCGTGGCCCCCATACTTAACCACGAACGTCGCGCCATGATAGCGGCGCATATAGGGCAAGGCTTCCGACAGCGTAGAGGCCTTTTCGAGCCACTGATCGTGGGTCAATGCGGTGTGGGTGTCATCGGCATTGTTGTTTGGCATAAGAATCCGTCTCGGGTCGTTGGGACTGGGTGTCACCGAACAGGTAACGGGGACAGGCAACGGGACGCTAGCTGCCCCCTAAGACCCGGCAGAGGGCCGGCGGAAGGCAAGCGCGACCAAGACACCATACTCAAATCCATAGGCGCTAGCCACATCGTGATGCCGGCAGACCCAATCTGGGCGCCGGTTTTCGTCGATCAATCATCCGATTCGGCGATGACGCCCCATATTGATCAGGTCGTGTCGCGCGCCAGTGCCGCAAGGCTGGCGCGCAATGTATCGATGCCACGCCCCGTTTCAGCGCTGGTCACATGGATGTCGGGGAAAGCAGCGGCCCGCTTGGCGAGGACCGCTTTGCAGCCATCGATCACCGCGTCCAGGGCCGGCGGCTTCACTTTGTCGGCCTTGGTTAGGACGAGAAGATACGCAACGCCGGATTTGTCCAGAAGATCGAGAATCTCATGATCATTGTCCTTGATCCCGTGCCGTGCGTCGATCAGGACGCAAGCCCGCCGCAGAGGAACGCGCCCGCGCAGAAAAGCCCGCAGCATAGACGTCCAGGCTTCTTTGACCGGTTTCGGAACCTTCGCGTAGCCATACCCCGGCATGTCCACGAGCCGCAAATGGTCGCCCAGCGAAAAGAAAATGAGTTGCTGAGTGCGGCCCGGCGTGTTCGAGGTCTTTGCAAGCGTGTTGCGGCCGGTCAAGGCGTTGACCAAGCTTGATTTGCCGACATTGGACCGTCCGGCGAAGGCCACCTCTGGCGGGCCTTCGCCTGGCAATTGATCCAGGGTGGCGACGGCGAGATCAAACCGGCATTCCTGGGCGAACAGCCAGCGGCCAAAGGCCAGCGCCTCGTCCTGTGCGCGAGTGCCTTGGTCGTGACCATCGACCCCGGTGGTTTCCATTCCGGGGTCGTTCGTCTCCGACCCGCTGGCACCCCGTCGGGTCGTCATGACGTCTTCCTGGCCGGGCGTTTGCGCCCATTCCGGTTTGATTTTCTCTTGCCGCCGGCCTTCTTGACAGGGGCGCCGCTCGCCGGCGCTGTCTCGGTCTCGGTTGCCCGGCCTTCATCGGCGTTGGCGGCGGCGGGCCTTTCGTCCTGGGATTTGTCGGCCCCCGATTTATCGGCGTCATCCTTGTCGTCGTGCGCGCCGGAGTCATTGTCGCCACGAACCTTCTTGCGTTCGGCAGAGGGTGGGGCATGGGCCGGTGTGACCGTTCCGCCGCCAATCGGGACGCCCATCCGGCGCATGATGACATATTGTTGCAGAACGGACAGCAGGTTGTTCCAAGCCCAGTAAATGACCAAGCCGGCCGGGAAGCCCGCGAGCAGAATGGTAAAGACCACCGGCAGGAACATAAAGATCTTCTGCTGCATCGGGTCGGCGGGCGCCGGATTCAGCTTTTGCTGGGCGTACATCGTCACGCCCATGATGATCGGCCAGATACCGATCGTCAGGATGCCGGGCACGTCATAGGGCAGCAGCCCGAACAAATTGAATAGTGACGTCGGGTCGGGCGCGGAGAGATCCTGAATCCAGCCAAAGAACGGTGCGTGACGCATCTCGATGGTCACGAACAGCACCTTGTAAAGTGCGAAGAAGACCGGGATCTGGACCAGGATCGGCAAACAGCCGGCAGCCGGGTTCACCTTTTCGCGCTTATAGAGCTCCATCAGCTCCATATTCATCTTTTGACGGTCGTCCTGGAACCGGTCGCGGATGCTCATCATTTCGGGCTGAAGCGCCTTCATCCGCGACATAGCCTTATAACTTTTGTTGGCCAGCGGGAAGAAGAGCAGCTTGATGAACACGGTCAGGATCAGAATGGCGACACCGAAATTCCCGACCAATTCGTTGATCCAGGCAAGTGCGTAGAAAATTGGTTTGGTCAGGAAGTAGAACCAGCCGAAATCAATCGTCCGGTCGAACATCGTAATGTTTAATTCGTCGCGGTATTGGTCCATAAGGCGGACTTCTTTTGCACCGGCAAACAAATTCGTGGTTTCTTCGAAAGAACCCCCCGGCTCGATCACGCGGGTGTCATGCTGGAAAGTCGCGAAATAGCGGTCGCGGCCGTTATCCGACTGATGGATGAAGGAGCCGTCGAAACGCATGGTTTGGTCGGGGGCCAAGGCCACCAGCCAATATTTGTCGGTGAAGCCGAGCCAGCCGCCCGTCGTCTCGTGATCATGCCGCTCGTCGCGAAGATCGCTGTAGTTGTACTCTTCCAGCGTCTCGTTGAAAACGCCGTACGGCCCTTCGTGGAGAATGAAAAAGCCCAGCGTATCGGGTGTGTCGACCCGAACGATTCGTCCATAAGGAGAAATCGACACCGGCGCGCCCGAAGTATTTACAACGCGCTGGGTGACCGAAATCATATAATTCTCGTCGATTTCGAACCGCTTCTCGAAGGTCAGCCCGTCATCGTTGGACCATTGCATCGTCACCGGATTGGCAACAGTCAATTCGCTATGGTCGGCGGTCCAGACGGTGTCCGTGGTCGGGGCGTCGACCCCGCTCTGGGCCAGCCAGCCGAAATCGGCGTAATAGGGCGACGGCGCGTTGCGCGGGGAGAGAAGCACGATCTCCGGGCTGTTGGGGTCCGGTGTTTCGCGATAATCGCGCAGCGTCAGATCATCAAGGCGGGCGCCCGTCAGATTGATCGATCCGGTCACCGTATCGGTATTGATTCCCACACGGTCGTCACCGGACAAAGCCTCGACGCGGGTCGCCGGTTCCAGCAAGGCATCGCGAAGATCGGCCACCGACGGGTCGTCCGGCGCCGGCGAAACACTTTCCGGCGTAAGGCCGCCGGGCACGGTGTCTTCGGGGGCGTCCGAGGGAACGGATTCCGTACGGGTCGTGTCCTGCGGCTGATCTTCAAGATCCGGCTGGGCAATAAAGAATTGAAAACCCAGTAGAATCGCGATCGAGATGACGATAGCCAGAAGAAGATTTCTCTGGTCCTGCATGCCTTGCTCCGGCTGAGGATTTAAAACAGTGTGCGGGTTTGTGTCCTAATCCAGGGCGGACATCAACCCAAAGCGTCAAATACGTAATGCCGACCATGGCAGGACGATCATGAAATCGTCATCCGGTGCGGTCGGCCCCCGGCTACGGTCGGCTCCAAGAGCGTTCCGCCCGATTGCGCCGGCCATTGCTCAATGCCTCTTCTCTTCGGTGGAGGGCGCGATGGCGGATGGGTGGGTCCCGGACCGTTCGCAAGTCTCTGGGACCGGATCGAAGCCCGACCCCCCCCAGGGATGACAGCGGCCAATCCTTTTCAGCGCAAGCCATCCGCCCATTATCGCACCGTGGCTGCCGATGGCCTCCAGGGCGTATTCCGAGCATGTCGGACGAAATCGGCAGCCGCGTCCGAGAAATGCGGAAAGGGTGTAGCGATATCCGAGAATCGCGAACCGCATGATATGGGCCAGCGGGCTCATGACGTCGCCGCTCCCCTTTGCCGCGGGCCCTTATGGGAGGATGCGTCAACCGCAACCGAGCGCGATCGGCCGGAAGGAGCCGACTCCTCGGTCGGGCGGCGATGAAGGCCGAGCTTTCTTAGACTCCCGCGCAAATCTGCAGCCAGTCGGTCGAACGGCCGTTCAACGGTCGCGGCCCTGGCAACGAGCACATAATCATGCCCAGGCGCAGCCTCGCGGGCGAGAATGTCACGCGCCAAGGCGCGCAGGCGTCTTTTCGCCCGATTACGCAGCACGGCGTTGCCAACCTTTTTGCTCGCCGTCAACCCAATCCGAATCGTCCGTGACGCACACGCATGGGAGCCTGACGATGGCGTTGATGATCCCACCGAATCGCCGCGCGAGGCTGTCCGTCCGTTGGGCCGAGCCTGAATCACCAATCCCGCCCGGGCCTGCTTGGCGCCGTAGCGGGTTGCAGAGACGAAATCTCGTCGTTCCAGCAGAGCGGCCGCTTCGGGTGTCCGACGCCATCGCTTCCGCTCTCGGCGGTCGCGCTTGGAGGCTCCATCATCGCGCTGAGGCGGCGTTTCGCTCGTGGTCATCGGTCTGCCGAAAATCCCAGTGAGGGCCGCGGCCTTAGCGTCCTAAGGCAATGGACACCCCACCGTTCTAAGGTCGCCATCGAACCGCCCGGATGTCGACCGGGCGCCCGGGAAAGACGCGCCGGAGCGTCAGGCGCTGAGGCGCTTGCGTCCCTTGGCCCGTCGATTCTGAATAACGCGTCGGCCGCCAACGGTTGCCATACGGGCGCGGAAACCATGGCGACGCTTTCGAACGAGTTTGCTTGGCTGATAAGTACGTTTCACGGTCTAACTCCGTTCACAGTCATGGCCGTCGGGGCGGCCTGAATTCCAACAGTGCCGGGCTTGTAGCCCTGATCGAGCGCTAAGTCAATCTGAGCCGCTCGGCTTTTGGCCCGGTGTACCGGGTGCGGATCGGCCGGGCCCTCGACCCGCAGGCCAGGGCCGGGCACGCCGGGTTGGGAACGGGGGCGGGGTGGAGGGCCGTCAGCCCGATGCCGTTCCGCCGACGGTGAGGCCGTCGATTCGCAAGGTCGGCTGGCCAACACCAACCGGCACCCCCTGGCCGTCCTTGCCGCAAGTCCCGATACCCCGATCGAGGGCCAAGTCGTTGCCGACCATGCCGACCCGGGTTAATGCGTCGGGGCCGTTGCCGATCAGGGTCGCGCCTTTAACCGGCCGTGTCACTTTGCCATTCTCGATTAGATAGGCTTCCGACGCCGAGAAGACGAACTTTCCGTTGGTGATATCGACTTGTCCGCCGCCGAAATTCACGGCGTACAGGCCGTTGGAGACACTGGCGAGGATCTCGTCGGGGCTGTAGGGGCCCGGTTCCATGACGGTGTTGGTCATGCGCGGCATTGGATGATGGGCATAACTTTCGCGACGGCCATTGCCGGTCGGTTCCATGCCCATCAGGCGTGCGTTCATCCGGTCTTGCATATAGCCGACCAGGATACCGTCTTCGATCAAGGTGGTACGGTTGGTGGGGGTGCCTTCGTCGTCGATTGTAAGAGACCCCCGGCGATCGGCGAGCGTGCCGTCATCAACCACTGTGACCCCGGGGGCTGCGACTCTTTGACCCATCAGCCCGGAAAATGCCGATGTCTTCTTGCGATTGAAATCGCCTTCCAAGCCGTGGCCGATGGCTTCGTGCAAGAGGATGCCGGGCCAGCCCGATCCGAGGACGACGGTCATTTCGCCGGCCGGGGCGTCGACGGCCGACAGCTTGATTTCCGCTTCTCGCAGGGCCTTGTCCACGGCTTCCTGCCATGCCGACTCGGCGATGAACGAATCGTAGAGATCCCGGCCGCCAGATCCGAAGAACCCCGTTTCCATACGGTCGCCGTCGGCGCAGACCACCGAGACCATGATCTGCACAAGGGGGCGGATGTCCTCCGCCGTCGACCCGTCGGCCCGCAGGATTCGCACGGCTTGCCACTCGCCCGAAATGGCCGCGGAAACCTGTTTGACCTTTGGTGATTTCGCCCGCGCATAACTGTCGATGTCTTGGAGCAGTTGGACTTTGCGTTCGAAATCGACCCCCTCAAGCGGGTTGGCGCTGGTATAGAGGTGGCGGTTGGTGCCGCGCGGCGCCAGCGCCAGGGTGCCGCTATGGCCGTGGCGCGCAGCCTTGACCGTTTCTGTGGCGCGTCGCAGGGCATCGTCACTGAGTTCGGAGGCATGGCAATAGCCGCTCGCCTCGCCCGCGACCGCGCGCAGCCCAAAGCCCTGGCTGATATCGAAACTGGCCGATTTGAGCCGGCCGTCATCCCAACCCAGACGCTCGGATTGCCGGTATTCGAGGAACAACTCACCGTCATCGCATCCCGTCAGCGCGTCGCCGACATGTTTGGCCGCCCGTTCAGGGTCGAGCCCCGTGGCGCCGAAAAAAAGGCGGTCGGTCTGAGTAGGCGCGGTCATTGATTTTCTCCATTACCTTATACACGGTGGCCACGAATTGACCGGACCCCGCTGGTTTGGTCCCGAGCTTGGCCTGGTCCCGAGCTTGGCCTGGTCTTTGGGGGCCGGTCCTGGCCGCTTGCCCTGGGAATGGCAGCCTGGGGTCGGCGTCCCGGTCGCGGCGGCTGACGAGCGCGGGCCGCGCACAGCGCTGCCCATAATGTAACCTATGCGAGATAACGGTTCGAGGAAAGAGCGGTTCTGCGACGATTTGCACCCGCCATGCGACAAGGCGACGGTGTCCCTGATAAGGGCCGATCATGTAGGAATAATGGCGGTCATTGGGCGGTATCCCTGCGAAAGCGCAACATCACTGTCAAAATCCGAGGCGATTGGGGCAGAAATGTGCTTCTCCCAAAGGGGGTATGGCGGTTATAACCGCCGCGACATGACCATGCCGATGCTTCGTGCGGGTTCCGGAGGCTCTGGTTCCGGAGGCACTGGCGGGGCGTTGGCGACCCTTCGTTTCTACGGTCGTTCGTTTCTTTCGGGGGACATTCGGGCGGAGGCCTGATACGAAGGCGAGAGTCGATTTGGATCGCCGGGAAACCGGCAAGGTAAAACGGATAACGAGAGTGGTCAGGGGAATGCGACTGAACAATCGAGCCGTACGCATCGCTGCCGCCGCAGCGGCGGTCGGCGTTGCGGGCATTTCGGCGTCGGCCTTCGCCCGTGTGCCGGAGCCATGGCAGCTGGGCCTCCAGGAGGCCGCATCGCCGGTCATGGCCGAGCTGAATGATTTCCACAACCTTTTGCTTGTCATCATTACGGCGATCACGCTGTTCGTGCTGGCATTGCTGATCTATGTGGGGTGGCGGTTCCGGGCGTCGGCGAATCCGACACCGTCGAGAACAACGCACAACACGGTGATCGAGGTCGTCTGGACCGTCGTGCCGGTTTTGATTCTGCTGGTCATCGCGGTGCCGTCGTTCAGGATCCTCTATTTCATGGATCGCACTGCTGACCCGGAAATGACGCTGATGGCCAACGGCTATCAGTGGTATTGGGGGTACGAATATCCTGACCAGCAGATTGACGAATATGCCAGCTACATGATCCCCGACGATGAGATCGGCGAGGGTCAGCACCGACTGCTTTCCGTCGATAATGTCGTGGTCTTGCCGGTCGATACCAACATTCAGATTCTCGTCTCGGCGGGCGACGTCCTGCACAGTTGGTCGATGCCGGCCTTCGGCATCAAGATGGACGCCATTCCGGGCCGGACGAACGAAACCTGGGTTCGTATCGAAGAGGAAGGCACGTTTTACGGCATGTGTTCGGAAATCTGCGGAACCGGACACGCCTTCATGCCGATCGAGGTTCATGCCGTCAGCCGTGAGGCCTTCGACGAATGGGTCATTGACCAAGTGGCCGACGCCGACATCGACCCGGATAATCCGCCGGTTCTTTTGACGACAACATATGAAGAGGCGGTTGCTCGGCGGCAATTTGCCGAAGCGGCAAACTGACGTCCGTTATCAGGCAGAGCAACCCAAAGAAAGCGAGAGGGACCAGCCATGGCTAATGCCGGCGCGCACGCCCATGACGACCATCACGATCACACGCCTGGTTTCATGGCGCGGTGGCTGTTTTCGACCAA
>LFIK01001768.1_pt1 | contig 17252 bp, 15 predicted proteins | sample 643401 | NCBI WGS metagenome assembly LFIK01 (sample SAMN03777447, study PRJNA286221) | soda lake metagenome | biome: soda lake; feature: Kulunda steppe; material: water; isolation source: sample T5-Br brine of Lake Tanatar-5 | place: Russia: Kulunda steppe | collected 2010-07
GCAGCTGCAGTGCCAGACCGGAAAGATCCGCCGCCAGGATTTCCGGTTCCGTCCGTGCAGCCAGCTGCTGGTGCTGCTGTTCCGACCAGAGTCGGTAACAGGTGCCCGGCCGCAGGCGTCCCGCCCGGCCCGCGCGCTGGTCAGCGGCATCGCGGCCAATGCGACGCAGCTCCAGGCGACTGGTGCCGGTGCGCGGATCGAAGCTCGACTGCCGTACGAAGCCCGCGTCGATGACCACATCCACGCCCTCGATGGTCAGCGAGGTCTCGGCAATATTGGTGGCAAGCACCACCTTGCGGCCGGCAGCCGGTTCAATGGCGGCACGCTGAGCGGCCAGCTCCAGCGCGCCGTACAGGGGCCGTACGTCCGCGTTGCCGGTCCGGCCTTCCAGCGCCGCGGCAATGCGACGGATCTCGCCCTGCCCGGGCAGGAATACCAGCAGGCTGCTGTCCGGGTGGGCACGCAGGGCATCCAGGATCGCCGGCACCACCCGCTCTTCCAGCCGCTCGCGGGGGCGAATCGGCGCGCCATGACGGATCTGCACCGGGTACTCACGACCCCGGGACCGCACCACCGGCGCATCACCAAGCAGCGCCGCAACACCCTCCACATCAAGCGTGGCAGACATCACCAGCAGCCGCAGTGGATCCTCTTCGCGGAACAGCGCTCTGCCGGACAACGCAAGCGCCAGTGCCAGGTCCATGTCCAGACTGCGCTCATGAAACTCGTCGAAGATCACCAGCGCCACGTCGGCAAGCGCCGGGTCGGCCTGCAGCATTCGGGTCAGCACCCCCTCGGTGACCGCCTCGATGCGCGTCTGGGCCGACACCTGCGTCTCCAGGCGGATGCGATAGCCGACCGTTTCACCCACGGCTTCGCCCAGCAGTTCCGCCATGCGCTGGGCCACCGAACGCGCGGCAATGCGCCGGGGCTCGAGCATGATGATGCGGCGACCCGCCGCCCAGGGCGCATCCAGCAACGCCAGCGGCACCAGCGTGCTCTTGCCGGCCCCGGGCGGGGCCTGCAGGACCAGATCATGCCCGTCCGCGAGCGCGGCGCGCAGGGCCGGCAGGCACTCGATGACAGGCAGGCTGGCAACTTCAGGGCGGGATTCAGGCTGCATGGGCGGCGCCAGAGCACGCGAAGGCAGGCAGGCTGACACGAGCATCCGGCGTCAGCAGCAGAGCGCATCTGCCGCATTGGCGACGGGATTGCGAGGCACCCGCGGCCAGTGCGGCCGCACGGCCGCGCCCGACAGCATGGGCCACCAGTGGAATCACACCAGCCGCCAGCTCAGCGTTTCGCCGGCCCGGAACGGCACGATGACCTCATCCAGGTAAGGGTAGCTGGCCGGCACCTGCCAGGATTCTCGACGCAGCCGGATCTGATCCTGGTTGCGCGGTAACCCGTAGAAGTCCGGGCCGTGATGGCTGGCGAAGCCTTCCAGTTGTTCCAGCCGCCCCTCGGCATCGAATACTTCGGCATAGAGCTCTATGGCAGCCGGCGCCGAGAAGGTCCCCGCGCAGCCGCAGGCATTCTCCTTGGCAGAACGGGCATGGGGCGCGCTGTCCGTGCCCAGGAAGAACTTCGGATTGCCGGAGGTGGCCGCATCCACCAGCGCCCGGCGGTGGCGTTCACGCTTCAGCACCGGCAGACAGTAGTTGTGTGGACGCACGCCGCCCACCAGCATGTCATTCCTGTTCAGCAGCAGGTGGTGGGCGGTGATGGTCGCGCCCACGTGCGCAGGCGCAGAGCACACGAACTCGACTGCATCGGCTGTGGTGATATGTTCGAACACCACCTTCAGCCGCGGGAACCGGTTCAGCAGAGGCTGCAGCACCTCCTGGATGAACACCGCTTCCCGGTCGAAGATGTCGACATGGTCATGGGTGACTTCGCCGTGCACCAGCAGCGGCAGCCCGACCCGCTCCATCTCCGCCAGCGTGTCATCACAGCGGCGCAGATCGGTCACCCCGGAGTCGGAGTTGGTGGTGGCACCGGCCGGATACAGCTTGACCGCGGCCACCCGGCCGCTGTCGCGGGCCCGGCTGATCTCTTCCGGCGGCGTGGTATCGGTCAGGTACAGCGTCATCAGGGGTTCGAACGATGCGCCCGCAGGCAGTGCCGCCAGCAAGCGCTGCCGATAGGCAAGGGCCTGTTCGGTGGTCACTACCGGCGGATTCAGGTTGGGCATGATGATGGCGCGGGCGAACTGTCGACTGGTGAACGGCACCACTGCAGCCAGTGCCTCGCCATCACGGACGTGCAGGTGCCAGTCATCGGGTCGGGTCATTACCAGTTCGTCGTTCATGCCATGCCACCTTGCAGGTTCAAGTCGAGGATCCGGCGGCTACTATACCGATCCGGACCGCGGTGGCCATGGCCCGTGCGCGCCCCGCTTTCGCCGCCGCATCCGGATCAGGGCATCCAGCGACTCACCAGCGACCAGCGATCACGCTTGCGCTGCCGCACCAGAATCGGATGCTCGAGCGGGACCGGCCCACCGGCAGTGGCGGCCGGCTGCTGCGTCAGTGCCCTGAACGCGTCCGTCAGCTGTTCCCAGATCATCTGCGCCGATTGCATGCGGTCGGCGGACACATGGGCAGAGGGTCGGGTCACCATGGGATTGGTATTGATCTCGTACAGCTGGACCGCGCCTTCCACCAGACTGAAATCGGCCCTTCCGTAGTCGATGCCGGCGGCATCGAAGCGAGCGCGCAGGCATTCCGCGAACGGACTGGAGCGAGTCAGCTCCAGTTCTTGCCGGTACCAGTCGGGCCCGGCAATACCCGCCTGCCCGTACTTGACCTGCCAGCTGCTGTCATTCACGGACAGCGCCGGCACCATGCGGTCACCAATGCGGTACATGGCGAACTTGCGAAACAGGCCGTCTTCGGTGGGCCTGGCGCAGTACTCCACCACCATCAGATCGCGGCGTGGATGTCCCTCGGTCAGTGCTGCCTCGATCGCCGCGTCCAGCTCTTGCTGATCCTGAAGCAGCCCGGACAGCACCCCCCGATGCGCGGCCTCCAGCCGCAGGAACACCGGGAAGCGCTCGGGTGCGGGATCATCTTCCACCCGCCAGACGTTGAAGCGGTTCAGTCCCAGTCGATACAGATGCCGCAACAGGCCATAACGTTGCCGCGCACGTGCCGGATCGTTCAGCACCGGGACGCCCGCGGACCGCAACTGCGCGAAGGTCACGGCGGCCAGTTCCAGCCCCCAGAAGGACAGGCGGTCCAGATCGGTGAACACATAGCAGGCACGCGGCAGCTGCCGGGCACCGAACAGCCGTTCATAGGCCATGACCCGCAGCGGCAAACCCCGCAGACCTGTCAGGGCCTTGTGGGTATCCCGATGGGCAGCAGTGGTCAGGACGATGATCAACGCCCTGCCTGCGCCATGTAGGCCCGAGCGCCAGCCATCAGCTCGGCTCCCACCGGGCTCAGTTCCGCATGCCGGGCAATGACCTGATCACCAGCATGAAAGTTTTCCTGATCCTCGGCAATGGCTACCCGGATGCGCTGGCGTTCAGCAGCATTGCAGTGCTCACGTTCCAGCAGCTGCGACATGGCCCAGTGCATGCGTGCCGAGACGAAGGTTGCGTGGAAGATGCCGTCCATGGGCCGCGGATCCCGGCGCAGCGGTGACGCATACAGGGTCTCGTCGTCATTGTGCACCAGCGGCATTTCGGTGCAGAACCCGAACAACAGGCTGTGAGCGCTCTCGTGAGCCAGCACCTCGATCATCTGGTGGAGGCTCCGCTCCATGTCCGCATTCAGGAACAGTGCGCCCCACAGCTGAAAGTGCGAACCACCGTCGAACTGCATGCTGCGGCTGCGATCACCCGCCACGCAGATCACTTCCCGGACAATGGCGTCGATTTCACCTGCCAGTTCGGGCAGCACATCGCGCAGGCGCGCCATGGCGGCTGCATGCTCGGCCTGAAAGCGTGTGAACAGCTCCGCATCGGGCGGCAGCATGGCGATATCGAGCGACGGGTCCGCCAACAGCTCCAGGTACGCGCGACTGCGCGCGCAGACAGCAGGATCACGCAGCGCTGCCACCCGACACTCGGGCCCCACCGGCGTGCTGGCCAGCACTCGATCGAACAACGACTGGGCCATGGCAACATCGCCATCCGCCATGGCGCCCACCAGCGCAAAGTAATCGCCGAAGAGACGCGGGGAATAGCAGCTGGTGCCATTCAGGCTGATCAGCAGGCGATCCAGCGCAGCGGCATCGATATGCAGATGTCCACTGGCCTGTTCGGCAAGATAGGCCAGGCTGGCTGCCAGCTCGGCATGCATCCCGCGATCAAGCAGGCGGGCGCGCGCTGCGTCGGGCTCGAATCCGTAATGAACTGACATGGATGCTCTCTGGAGGCGGCCAGAACAGACAGGTACAGAATGCCGGGCGGCGGGTTGCCCACTCGACAGGAAGGATCTGCCGAGTGGACGGGGGCTGGTCAGACTGCCTTGCCACCCAGCTTGGCACCGATCTTGACGCCGGCTTTCAGGCCGACTTTAGCGCTGCGTGCAGCGGTAGTGGCGTTCAGGCGAAAACCCAGCAGCCGCGATGGATCCAGTTCGAACGTCTTCTTCATGAATGACACTCCTGACTTGACGAGGTGAAAGGCCTTCAGGACCTCCCGGTCCGGCGCTAACGATTACACCCGACCGAAGTCGCGTCAATCGCCTTGTGCATCCGCCTCAGCCTCGGGACCTGGAGCGGATGCACCCGATTCGGCCAGTACGCGGCAGCGCTGCCGGAAGATCCGGGCGAACACGTCCGGATCCTTGCCGCTCTCTCCGGTCACGCTGTCCGGCGTCGGTCGCAGTCGCGACAGCCAGAACCGCAACGCCGCCACCGCCATGGCCAGCGGCAGCAGCTGGCGCGCCTCGGCGTCCAGCCCACGATGTTGCCGGTAACCGTCCAGCAAGGCCTGTTCGCGCGCCGGATCCGGCACACCGCTGGAGCTCACGCACCAGTCGTTGGCGGCCACGGCCAGATCCCAGACTGCAAGCTCATGGCCGGCATTGTGGAAATCCAGCAGTCCGCTCAGCCGGTCGCCGTCGAACAGGGCGTTGTCCCGGAACAGATCACCGTGGCAGAGCACGGGCTCACCATCGCGCCGGGACCAGCGATCCAGCACCGGCTCTGCCAGCTGCCGATCAGCAGGCGGCAAGGTCTGCAACCAGGGCAAGAGGGCCTGCAACTGCCCCGCAGGTCCGGAGTGGCCCGCTGGCGGCCCGATACGGCACTGATGCACGAGGGCAAGCACCGCGCCGATCTGGCGACAATGCTGTGGCCCCGGCTGCAGCAGGTGACGGCCCGGAAGCCTGGGCACAAGTACCGCAGGCTTTCCGGCCACTTCCCGCAGCGCCCTGCCCGCCGCCCGCAACGGCTGCGGCACCGGCAGCCCCAGCGCCGCCAGTCGATCCAGCAGTTCGATGAACCAGGGCACCGCATCTGCGTCGAACTGCTCGAAAATGGTCAGGACCAGCTGCAGCTCGGGACCCGCCACCGCGCGAGCGGTCACGAAGTAGTTGCTGTTCTCCACGCCCTCTGCGGCCACGTGCCAGCCAACGGGCTGCAGGCCGAACGGGGCAAGCACCTCGGCAAGCAAGGCGTCATTGATCGGGGTGAAGGCTGCCATGGCCGGAGTATAGGGCCTGATCCGCACCCGGGTCGCCCTTCTCCAGCTGCATCATGGCGCGCCGGATGGCCAACCTGCACCAGCATTGACAGGCTGGCAGGCGCATGCTCAAGTCAGACCAGCACCCTGGCTGGAACGGCGTCATCCGCCACATGCGTCTCAGCTGAAGGGATTCTGCCAGCAGGCGGAGGAGCAGGCCATGGATGCAGCTCCGAGCTCGACCTTGCGGACTCCGGGCAGCCGTCGACACGGACCCGAAGGCGTCCGCTTCTGCAGTGCGGACAACGGCCGTACCCGAATCGCCTGGGCTGAATGCGGCAGCGGCCCGGCCTTGATCATGCTGCCGGGCTGGCTCTGTCATCTGCAGGACTCCTGGAGTCACCCCGCCGCCCTGTCCGCCCGCCGCAAGCTGGCGGCCCACCACCGCTTCATCTGGTACGACCGACTTGGCTGCGGTCTGTCATCACGCCGGGGATTCACGCTGTCGCTGGAAAACGACCTGGCCCAGTTGCTGGCGGTGATGGATGCGGCTGGTCTGGAACACGCCAGCCTGATCGGTTATTCCATGGGCGGACCACCGGCAGCAGCCCTGGCCGCGCGTCATCCCGAGCGCGTGGAACGACTGATCTTCTGCTCTGCCTTCGCGCGCGGCACCAGCGTCACCCATGCCGACCAGATCCGCCACCTGCAGGAAATCGTGCAACGCAACTGGGGACTGGGCTCCCGCACACTATCGACCATGCTGCTCCCCAATGGCAGCTCCCGCGATGTCAGCTGGCTGAGCCGATTCCAGCGCAAGGCTGCTGATGCAGATACCGCTGCGGCCCTGCTGGGCCATCTGCGCGACCTGGATGTCACCGCACAACTGCCGGACATACGCGCGCCATCGCTGGTCCTGCACAACAGGCAGGACCATGCGATCCCCCTGGCTGCAGGCGAGGAACTGGCCGCGCTGATTCCAGGGGCCAGCATGCACGTGCTGGCAGGAAATGAGCACGATCCCTTCATCCGCGACTCGGGCGACCTGATCCCGCTGCAGCTGGACTTCCTTGCCGGTCGCCCCCTGCGGCGTACAGGCGAACCCCTTGCCGCCGGCAAGCCCGCCGCCCCCTTGAGTCGGCGCGAAAGCCAGGTCCTTCAACTCATTGTCCGCGGCGACCGCAACAAGGAGATTGCCGCCGCCCTCGGCATTGCAGTGGGCACCGTGGAGCGCCACATCACCCATCTTTACGGCAAGCTCGGAGCCCGCGGCCGTGCCGACGCCATCCGCCAGGCACTGGCACTGGGCCTGACAGCACCATGACCTGCGCCACTACTGGCTGTGCGCACATGGGGGCAATCCCCCAACAGCCACCACGGGTATTCCGCGATGTGCCCGGGGCGAATGTTGCCTAGCCTGAACCGGCATGATGAACCAAGGGGAGGATCAGCATCATGACCCTGTACGAACGCCTGGGAGGCGAAGCGCGAATCGAATCCATTGCCAACTGCATCTTCGACAAGCATCTGGCCAATCCGGTGATCAACCAGCGGTACGTCAACAGTCGCCGCGAAGATGTCATCCCGAAGCTGGTGAGCTTTCTGGCCGCCGGCACCGGCGGGCCTCAGCAGTACACCGGCCAGGACATGCGCACTGCGCACACCGGCATGAACATCAGCGAACAGGAGTTCATGGCGGTGCTGGACGACATCGTCGAGGCAATGCAGGAGCTGGAAGTCGGCGAACGCGAACAGCAGGAACTCCTGTACGCCAACTTCATGCTGCGCCACGACATCGTTCGCGTCTGAGGCCAGCACAGCGCAAACCATGCTTGCCGGGCGACAAGCCACCCCCCAGAATCGGCTGCGCAACTCGGGCCACGGGGGAAACAGGCATGGCAACCGCATCACTCGACACACTGCTCGCTCGACTGAAGACACAGGCAGCCAGACCGATGGAAGAGGCATTGTCCCTGCCCCCGGCCTGCTACTGGCACGAGGATTTCTGGCAGCTCGAGCTGGAACGCATCTTCCGGCGCGAGTGGATCTGTGTCGGTCGCAGCGCCCAGCTGCCAGAGGCCGGCGACTGGCTCCGGGTCGATCTGGCGGGGGAACCACTGGTCATTGTTCGAGGCGAAGACGGCACACTGCGCGCACTGTCACGGGTCTGTCGGCACCGAGGCATGGATCTGCTCCATGACGCCGAACAGGTCAGCGGCAACAGCGCCATGCTCACCTGCCCCTATCATCTCTGGAGCTACCGACTGGACGGCACGCTGCGCGCAGCCCCGCTGATGGAGGGCAATCGAGCCCACGCTCCTGACCATTGCGCCCTGCCCCATTTCCCGCTGAGCGAATGGCAGGGCTTCATCTTCGTGTCGCTGGATGCCACCGCGACGCCATTGACCAGTGAGATGGAGCCCTTCGAGCGGCTGCTCGCTGGCGTGGACCTGACCCACTGGCGCCAGGCCGGACAGATCGACTGGGGCGAATCGCGGGTGAACTGGAAGGTCGCCCTGGAGAACTTTGCCGAGTTCTACCATCACATCGGCACCCACAAGGACAGTCTCCAGGTACTGTGGCCAGCCAGTCGGGTCAGCCTGGACATGAGTGGCGAAGACAGGTTCATGGCCGGCTGGATGGCGGTCAACCCGGAACTCGTCACGGCAACCGAAGCTGGCCACCCGGTGCAACCGACACCCTTTCCCCCGGTTGCGGGACTGCCCGCCGCGCGCCGCGGCGGGACGCTGGTCGCTGCCGTCTTCCCGCTGTTCGCCCTGGCCATCAATCCCGATTCTGTCATCTGGTTCGACTGGCAGCCGACCGGTCCCGAAGCGCACACGCTGGTGATCCGGCTGCTGGTGCCTCCGGAAACCCTGGCACTGCCCGACTTCGAGGCAACGCTGGCAGAGCACCTGCAGGCGATACGTGCGGTGCAGGCCGAAGATGCACTCGCCAACGAAGCGGTGCAGCGGGGCACGCGATCAGCGCTTGCCGCCAGTGGGCCGTTGGCCACGCTGGAACGCCCGCTCTGGCAGTTCCAGCGCTACCTGGCACGGCAGCTCTGCGGCTGACTCGCACGATGCAAGTCACGCTGGCAGCGTGACTCCGGTCACAACGCCGAAGACAGCTGTGACAGAGTGCTGGCAGCCTTGCCGACCTCGGGGCATAGTCAGCGCGGACTGGGGCGCGCTCGGCACCCCTGAAGTCCCTTGCCGAGGCAAGTCGGCAATCATTGCGTGACAAGAAGAAGGAAAAGCACGATGACCGTTGTAGAGCTTCACAAGTTCATGACCCGGGTACAGGACGATCCCTCGTTGCGGGATGCCATAGCGGCAACCAACGAGCAGGAACTTCCAGCAGTAATCAGCGAGCTGGCAACCAGGACCGGTCTGAAGGTTGAACCCGAAGACGTTCAGCAGTGGATGCAGCCACCCCCGGAAAGCGACGCCCTCGAGGATGCTCAGCTGGATGCAGTGGCAGGCGGTGCCACCACGCTGATGTTCTCGCAGCCGTCTCCCAGCCTGAAGAACCTGGAGCAGAATTTCGGCCTGTTCGTGCCGCCGAGCCATCCCCAGCCCACCTGGCCCGGGAACTTGCCCTGACCGGAATCAGGACGGATCTGTCCGGGCCGGGCACAGCTCGGACCCGGACAGCAACCTTCAGAACAGCAGCTCTGTCAGATTGTCTGCTCGCCCCAGCCCGCCGGCCGGCACCGCATTGAACGCCAGGCTGTAGCGCGTGCTGCGACTCTCGTTGAGCGGCACCGAGTGATGCAGGTGACTGGGGAAGAGCACCAGCATCCCGGGCACGAAGTCCACGTAGTGACGCTCCCTGCTGAACCTTGATCCGCCTTCACCGATATCACTGTCCAGGTGGATATAGGGCGCATTCACCGTCCCCATGGCCTTGTGAAAGCAGACCGCCGGCGTGTTCGACTGGGCGGTGCCGAAGAACAGGATTCCGGAAATCACCGAGTTGGCATGGGTATGCACAGTGTGGTGCTGACCCGGAGCCTTGGTCGAGATCCACGACTGGGTCAGTCTGAAGGGGCCGTGGCGATAGCGCAGCGCCTCGGTCGCGAAGCGGTCGACCTGGCTGAGCAGGTGACTGGCAAGCTCGGCAAGATCAGGTGCGTCCAGCACGTGGCTGCTGACGGAGCGCTTGCCGAAATTGGCTTCATCCGGACCTTCTGCCTGCAGTTCCTCGCCATACAGACGCTCCACCAGGGCCGCGAAACGCGTCGGCAGGAATGCCGTGAAGACTGGTGTCGGGAACAGCTCGAGTACCTTGTAGTCGTCGGCCATCTACCGTATTCGTCCCGCGTCAGGTGCGGGAATCAACAGGCGTCGATTGCCGCGACGCGCGGTCGACCCAGAGCGGGCCGACCGCGCCGTTTCAGCCCCGGATCAGAACTTTTCCAGCAGGGCGTTCAGGGTGGCACTGGGCCGCATGGCCGCTGCCGCCTTGTCGATATCCGGATGGTAATAGCCACCGATGTCCACCGGTCCACCCTGGATCTCGATCAGCTCCTGCATGATCTTGTCCTCGTTCTCTGCCATGGCCTGCGCCAGTGGCTTGAACCGGGCACTGAGATCCGCATCGTCGCTCTGCTTCGCCAGTTCTTCCGCCCAGAACATGGCCAGGTAGAAGTGGCTGCCACGGTTGTCGATCTCGCCGGTCTTGCGCGAGGGCGACTTGTTTTCCAGCAGCAGGCGCTCCGTGGCCGCATCCATGGCATCTGCCAGCACCTTCGCACGCGGGTTGCTGCTCTTCACCGCAATGTCATACAGCGACACGGTGATGGCCAGGAACTCGCCCAGCGAATCCCAGCGCAGATGGTTCTCGGCCAGGAACTGGTCCACGTGCTTGGGTGCTGAACCGCCGGCACCGGTCTCATAGAGCCCGCCGCCCTTCATCAGCGGGACGATGGAGTACATCTTGGCGCTGGTGCCCAGCTCCAGGATGGGGAACAGGTCGGTCAGGTAGTCACGCAGGACGTTGCCGGTCACGGCGATGGTGTCTTCACCATGGCGAGCGCGCTCCATGGTGTGACGCACTGCGGTGTCCAGGGTCATGATCTCGATGTCGAGACCGTCCGTGTCCAGCTCAGCCAGATACTGCTCCACCTTGCGGATCATCTGGGCGTCATGGGCCCGGTACTTGTCCAGCCAGAACACGGCCTGCAGGCCGGAGGCACGGGCGCGACTGACTGCCAGCCGGACCCAGTCCTGGATCGCTTCGTCCTTGGTCTGGCACATGCGCCAGATATCGCCCTTGTTGACCTTGTCGTGCTGCAGCAGCACGTTGCCGGCTTCATCGACCACGCGCATGGTGCCGGTAGCAGGCAGTTCGAAGGTCTTGTCGTGGGAGCCGTACTCTTCCGCCTTCTGCGCCATCAGACCCACGTTCTGGACCGTGCCCATGGTGGTGGGATCGAAGGCATCGTGGTGCTTGCAGAAGTTGATGACCTCCTGATAGATGGTCGCGTAGCAGCTGTCGGGAATCACCGCCTTGGTGTCGCGCATGTTGCCGTCAGCGGTCCACATCTTGCCGCCCACCCGGATCATGGCCGGCATGGAAGCATCGATGATGATGTCGCTGGGCACGTGCAGGTTGGTGATACCCTTGTCGGAATCGACCATGGCCAGCCCAGGGCGCTTCTCGTGGCAGGCACGCAGATCGGCTTCGATCTCGTTGCGCAGCGAGAAACCGGCATCCTTGACTCGATCCAGCACGCTGCCCAGTCCATAGCGCGCCTGAATGCCCAGCGATTCGAAGGTCTCGCGGTGCTTCTCGAAGGCGTCCTTGTAATACACCTCGACCGTGTGGCCGAAGATGATGGGGTCAGAGACCTTCATCATGGTGGCCTTCAGGTGCAGCGAGAACAGCAGGTCCGCACGACGCGCGCCTTCCAGCTCTTCTTCCAGGAACTGGCGCAGCGCGGCCACATCCATGAAGGCGGCGTCGATCAGCTCGCCATCCTTGACCGGCACCTTCTCGCGCAGCACCTCGACGCTGCCGTCTTCCTTTACCAGCTCGATGCGCAGGTTCTGGGCCTTGTCGACGACCGTGGAGACTTCCGAATGGTAGAAGTCACCCTGCCGCATGTGCGCCACATGGGTCTGGGATGCCTGGCTCCACTTGCCCATGGAGTGGGGGTACTTGCGGGCGAAGCGCTTGACCGAGGCCGGCGCCCGACGATCCGAATTGCCTTCCCGCAGCACCGGGTTGACCGAGCTGCCCAGCACGCCGGCGTAGCGCTCATTGATCCGGCGTTCCTCGTCCGTCTTCGGCTCGGACGGATAGTCCGGCAGCGGATAGCCCTGCTGCTGCAGCTCCTTGATGGTTTCGATCAGCTGCGGCACGGATGCGCTGATGTTCGGCAGCTTGATGATGTTGGCATCGGGATCCTGAGTCAGTTCGCCCAGTTCCGCCAGCGCATCGGGGACCCGCTGGTCCTCGGCCAGGCATTCGGGAAAGGCTGCCAGCGCGCGGGCTGCCAGGGAAATGTCGGAGAGCTCGACTTCCACATCTGCCGCCTTGGTGAACGCATTCACGAACGGCAGCAGAGACTGGGTGGCGAGCGCGGGAGCTTCGTCTGTAAGCGTATAGATGATCTTGTATGTCTTCACGGGAATCGCTTCTTCCGGAGGTTGATGAAAATCCGTCGAACGCCGCATGCGGACATGCAGACATCGCTCGATGCCGCGGTCAGTGCGCACGGATGGGCCCGGTACCAATGCCAGCCCTTCCGTGTACACCCGCGCATGATGAACTGCGCCCGGTCACGAACATGCCGATAACGAGGCGCTGCCAACGGAGTTCCGCTGTCACCGACGCTGCTGGCGGCGAGACCAGAACACCACCTGCAGGGCCTCCGGCGCGGAGCAGCCCCCTGTGGCAGGCCTGGACCCATCTGCATCGGGCCCGCCGGATGGGGACACTACCCTGGCCATGTGACGCCAGCGTGGCGCTCTTCCAGCGCCGATTGCGACGTCCAGCCGCGCCGGCTGCGCATCTGCCGGATCGATCAGGTTCGCGCGCTACCATAGCATACTGTCGACAATCCTGTGTCTGCCACCCAGCCAGCGGCCGCTGCCAGGTCGTCCAGGCCGGAGAATCGTCGACAATGGCCCGCAAGATGCACCGAATGTCACCACCATCAGCGGACCAAACAACCGCGGCTGGCCGCTGCTTCGATCACGCGGGATTCAGGCTGCCCTGACGGCGCGAGCGATCTCGCCCCACTTGCCCAGGTTCTCGGGCCGCCGGCCAATGTCCTCCTGCGTCAGGTACATCACCAGCCGATGGGCATGGCTGCCGTAACGGTTGATCAGCGCATCTGCCATGTCGTCCCAGCGCGCCGCCACCGAGAAGTGCGCCAGCACCTCGTCGGTCACCAGGCGGCCCATGCGTTCCATGTCGCCGGCCCGCATGGCTTCCCGCAGTCCCTCGCTCACCCCCTGGAATCCAAGGTCGGTGAACTGATAGGCGTAGTTGGGGGTGGAGCCATAGAAACCGATCTGGGTGCGGGCCCGCTCCAGCAGCGGCCGGCGCTCCTCGGGACTGTCACCAGGCACCGCGAACACGGGAAAGATCAGGTCCACCTCGCTGGCATCACGCCCCGCCGACTCGGCGCCACGACCAATTTCGGGCAGCAACCGGTGTTCCACATAGTGCATCGAGTGCATCGGATGAACGTGCACACCATCGGCCAGTTCACCTGCCACCCGGCACATGAACGGACCCACGGCCGAGATGTCCACCTTGACCTGTTCATGATCGTGCCTGGGCGGAGACCAGGCCGCAGGCAGCAGGTTCATGGAATAGTAGGGCCCCTCGTGCTGCAGCTTCTCTTCTCCGCGGAATGCACGCAGGGCGGCCCGCACTGCGGCCAGATAGTCACGCATCTGCGGCGCCGGCTTGTGCCAGGCCGAGGCATAGCGCCGCTCGATATGGGGCTTGACCTGACTGCCCAGGCCAAGGCGAAAGCGCCCCTCCGTATTCTGGGCCATCTCCCAGGCAATCTGTGCCGACATCATCGGGCTGCGCGGGAAGGCCACCGCGATGCCGGTGGCGAAATGCAGTGCAGGCGCGGCCTGAGCGGCCGCCGCAATCATCATCCAGGGCACCTGCCCGGATTCCGTGAACACCATGCCGGAAAAGCCGGCGGCCTCTACCTGGCGCGCGAGCTCGGCGCTGTGCTTCCAGGTTGCAGCGCCTGTCATCAGGTCGAAATGCATGGGATCTGTCCCCCTCTCCAGTACTGGATCCGATCGTTTCGGATCCGGCGATCAGGCAGTTGCCTGTTCATGCACCGCGTTCGTTGCGCGGCTCGCCAGCCTACCAGCGTCCCCCGCAGCCACCACAAGGGCCAATCCGCCCGGCCTGCTGATCAGCAGGGCGGGCGCCCTCTGGCAAATAATTGATGGCTAATGCATGCCTATTATTGGCGCAGGACGATGGATTAGACTCCCGACCCTGTCCGGGTCGCAAGGCAGACAGCGACCCCCAACGGTTTCCATGAACCTGCAATCCAGGAGAACACGCATGCGCGCAATGAAACTGGCCCGCCCGGGCGGTCTCGACAACATCCGCACCGGCACAGTTGAAGCCCGTGAACCGGGTCCCGGCGAGATTCAGGTACGCGTCGAGGCATCCTCCCTCAACTACCACGACTATGCCGTGGTGGCAGGCGGCATCAAGGTTGCGGACGACCGTATTCCCATGTCCGATGGCGCCGGCACCGTGACCGCTGTGGGCGAAGGCGTGCGCGACTTCAGTGTCGGCGACAGCGTGCTCAGCTGCTTCTTCCCGAACTGGCAGGATGGTGGGCCGACCGGCACGAAACTGTTCGGCGTACCCGGCGACCACGCCGACGGTTTCGCTGCCGAGACCGTGACCATGCCGGCCACCGCATTCACCCGCACGCCGAAAGGCTACACCCCGGCCCAGTCGGCCACCCTGACCTGTGCTGCGCTGACCGCCTGGCGGGGTCTGATGGTGGAAGCGCGGATCAAGCCGGGTGACGTGGTCCTGACCCAGGGCACTGGCGGCGTGTCCATCTTCGCGCTGCAGTTCGCCAAAGCTGCCGGTTGCCGGGTGATTTCCACCTCTTCCTCGGATGCCAAGCTGGAGCGCCTGCGTGCCCTGGGGGCCGACGAGCTGATCAACTACCGGGATACCCCGGACTGGGCCGGCCGGGCGCTGGAGCTGACCGACGGCCGTGGTGTCGACGTGGTGGTGGAGATCGGTGGCGCCGGCACCCTGCCCCAGTCGATCAAGGCGGTCAGCTTCGGTGGCCACATCTCGCTGATCGGTGTGCTTGCCGGCTTCGCCGGGGAAGTACCGACCGCCGCGCTGTTCGGCAAGAATGCCAATCTGAAGGGTATCACCGTGGGCAGCCGCGCCCAGCAGCAGGACATGATCGAGGCGATCGAGGTCAACGGTATCGAGCCGGTGATCGACTCCAGCTACCCGCTGGAAGGCCTGGCCGACGCGTTCCGGCACCAGGAGTCGCAGAAGCACTTCGGCAAGATCTGCATCGACATCTGAGTGCATGCGGAGCCCGGCAGTTGTTGTCGGGCTCTGGCCGGTAGCGATGCCGTCACGACCGAGCCGCGCAGGAGAACCCCATGGAATATCTCAATCTGGGAGGTACCGGGCTTAAGGTCTCGCGCCTGTGCCTGGGATGCATGAGCTTTGGCGACGGTGCCAGCGGCACCCATGCCTGGACCCTCAGCGAACAGGACAGCCAGCCCTACTTCCGGCAGGCGCTGGAAGCCGGCATCAACTTCTTCGACACCGCCAACGCCTACTCGGCCGGCACTTCGGAAGAGATCACCGGCCGGGCCCTGCGCAAGCTGGCGCGCCGGGACGAGGTGGTGATCGCTACCAAGGCCTACATGCCCTGGCGCAACGCCCCCAACACCTCCGGCTTGTCGCGAAAGTCGCTGTTCCATGCGGTGGACGACAGCCTGCGGCGACTGGGCACCGAGTACATCGACCTGTACCAGATTCACCGCTGGGACCATGACACGCCCATCGAAGAGACCCTGGAAGCGCTGCACGACCTGGTCAAGGCCGGCAAGGTCCGTTACCTGGGTGCTTCGTCCATGCACGCCTGGCAATTCATGAAGGCGCTGGCCATTCAGGAGCGGGAGGGCTGGAGCCGCTTCATCTGCATGCAGCCCCAGGTCAACCTGATCTATCGGGAAGAGGAACGAGAAATGCTGCCTCTGTGCCAGGACCAGGGCGTGGCCGTCATTCCCTGGTCGCCCCTGGCCCGGGGCAAACTGACCCGTGACTGGGACTTGACCACCGACCGTTCGGAAACGGACAAGGTCCTGCAGGCCATCTACGCACGCACCGAGGCCCAGGATCGCAAGGTGGTGACTGCGGTGGCGGAAGTGGCGGCGGAACGGGGTGTCAGTCGCGCTCAGGTGGCTCTGGCCTGGCTGCTGCAGAAACCGGGCATCACGGCGCCGATCATCGGTGCCACCCGTCCGTCTCACCTGACCGATGCCCTTGACGCCCTGTCGCTGCAACTGACTCCGGAAGAGATCGAACGACTGGAGGCCCCTTATGTACCGCACCCGGTGGCCGGCATTGGCGGTCCGCAGCCTTTCCGGGGGACGCTGAGCGTCCGCAGCGACGACTGACGCCGGCAGCGGTCATGAACGGGCTGCAGCAGGCGCTGCTCGAACAGGTGCAGGGCAATCTTCAGCACGGCTCCACCCAGGTCGCCGACCAGGCCCTGGCGGCACTCGCGCGCTACACCCGGGAAGCACCCGAACCGATGCCGGAACAGCTGTACAGCGAACTGCTGGAGCTGGCTACGGCACTGGCCGACTGTCGACCGACCATGGCCGCCATTGGCAGCTGGATGCGCCAGTGGCGGCAAGAATTCAGCGCCTCGCCCCGAGCCACGACCACCGGCGCAGTTCGCGAACAGGCCCTGCGCGCCGTGGAGCGCACCCGCGACTGGGCCCACGACCAGACCAAACAGACCATCGCCGAAACCCTGAGCCAGATCAGCCACTGGCGCACAGTACTCACTCATTCATCCAGCTCCACGGTACTGCAGGTGCTGACGCAGCATGAATGCAGCGTCTGGGTCACCGAAAGCCGACCCGGCCTGGAGGGTCGTGACCTGGCCCTGGCGCTGGCGCAGGCCGGTCGTACGATCACCTACATCACCGACGCTGCCGCCGCGAGCTGCCTGCTCCGGGTCGACGGCGTGCTGACAGGCGCAGACGCGGTGCTGGCTGACGGCGCCATCGTCAACAAGACCGGCACGCTGGCGCTGGCTCTGGCGGCGCGTGAACTGGAGCGTCCGCTGCTGGTGGCGGCGGAACGGTTCAAGGATCTGCCGCACATGACCCGAGCCGATTACGTACCGGAACTGCAGTCCGGAGCAGAGTTGCAGCCGCCGAGCCACTCGCGTATCAAGGCATGGAACCCGTATTTCGAAGCCATCCCCGGCCAGCTGGTGACCCGGCTGTGCCGCGGTGGCGCACCCTCCACCTCCTGAACTGCTTCCGGCGGACCCCTGGCATGGCACGTACGCAACCTTCGCAGCAGTCAGCATCGGCGGAGCCTTCGGCAGTCA
>LFIK01001769.1_pt1 | contig 17251 bp, 5 predicted proteins | sample 643401 | NCBI WGS metagenome assembly LFIK01 (sample SAMN03777447, study PRJNA286221) | soda lake metagenome | biome: soda lake; feature: Kulunda steppe; material: water; isolation source: sample T5-Br brine of Lake Tanatar-5 | place: Russia: Kulunda steppe | collected 2010-07
AAATCCTTCGCACCGGAGCGATCCGGCTGTGTGGCCAATCGAGCCGTCGGGGCTCTGCGCTGCATCCCTGATCCTCCGCGCGTGCCCGGATCTCCGGCATGCGGGCCCGACGTAATCCGTTTGCCGGTCCGGCATGCACCCGTTCGGGTGGCTCATGACGCATCCGGCGCAACGCGCAACGAAGACGAGCGGCAAGGCGAGCAGACATGGTTTTGACGAGACGAGATGCCCTGAAACTCGGGCTTGGAATGAGTTTCGTGCCTCTGGCAGGACCGGCCTTCGGGCAGGATGTGAATACGATCATGCGCCGTGTGGACGACCGTCCCGAGGGCGATACGGCGGAGCTGCGTCTGACCATGATCCTCGAGGATCGTCGCGGCAACCGGCGCGAACGCCGCCTGCGCTCTTTCCGCAAGACATATGCGGACCGCGAGGCGCTGACGCTATTCGTCGAATCCCCGCAGGAAGTCGCCGGAACGGCCTTTCTCTCGATCAACCCGGCAGGCGTGGGCAGCCCGATCGACGCATGGCTGTACCTACCGGCGATGAACCGCACCCGGCGGGTCGCCTCATCGAACCAGTCCGACAACTTCATGGGCAGCGACTTCACCTATTCCGATATCATCGGGCTGGAGATCTGGGACTGGGATTACGAGATCGAGAGCACATCGGCGGATGTCGGTGGCCATGATTGCTGGGTCATCACCAGCACCCCCAAGCCCGAAGCCGCCTCGCGCGTCGACGACGAAACCGGCTACAGCGCCCGCCGGATCTGGGTGCGCAAGGACAACGACTTCGTGGTCCGCGGGGAATTCACCGAGCGCACCGGTGGCACCGTCAAGCTGATGCTCACCAACAATGTCCGCCGCATCGGCGGCATCTGGACCCCCGATGCCATCACGATGGCCACGACACGCGGCGGCAATCTGCTCTCACGTTCGACCATCCGCTTCGACGAGGCGCGCTACGATATGGCCCTCGCGGACAATCTGTTCACGCCAGATGCGCTCGTCAGAGGAATCCGCTAGTGCGAAATCGACCCGTTTTTCATCTGATCGGTTCCGCCATGGCGCTCGGCCTCATGGCGGCTCCCGCCCATGCCCAGACCTCCGATGACCTTTGGGATCTCCTCGCCGGTGATCTCGCCGCCGATAGCGGCGCGCCGCAAACCTCTGCGGAGCCGGCAGCTGCTTCCGCCGATTCCGGAGCCGGCGACATCTGGGATATGCTGGAAGGGGCGCAGAGCGAGGATCTGAGCGCCGTCGACGATCCCGATGCCGACCCGGTCGAAGGCGCGGCGGAAAGCTTCTCGGATACGTCCTCCGGACATGCCGGGTTTCCGTTGCGGATCACCGCATTCGGCTATGCCACCTTCGCCACCGCGCCGCAGAACGACCGGCGCTTCAGCCGGCGCCGTGCCGGCATCGCCGAATACGGCAGCGCCTTGCGCATCCATTACGATGAATGGGTCGCAGACCGGTTTCGGATCCGAGCCGAGGTCATCGGCGAGTTCGACCGTTCCCGCAGCACCCGGCGGGGGCGGCGCGACCGGGTCGGCATCGGCGAGAGCTTCGTTCATTTTGCGCCCAATGACAGTTTGTGGTTTCGCGCCGGCAATCTGACGGTGCCGTTCGGAACCTCCGACGCCTTCCCGATTCTGGACATTTTCACCCCTCGCCACGATCGACTCTGGGGTATCGACCATCCGTTCGGCGAGCATCTGCCCGCCCCGGCGGGCCAGGTCGTGTGGACACACGGGAATTTTCGCCTTCAGACCGTCGTCAGCGCAGCTTTTCGCGGCAACCGCATCGCCGGCGCCTTTCTCGATCACGACTACCACATCCGCGATCGCATCGGCACCAATCTGCACGAACGCAACAAACCCGACAGCTTTCGCCCGGAATGGGTGACGAGCCTCAACTATTTCGGCAGCGGACTTGATCTCGGGATCACCTTCGGCGAAGTCTACGACAAATCCGCGACTCTGCGCGGCATCGGTGTCAGCCCGCGCGGCCTCGAACTCGATACCCATCATCCGCGCATCGGTTTCATCGGTGCTTCGGCGGCGAAGACGATGGGTGACTGGCTGCTGCGCGGTGATGCCGGGTATTTTCACAATGAGACCTTCTTCAATCAGGACTTCTACACCGATCCCGTCAATGCGCCGGGCCAGCATGTCAGCGATGTTCTGCGCGGCGTGGTCGGGCTGGAATATGCCGGCTTCAGCAACACCGTGCTCTCGCTCGAATACAGCCACCAGGCGATTCAGGACTGGCAGCCGGGCATGCGCGAGCGGCGCGAGAGCAACAGCATCGCCGCCAATGCCCGCTTCCAGCTGTTGAGCGAGACGCTCACGCTCGAATTCACCGCAGCTTCGCTGGCCAACCATGCCGCATCGGTCCTCCGGGCGAAGGCGGAATACAATGTCAGCGACACGCAGACCCTGACCCTGCAATGGGCAAATTACAACTCCCACAAGAAAGACGGCTTCATGGCGCCCTATGAACGAAGCGACCGGGTCTATATGGAGTGGCGCGCGAGCTTCTGAGAGCGCAAGCCTTCAGCGCACAGCACGGATCACGCGCCGTGAAGAGCCGTCTGGACAGATGTTTCGATCCGCCGTCCGGCATCTTCCGGATGCGCGGCTGAATCATGCAAGAGGCGCCTCGTAATCGGCGGCTGCTATGCTGTCCGTTACCTTGTGGATTACGGTCGACATCACCACCCCTGATAGAGTTGACAGCTGTTTCCTCACTGCCCAACACGTCTTAATGCCCCACGATTGACACAATTACTGGATGTGCCTCGCCATTGATCGCAGCGCAGATCCGGTTGCCGGGTATCGGGGGGACCAATGCCGGATGACGCGCCTGCCGCATGGACGACGCTGCACCCGCGTGGCGAACGCGCGGAGCACGCGCGCCTGCGCATCTTCTGCTTTCCCTGTGCCGGGGGCGAGCCTGCCCTGTATCGCGACTGGCCGGACATGTTCGACGATGCGCTGATCAGCGTCGCGCATCTGCGGGGGCGTGGTCTGCGCCGCAGGGAGCAACCACTGCGCAGCATAGCAGCGATAGTCGACGAGCTGGCGGGATCGATCCCGGCACTGCTCGACCGCCCCTTCGTATTCTTCGGCCATTCCATGGGCGGCTGGCTCGCCTATGAGCTGGCCCGCGAACTGCGCCGGCGGAAGCTGCCGCTGCCCGACCACATGGTGCTGTCGGCCTCCCTGCCGATGACCATCAGCCGTCTGCCCCCCTTCGTGCATCGCATGTCGGTTGAACGGCTGGCTGCGGAACTGCGCGTTCTGGGCGGGACACCCGACGTCATTCTGGACGACCTCCGGGCGCTGGAGCTCTACCAGCCTGCGATCCAGGCCGATTTCGAAGCGTTCGAGACCCACGCATTCCGACCGGGCCCTCCCCTCGCCGTCGAGGCCAGCATCTGGTCGGCAATCGACGATCCGCGGGTGCCGGTTGCTCTGATGCCGCTCTGGCACGATCTCTTCGACGGCGATTGCCGCGACGTCCATTTCGAAGGCGGCCACATGTTCATCAGCGATCCCGCCAGCCGCGTTCGCCTGCGCCGGATGCTGGCTGCCGTGATCGATCGCCTCACATCCGTACCCGGAGTCGCCTGATGGGTTTTCGACATCAATCGTTCGCGTCACGGGCGCGCGGAATACGCCTGCCCGGCATCCTCAGGCGCAGCCGGGCGCCGCTGCCCGACGATCCGCGCATACGCGAAGGCCTGTTCGCGGTCATGCTGGCCTGTTACCGCGGCTACGGAAGCATCACGCTGTCGCGGCTGCACGACGACGGATATGAACAGGCACAATTCAACATCGAAGCCGGCCATACCATCCGGCGGATACTGCGGCAGGCCAGGAAGGCCGTCTGGCAGCCTGCAGACCGGCCCGGCGAATACCTGATCGCCCACCACTCCCTCGCGACCCTGCCCGATGGCGTGCGGCTCGCCCTGTCCATCGATGCGCATGCACCGGAGGCCGCACAATGGCGGATCATCCGGGCGCATGAAGCCGATGACATCTGCGAGGCCGAGCTCTTCCTCTCCCAGCTTCTGAAACTGCGCGAAGCCGGGGGCGAAAGGCGGCGCATCGATCAATTGTCGCTTCTGACGCGTGACGAATGCTCTCTTCTCGCGGAGCGGATCAACGACACGGATCGCGACTTCGCCGCTTGCGATCTTCTCGATTCCCTGGCCGGTCACGCGGCGCGCCAGCCGGATGCGCCGGCGCTGATCGACGGGCAGGGAATCCGCAGCTGGCGCGCCATGCACGAGGCCGTGCTGCACCTCTCGCAGCATCTGCAGGCGCGCTACCCGGCGGGGCGTGTGATCGGAGCCCATCTCGCCCGCAGCGCCGACAGCGTGATCGCCCTGTTCGCCTTCTGGCATGCCGGGCTGACCTGGCTGCCGCTCCCCCCCGGCATGCCGGCTTCCGTTCTCGCCCACATGGTCGAAACCGCCGGGGCGCAGGCTGTCCTGAGCGCGCCGGATACCCCCCTGCCGGAGGCACTCGACGCCTGTGAAATCGTTGATATGGGGAGCATCGCCGCTGAGCCGGCTCCCGCCCGGGCACCGAAGCGGCGCCTGCCCGGGAATGCGCCAGCGGCGATCCTGTTCACATCGGGCACCACGGGCATGCCCAATGGTGTCAGCCATAGCCACAGGGCGCTGATGAACCGGTTCCTGTGGTGGCGCGACGCGTATCCGTTCACCACCGGCGAGGTGCCGGCCCAGCGCACTGCGCTGAGCTTCATCCCGTCCCTGACGGAAATGGTGAGCGGCGTTCTCGGCGGCTGCCCGCTTCTGGTGGTTCCCGACGCGGATTCGCGCGACCCGCAGCGGCTCCTCGAGACGATCGCGCAGCACGGGTGCACCCGGATTGCAATGCTGCCGTCGCTGCTCCAGCGCGTTCTCGCGGCGGATCCGCAAGCTGCTGCGAAGCTCGCGAGCCTGCGTTACCTCGTCACCGCCGGTGAGCCGCTGCCAGCGGATCTGGTCCGGCGCCTCGCGGATGCCCTGCCCCGGCTCGACGTGGTCAATGATTACGGCTGCACGGAAACCAACGGCGTCCTGGCCCTGACCTGCAGCGCCGAGGGCGATGCCGGCGCCTACCTGCCGGCAGGGCGGCCGATCGCGAATTGCCGCGCCTATATCCTTTTGCCTTCCGGCCATCACGCACCGGTCGGCGTGACCGGCGAATTATACGTCACCGGCCTCGGCCTGGGCGATGGCTATCTCGGCAAGCCGGAGCTGAACCGATCGCGCTACAAGCGCATCTCGGTGCCGGATGCTGCAGGCGCACACAGCCGCATCACCGCCTTCAAGACCAATGATCGCGCCTGCTGGCGATCAGACGGGCGCATCGAGGTGATGGGGCGTCTCGACAATGTCCTGAAGATCCGCGGCATCCGCGTCGATCTGGAAGCCACCGAGGCGGCCCTGAACGCGCTGCCGGAGATTGCCGAAGCCGCCTGTTGCGGCATACCGGCCGGGCATGGCGATACCCGGCTTGCAGCCTGGATCGTCCCCTCCCGCCCGCAGGCCCCGCCGCAGCCGTCGGCCATCCGTGCGCTCCTGCGCGAACGCCTTCCGGAAGCCGCCATCCCGGCCCGTATCCTGATCACCGAGGCGCTGCCGCGCACGGCGAACGGCAAACTGGCTCGCGCGCGCCTCGCGGGCATGGATGAAGCGCAAGGCGCGTCGGCGGGACCGGTCCCGGCGCCCGACAGCGCGGTGGCCACGGTGCTGCCATCGGCGCCACCTGCCCGGACCGACACTGTGCTGGCCTGCCTCGGCGCGATTCTCGATACCGATCCGCGCGGGATCGATCCCGATACCGATTTCAAGCTGCTCGGCCTCGATTCCGCCAGCGTCGTCGATTTCGTCACCCGCCTGCGCGAGGAGCTGGGGCACCCGGTCGCCGTGAGCATGGTCTTCGATGCGGTGACGCCGCGCGCGCTCGCACAACGACTCGCGGGAGCGGCACCGGGCGATGCGCGCCCCGCCCTCAGGCCCGGTGCGGACGGCGACATTGCGGTGGTCGGCCTCGCGTGCCGCATGCCGCGCGCAGCCGACATAGCCGCGTTCTGGCGCCTTCTGCGCGATGGCGGCAACGCCGTCGGCGAGATCCCGCCCCATCGCTGGAACTGGCGCGATTACAGCCCCGACAACCCGGAAGCGACGGCGCATTCGACCAGTCGTTTCGGTGCCTTTCTCGACGACGAGGACAAGTTCGACCCGGCCTTCTTCAACATTTCCGCGCGCGAAGCGCAGGCCATGGCACCCGAGCAGCGGATATTCCTGGAAACGGCCTGGCAGGCCTTCGCCGATGCCGGGCTGAGCGAAGCCGATATGCGCGGCGCGGCGATCGGTGTCTTCGCCGGGGCGCGCAGCTCCGATTACAGCGAGATCCGCAACGCCGCCGGGGCGGAGACGGATGCGCTGGGCCTGATGGGCTGCGACAACGCCATTCTGGCGGCACGCATCGCCTATCACCTCGATCTCAAGGGGCCGGTCCTGACCATCGACACGGCCTGCTCGGCCTCGCTCGTGGCCGTGCATGCCGCCTGTGCGGCAATCCGTGCGGGGGAATGCGACCGCGCTCTCGCCGGGGGCGTGTCGCTGGTCAACACGGTGACGCAATACCTCGCCAACAGCCGTGCCGGCATGCTCTCTCCCGACGGACGCTGCGCCACTTTCGATGCTTCGGCGAACGGATTCGTGCAGGGCGAGGGCTGTGGCGCGGTCGTGCTCAAGCCGTTGCGGCAGGCGCGTGCGGACGGCGACCGCATCTATGCCGTGATCAAGGGCAGCGCCGTCAACCAGGACGGACGCACCAACGGCATCACCGCACCCAACGGCGATTCGCAGCGCAGCCTCATGCGCCGGGCGCACGAGGCGGCCGGTATCGGGGCCGGCGCGATCGGCATGGTGGAAGCCCATGGTACCGGGACCCGCCTCGGCGACCCGATCGAATTCGATGCCCTGTGCGACGTGTTTCGCGAAGCGGGTGCCGCACAGGGCGGCTGTGCGCTGGGCTCCGTCAAGACGAATATCGGCCATCTCATCGCCGCCGCCGGTATCGCCGGCTTTCTCAAGGCCTGCCTGTCGCTGTATCACCGGCAATGGCCGCAGAGCCTGCATTTCGCGAAGCCCAACCCGCATATCGCGCTCAGCGACAGCCCCTTTTTCATTCCGACCCGGACGCAGCCCTGGCCCGCACCGCCCGCCGGACGTCGTCATGCGGCGGTCAGCGCCTTCGGCTTCTCGGGAACGAATTGCCATCTCGTCCTGGAAGAGGCGCCCGACGAAGAAGCCGTCGGAGAAGCCATGCAGGAGCCGCCGCCCGGCCCGTTCCTGTTCGGCTTCTCGGCCAGGAATACGCAGAGCCTGCGCGGCTATGCGCAGCGCCTGGCGGTTTGGTGCGCCTCCGCGGATCGGGACGAAACCGATCCCGCGCTTGCCGCGCACCGGCTGGCGCGCACCGCCCATGCCCTGGCGCGGCGGATGAACGATTTCGACCATGCGGCACTGATCCTCACGGGGGATATGCAGATTCTGCGCGAGGCCCTTACGGCCATCGCCGATGACACGGCCGCCGGGCATCCGGCGATCTTGTTTTGCGGCCAGCGCCGGCGCGACATGCCCGGCGAGGATTTCCGCGATCTCGCCGGCAGCCTGCGCAATGCCGTGGCGCAGGGACACAGGCGGCTGGACGATGGTTGCGCAAGAACCCTCGCCAGGCTCTACGCACACGGCGTCGAAATCGACCTGCCGCGGCTGACCGATAGCGGCGCGCCACTCCACCCGGGCGACCTGCCGCCCTACGCTTTCAGCCATCGCCGCTACTGGGCCGAACCGCCGGCAGCATCGGCGCAAGCGAAACCGGATGCCGACCCTGACGGCCTCGCGGCGGACGCCACGCGTTTCGCCGGACATCGCATCGGTGGCCGGATCTGGCTTCCCGCAACCGCGCAGCTGGTCCTCGCCCAGGAGCGTGTCGCAAGAGAACATGTAGCAAGAGAACATGTTGCAAGAGAACACGTTGCAAGGGAACACGCCCCGCAGCGGAACGCCCTGCAACTGCGCGACTGGGAGTTGAGCCGCGCGGTGGATCTCACCGGGGGCAGCGATGATGCGGGCATGGTCAGACTCGATGCATCCGGCGAACAGCTGATCTGGCGCCAGGGCCCGACGGCCTTCGCGCGGGCGAGGCTCGTCCCGCCGCCGGCGCAAGCCGACGGGGCTTTGCCCTCACGCGATGCCGGCGTCGACATCGCGAAGCTGCGTGCTCTGATGCTGGCCCTGCCGCAGCAATGGAACGCACAGACCTTTTATGCCCATTGCAGCGCGAACGGCCTCGACTACACGGGACCTTTCCGCGGTGTGCGGCATATCGGCTTCGATGCCGGTCGCTGCATCGCCGTCATCGCACCCGCTTCCGGGCCGGACGGCGGCGAGGCGGCGGCCGACACTTTCCTGACGCGGACCGCTTTGCTCGATGCAGCCTGCCATGTGCTCGCCTGCCTGACGCCGGCAGACGCCCGGCATGTGCCGGTCGCGGCGCAGCGGGTCGACTTGCAGGCTGCGCTGCCCCCGCGCCTGATCTGCATGGCGCAGATCCGCCCCAGCGAACGCGACGCCGAGCCCGGCAGCCTGCTCGCCGATCTGCGCGCCTTCGATCCCGAAGGCAGGCCGGTCTTCGGCATCAGCGGATTGCGGCTCGCCGCGACCGCCGGCGCAAGCAACCATCGGATCATTGCGCATGACAGTTCTGACAGTTGTGAGATTGGCTCATGGATACAACACTCACTTGCATATCGCAGCGCCCCGCTGACTGCCGCCCCGATCGTCGCGGGTAGCCCGATCGACCCTGACGGGGAAGCCGGCAGCGGCGAACTGATACGCATCGGCACCCGACTTCCGGACGGGGACGGGTCGCACGATCACCACCACTGGTTCTGGCGCGTCCCGCTGCAGTCGCGCACGGACATGATCGAGGCCCTCACAATGCATGCCCGCGAAATCACAGCCCGGCAAGGCGTGCATCGCCTGATCATCACCGCGGCCGGCAGGCCCGACGATGTCCGCGCGCTCGGCGCGGCGGCACGGGCGATCCATGCCGAGCATTCCCGTTTCCATTGCCGCGTCACGACGCGTGAACCGGGCCCCCTGGCCGGGGCGGATTTCGGCTTTTCCGGCGTGCATGCGTGCGAGCGCGAAGACGCCATCGCGGAAGACGCCATCCTGCCGGGTAGCTGGCAGCGTCTGACCCCGCCGCAGCCGGCGCCCGGCGACACGTCGAAGGCCCCCGTCTGTCTGGTCACCGGCGGGTTCGGCGGGATCGGGCGCCGCCTGTGCGCCTGGCTCGTCGCGCAATACGATGCCCGCATCATCATCGCCTCCCATCGCGCTGCACGCGCGGAGGAGGAGACCTGGCTGGCGCAGCTGCGCGCGCAAGGCGCCGAGATCGTCGTACAGACAGGTGATTTCACGCGCGAAAGCGATTGCCGGGCCCTGCTGCGACGCGCACGCCTGCGCTTTTGCGGCATCGATCGCGTCTACCATTGCGCCGGGATCAGCGCCGATGCCGGCATCGCCAACAAGACCCGCGGCCAGATCGAGGCAGTGCTGCGGGCCAAGCTCGATACGCTGGAAGCGCTCGACGCGGCGCTCGGCGGCGACGCTCTGGAGCAGATGGTGCTGTTCTCCTCGATCAGCGCCGTGATCGGCACACCCGGCCAATGCGACTATGCGGCGGCGAATGCCTGGCTCGACGCCTTCGCTCATCGCCGCAACGGCGACCCGGCGCGACGGGGACACACCATCGCGATCAACTGGGCGCTCTGGGCCGATGGACGCATGGCACCGCCGCCCTCAATGCTGGCGCGGCTGCGCGCCGAACACGGTATGGCACCAATGCCTTCCCGACCGGCATTCGACCGCATGGAAGCACTCGCGGCGGCCGGCATCGGCCAGGCCGTCATCGCCTGGGGCGAGCTCGCGAAACTCGATCGCTGGCTCGACGGGGCCGGCTCCGCACCCGAAGCGCAAATCGATCCGCAGATATCAACAAGGGAGATCGCCGCATGAGCGCCGCGCCTGCGCCATCGTCGCTCGATTCGGTGACACGTGACCTCGTCGCGATCCTCGCGGAAGTCACCGGGCTCGCACGCGAGGCAATCGATCCGGCACAGCCGATGGAGTGCTACGGCATATCCTCGGCGATGATCGTCGAATTGTCGCGCGCGCTCGCCCCGCGTTTTCCGCATGTCTCGACGAATCTCTTCTTCGAGTATCACACGCTCGAAGCGCTCGCCCGGCATCTGGCCGATACGCAGCCACAGCAGCCGGCCCCGCAGGCGCCCGTCATCGCCGCGCAATCCGCTCTCCCTGCAAAGGCGGGCCCCGCGAACGAAGCGGCGGAGCAGACCGGCGACGAGACCGACCTCTGGCTGGAGGAATGGCTCGCACAGGGGCGGGCGGAGAGCACCGGGCCGGAGGGGCCCATCGCCGTGATCGGCATGGCCGGTCGCTATCCCGAGGCCCCCGATCTGGCGGCGTTCTGGCGCAATCTGCGCGCGGGGCGCAACAGCGTTACCCCGGTTCCACCCACGCGCTGGGACGGCGAGGCCTGGTTCGATCCCGATCCCGAACGCCCCGATCGCAGCTACAGCAAATGGGGTGGATTCCTCGAGGGGATCGATCTGTTCGACAACCGCTTCTTCCAGATCTCACCGCGCGAGGCACGGCGGATGGATCCGCAGGAACGGCTGTTTCTGGAAACCGGCTGGCAATGTCTCGAGGAGGCCGGCTACGGCGCGACGGCGCTGGCCGGCAGCCGGACCGGGGTTTTCGTCGGCGCCATGTGGAGCCTCTATCAGCTCTACGGCGCCGAGCGCACGGCGGCCGGCACGCCCGACATCGCGTCCTCCTCCTTCGCCTCCATCGCCAACCGCCTGTCCTGGTTCCTCGATCTGCGCGGCCCCAGCCTGACCATCGACACGATGTGCTCCTCGGCGCTGACCGCCCTGGCCCTGGCGATCCAGGCGCTGCAGCGGGGCGAGTGCGACAAGGCTCTGGTCGGGGGCGTCAACATCTGCTCGCATCCCGCGAAATACCTGCATCTCAGCCGCGGCGGTTTCGCCGCGAAAGACGGTCTGTGTCGCGCCTTCGGTGAAGGGGGCAGCGGCTATGTTCCGGGCGAGGGCGTCGGGGCGGTGCTCTTGAAACCGCTCGCCGCCGCGCAGGCCGACGGGGACGAGATCCGCGCCGTGATCCGCAGTTGCTCGGTCAATCACGGCGGGCGCACCCACGGCTATACCGTGCCGAGTCCGCAGGGGCAGAATGCCTGTATCGCCCGGGCCCTGGCCGAATCCGGGCTAGATCCCGCCGCGATCACCTATGTCGAGGCGCACGGCACCGGCACCGCGCTTGGCGATCCGATCGAGATCGAGGGGCTGCTGCGCAGCTACGGGCAGCGTGATGCGCCACTCAAGGTCGGTTCGGTCAAGAGCAATATCGGCCACCTCGAATCGGCTGCCGCGATGGCGGGCCTGCACAAGCTGATCCTGCAATTGCAGCACGGCGAACTGGTGCCCTCGCTGCATGCGGAAACGCGCAATCCGAATATTCCCTGGGAGCGCATCCCCGTCACCGTGCAGGAAGCGGTTACGCCGTTGCCCGGCGGCGAGAGCGCTGCGCAGACGACCGCGATGGCGCTCTCCGCCTTCGGTGCCGGCGGCAGCAACGGACATCTCATCCTCACCGGCCCGCCGGCGCGAAAGACGGAGCAGGATACGCAGGCTCCCCCGGCGAAGACCGCCCTCCCCGTCTGCATCTCGGCGGCGGATGCCGACACCCTGCGCCGGCATTGCGAGACCCTGCGCGCCTGGCTCGCAGCCGACGGCCGGCGCTACGCCTTTGCGGATATCGCGGCCACGCTGTTGCGGCGCGACCCGCTGGCGTCGCGCCTCGCCTTCACAGCGGACGATCACGACACGGCGATCGCCGGGCTGGATGGCTGGCTCGCGCAGGCGCCGATCGCGCCGTCCAGCGATTCTGCTTCGCGCTGGGAGGCGGGAGAGGATATCGCTCCCGAGCGGCTCTGGCCGGGGACGGTTCCCGCACGCAAAGTTCCGATTCCGGCGCGGCCCTTGCGTCCCACGCGACACTGGCTGGCCGCCCCCCTCGGCCCGCAGGGCGTTGCCGGCGAGGCGCAATCCGTCGATCTGCTGCGGGCGCAATGGGTCGATGAGACCACAGCCGATCATGCTTCCGCGACACCGCCGCAGGCGATTGTCGCCCCCGCCTCGCGCCGTGCCTTCGCACAGGCGCTCGCCGCGTCCTTCGGCCTCGATCCTGCGACCGTGATCGATCCGCAGCAGCCGGATGCGGCGGCGCGTCTATCCGATCTGCAGACCGTGCTGGAACTCGGTGCAGAATCCGAAGAGCACACCGAAACAGGCGCCGATGCGGGCAGCCTCGCTGCGGCGCTTGCGGGGCATTGGCTGACGGCCCGCGCCGCGCGGCGCACGAACCTGCGTGTCCTGCGCCTCTCGGTGGAAACGGGGGATGTCGTCCTCGACGAGTTCACCCGTCTCGCGCCGGCGGAATACCGGCAGATCGAAACGGCACTGGTCATGCAGCCGGTCGCGGATATCGACGCGGCGCGCAGGCTCTGGGATCGTTTCGCGGGCGGCGGATTCATCTGCGGGCGCCATTACAGAACTGACGGTGCAAGGCTCCAGCGCCTCGATTACGGCACGGTATCGCCGGGCAACGCTGCAGTGGAGGCTATCGACTCCCGAGGCTGGTACGTCATCACCGGCGGGACCGGCGGGATCGGCTGCCAGCTCGCGCGGCATCTGGTCGCGCGGGGTGCGCAGCGGATCGTGCTCACCGGCAGCACCCCCCTGCCCGAGCGTGATTCCTGGTCCCGGCTGATCGCGGATGCGCAGACACCGCAGGCCCTGCGCAGCAAGCTCACGGCGCTCTCCGCCCTGCCTGACTGGGTCACGATCACCCATTGGGATCTCGGCGACGCGCAGCAATTGCACGCGCATTGCGCCGCCCTGCGCGCGCAGGCGCCGATCGCCGCCGTGATCCATCTGGCCGGCGCCGTCGATACCCGACCCGCAGCCCTGATCGACAAGACCCCGGAAGCGATGGCGCGCATCCTGGCGCCGAAGCGGGACGGCGCGCGAAATCTCGCAGCCGCCCTGGCGCAGGATTCCCGGGCACTCCTGCTGCTGTGCTCCTCGCAGGCCGCCGCGATGCCGCGCCTCGCACGCGGCGTCATGGATTACGCGATCGCCAATGCCGCACTCGCCCGGCTGGCCATGGGCACGACGGCGCAGGACGGGCCCGCGATCCGGTGCCTGATGCTGCCGAACTGGGCCGATGCCGGTTTCGGCGTATCGCGCTCGCCCGACATGGCGGCCCTGCATCTGCTGCCGGTGACGGGTGAATCGGGCATGCAGCTGTTCGATGCTGCCCTGAGCGGCGCGGACAGTCTGACACTGGGCCTCGCCGCCACGGCGCAGTTCAGTCTCGATACGGCCCTGACGACGCCACCGCGTGATGCGGATGCACCAGCGCGCAATGCCGAAACCGGGACAGCAGCCGCGAGCGAAGCACTGGCTGCGGCGCCACGCAGCGAGGCGGAAGCCGAGCCGCGAGCGGCCCTGGCCGCGACACCGGCGCTGCGCGAGGCGTTGATCGCAAAGCTGGCGGCCCTGTTCGCACCCGTGATCGAGATCGATCCCGCGCAATGGGGCCGGGATGACGCTTTTGCCGCGCTCGGGGTGGATTCGGTTCTGCTCACACGGCTGGGGCATCGGCTGGAGACATTCCTCGGCACTCCCGTCGCGGCGGATATCCTGATCAGCCATGACAGCCTCGCCGGTCTGGCCGACTGGGTCATCACCCACCATGCCGCGCGGCTGGAGGCGCTTTTCGCCGGAGCGGATGCGGCGGGAGACGCAGCGCCCGTAGTGCCCGCTTCGGCACCCGCCGGATCCGGCGAGGACGAAACAAGCCGGCCAGCCGCGCCGGTCATCGTCATGCATCCGAAAGCGTCTCGCCCGGCGCCGTCGCGCGAGACAGCGCCGCAGCCGGGAGCGTCCGAACGGGCCGTCGCCGTCATCGGCATCGGCACGGTTCTCCCGGGTGCCGAAGATGCGCAGAGCTTCTGGGCGAACCTTCTCGCCGGGCGCGATCTGATCCGGGAGGTTCCCGCCGGGCGCTGGCCCGCCGGGCGCTTCTTCGGTCGCGACGATGATCGCGGCACCCCGAGCAAATGGGGCGCCTTCGTCGACGGGCTGGAAAATTTCGACGCCACCGCCTTCGGCCTGCCCGCAAGCGCCGGCGAAGCCACCGATCCGCTCGTGCGGCTCGCGCTCTGGGCCGCACGCGGGGCGATCTGCGATGCGGGCCTCCAGGATCAGGACCTGCGCGGCGCGCGGGCCGGGGTCTATCTCGGGAGCCGGGTCGCGAACTGGTCCGAGCGACTGCCGCATTATCACCGCGACACCGTGCTCGGCACCGCGCAGAATTTCGTGGCGGCCCATATCGCCCACTGGCTGGATCTGCGCGGCCCGGCGATCGTGGTCGATTCCGCCTGCTCCTCGTCTTTGCTTTCGCTGCACCTCGCCTGCCAGGGTCTGCTGGCGGATGATTGCGACATCGCGCTCGCCGGCGGCTCCGAATGCCTGCTCGACGAGCGCCCCTACCAGTTGCTCGGGCGCACCGGTGCCATGTCGCCGACCGGGCGCTGCCGGACCTTCGACGCCGCGGCGGACGGCTTCGTTCCCGGCGAGGGCGGCGCGGTTCTCGTCCTCAAACGCCTGAGCAACGCCCTGATCGACGGCGATCGGATCTATGCCGTGATCGAAGGCTCGGCGGTCAACAATGACGGACGCACCATGGGTGTGACCACGCCGAATCCGCAGGCCCAGCGCGAGGTCATCCGCCGCGCTCTCGCCCGCGCCGGGATCGTGGCCTCCGCCATCGATTACATCGAAGCTCACGGAACCGGCACCGCTTTGGGCGATCCGATGGAGCTCAAGGGGCTGACAGAGGTGTTTCGCGAGTGCCCGGAGACGATCGGCGCACAAAGCTGCGGCGTCGGCAGCGTCAAGAGCGCGATCGGCCACCTGCTCAGCACTGCGGGCGCGGCATCCGCGATCAAGGTCGCGCTCTCGCTGCATCACGGCGTCATGCCGCCGACGCTGCATTGCCGGGAACCCAATCCGCGCTTCGCCTTCGAGACGTCACCGTTCTTTCCCGTGCGTGAAGCGCAGGCCTATGCCTCCCCCGCCGGCCGGCGCCATGCCGGCATCAACGCCTTCGGATTCGGCGGCACCAACGTGCATCTGCAGATGAGCGACCGGCACCGGAGCATGGCCTATGCACCCGCGCGCGAAGCGCTTCCGGTCCCCGCGCGCGAGGGTCCGTATTGCTGGCATCCGCGTCCCGGGGAGGCAGATGCCGGCCCCGCCATGCCAGAACGCCCCGCCGCCGGGAATGCGGCAGCCGGCGGCTTCAAACTCATTCGTACCGCCTGAACCGGGACCATTCGCTCATGCCTCTCGATACCATCGCCGACTTCCGGTTCGAAACCGCCCTCGCGGGGAGCCATCCGATCCTGCGCGATCACCATGTGCACGACCAGCCGCTGGTGCCGGGGGTGACATGGCTCGATCTGATCTGGCAGGCGCTCGGCGAATACGGATTCGCGGGTGAGGCGCTCATTCTGGAGAACATCGTCTTCCCGCATGCGCTGAGCGTCGCCCCCGGGGCCGTCGCCGAGATCGCGCTCACCTATGATGCGCAGACACGCGGTTTCTCCATCACCAGCGAGGCCGGCGACAAAGTGCATTGCCGCTGCCGCCTCGCCGACGATCTTTCCGCCCCGGCACCGCCGCCGCCGGAGCTGCCGCCGCCGGGCACGATGATCGCGCGCCAGCTGACCGAGGTCTATGCCGGCGCAAGGGCGCTTTCGATCCGACACGGCCCCTGGATGGCGGGGGAAGGCACGGCCTATCTGGGCGAAGACCTCGTCGTCGCGGATATCGCGCTCTCCGACGAAGCCATGGAATCGGCAACGTCGCACAAGCTGCATCCGGCCCTGATGGATTGCGCCACCGTGGTTCCCTTCGCCGCAGGCGGCTTCGGTATCAGCCACAGCAATCCCGCCATTCCGCTGGCAATCCGGCGCGTATATGCGTTGCGACCCGGTTTCGCGCGTGCCCGTGTCGTCTGCCGTCTGTCGCAGACGGCCAGGAGCAACGACGACATCCTGCACAATGATCTCTGGCTTCTCGACGAGAGCGGCAACAGCCTGTGCGTCATCGAGGCGCTCAGCGCCAAGCGCATCCGTGCAGCAGGAACTCTCACCTCCGCCGCAGCCGCGCCGGAGCCCGGGGCGGCTGCCATCGTCCCGGCACAGACCGGCCTGCTCCATGACGAGCTCGCCGCCTTCATCATCGCCAACAGCCCCTGCAAGCAGATCGCGGATAGCGCGACCGGTTTCTTCGATCTCGGGCTCGGTTCAGCCGATCTCCTGAGCCTCGCGGCACGCCTCGACGCGCAGATCGATCCACAGGTCTACCCGACCCTGCTCTATGAATATCCCAGCCCCGATGCTCTCGCCGGATGGCTCGAAGCGCAGGGTGTCACCCGCCTCTCCGCGCTGCCTCCCGCAACAATCCCTCCGGCTTCCCCGGAGGCGGTCACGCCCCAATCCTGGACGGAATTCGTCACGCGCACGGTCTGTGCCGCGACCGGGCTCATGCAGATTCCGGATCCTCAGACACCGTTCTTCGATCTCGGCCTCGATTCCGCAGCGATCCTGGCACTCGCCGGCGTTTTCGAGGAGGCCCTCGGGACCAGCCTCTATCCGACGCTGGGTTACGAACACGGCAACGTCGCGGCGCTGGCAGCGCATTTCCGCGACAGCGGTCTGACGCTGCCGGCATCGCGCGAAGGTGCACGACCGGAAAGCCGCGATGCGCCACCGCAAGCCGCATCTGCAGCCTCCCCTGCGCATTGCCGGCATGATCTCGCGATCACATGGACGCCTTACCAGCCCCCGCATCAGGTGCCCGATCTGCGCGGCTGGTATCGCGATACAGGCACGCCCTTCGAGGAGTTACCGGTTCGTGACGATATGGCAGGCATTGCCGGCCTCGTCTGGAAGGTCGCTGCCGGCGATACCGGCGCG
>LFIK01001772.1_pt1 | contig 17247 bp, 26 predicted proteins | sample 643401 | NCBI WGS metagenome assembly LFIK01 (sample SAMN03777447, study PRJNA286221) | soda lake metagenome | biome: soda lake; feature: Kulunda steppe; material: water; isolation source: sample T5-Br brine of Lake Tanatar-5 | place: Russia: Kulunda steppe | collected 2010-07
CGCGGAACGCGGCGATCAGGGGCGCGGGGTATTCCGTGCCGCTGGGGTTGTTGGGCGTGACCAGCACGATGGCGCGCGTGCGCGGCGTGATCAGGCGTGCGGCATGATCCGGGTCAGGCAGCAGATCCTCGCCGCAGGGCAGGGGCGTGGCGGCAATCCCCTGCATGTCCAGCCACATGACACAACGATACAGTAAATCCCTGATAAGTGGGATTTTTTCTACGCGTTTTCATGTGGCTACAGCGAAAGCAAGTCTAACTGTCTGATCTAAAAAGAGGATCCAGAAAATGATAATGGCACAATATCGGCACAGTGATACCGATGATACAGACCGAGAGGCTGAGATCCGATGGGAGCTGAAAGCCATCGAAGAGGGCGCTCGAAAAGCCCGCGAACAGATGGCCTCGAAGTCCATCGCTGAGTCCACTCCGGGCCGTCAACTGATGAAACGCGCTGTTGTTCCTCTGGCCAAAGAGATTAGACGGGGACAGGACGAGGCATACACGCTGCTGACCGAGAAGAGGTCTGGACCTAAGCCAGCGTGGTGCGTTCCGATGATGCTGATCAACGCGGAGAAGCTGGCTGTCATCGTCGTCTCGACGATCTTCGACGCCACACCCAAGCAGTTCACACCGCACTACCCGATCTCTCGGATCGCGGTGGGCATCCATCACGCAGCCTATACACAGGTCGATTACGACCAGTGGGAACAGAACCAGAAAGACATTCGGAAAGAAACCGGACAGGTCACCGATCTTGACAACTATCTGCGTCACACGAAGAACATCGACAAGAAATCGTTCGACCGCTTCACTTGGAAGATCAAAAGAGCGCGGGCCGAGAAGTGGCCCTATGAGATTGGCATCCATTTTGGTGTCAAGTGTCTAGATTTCTTGGTCAAGTCGAACCCGGACTGGTTCGAGATACGGACCAACCGGACACGGAACGGCAAGTATGAGACTCAGCTGATGTTGAGCCAGGATTGCCGGAACCTGCTCGTCGATCTGATGGAGCAGGAAGAACTGAGGAAGCCTCGGATGCTTCCCATGATCAAACCTCCGAAACCATGGAAGAGGAAAGACACATGAAGAACCCGTTCCGTAAGGCCCCCGGCACCGTCGAAGGGTGCCTGACCGAGCTGCGGGCTATGATCAGCCGCCTGTCTGAGCTGAAAGCCCAGAAGGATGCCGATATTGACCGCGCCAGCGGCGAGCAGGGCCGTCTCTACGAGAAGATCGAAGAGCTGGCCGATGCGAAGGACCAGATGATGGACGAGCGCCGCCGTGCTGACAACATTGTCCTCAAGCTCAACTCACTGATGGGAGATAACTGATATGAGCAGGTTCACAGGTAACCGGAGAAAGAAAGCCCCAACACTGAGAAAGAAAGACCCAAAATCTGGTGACGGTTTTGTTGTTGTCGGCATCCTGATGTTCTTTGGGGCTGCTCTCATCGGCATTGTCGGCTGGGTTCTGAACCTTGTGATGCTGGCTGTGTCTTTACCCGAGGAAACAGGCCATCTCATCGTCAGTATTGTCGGAATCTTGCTTGCCCCAATAGGGGCAGTCAGCGGCTGGGTCTGGGTCTTTATGTGACCGGACTACAGTAAATCCCGCACTTCACCTTCGTAACTACTATTGGAGACCACGCATGTCCTATGAAGGCGGCTATTACTTCATCGATCAGCAGATCATCCGGACTTTCATCAACCAGCACACGAAGGCGCTGGAGGATCCTGTGTCAGAAGACACCCTTCATGCTGTCAATCTGGTCCAAGACACGCCATGGCGTATCAACCAAGATGTCCTTGACGTGATGCTGGCCTGTTTCGAGTCCGGGATGGACGTGGGTGATCTCCCATACCACGACAATCTGTCTCTGCCGTCCAAGCCCAGCGAGGAATGGGAAGCCATGTCTGACGAAGAACGGTCAGACTGGAAGAAAGAGCTGTCTCGCATCCACACGCACAACGCCCGCCTGCAGGGACGTCGACAGTCCTTCGCCACAAAGATCGCGGTCGCCAAATCCATGCGGGACCGGGAAGCGATCTGGTTTCCTCACTTCCTCGACTTCCGGCATCGGTTCTATCCCATGACTGCAGACCTGCACCCACAGGCCGACGATCTAGGGAAATCTCTACTGGAGTTTGCCGAAGGTAAGCCCCTCGGTGAGCATGGCCTGTTCTGGTTGATGGTCCGCGCGGCCAACACCTACGGGGAAGACAAGATGTCTCTACAGGACCGGGCCGCGTGGACCGAGTGGGCACTTCCCGCGATCCTCGACTCGGCCCTGAACCCTCTGGACGGGGACCGTTTCTGGGAAGACGCCGACGAGCCGTGGCAGTTCCTTGCGACGTGCTTCGAGCTTGAACGAGCGACGTATCTGGACGATCCGAGCCAGTTCGTGTCCTTCTTGCCTATCAACATGGATGGTAGCTGCAACGGACTGCAGCATCTGTCAGCCATGGGCCGAGACCGTACGGGCGCTGTTGCCACTAACGTGGCGGCGAACGACGAGCGTCAGGACATCTACACTGAGGTTGCAGAAGCTGTGGCCGACATTGTGTCTCGGGAAGCCGCCAACGGTGATGATCACGCCCACAAATGGGTTGGCCGGATCGACCGCAAGGTCGTGAAGCGAGCTGTCATGACCACCCCCTATGGGGTCACAGCTCGGGGGATTAGCGATCAGTTGATCAACGACGGTCACACCAAAGGCATGACAGGTCAGGGCGGTGCAGCAGTGTTTCTGCGAAACCAGATCCTTGAGGCTCTTGATCAGACTGTCGTGTCCGCGAAACAGATCATGGGATGGATCCAAGAATGTGCCGCCGAGCTGGGACGTAATGGCCTTCCGTTGGTCTGGACCACCCCGGCGGGTAACAAGGTGGCTCAGGGATACTATGAGCTGAACATGAAGCGCATTACGACGCTCTATGGGAAGCTCGGGGTCTACGAGGAAAACCGGGATGGCGGGATCGAGGTCAGGAAACAGACCTTGGCCAGCGCCCCGAATGTGATCCACTCCTACGATGCCGCGCATCTGACCCTGACGGTGATCGAGATGGCCAAACGCATACCGGATGTGTCCTTTTCGATGGTTCATGACAGCTTCGGAACGCACGCCTGTGATGTCCATGTGATGAACGAGACGTTAAGGGACACATTCGCCCAGATATATTCCGCAAACCAGATGGAGCATCTGTATCAGGAATGGGCCGATCTCATGTCCCGCGAGGGGATTGATGTGACCATCCCGCACTGGTCTGAACATGTCGAGCTGGGCGATTTCGATCCCAGAGAATGTCTCCAGTCCGAGTTCTTTTTTTCGTGACTACAGTAAATCCCAAACTTGGAGATTCAAACATGAACAGCAAAACGATCTGGGAACGGCTGAATGGCGAGGAAAAGGCCCTTGTTTTCACGATGGAAGTCTACCGGGCGCGGGGCATTCCTCTGCCCGTCGACGTCATGGACAGGGCCAGTGAACTTAACCTGTTGGTTCTGAAGGAGGACACCAAATGATCGGACTGACCATCCGCGCTAACGCGGCGCGTTCCCGGCGTGGGTTCCGTCGACTCTTGGTCCTCTTGGCCTTGTGTTTGATCGGTATTGTCACCGCTCATTCAGCAGCTCCTTGCATTGCTTGTTGTGCGGCCTGCTGGCCGACTTGTTCTCCTGCGCCTGCAGCAGCGCCGCCAGCGCCTTGTGCCGCAGCTTGTTCCATTGCACGACGCTGTCGTTCTTCCTGAACCTCTTGTTCCGTCCGCACGGCGGCGGGCAGGTCCAGAGACGTCAGCAGCTTCGCCAACAGCGTCCCCCAGTCGACACGCTCAAGAGCGTCTTCGGGAAGACCCTGTAGCATCTGAGTGGCCTGTGAGATGGACTCGACAGTCTTTCCGCGTCCCAGAGCTTCCAGTCCCGTATTGATGAAAGGCTCGATGCTCTGCTCTGGCCAGTCTGGTAGCTTTTCCTGGGCCTGCATTTGCATCAACAGACGACGGACGCGCCATAGCGACATGTCGACCGAGAGTGTCGAGAAGACGCCACCCAAGACATTGTCGATCTCCTGCGCGGCCATACGGACCTCTGTCGCGGTCACACGCTCGGCATTGCGGGTGTTGCTGGCCGTGAGAAGGAACGCCTGACTAAGCTGCTGTACCAGCGTCTCAAACGCCTGCTGAACAATCTGCAGACCGTTGACGTTCTGGAAGCTCTGTAGCTCGACGTCCTCGGGATTACCAATCAGGTACTCCCCGTTCCGCGCCTTGGAGTGGCGACGCATCAGATTCAGGCCACCGGCTGCAACCGTATCGTCCCATGTCTCGAACCGGGTGGCGTCATCATTGATTGGGCGATTGTAGGTTCGGCGGGTGACAACGTCTGCTCGATCAGAGACGTTCTGTTTCGCAATCTGATTCAGGTCCATGTATTCCTCGTTGTAACTTGGTTTCACTGGTCGAGCAGATCCATCAAATGGGGTTTCTGGTAGTTCGGACCCTTCAAGATCTTTCCGGTCTCTGGATCACGCAGAGGCTCGCCCGTCACCGGGTCGCACTTGCTCATGTTCGACGCATGAACCCGCTCCACGGCTTCTGTAAGGATTGCATCGATAGGGACAAGACAGCTGCTCAAGACGTCCCGTGCCACGGTCAGAAGCTCGGCTGACTTCTGTGCAGCTTCTGTAGCCCTCTTCATCACACGGTCGCTCATGACGTCACGATGCGGCTCCGTCAGGTAGGCCCCGTAACCAACGTAGATCACGTCGGCCATCTCTTTCAGTACATGAGCATCTGCCTCAGTAGATGGAAGCTCGGCCCACTCTTCCAGAGCCTCTTCCAGCTCTGCGGCTTCTTCTTCGACCAGATGGACCCAGAAATCGAAATCCAAAGGCGGCTCGAAGGTCCGGATGAATTCAGCAGTCAGTTCAAGTTTTTCGTCAGCCATTACAGTCGTTCTCCGCGTTTGTGCATTTCGATCAGGTCTTCGATGAAGAATTTCATCTTGTTCAGGTCATAGAGGATGTCGGCCCCTTCCTTTTCTCCGAGTCGGTAACATGCCTTGAAGATATCCCCACGGGACTTGCTCATGTCCTTGTGGGAGATCAGATGCCGTAGCTCGGTGGCGTGGTCAGGCAGGCGATAGTAGGACGTGGAGCCGCCGTCGCTTTGGACCTTCTGACTATCGTCAGGTCTGGTCACATCTTTGGAACCGAGGAACCTAAAAAAATTCTGACACTCCAGCGCATTCCCCTGTTTACTACACGGCCATTTCTTAATCTCTTTACAGAACTCACACGTCCGCTGTTCCGGTAACATCATCCCCACGGTCTTCCTTCATTTCGTCCATGATTTGATCCAGACTCACCCATTCGGGATTTCTCGGGTGCCATAGGCGTATATGGCTACCTTCCTCGTCGTAGTCCTCTGTTCGGAGGATAAACAAGCACGCCCTCAGGCAGTGCGATGGGACGGTTCTTTGCGTTTGCCATAGCTTCCTCAGCTGTTTTCGATGGATTTGCGGATGATCTGACGGATGATGCGCTGCTTACGCCGATCCTCGGCTCGGTCACCCGTTGCGAGAGAGATGACCTCACCATCTGCTGTGGTGACGTCGTAACCCCGGAATATGATCAGGCGATGATCCGCAAGGCGCGGGAAGCCCGTGGGGAACCCACCGACGATCAAACATCCGCGCCAAAAGATGATGAAGGGACACCAGACCCCGGTCCTGATATCCCGGACAAGTTCAAGAACGAAGACGGCACCGTTAATGTCGATGCCCTTGCTCAGAGCTACCGTGAGCTTGAGTCTCGTATGTCCGACAAGGACAGCCAGCAGCAACAGCAAGCGGCACAGCAGACCGATGAAGACACCAAGACCATGGCCGAAAAGGCCGGTCTCGATTTCGAAGACCTGAAATCCAAGGTCCAGACCAATGGCGAAATCGACGAGTCCGACTATGAGGCTTTCGAGAAGATCGGGGTGCCCCGGAATCTGGTGGAAGAGGTCATTCAGTTCCGTCAGCAGCAAGCCGAGCAAATCCGGTCGCAAGCTCTGGACTACATCGGCGGTGAGGAGGAAGCCACCAGCCTGATGAAATGGGCAGGTGAGAACCTGACCCAGCCCGAGATTGACACCTACAACGAGATGCTGAACAGCACGGACTGGAAGGCAGCCATTGACCGTCTCAAGTCTCTTCAGGGGCTGTCGTCCAAGACGGCAGGCGAACCCAAGCTGACGCAGCCAGGCGAACAAAACGTCAGCAATACTGACGGATTTGCCACCCGCGAGGACATGCGTGCAGCATTGGCCGATCCTCGTTACTCGCAGCAGACACCCGAGGGCGAACGCTATCGCCAAGAGGTCATGCGGAAAGTTGCGAATTCTCCGAAGGAAGTGCGCAAGCCTTCCGGTTAAGCGGAGAGCGGCAGGCGACTGCCGAAAAAGTGTCGTCGTTGCGCCATGCGCCACGCCGGGAGACGAAACGTCCCGGCACTTTCTATTCTGATGTGGATGTGGCGGCGTAGGATCACGGTCACAGGTCGCTCCTGTGGCGAGGTCGGGGGCCATTTATTGGGCTATAACCTTGGGAACCCGTGCGTCGAAATGGTTTTCTAGAGACCGATCCATGTTCACATCAGAATAGAAAAGTCAGCATAGCTGACGTATTCGAGAACCTGTTGCCAGCGGGTTCTTCGGTGATTGCATCCGTGTCCCTGACCAAAGGCGTGGCAACCGGAGGTCGGACTGAGCAATTCCCGCTGAAATCATTCAGTATTCGCGGCCCGTTACGACGGACAACCGCTGAGGAACGATGTGAGTACGGAAACAGAAACTCATAGAAAAACAACAAAAAGGGACATAAGAATCAATGTCTGTTTCTGACGTTGTGTCGAATCCTGTGGTCTTTGGTAAAGGCCAGACTGCAGGCGACACGCTTGAACAACAGCGAGAGCTGTTTCTGGACATATTCGGTGGTGAGGTTATCACCGCGTTTGATCTTGCAACCATCACCGCTGACAAAGTCCAGACCCGCACCCTGACCGGGGGTATGCGCTCGGCACGATTCCCGAAAACGTGGAAAGCCACGGCTGAATACCACCAGCGTGGTAAAGAGCTGCTGGGCACCGAGATCGAGACCGGCGAAATCACCATCACTCCTGATGAGCTGCTGGTGGCGCACGTCGCGATCTACGATCTGGACGACATGCTGAGTCACTTCGACGTCCGCAGCCAGTTCTCGACTGAGCTGGGCCGCGCACTCGCCCGTGTCTATGACAAGAACAACTTCCGTCAGATGATCCTGTCGGCCCGTATGACGCAGCCCGGTCCTTTCCCGGACGGGAACGTGATTGAGGACTCGGCTCTGGCTGCTGATGGCGATGGTAAGTTTGATGGTCATGCGTGGATTGACGCGATCCGCGAGATGAACAAGAAGCTACATGAGAAGGACGTGCCTGAAAGCATGTCCCGTCATATGGCCATGACGTGGGACATCTTTGATGCCATCAAGTTCTCGAAGGACGCGAATGGTAATTTCCTGGTCCTGAACCAGTTTGTTCAAGGCATTCCGGCAAGCGGTGGTCTGGCCCAGCGTGAAGAGACGCTGCAGATCGATGGTGTGACCATCTACAAGACCCGCAACCTGCCGACCACGAGCGAGATCAATGATGACGCCGTCTACAGCAAATACCGGGCTGACTACAGCACCACGAAAGCTGTGGCATGGACTCCGATGACTGTGGCCAACGTCAAGATGCGCGACATCACGCTGGAACAGACCCGTGATGTTCGTCGTCAGGAGGACTTCATGGTCAGCTCGATGCTGGCAGGGCACGGCACACTGCGGCCTGAGACCGCGACCGAGTTCCGTGTCGGCGGGTTTGCGACATCGTAAGTCATCCGAGGAAAAGCTGACGTAAGATCAGTAGAACCTATAAATCCACCTTCAAGGCGGGTCCATCCTTCGGGATGGCCCGTCTTTTTTTTCGGAAATTCAGGAGAGACTATGCTGACCAAGCTGGATGCTGTCAACAAATGTCTTCGGGCCATTGGGGAAGAGCGCCTGAATTCACTTGATAGCGGAGTTCCCGACGCAAGTGCCGCTGAGGCCATCATCGACGAGGTCACGACGGAAGTCCTTAGCTTGGGATGGTCTGATAATACCGAACAGGGCGTGACACTGAACCCCGGACCCAACAAAAAGATAGTGGTGTCTGATAAAACCCTGAAAGTAACAGGCCAGCGGCAAGATTATTACCGTCGGCTCACAATTCGTCGGCCTCAGGTCGAAGGGCCTCACTATTTATTTGACCTTGCGACGAACACCGACACCTTCAAACGCCCTATAACAGTCAATGTCGTACGGCACTTTGAATTCGAGTCTCTGCCGAACGAATTCAAGAATTACATCGCGAACAGGTCGGCTCGTATTTTTCAAGAGACGTCTATGGGAAGCCAAGCACTGGATGTCTTTACCGCTCGTCAAGAGGCCGAGGCATGGGCACGTCTTCTCGATCATGAAGCCGAGACGTCTGGCCTGAACGCTCTGCATGACAGCCCGACGATGGCACACATGACGTATCGGAACCAACCAATCGGATGGAGGTAAAGTGGGACAGCTTCAAGAACAGACGATCCCGAGCCTTTTCCAAGGGATTAGCCGTCAGCCTGCAACAATCCGATTTCCGGGACAGGTAGAAGATGCTGAGAATGTTATCTTCGAGGTCGAAACTGGTGGTTTCTCGAAGCGACCCGGAACGGAATTCATCGGGTCTCTGGGGTCCGTCGCGGGGGACATCGTAGATCCGGAGTTTAAGCCTATCAGCTTCCGAATCATTAAAGTGGGTGGAAAGAACTATTCCGTCCGTCATCTGGAAGGTCAACTGTCAATTCATGACATTGAGACTATGCAGGAGATGGCCCTAGAGTTCGAACATGAAGAGGACGCAGACATCATCAACCGAGATCCTTCCGATCTCGTGTTCATGAATGTCCTCGACACGACCTTTGTTCTGGACAAGACACAGGTCGTGGAGATGACGGATCCCTTCGAGGTCCAAGAGAACTGGGTTTACGGGGCAGCGCAGCTGACCAATAGTGGTGTTGAAGATACCTACAGCTTCACGATCAAGACTGAATCTGGTGAGAAATACACCAAGTCTGTCAACGTGAATGATGTTGAAAGAGGCACCCGAGACATTATCGGAATGCTGCGGAATACCTCATGGAGTGATGATGGTGCCCCACCTAGTGAATTCACGGTCTGGTTCGAAGGCTCTTTCATTTACGTCCGCAGAGAAGGCGGTGAGTCATTCTCTATCGAGACGGATGACCCTTTCGGGTCGTCGGCTTGGAGAACGGCTGTGTCTCGGACAGACAGCGTGGAACGGCTTCCTGCCAAGGCATGGAACGGCCATCGCGTGGAAATTCGGGCACCCCAAGAGGAAGAAGGCTACTGGCTAAAGTTTTCGACAGACTCTGGCGAAGGACGCGGAGGCGGTTTCTGGGACGAGACGATCCCAGATGGAACCGAAAATGAGTTCGACGCGGCCACTATGCCGAAGACCTTGGTCCGAGTGGATGAATCGACCTTCCGGATCGAGCGTCCTGAATGGGACACAAAGAAAGCCGGAGGAAATAAGCTGGTCCCTAAACCCGAGTTTGTCGGAAAACCCATAACAGACATTCTGTTCTTCTCAAACCGTCTGGGGTTTCTCTCGGGAGAGACCGTGTTTTTCTCTGGGTCCGGGGATTATTTCCGGTTCTGGCCCAATAGCGGCATCACGTTCGAAGACGATGATCCGTTTGGCCTGACAAATACTGGATCGTCTGACAGCAAGTTTGCCTTCGGGGTCAATTTCCGGCGTAGCCTTTACATCACCGCAGATCATGCGCAGTTCGAAGTATTCGGTCAGCCCTTCACTCCAAATACCGCTGCCATCGAGATCGCCACGAGCTATCCAACGGGCAATGCTATCCGTCCCGAGACTGTTGGAGATGAGCTGTATTTTGTGTCCAGCTTTGGCAACAAGACGGCGCTCTATGCTTATACCTATATGGAAGACACGGCCAGTGAAACGGCCATGGAAGTCTCCAAGCATGTGGACAGTCTCATTGATGGCCAGGTGCATCAGATGGTGTCGAATCCTCTGACCAATGAGATCTTTCTTCTAACCAAGGAAGATCCTTCTTTGATTTATGTCCACCGTTGGTATTACGACGGCCAAGAGCGGGCGCAGTCCAGCTGGACAAAATTCCGCCTGCCGGGACGCTCTATCCGTGGACTGGACTATAAAGATGGGGCGATCATCTTCCTGACCGAGCGCATTCTCACGTCCGGGACAGAAGTGGTTGACCGGATCCAAGATCTGGAACGGTATCCCAGCACTCTCAAGGCTGAGAAAGCCCTGCCTATGACACCGCGCCTTGACCGGCAGTGGATTGGCATGACGGGACAGTATGATCACGTCACGAACCGGACGGTCCTGAACCATCCTACCGACAACCGGACCCGAGATGTGAGTGAAATGACGGCTGTTCTTCTGGATGAGCCAGCAGAAAACGAAGATGATCGAGAGATCGAACTTTATCTGGACGAACAACGGAATTGGTATATCATCGGGCACGTCAATCCGACACAGCTTTTGTTCGGCGTGAAGTATAATGCCTATGGGGAGCTGTCGACACAGTATCTCCGGGACAACCGTGATGTTCCGATCATTTCCGGACGGCTGCAGCTCAGACAGATGAATGTCTGGTACGCACAGACGGGATACTTCAAGACGCGAGTCAAGACGAAAGGCCGGGAAGACCGGATCTATGAATTCAATAACCGGACCATCGGTTCATCTGAAAACAAGATCCAGAGCCACACGATCAGTGATGGTACATTCCGGTTCCTTGTCCGGTCCCGCACCGACAATACCCGGATTATCTTTGAGTCCGACTCGTTCCTTCCGTTCACGATCACCAGCATCGCTTGGACGGGGTTCTTCAACGAAATCTCAAGACAGGGGTAAACATGGGGATCCCACAAGTGCTTATGCTTGGGGCCTCGGCAGCGCAGGGCATGATGCAGGCATCTGCCGCTCGTGCCCAAGCTGAGGCTGAATATAATGACCGTCGGCTGGATTTCATGCGGTCTCTCCGTCATTGGAAGACATTCAAGAACGGATGGACCCGCCGGGTCAATGACGTGACCCACCAAGCTACCAAGTGGGCGAAGAACCCAGTCACCGTTGCCGACAAGCACGAAGGTCCGGTTGTCGCCAAAGCGTCTGGTGCCCAGAGCATCTTCGAGCTGGTCAAGCGGGCTATGAATAACATTGACACCCTGCCCAGCATTGGCGGGATGCTGTCTGGTCTGGCCGGTCTTGCCGCGACCTCTGGTCCCATCCAATGGGCTGCAGCGTTTGCTCTGGTCGCTGGTGTCAGCACGGCTGTCTATCTGGTGGTCCGAGAGAGCGGCTGATGCTGTCACGGATCCGAGCTTGGGTCGCCGCCATTGGGATCGCATTGGTCTCTTTGGCGGCGGTTTGGTTTCATGGACTCAGCTCTGGCAAGTCCCAGAGAGATGACGAGTACCGTGATACCGAGATCGAAACACACGAAAGGATGAATGATGCGGATGTCAGTTCTGGCGATCCTGATGATGATCGTGACTGGCTGCGCGACCGTGGTCAGTAAGGGCGCAGTCTGTAGTGGCACACAGGCCGAACGAGCGGCCCATGCAGCGGCCTTGGCTGACGCTGGTGACCCTCAGTCCATGTCCACGGGACGTGACCTGATATCGAAACTGGATGCCGCATGTGAGGACCAATGAGTGATATAAAGGAACTGAAACGAAAGCTGGTGAATACACTGGCCAGCGAGCTGGACAATCCCACGGATGAGTCAACATTCAAAGCAGCCATGTCCACCGCCGCAAAGGTGGTCAAGGACTTTCAGCACGAAGCTGAAGACAATGACGCGGAGCTGGCTGTTCAGAACGACAGGCTGGCAGCATACCTCAAACGTCAGCAATCTCCCAGCGCCTCTAAGAACTAATGCTGCAGCCGTGGCAGAAGTCACTTGAGGTTGACCGTGTTCGACCTATGGACCGGGCGGGCTGTCGATTTGAAACTGTGAAAACGGAGAGAAACTATGTCCACTCGCGCTACCTTCACCTTCGCTGACTCCCACAATGAAGCTGTGGTCTACAAGCATTTTGACGGCTATCCATTCGGGGCTGCTGTGGCCCTACGAAACACCGTGCAGTCGGGCTTGGCTTGGCCCCATGGCCGCTTCGAGGCTGATGAATTCGGGGCTGCTTTTGTAGCGGCAAACAAGGACGGCCCCGGAAACATCCGCCTGTTCCGTCGCTGGGACCAAGCACTCGATATTGAGTGGCACTATCGAATTGTCCAAAGCCCCTATGGCAAGCGCCCGTTGATCGTGCAGGTATTCCAAGTGATCGGCGACAATCCCTACACCGGGGGCCTGAAAGCCCGCCGCGAATGGTCAGGACCGCTGTCACATTTCCTAATCAACGAGGCTGTGACGCATGACAAGCGAGAAGCCTACGAAATCATCTGAACAAGGAACTTGAACCATGACTGACCAATCGATCATCGATAAGATCCGCAACCTGCGGGCCAAGGCATCCGATGCCGCCTCGACCGAAGCCGAAGCCTAGCAAGCGGCTGGCATGGCGGCGAAGCTGCTGAAAAAGTATGACGTGTCTGAATGTGACCTTCAGGACACCGACAGCTCGAACCGGGGCACCGTGGGCGGCATGCAGACCCACAAGCGGGAACTGCATATAGCCTTGCGCTATGCCGCTGCCGGGATCGAGGCCCTGACCGAGACATACGCCTATCGCATGGGCGGCGAGTTGAAGATCGCCGGGACTGGTCCTGACGTCGAGATGGCACTGTACTTGGCCGAGATGATCCGGGGTGCTGCCGACCGTTCGTGGAAGGACTATCGGATCAACTCGATGCGCGGCACAAGGTCTGCCCGAAACATGTACCACCAGCGCAAGAGCTACCTGATCGGCTTTGGTGTCCGGATGACCGAGCGGATGAAAGAGCTGGCCGCGCAGCGCAAGGCTGAACGCGGGACCGGCACTGATTTGGTGGTGATCAAGAGCGAGATCATCAAGAATACGCTAGAAGAGGAAGGGATCCATATACGCCAGCCCCGCCGCAGCCGCACAAAGGTTGACCCGACCGCCATGCAGATGGGACGGTCAGGCGGTGACAAGGTGAACCTGAATAGGCCACTGAATGGTGGACAGGGGACCACCCGACGGCAACTTGCGAGCTGATGGAGAATGACATGGAGCAGATACTTGTGAACTTGCCCGGACTGATCTTCTTCGGGGTGCTAACATACGTCCTGCTTCAAGAATAGGAGACAACCATGAAATATGCACTCATTGCGTGTGAATTCAGCGGGATTGTCCGTGAGGCTGTGAATGCACAGCCGGGATGGCAGGCAATATCGTGTGACCTGCTTCCAGCTGATGATGGAGGCAGGCATGTTCAGCGCGACGTTCTGGGACTGATGGAATTTGATTGGGATTTGATTATCTCGTTCCCGCCTTGTACCTACCTGACGTCTGCTGGCCTGCACTGGAACAAGAAAGACCCTGATCGCCAGCACAAGACTGAACAGGCTGTTGAGTTCTGCAAGCTGCTCATGTCTGCCCCGTCACCTTACATCGCCATGGAAAATCCCATCGGCAGGCTGTCCACGGCCTATCGCAAGCCCGATCAGATCATCCAGCCTCATCAGTTTGGTGCGGACGCCAGTAAGGCGACATGCCTGTGGTTGAAGAACCTACCCAAGCTGGAAGCGACCAATCATGTCGAGCCGCGCTGGGTCAACGGCAAACCCCGCTGGAGTAACCAAACGGACAGCGGACAAAACAGGCTGTCACCCAGCCCGGATCGCTGGAAGGAACGCAGCAAGACCTATCCGGGGATTGCCCAAGCCATGGCAGAGCAGTGGACTGCCTTTATCGACCAGAACCCTTGCCTTTAACAGTGAAACCAAGTTTCAGGAGGAAGACAGAAATGCAAGTTGAAGACATCATCCGCATCATGAAACAGAACCCGAACATGCCGCTGCCAGAGATTGCAGATATGAGCGGCTGGAGCGTCACAGAATTGGAGATATTGGCAAGCTGAAAACTTGACACTGTCTCCCAACATACAGTAAATGCCTGTGTTGAAACGGGCAAAGACAGGGAGAGTCGGGAAAAAGAATGTACACCCATCCTCAATACGACCGCAATGATGTGAAACAACGCCGAAAGGAGGTTGGCAAATGGCTACGGGAACAACGACTGGAAGTCGAGAAGACGCAGCGCGATTTAGCAGCGGACGTCGGGTTCGACTATTACACGATGATCTCGCAGATCGAGACTGGCCACACTCGTGTGCCGCCCGAGGCCATGGAGTCCTATGCCAAAGCCTTGAAGATCCCGGCGAAAGAATTCGCCAAGCGGCTGATGTATTACTACGATCCAGTGACATGGAAGCTGATCTTCGGTCCCGAAGCGGACAAGTGATCAATCTGGCTGACCATCGCCCGGTCAATCGCCAGGATCAAGACCATGCTTCGATACTCGGGCTGGTCCAAGAGCTTTGGAACACGTTCGCTGTGGAGTCTTATGTCGAACGGATCACGTCGGACGAGGGCGATGTGTCATTTTGTGTGACTGTCGGCGGCACAGAGTATCTGGTCCTGCCAAATCCCGACCGGCCCGGATACTACAGCACATTCCGCGCGGAGCCGGATGGGTCTCTCACATCGCGGCTGGAGAATGTGCCTGCCACCATGTGCCTTACATACAAACACGTCTAAGGGTATGCCCATGCGTCAGAGACACCTAGCACAGCGTTACCGTGACTGGGCCAAGAAGACCTTCAAGCCGGGATCGACTCTGCATCTTCTGCTTACGGAACACACCTTCCAGACGTCTGTGCTGGGCCTGTCGGCATTGGCTTTCTTGCTATTCATCTACCCGGTCATCATGGCTCTCAAGCTGATATTCGGAGGATAAGACATGGCTGAACTATACAGGAAATCCAACTCGCCTTTCTGGTGGTATGATTTCTCAGTACAAGGCAAGCGTTTTCGCGGATCGACCAAGCGGAAGCTCAAGCGTGAGGCCAAGCAAGTGGCTGATCAGCTGGAAAAGGAACAGCTTAACCTGACGCAGACCGGATCGTCGACCAAGGAACTGACGCTGCGTGAGGCTCTGAGCCTGTATGTCCACAAGCATCGCCATGGCCGTAAGAGGTATGCTGAATGGCGGGCAGGTCATCTTCTCGACTGGCTTCCCGGCGATCTGCCGTTCCACAAGCTGACCACCGCACATCTACGCGACTTTGTGGACCAGCGGCTCGATCACGGATCCAAGCCTCGGACCATCAATGCCGACCTGAATGTGATCTCGGTCGTGAAGAACATTGCAGCTGAGGACTATCGGGTGCCAGCCAATCTGAAAATCCCTCGGATGTCTGTTACCCATATCCCGCGCCCTCTGTCTGACAGCGAGGTCGACCGGCTGCTGGAGCTTCTGGACCCGGCACGTCCCATGCGCGGCAAAAGCATGCCCACCAAGACGCTAGGTACTGAGTCTATCTATGTGATCCAGCGTCGGCAGAACCATGACATGGTGATCGGCCTGCTGAATACCGGGTGCCGGTTCGGAGAGCTGGCTGCGCTGCGCTGGGATCAGGTGGCCCCAGACTTCAGCAAGATTACCTTCTTCCGGCACAAGACCAAGTCCAGCGCCGGGGGCAGGGCGTTCCAAGCTACCATGACCTGCTCGAAGTCGATGCGTGAGATGCTGGAGCGCCGATATCAGAAACGCGGATCGACCAAGCATGTCTTTCCTGCATGGAAGCAGATCGAGAGAGGCACCATGATCTGGGATGACGTCCCGATGCGGTCGACATCGGCCATCCGTGCCGCGATCAATCAGGCCGGGATCAACAGCCCCGAGAACGTGGCAATCTACGGACGCCGCGATGTCCGATCACTACGGGACACGTTCGCCACGCGAATGATCCGCGCGGGCCTGCCTATCGAGCAGGTGAGCAAGCTGCTGGGGCACACCAACCTGCAGCAGACCATGAAGTATGCTTCCTTTGATGTTCAGGCCGTTACAGACCGCGCAGCCGCCGCTCTGGACGCGCTTGAAGGTTAGGGGACGTATTCGCCCAGAGAAACGCGAACTGACGGATAAACGCCCTCACACCACCAGAAGGGAAGAAGCCATGACTGACACCCCAGACCTGACATCGCCGGAAGCGGTGAAGCCGTTGGACCTTTCAACAATCCTGAAGCACGCGTTCTTGTCAGGCGTGGTTGCTGCGCGGAATATCCCTGCTGGTGATCCGTGCGATGGGTCTGCCTTCTGGACGGAATATGAGCCTTACGAGCCGGGATCATACAAGCGTATCCTATCAGCCCTCGAACCCGCCCCCGATCACGCGGATTGGGATGCTGCGATTGAGGCGGCTGCAAAGGTGGCAAACCATTATCAGTGCAGCGATAAAATCCGCGCCCTCAAGAAAGGACCAGACCATGAATGACTACAATGAAGCTAACAGCCAGTTATTCGCTGACGAGATGATCGAACCCGTCCAGAAATGGTTAGACGCGGGCGCGGACCCTGCTTTTATATCGACCTGCTTGCGCCTCTTTGCCGACATTATCGACCGCAAAGCAGCAGAGAAAGTCAAGACCAATGACTAACACCCCAGACACATCGCCGGAAGCGGTGACGCTCTGTGCCGCGACGTGCTTGCTACTGGATGGCAGGTTTGTGCGTGAGGCGGATTACCGCGCCCTATCCGCCGAGCGTGACGAATTGAAACAATCTCTTGAAAAGGCTGTGCTGGCTTGCGGTGAGCAGGCCCGAGCGCGGGGCGAGGCAGAGGGGAAGCTGGCCGCGTCTGAAATGGCGGGCGTGGTGGATGGCTGGAAAGCCCGCGCCGAAGCCGCAGAGGTAGAACAGCTAGAGCAATCGCGCTTACTGGGAATGTCTGCCGAACGCGAATTGTCCCTGCGCACGAAGCTGGAAGCCGCAGAGGCCGAACGTGACGCGCTCAAGGCGGAACTGGCGCTGGCCGTAGGGGCGCTGCAAAACATTGAAAGCCGACCAGACAAAATGACTTGGGGCGAGGACTATGAAGTTAGTGAGGCCATGCGAGACATGGAAGAAACGGCCCGCGCCTTCCTCGCCC
>LFIK01001773.1_pt1 | contig 17245 bp, 19 predicted proteins | sample 643401 | NCBI WGS metagenome assembly LFIK01 (sample SAMN03777447, study PRJNA286221) | soda lake metagenome | biome: soda lake; feature: Kulunda steppe; material: water; isolation source: sample T5-Br brine of Lake Tanatar-5 | place: Russia: Kulunda steppe | collected 2010-07
GGGAGGGGAGTTGCAGCCTTAATGCAATTGGATACTGCCTTGAAACCTTACCTTAATGCAATGGGCATATGTATCTGCTGCACGTAGACCCACACACGCCTCTATGAACTCCGCTGTCCAACACTTTCTGTAGGTAGCACCTAGAGCAATATCCGCATGCACAATCTTTTTGAGCAAGCCACTATTCCCGCTAAGCAGAGAGTTGAAAAACTTGGCAGCAGCGCGGAACCAATAGAACTGCAGAGGCTCCCGGCCACACTCTCGCAACACAGCCCAGTTAGGCACGGACCTTTTCACACGAAGCACACCTTTGAGAAAGCACAGATGCGCAGTTTGAAGGGGGCTGTCAAACTCACTGCCCTGCTTCATGACCCGTGTTCCCCAGATCTGGCAAGCATACATACTGGTGGGGATAGCGTAACATTTAGCCAACCAAAGGAGAGCATGTGGCCTGTCATTCAAATTATGCTCTCTCGCAAATTGCCTAATTCTGTGACAGCCAGCCATGAAAGGACCAAGCATATGTTTGGCGGATTTGGCAATGTTATGCGTCCTATTGAAAACCATGCGTAGGTATTTGAATGAATCCTTGTTGGCTAGCGGAGCAGCCCCCACACTGAAAGCAGGGACATTCCAGCCATGAGGGTTAAAATGGACAACTTCAGACTTAGCGGTATTGATGGTTAACCCTTTCCTCCTGGCATACCCGTCCAAACGATTAAGCATGGTATGCAGTTGGTCTGGCCTATTTGCAGTTAGGCACAAGTCATCTGCATAAAGCATGTGGGTGACCCAAACAGTGCTAGAGCCATTGATTGCTCCTTCTACACCCTCCGCAATAAGGTCAATATCATTAATATAAAGTGAAAAAAGCAAAGGGGACAAAGGGCAGCCCTGTTTGACACCTCGTGTGGACACGGCACAAACGCGCTTAGGACCATCCACTAGAATGTAAGCATCTTCTGCGTATAGATCCTTTATTATGTTGAGCAACGAGGAAGGCATACGAATGCGGTGCAAGTGGTCCCAAAGGGCTTCCCGAGGGAAAGTGTCATAAGCCTGTTTAAAATCAATAAAAGCTGCATGAAGTCTGGGTGAATTGCTGGGGCGTTTAGCCTGCGCAGCATGCTGAAGGTGCCTGAGAAAAAACTTGGGTTGCAGAGTGTTGCGGCGCGGGTAGAACCCAAACTGTGTGTCAGGGATCTTTCTCTCAGCCTCACACCAACTTGTCAACAGATCTCTTAGCACATTGGTACATAAAGCCTGTACAGCGTGGCATTCACTGCTATCATGCGATATGCGATAGTTTCCTGGATCCAGGACCGGACCTTTCTTGTACACAGGACTAAGCCTAGCCTCCTTCCAATAAGCAGGGATACCAGCCGAATCCATCATCAGTGCAAATAGCCGCGCTAAGTGGGGAGCTAGCACATTGACATGCTGGGGCTTCCTAGTGCCTTCCACCCGAACTGAACCACCTTGACAGCGTGCTTTATGAAAGGGGCAGAGATGATATCAAAACCAGGCGAGGCCTTTATGTTCATCCTCGTAATGTGGTTACAAGTCATGGCATGCAATTTGTCTGCGTCAGGCATCTCAAACACATCCGGTTCGGGTACCCACCCAGATTGGGCCATCTGCCGGAATTGGATCGCAGGAGGGGGGTTGTTGCGGCCCACAGGGATGGCTGGGTCACGGGCAGAGGAGCCCGGTGGCCCTGCCCAACAAGTGCGCATATGCTGGGCAGCGTTCCAAAGTGTCCCAGCTAGTGATTCCACTCTTTGTCTAATCCTGCCCCATACGCCCTTGTGGCTGCTCTCTGGCCGCTACGTCTGAGTAGCTATCCGTGTATCTATCCCCATGGGCCGTGCTGTCAGGGTAGCTACCCGTGCAGGCTGTGCTGTCAGGGCAGCTACCCGTGCAGACTGGGCTGGCAGGTCAGCCACCCGTGTATTCAGGATGTTTGGAGGGACTGCATCCATAAGGGGGCCTGCAGATGGATTGCCCACAGGCCCGGTTGGGGGTCGCACCTTCATGTCATGTGTGCTTTCCGGGCAGCTACCCTCTGAGCGTGCAGCCACCTCATGTGGGGGGGTTCAGCAGCTTTTTATGCGGGCATGAAAGTGGTCACGCAGATATATTTCCCAAGTAGCAGCTGCAAGGCGCGGTTGGGCCGCGTGTTTAGGCTTGCGCAGCATGGCATGGACATCTTGCGAGCGCATACACAATCTATCCAAAAAACCGCTCTCTGGTACTTAAAGTGTCTGCGCTTAGCAAGTCTGTATTGTCTTTTGTACTCCTTTTTGAGGTAAGTGCAAACATGCACAGCCTGACCAGAAACAACAGCAGCAATAAAAATCGTTTCTTGTCTCTGTACTCCTCAAACCATACTCTAAAAAGGGTGTATGGCGAATGTGTGACCAGGGCCCTCCCGGTAGAGGGAGGGCGCACCATTGATGGTAAGTGGAGCGTTTGCTGTTGCGCTCTCGTGGATGTATATCAGAACAAGGTGTCCAATAATCCAAGTGCCTCTCCCTGAGGTCCATAACAAAACGACCAAGATCAATGAGCTCAAATTTCAGCAGCCTCTCCTTGAACAAGTAGGATTGTGTGAGACCATCCATAGCAGACAGGATGTAGGACGACCAACAATCATCGCACCGTGAGCTCAGTTGCATGTCAGCTTGTAAGATTCTAATCGTGTGGAGCTATTGTTTTGGGTTAAAGCATTGTGTAGCCGCACTGCCGCCCAGAATTAGTTGAACTGTAGAGAGTCTAGACCACACTCACGCACCACGCACCACGAAGGGGTTGTGTCCTTGACCATCAGAATCCTCTTGAGCACTGTCACCAGCCATTCATGTAAAGGATTGTCCATTATTTTGCCCTGTCGTAAGATTAGGGCCCTGTCGTAAGAATAGGGCCCTGTCGTAAGAATAGGGCGGCCCAAACCTGGATTGCATACGTAACAGCAGGGATTGAGTACGTTTTGAGGAGCCACATGTAGGCGTATAACCAGTTAGGAAGGTCATGCTCTTGTGTGAACTGTTTAATGCGGAAAGTACCGGCTGTGAGTAAACGTAGCGCTGCATCAGATGCAGTATTTAGATATGTGCCCAGTTGAAGGAGTCTGTGCGCCATCATACAAGAGAAGGGGCAGATTGTTGGTGTAAGAGTAAAAGCACGTCAGATTTTTGTGTATTTACTTTCTTCGTGCGTAGTTTGTTTAACATGGTCTGCATGTGATAAGGGTCGTTGGACTTGAAGGAAAGGACATATGCAAACTGCATGTGGTTACTAGTTTCGGAGTACCAGTAAGCGAGCCTTTCACACCGTTTGCAACGCTATCTATGCCATTCAAGTAGATGGAGAACAGCAAAGGGGAAAGGGGGCATCCTTGTTGAAAACTGAAAGATGGCTGCGCAGAAGCTGTCTTATCCCCATCCAACAAATTATATTCATCAGTATGATACAAGCCTCTTAAGATGGTCAGGCATCTGGAAATCACGTTAAGGGACCCAAAGCTTGTTTGACTATTTCTTGGAGTGGAATACAATTGTAGGCTTGTCCGAAGTGAAAAACCGCAGCATACAACCGAACAACCGTAATGACCCGCTTTGCATTGTCTGTACAGCATGCTTTAGAGTCAATATCAAAAGGGGTTGTGAGGTGCTTCTGCCCGGATTAAAAACGTATTGTGTGTCCGGAACCTTGTTGTGTCGGATGCATCAGTGCTGAATCGTGTAGGTTGGCATAACGTCTATACACTGTGCCACTTATTGCAATCATTCTGTAGTCCCCTGGCTGTGTTACTGGCCCCTTCTTGTAAATGGGATTGAGCTTTTATTCATTCCAAGACCTGGGGATGTTGGCTTTTGCGATGAGCAATTTGAAGAGAACAGCAGTGTGAAGGGCTAGCATGTTGACATTTTCCCAACTTCTCTCGTTCTGCTTGGGCACAGGCTTAAGCACATTTAATGAATGTAAATGTGTCAAATCTAGGTGAAGATGACGTCAAAACAATAAAAATATGGGTGGCGACCAAGTGTGCAGCTCATTGTCTTCTGGCATGTTGAAAGGGTGTGGGCCTAGAGGTTGTGCAATGTCGCGTCTGCGCCCCAGTTGGATCAAACTATCCAAGGCTGATCAAGTCCCTGTCCATCGTCTCACATGTCTGTGTTTTTCAGTTTGAGCGGCAGGTTGGCTCACTGGTTCTCGCCTTAATACTTTGTGTAATTGGTTGCACCAAGAGCTCTCTGAGACAGGACAGGGATCACATGTTTGGCAGCTGGTTTCTCGAGCATCTTGTGAACATTCGGGTCAGTCAAATTATCTTTAAAAACGTCTTTTACACTTTTGAGTCTGGTCTCTAAGTAGCTGGGCTTGTATAATTGATGCCCACCCCCGTTTCATCCAACACCGAGCAACATGTGCTTCTTGTTTTTTTAGGCACAAGTCATCGAACCAGGCTGCCCTAAATCTCAGGGCTGGGCGTTTGGCCGTGTGTGTACCAGAGGTCATCATGCCAGTACGTAAGGCTGCATCAAAAATCCATGATTTAAAGCATGTCATGCATGTTCAACAATCATTTTCAGAGGGCCTGTACTGGCATGTGTGTCCTGCTCCGTGTTAGCAACATAGTTTGCACCTTAGACCCATGCAGGGTGACGTGGTGCAAGCGCATGTCCACATCATACTAGTGTACATCAGTAGCAAAGGTCATTGCTTGGAAGCAGTGGTCAAGCCAGTGGGCTCTTGCAATTTCAGTGTATGGTTAACTCGCGCAACAAGTGTTTTTGATACCATGATCTGGCCTGCTTCTGCCCCGCTTTTCATATCCAAAATATTTGCTGTCCAGCGTCCCCAGGGGTGTTTTCCGTTGTTAAGATGTACCCAGATTGGAAGCAGTGTCAATTACAAATCTGCCAGCGCGATTTCTTTGAGTGCACTGTATTACGCTTCTCTCTACCAACTGCGGGTGGGCAGCCAGAATATCTAGATGTGTGATCAAAATTTCGTCAAGGACACCAATGTGCATTAAAATCCCTGCACACTGTGAAATGCCTTGCCTGTCAGAGCTTTGTCCTAATCTTCATAATGTGCAAACATATTATTTTTTTCACTTATATCTCCCCGATTTCTGGTAAAATCTAAAACAAAAAAACTGCACAGAAAGTTATATATGTTTGCATAGGATATCCCTGTTTGATCCAAAAAAACTCTTCCCGCCTTTTGCCCTCACACTGTGGGTGCGCTCTGACATTCCAGTGAACGAATTGAACCAGAGATCAGAAAATGTTTGAAGTGCCAGAAGCGACACTCCAAACCCTTTCGCCCATCGCTCTCATCAGGAACACTTCTCTTCCCAATAGGAATGATGTGGGACAGGAAAAGACTCAGTCCGTCTAGTTTATTGGTTCTAGGTTTGATTAGAAATATAAGGTCTTTGCGCATGTTTAAGGCCAGCTCTTCCATTCTGTTCATTAATAATATTTGGGAATCCATCACAGTTCACATTCAGAATCTTGACTGAAGGCCTGGATCTTCCCAAATGGGAGCCCCCTGCTTCCCGGACAGCATCCTGGTCTGTTTCCCTGAGCATGTTCTTGTTGTTGGACTATTGCTAGTGTCTGAGGAGCTGGTGTCTGAGGAGCTGCGTGGCCTGCCTTGACCATCATTGTTTGACTCAATCATTTGGATGTCAATGCTTGTGAGGATTGCTTTAATTAGGTATCATTTTATTGAGGATCTTCATGTGGTCAAGTCTGTAGGTTTTGAAGACAAAGCTGCCATACTGGGTTTTCGAAAGCAGGCGCATCTCTTCTTCTGTAATTAAGAGCTTAAGCCCGTGGTAAGAAAGGAAGAGGCTTGATTTGATTGAAAATATGTTATTTAGCCTTTGGATTATTTCATCAGTAACAACAGTGTGACTGCGAGTCTGCTTGTGGGAAAAAACCAAGAATCTTAATTGTCTAATGTAGCACCGTATATGCGCTTGACCTTCAAGAAAAAGCTCAACAAAGGAATTTAAACTTCGAAGAGATAAAGGCACACTGTTATAGTTGACACTGCAGCGCAGAAAGGGACTCGCATAGACATTTACATCAGTACTGCTCAAATCGAAAAGGGGACCCAACAAGACGAGTGCACCTAATCTAACACACTAAGGTCACTAGGAGCAAGGGAGGCAAAAAGTTTTCAATCGAGGAGCAGCACAAGCACTACGAAGGGGTTAGGGTTAGAACATCGAGCGTGGTCTGGTTCAACACTCTCTTGCTGCAGGCCCTGCTGCTTAGAACTGGCATTTGCCTGGCCTTATTTTAGTTTCATCGTGCCTGCGTATCATCTGTGAGTTCGCAAACTACATGCTTTCTGCCAGTTAAATCAATGTTTACTGATAGACGTGATATTGCTAAAAAAGCCCATATTGTGCTTACGTGAATTTGGAAGGAGCATCATATTAAATAGTGAAGAGAACTGCTCAACAAACGGATAAATCTGGTCTTGCCAGCACATGCAGCCGTTGACTTGGTAGATATCTAGCAGATGAAGTTCTAAATTTTTACCCTATGTTCTAAATTAGATCTTGCTCTACCAGAAGCTATTCGAATACTGCTAAATGGAGTGCACGATGACCGTCAAAGTGACATGCAGGCTTTACACCCTTCGTGCCAAGATGTGCACCTTGTTGGAGTCAAATTTTTCAATGTGATTGTTCGACTTCAACAACAAGCAACAACTGGCAAGAGCAACTGAACCAAACAGAAAAGAAAAGCTGAGCAGGCAGCAAGACGCTCCTAAGCAGATTAAAAGTACGCTCTTGCACAACGACAAAGAAGCCACAAAGTGAGTTTACACACCATCCAGCAGGCGTAGTTATTTGTTTTCTTGCGTTAATGCCAAACAACGGTGTAGTTTTTCTTGTTTATTCATTTTGCTGTTTAGCTCCTGGAACCAACGCATGAACACAGTAATCATGGTGACAGTGACGCCAGGTTTTGCTTCAGGCGCTTTCATTATTGATTTGTGCACTTCAGGAGGTGTGGCAGTTTGCGCAACAACAATAGAACCGTTGTTGACTCCAGGAAATCTGATGCAAACTTATGCGTGAATACGCTAAAAAAAACCTTCATTAGCCGGCAGTTGGAGGTCAAGCAGTTGATGGTCAGGGTCTGTAGCAATGTGTGCTAAGTGTTTTTTCAGCTTTTGAAGGAAATTTCGAGAGGGGATTATCTGACCAAATGTCCGGGCATGCTCCTTTTTTGATGTCTATTATATCTTATCATAAAACCAGAGGGGTCTATCTGAGCAAATGGCTGGGCATGCTCCTTTTTTCTATTCAAGCTGTGTTATAATATCGTATAACTAGGCTAATGCCAAAATTTAAGTTGAACGCCTTTGGTGGCCTGGGTGGGTGCTCATGCTCTGTTTTAGGCCAATGTTGGTGTAGATTTCACACGTGCGCCCTCACCATGAGCCTATCAGAGCTCCGTTTACCCACAGAACCCCACCAGAATACTTAAATTATGTTGCTCACCCAGGTTTGGAGGGGGTCGGATCTTGACCCATTCTAGCACCCCTATTTTTGCTTTTTTATTTGGGAGCATGCCAAAATCATACCCATTTTGAGCCTCAGATAACCCTCTCTAAAACTTTCCTGGCCCTTGCGTGAAGCCAGGCAGAGTGGTCATGAGCATTGCCTGCCTTGCCATATATACTTTTGCTGTGCTGGTGATTCCTGGCTTCACAGGATAAGTGCAAGAGATCTTTTCGTCATCACTGACAGACTGCTTGCATATGACGGCTGCTCTAGCAAACCAGATCTTGGCGAGTGCAATGACTTAGTCTGTGAGTTTGTTTTGTCGTCCCTATACATCTCACCGCTCAAAAAAGAAGATATCTCATGTGTGAATTGTGCAGACGCGGCAGGCTGAGGATTCTTGTGCACAACATTCTCGGGTGTTGTTGGAGTATGGAACTCCTCTGTGTCAAGATTCTGTTGTGCAGGTGTATTTCGTGAGGCAGTTGCTTCAAATACACAGGCTTGTTCAAGTCTAACTCTGTTAGCGAATTGTGTTAGAATGTGATGTTGTGTGGCACGATGTCCTGTCTGTAAGACCAGACCTTGTGGTGTGAGGCTATGCTAAGGGCAGAACAGTGATTCATGACTGGCAGAACAGTGATTCATGACTGGCAGTAGTATTGGAGTTAACCGTAAACTATTGTGGGCTCGGTGATGAGCCTTTAATAGTTGGAGTTACCGGTTCGTTGTATGGCCAGTGAATTATGGCCTGGTCTTTAGTCTGTAACAAATCGCCGCCGCCATACCAACAGGTTATGGCCCCCAGCCCACGCGTGCCACTGCGCATGCGGAGGATGAGGCGGCTGGAGCGACCCGTGTGAGGAGCACGGGAAATCAGACCCCAAATTGGCCGAGCCTGGTTATAGAAGGACAGCATAGTGTAACAACCGACGTCTTTTGGAGGCTTGCAAGACGGCGTCAGCTGCATGGGGGAGGGAGGACCCCAGTGAAGCGGCAAGGCAGACCCAGAGGGAGGACAGCCCAGGGCGAGTCGGACATGCGTGGATGCAGCAAGGCGTGATAGCCGAGAGGTACAGCCCTGATGGACACAGCAAGTGAGTGATGGAGAGAGCAAGGTTGGTCCGGCGTACAAGTTCGAAGCATGGGGCAAGCCAGCGCAGGTGAGCATTAGCCATGAGGGTGAGCAACAGCCAGCGCAGTTGAGGCAGTTTCAGCTAAGGTTGTCAGATGGGTGCCTATGGAGCTAACATTGTCAGGATGTCAGCGATGCAGGGTGGCTGCACATCTACAGGACCTACCAGGGGCGGTAGGGGGAGCCGAGTGCCCCTAGCCGTCAGGACGATTGTGTAGTCAACTGCTTGGAGCAGAATCAGCTGTTGGAGCAGATTCAATGGATGCTTAAGAGCGTGGAGCGGCATCAAAAGGCCATGTGATCATGCACATGGTTGCCCATGAGGTGATCAGGGTGTGAGCCTGGCACTGGACATCCAAGCAACATGAGGTCTGTTGTTAGAGCAGCAACTGTGCTCCGTGTGGAGTGGGCTAAGTGTGTATTGATAAGCTGTACGATGCATAGTAAGCAAAACTGTGCGGGAGCAGAAGTGTGTGGTGTGCAAGTTTCATGTGCGGGATGCATGGCTGGAAGCAGAGCGGGACGCTCGAGCAGGATGCTTTTGCTGGATGCCTTAGAGTCCAGGCGGGTGCTATAGCGGGTGCTAAGACAGCAAGATGCTCGAGCTGGATGCTTTTGCTGGATATCTTAATGACTCAGGCGGGTGCTTAAGCGGGTGCAAAGACAGCTGAAACTTATGCGGGTGCCATAGCAGGATGCACAAGGATGAAACAACGTTGTACACAATCTGGCAAGTGCTGAAACAGGGGAAGCTCGCGCTGTGTGCGCAAGCTCTTTTGCATTGCTTTCAGGAGCCGTGGAGTTCAGAGTGGCGAGCTGGACCTTTGCCATGGAGCAATCAGTTTTGGCTGGAGCTAGCCGTGGGTCTAAACATGGGTCTCTGCATGTGTTGCATTTTAAGTGGTGGGGCTTTGGCGCGTAAGTGGTGCATCAGTGAGAGCCTTAGAGCATGCCTTGATTCACATGCGTAATTTGCTTGAATATTATTATGGCTGCATATTGTGGCCGAAACAGCGGTTCAACCTTGTTCTGTGTGAGCACGAACAGTGCAATCCTAGCGTTTATTTACTGTACCTACAAATGCCTTAGGCAGTGGAAGCGTGTGGTGTGTACCTGCTTTGTGTGCAAAAAAAGTACATGTGCCAAGGGGGAGTGTTGGAATGTGATGTTGTGTGGCACGATGTCCTGTCTGCAAGACCAGACCTATGCTAAGGGCAGAACAGAGTGATTGTCTTGGCAGAAGTATTTGAGTTATCCGTATATTATTTTGGGCTCGGTGATGAGCCTTTGGTAGTTGGAGTTACCAGTTCGTTGTATGGCCAGTGAATTATGGCCTGGTCTCTAGTCCGAAACAAATCGCCGCCGCCATACCAACAAATTGTTATAATGAATTGTTTAGCATTAAAGAAGCCCCAAGAGAAATTAAAACTGCAGTGGACTTATCCATAAAATAACCTTATTATTATTAGAGCACATTTCAAAGCACATTCAGGAAAGTCGTGTTCCAAGTCTTACAATGAAGCATTCAGATCAGGTGGTATGCACTTGAGGTTTTCCTTGCACTCTATGAACTTAGTGCATGCATATTCTTTTGCATACTTTTATCCTCTTTTATCATCATGATCCGATTAAAACACATTGGCAGAAGAAGAAAAAATACAACAATCAAGAGATAACAATATAATGAGCAGCTTAGGCAAATCAAGTACAAGAACTGCTTCTCGGATAACCTGTACTGACCTGCTCAGCAATCCTTCTTACTTCTGATCGTTCTGTGTCCGCCGCCTGCCGCCACTTTGACACGCCAGATCAGTGCTGTGCCAGATTTATGCTGTATTGTGACTCAGGAGGTCAGTAGATGAAGTTTCTGATTAAACGGTGAGTTCAGCTTTCGCAGTATTTGAGGACGTCAATGAGGAACTCGCCCATGGGGGCGACAGGCTTGGCAGCGCCATCCAGTTCAGTCCAGTCAAAGTTCAGAGTGAGTACGTTAACCTTGCCTATCCGCAGGCTGAAGAGAGAGAAAGGGAGAAAGTGTAGAAAAAGAAAATTGTATCAGAAACTTTGCAGTCTCATTGCGGGCAACGACTTTGCAGTCTCATTGCGGGCAACTTGTCGTCCGCTTGGTGTACATTGTTGCTGTCCGCAGCCAGTCTGCACACAATACTTGCTCAAATACTGTTTTTGTCACTTTGCGTCCTAAGCATGTCTGCACACATGTGCCTAATAGTAAATTTCCTAAAACATTTACGCGACCACACGCCAGATATGGTCATGCCTGTAGGCAGTAATGGTCTTGCCACAAATCTATCTAATGTGCGGCAGTCTCACAGCGTGACATCTTCACCATTTGGTAAAACACTGACACCTCCACAATTCACTGGGCTCTTTTTCCCTAAGAAAAGGGTCTCAAACTAAAGTGCCAGCAGCATGCAATGCATCTCACATAGATCAGCAGTCTCCATTAGCCCTTGGCCTTAACAAGCCGCATGCACATGTACGTGTAAGAACGTGTTGTCATGTGCTGAAATTCTTCGCCCTACCAAACGGGTTATAGTCTTATCTAGCACGCCCATGAGCTTACACTGCTATTGTCGTTAGCAACTAAATGGGCAGTTTGCTACCTTCAGGTACCTGCTTGATGCTTTTGTGCGGCAGGGTCTCCTCTTGTGCACCACAATTGATAAGTGGACCTCTGAGGGATCCCTTAAGAACGTCGCGTTCCTACAGAAACACTGCACATCAAAGACTGATTCTTATTTCTTCGAATAAGGGTACCATCAGGTGCGATCATGACTGAGGAGAAGGGACCCTACAGTGCATTAAGATGTACCAATTTATGATTTTTTTTGTTTAGTGCTTTTTTGAACATATTACATGATATATAGTACACAGCACTGTCTAACTTTCCCAGCTACCTTCAAGAAGCTGGAGGGGTTGAACGTGAAGACCGTGAAGGCATCCTGATGGCATTGATTGGGACCTTGGAGATGCCAGCTACTTCCTGGGTTGGGAGATCAAACGATTCCGAACCAAGAGAACCCTGAAGGTCAGCCAGACCAAAACAACAATCTGATCGTTAAATGCGGCATGAAGAAGGCCAAGACCAAGATGACACCCCTGAGCCCCGCCAATAAATTGACCAAGCTAGGAAAACCACTCGACACCAGCATCTATGGCTACAGTGAGTCCATTGGCAGCCTCTTGTACTTGTCAGTCTGCACAAGACCTGACATCGCACAAGCTGTGGGAGCCCTGTCAAGATACATGTCCATGCCGACTACTGAAAATTGGTCCGCTGCCAAGGGAGTCCTCAAGTACCTGGGGAACCGTGGAGCGCGGCATCATTTATGGAGAAGCGGACAACTACAAGCAACCGTCGCGGTGTCGGCTGCCGAGGCCAAGTACATGGCCGTCGCCCAAGCAGTCAAGGATGTGCTTCCTACACCATGCACTATGGCTACATAAGCTCATCGCAGACATTGGAATACCCCTGAAGACCATCCAGATACAAAAGGACAAGCAGCGTTTACACTCCTGAAGAACCCCATCGCTTCGGCAAGATCCAAGCATACTGACATCATCTACCACTTTGCGAGGGAGTGTGTCGCAAGGAAGGGAGTAAAGTTTGAGTACTGCCCCACTGCTGTCATGATTGCTGACATGCCCAAGGTATTAACAAAGGGCAAGTTTGAGAAGTGCAGCAGCAGCATGAGTGTTGTGCAGGACTTCAAACAACCTGTTTTAAAAGTGTTGAAGGACTTCTATCGGCTAAATACTTTGCTATGATATTCGGAGGCAAGGAGTTCCTGGAAGGTGCTGGATGTTTCTAGAGAAAATTCCAGAAGTTTCCCTGTGGTCATGAAGAACTGTTCCAGAATGATCTTTGTGACTGTGAATGTTTGCTCTAGAACTTTCTGAATCTGAATCTTTTCAAGACATATAAAAGGCTCTTTCAGTGTGGAAGTAAATGCAATAATCCGCTACATGAACGACGCCACCAAGTTACAACCATTATGCTATGAATGATTATACCTACAAACTTGCCAATCATGTACAGGTTCACTCAAATGGAGGTGCAGGATTGCTGCTCCTGTCGTTATGGCATGGTAGTTTTCCAAAACCTCTTACTGAACCATAGGCAAACAGTGTCACTGCGGGCTGGGTTATTTATTTCCTCTGCCCATTCATGCCTTTACAAGATAAAGCACCTGGGGCCTGTGTAGACTAAGTGCAACCTCCTCGTTCAAGATCTGAAGTAATAAAGGCTTCCTTTACTTACGTTAATTGCAATTCTTGCTTACACTAATTGCAACACTTTGCTTACGTTAATTGCAATACTAGGGAATCATCATTTCTTCACAGAGTGCACAGGCGTGTCTAAATTTGAGTGCTGGGATTTAAACAGGATGCAGGAGGGCTGGGCCAAAGCTTAGTCGATACCTCCGGGGCTCGGCCAGGTTGAAATTTCCTGGTTGTGAGCATCAAAAGGCGCTTGTCAAATCCATGCATTTATCCATGATCTGTCTACATTCGCTGCTGCTTGGGATTCTCTCTAAGTGAGGAAGAGGGAGAGAGAGAGGGCAAGGAAGGGGGCCCCTGCCCAACTTGTCTAGCCTCGGAGATTAATCCAAATAGGACGGAAGGGAGTGCTGCTGCATGGTCTAGCTTGACAATCTTCAACCGTTTGTGTAGGGGCCTCACCCTCATAAAAGCAAGCCACAGCCTTCTCCCGCCAGCCCCCAGTTCCCCCCTCGTTTTCAGCCCCCCCTCCTCCCAATCCACAATGCCTTGATTTCACCTTGAGCCTTCAGAGTGGATGCTGCAGCAAAAGAATCCCATTTCAGGCAAACACCGGAGGACATGTCTCTCTCTCACTGTACTCCTAAAAAGGCTAAAGAGATTACGCAAGCTAAGCCAGTGCTTCCCATTCGCAATAGGCCTATTGTTATGGAGCTAATCCAGGGCCTCTGGCTGATGAAGTGGGTACCCATGAGGATTGTCATTCACTTCCCCACTTGTGCTTTCACTCCAGAACGGTTAGGAAGTTCTCGAAGAGTCGCGAAATTTAAATGCACGGTTGAGCGATGGGAAGAGGCAATTGAACTGTTTGAAGAGGGTCCTGCTTGAGTTGCTGTTGCGAAGGAAGCAAAATTGGATGAGGCATGCATGGCAGAGAAGTTGGTCAATCTGTGAGGTGGGTTCGTAATGTGATTTAATTGTCAATAAAAATTCCCGCAACCATTGTAAAAGCTGAGTTTGACGCTGTCACACAGGCTTTTGCACACTTAAATGGTAGAAATGGTCATAAGGAGCAGTTGCTTTCCTTATCGCCATTGGGATGTTCAACCCGGCTATGCCCCTGTATCGTCTTATTTGCTCCTCCGGCGCGGGCTGAAGCTGGTCTGGATCACCAGCGATTTCATTTGTTGCCCTTCCATGCGTCTGAAAAAAAAAGAATGACTACCGGGCAAGTAAATAAGGTAAACATTGACGAAGTAAGGGCGAGGGAGAAAAAGAGAAAGAGGGAGAGGGAGAGGGCCTGCCAAATCTGCCTCCTCCAGGGATATCTTTGACCTCCCTCTGTAGGTAACCCGAAAAAGAGGGCAGAAAATGCTGCTACATGATCTGGCTTAATAATCTTCATTCCATTGGTGTAGCGGCCTCCTCCTAACAGGTGCCACAACCTTCTCCTCCCAATCCCCAGCCCCCAGCTCCCCGCCCACAGCTCTCATCCTTTTCCCAACTTTGCCCCAAAAGAAGCCTTGGTATTGCCCTAAGCCCTGGACACCAGTGTGGATGCTGCAGCATCCAAATTCCACTTTCAGGCAATTGCTTAACGACTTGTATCGCTCCAACTATACCTTTTTGAAGGTTTGGGACATTCTACCAGACAAGCCAGCACGTCCCATTCGCGATTGGCCTGATGGGGTGGGGCTCAATTCAGCGCCCCTAGCAGATGGGGCGTCCATTGTGTTTCCATTCTATCCCCAGCTTCCGCTTTCACTCCCGTTCCCGCCCACACTCCTGCTCCCACTCCTGCTCCTCCTCCTGTCACTGCTGGAGGTGCTGGTGTGGAGGAAGGGAAAGTAGATGAGGCATGCATGGCAGAGGATGCGGACAATCTGTGAAATGGAATTGTAACGCGAATTTTAGTCATCCCCTGTTGCAATCATCCGGCTAATAACTGTGCTTAACCTGAAATAGAGGTGGTCGTACAGTGCAAGTTGAAACAATTAAATCCATTGCAAATTAAGCGATGGCTTTATAAATATTGCACACCACGCTCCCAGCTGCAGCAGTCATACACCTAATTCAAGTTTATTGGAAAGTAAGAGCTCTTGAGAGTTATAACATTCATATGATTATGGAGGCCCCCTGTCATAGGAAATACTTCAGGCAAGGCTTCAAGCACTTGTTATCTTTATAAATTGTATACGCAGTAACTCACCTCCCTCGGGTCTTTTTCTAGGGTTCAAAAAGGAAACATTTGGAACAGGCTTCCAGGGAACTGGAAGGTTTCATTTACTTATTTCAGGCAAATCGAACATGTTTGCGAGCACCATTTAATATTTGCAAAAGTCGCTATTTGTTGCATGTTTTTGCAGCGAGTTGGTAACTATCTTAGCTAACACTATTGGCAGACTTTAAGCATTGTCTTCTCTCCCATTTTCCTTAGCTGCACTGCTCTCCTACTCACTGCTCTTCGTCCCACTGCTCTCCTCCAAGGGCTCATCCACCACCAGCCAAATTCCTTTCCAGTACTGCTTGCGCATCCCACCTCTGACACCCCTCCTGCCCCGGCTGCCCCACTCACCACTGCTGTCACCCCCAGGGACATTCTCTCCGCAACCCTGGCCCCTATCCCCCAGAGCTGGGACAAGGTCAGCAGGGGCCCCCTCTGCCATGGCAGCTGCCTTCTTCATGCCAAGCTGAGGGCTTCGCTCTTCGATTGCTGCTGCTGTGCACTGCGCTGCTACAGCTGCTGCTGCTTGCTCAGCCCCTTCTTCCGATGTGAGGTCCTCCTCCTCGTAAAGTCTGCCTCCACTGGACCCTTCCAAATTAACTTTTGAATTCCTTTTTCGCGACCCCTCTCCAGAATTTTCCAAGAATATAATCAATTGCTCGCAATATGACAAAGTTCATACGGTACTTGTAATAGTATATATATGGTACTAGTCACTTGTTATACTAGTTACTTTATTAGCATTTTTAAATGATGCCAATGTACTGACCAAAATTGGCCAACCAACAAAAATGGTCAAAGAGTTTTGAAACCGTATTTTAAGGTACGGTTACAGAGAATCGTTTTAAGACGGGAATCACATACTTTGATATAACCCATGTTCTATGGCTGGTGCACCCAACATGGAAAGCTCGCACACACAAAATCTATATTCCAACCTAGCAGAAGCACGCTGCAACCATTGTTCATTGTGCAACAACTCAAAAATGCATCACAAAGATGCAGTAGGAAGCCCTCCTTCTCGCGGCCGGACACTGTTTCAATGATATTACCGTACCAACCTCTCTTTTCGCTCCCCTGAATTTCGCGAGGTCCTCCCAAAAAAATTAATGATTGTCTTATTTATTTATTTGGCTAACTCTGATGTTCGCGAGCAACCCCAAAACAGTTTAGAATTTGTGAAAATTGCTGTAATTGCGTCTTTTCACGTCAATCCATTCACTATCTTAGCTTATTTTATTTGCATCCTTCTGCCCACTCCAAGACTGCTGCGAAGGGCTGCAAACTCAAGAGTGCCCTCACATGAGACCCCCCACGGCAGTCACCCTTCAACCCTAGGCGTACCCACACGAGCTGGTTTGTTGCTGCTGCATCTGCTGCTGCTGCAGCAGCTATTATACTCACAAAAGGAAAAAAAGGAAAGAGGGGCACACTCACACTTGTGCCCCCAGCCTATAGCTAATTGGGAGAATCATCAAGACAGCTTGCTCTTCCTGCTCTGCCGGGGGACCTTGGAGGATCGCGCTTGAACGCAGCCTGCCCAATGGCCTTTTAACAGCTGAGGCCTGCTCTGCCAGCAGTGCTGCTTGCTGCTGTGCCTGAGCCTCCTGCTCCCTCATCCCTGCCTCAACAACAGGGTTGATCCATGTACGGGCCACTCTTAGGAGTGAGCAGTCCTCCTCAGTGCCGGGTCGTTTAAAAAACCCATAATGGCCCAAACTTAATAGCCCCAGAGAAGAGTGGGGGTTCATAAGGGGTGTTTTAGAACATGTTGGTTTTCGCGAGGCCCATTTAAGCTTTATTTTTTCGGGCCGCCCTTCCTATTTACCTATTCATTTATTCATTTATCTACTCGCAATATTTTCAAGTTAGTACGGTAAACAAGCATATTATTCCATGGGTGTGGACATCTGGCTGTGAAAAGTAGGGTTCACGCTGCAGCCCATTGCGCATGGGCGCCCCAACGGGCAGTTTTCCAGCTCAGGTGCTATGAAAAGCTTGCAAGCAGGGCTACCATCTAACGCTAAGCTTGAAAACTGCCCGTCAGGGCGCCCATGCCCTGGGAGCATGCCAAAACCATACCCATTTTGGGCCTCAGATAACC
>LFIK01001774.1_pt1 | contig 17244 bp, 22 predicted proteins | sample 643401 | NCBI WGS metagenome assembly LFIK01 (sample SAMN03777447, study PRJNA286221) | soda lake metagenome | biome: soda lake; feature: Kulunda steppe; material: water; isolation source: sample T5-Br brine of Lake Tanatar-5 | place: Russia: Kulunda steppe | collected 2010-07
GAGGAGGGGGAAGGTGAGGAGGAAGGGGGGGGGGTGGAAGAGGATGATGGAGGCAACAGCGAGGACTTTGATGTCCCCTGGGATGGGAACAGATGGCCGCACCACCAGCCGGCGCAGCTGCAGCAGCTGCAGCAGCGCCACCAGGCACAGCAGCACCAGCCCCAGCAGGGCCCTGGGGTCCATGGAAAAGGTGCTGCGCACACTCACGCCCCCTCACGCCTGTACAGCCACGAGGCTGAGCCTTTCCAGGTATGGATCTGGGGTGGGAAGGGAAAGAGAGGGGGAGAGGGAGCCTGCCATCATGTGGTAAGAAAGGCTCCTCCCTGGCCAATTCATGGCCATGAGCCTGAGCTTTCCCAGGTGCAAATCTGGGGATGGGATGGGGAGAAAGTCTGCCAAGCATTGCCTGATGTGTCGGACAGGCTCCTCCAGGTGTACATAATGATGATGAGTAGAATGATTGAGCTAGGCATGGCCAAGTCAACTGCCAGAAGATCCAGGGGGCTGGGCGCGGAAGAGGGGAACGTACACGCTCAAAGACATGCATGCCAGCATGCGCGCTGTCCTGTCCAGCTCCAAAGTCTTAAGTCAGTCTCTTGCTTTTGCTCTTTTGCCTCAGGTCCTGTACCCAACCGCTGCTGGTGCTCAGCGTGGCGTGCACGTGTTCCGCCCAAAATCTGCCGCCCCTGCCATGAATGCGGCTCCTCTGGTGCTGCAGCGGCAGCGCAAGCATGCAGGCTCCTTGAGGTGTGTGTGTGTGTGTGTGTGTGTGTGTGTGTGCTATGAGGACCCAGCCGTACGCATGCACGGTCCTTGAAGTGTGTGTTTCTTGCAGGAGTCTCGGAAGCAGCACGCAGGTCCGTAGAGATGGTTTTCTTATTGCATGGCATCCGGAGGTCTGCTTTTGGAATCAATGCACAGGCCTTGTAAGGGAGTGGAAAAGCACACCCTCTGCTCCAACATGAGCAAGAATGGTGCACAGAGCAGGCTCGCCAAGCAGAAAAGCACGCAGGCTCCTGGAGGTCTGTGTTTGGAATCAATGCACAGGTACGGAGTGGGCATGGGGGGCGGGTGGGCCCCTGGTTGGGGTTGCTTCCCAAACCATACTTAATCATGCAAGCATCATTTCTGTGCCTGTCCATGCACGCGAAGCAGAATGAGACGGTGTTGCATGAGCCGCCTTGCATGCCTTACCCGTAACATTGCCTTTTTCCAGCCAAATCTTTGAGCAGCAACAAAGCAAGAGGCGATTGCACAGTGTCATGGCGCCATCATACAAGAACCTTTGCTCTGCTGAGTGCCCCATTAAGCTGAGTTCCAGGGATTTACTTGCCTCACAAGCTGCCTTGTGTGTGTGTGTCAGGTACTTCTCAGCTTCAGGCGCTCGTGCTGAATCTGGGTACGGGCTGGGGAACTGTCTCTTAGATCAACCCAGCCCACCATCTCTGCTGCTGCCGCCGCCACCGCCGCAGCAGCAGCAGCAGCAGGGTGATGAGGGAGCTCACCTGGAGAGCATGAGCTGCCCACCATCGAGCGACCGAGTCCCTGCTCCTGCTCCACCTTATGCAAGCCACAGGCTCGCGTACGCAAAGAAGAAAAATAGTGTGTACCAGCACAATGATGCGTCTGTGCTGTTTGCGTCTCGTCAGGCAAAGACTGGGTAGACAACTCGTCGCATGGTGTAGTCTGGAGTCAAGCTAAGCTATCTGCCGGTGGGGATGGAATGGTCTCCACTGATGTCACCCACAGATGGGCTTGCCTGTGCCTCCGAGAATCTTCCGAGTTTTGAGTACTTGTGTCACATTCATATCTGTGATTCATTAGAACCGCCGCCCAGTATTTTTTTAACAGGACTTGCTCTTTTGCATTTTATGCTGCCCTGATTACTGGACAACGTTGTTCTCTCTTTTAGATGTGTGCAAAGTTGCATGTGTTGGGATTGTAGAGATGATTGCACGTATTACAGTACAATCATAGGGCCTTTAATCATACAACCTTAGACAGCTGTTAAAGTTGTGGACTTATCGCTTGATTGCAACCCCAAGTTTTGGCTAGATTTGTTGCATCTTATGTAGCCTGACTTGAATGTTCGGATTGTTTCTGCTCTGTGGATTGAGTTAAATTGCCGTTTTTATTTATTGCCGCATGTTCCATGTAACAAGTTGAAGTCCATGATGTTTTGAAGGACCTCACCAGCAGGGGCTTCAGGGAAGACAAGGGTTACTCAGCTGCACTGCACCTGCCGAGCAAGTGCAGCTCAGCTGAAGCCAGGCAGGGCTTACTGACACACACAAGAGCTGAAGAAGCAAGGTGGTGTACCGAAGCTCAGCCCAGCTGTAAGGCTGTGGTTTTGAAGTACTTAACAGCTAATTAACGGAGGTGACCTTCACTCACACAGATTATGTACACTTTGCTTGCTTGAGCTTCGTGCATCATGTCTTCAACCTTTCAAACACTTGTCTTTCTCCTGAAAACTATGCATGTATCCAGTATCCTTCCAGAATACCATGTTTCTAGACCTTTCTCGTGATGTTATCTGCAGCACGGCACGCTTCAGATTTTGTGCCCACACCCTGCGCGTCGAAACGAAGGCCTTGACTCACAATACCTCCCTTACCTGTGACCTGCCAGGATCTGCCAGGACCTGCCAGGACCTTGACTCACAATACCTCCCTTACCTGTGACCTGCACAGTGTGCAATGCTAATAACGTAAAAGACGAGCAGTATGTCCTTTTCCACTGCACCCACCCACACATGTCTCTCTCCCCAGGACTTATGCGCCTCTGGCAACAATGTTTCTGAATCTCTGGGCCAGGAACTACAATAAGGTTTAATCCTTTCATCATGCACCTGCTGCCTTCTATGAGCAGGCTAGCAGTCGCACGTCTTAACTTCAGGCCTTTCCTTGCAAACCCTTGTACTCCAGATAGTAAGTATCTAGGCATCCGTCTAGGCGCTCCTGCTTCATATTTCTTGTTTCTCTAGCAAAACCTTTCCTCTGCAGTTTCAACCTAAAACCTTGGCAGTTACAGGTTCTGATTGCAGGCCTGATAGACTTCAAATTGCATTTTAGCTAAGCTGCCCTTCAGCAGGTACAGCTATGTAGCCTTATCTTAGTACAGCTGGAAGAATCCTGCTTGCATGAACCTAGGGAGAAGTTTACAGCCAGTGCACCAGGCAAACCCCCACCATCAAATAAGGAAGAGATATTTCAAGGAGGGGGGGGCAGAAGCTATGTACCCTATTCATGCTCTGTTTCAGCCTTCTTTTGCAGACAGGTGACAATAATAGCCTTCTTGACACTTGCATTCAAAAACCTGTGGTCTGATCTAGGCAACAAACCTTGGCAAAAGAGGCAACGCAAGCAGTGCGTGACCCATCGAGTAATTTCGGCCAGTCTCTGAGCGGGATACGCATCATCCGTTCCCGGTTAGGCTTACAATAGACAACAAAGCTACCATCTTCTATGCCCAGAAGCTGGGCTCGATGTTGCGAGGGACTGCCAAGCAGAGAATGATCAATCTCGAAAATTGCCGCAACCAAGGATCACCATCACCATCAATCTGTGTGGAAACAACTAGATGAATGTCGCGCTCTGTCTGGAGGGAATAATGGAAACCGCTTGCACTTCTCATGCACGATGCATGGCACAAGTAGGAACGAGCACAAAGCCCATGCAGCGCAGGAACACCCCCACGTGCCTCTCCCAGGCACTGCACACAACCACACTGCACAGTACACACACACACACACTTAAATCAGTGCGCAAGGGCCGAAGCAAACAGTTCAGGCTCGTCCCCAAGGACAAACCCTCTTGCCCTGCCATGGTGCACAAGGACCAGGTCAGCGAGATTCGAGGATTGCCACAGCGGGCAGCCACATTACCATACATGGTAATTCATAGTATCACAACACTGCATGTGTGCGCTGTCACAGGCCCCGCTCATCAAGTCTGTGGCACATCCTGCTGCGCGCACAGCTCCCACGGCCTGGGCGTGCAAGCACAGCCCCGCACCGCGCCTTCCAGGGGCGCATCGGCCGGCTCGCACCGCAAGCGTGGAGTCGCGCACGCCCCGCACATGCACCGCACGTGCGCATCTACCAGGGCTTCCGCTCGTATGACACCATGTCATGCACGCCACCCTCTTTCTGCGCGGCCTGTGTGCGGCCCTCCACGCGCAGGGCACCCGCGTACAGCAGCTGGCGCACGCCAGGGATGTCCTTGGCACCCAAGTCTTGGAAACCCTGCGGCGGTGCAAGAGCAAACCGGCGGTGCCTGAGCCAAAATTTAGCGCGTGGCAAAAGCCGCGCTACGCTCGCAAATCTGGCGCCTGCTTTGCACATTCCTTACACCGGCAACATGGTCTGTCGGTCGCAGCACCACACAGTCTGTCCCACTCCCACCCTCTGCGCCACCTGAAAAGCGCGTGATCAAGGCACGAGGATTGCACCTACAGAGCATCTAGGAAGCATGCAAACCGCACTTGTTTTCTGTGTTTTCCTAAACTGGCAACACAATTGCACCGATCACTGAGCCAATTCAATGGTCAAGACGGACTCATCACTGACCAAGATGAAAACCTAGGGTAACCTCTGCTCATTCGACGCAGACGCCTGGCTTTGCACTTCAATATTGCACCCAACGCCCAAATACACACAACAGAAGCCCTTACATCCCAGGCCCGGCTCGGATGTAACTCAGTACTCCCGCAGGGCATGAACACGACACGCGCGTGTGCAGAGAATGAGACAGGAGCCACATGCACGCGCACCTGCTTGACAGCCTGCGCCATGAATGGCACGGTGCGGCGCACGCTGCCCTTGTCCTTCACAGTCCCGCTCACGCCCTGCAAAGCGCGCGTGCACCAGAATTCACGAAAGTGACCGGAGTGGTCGTCCAGACGAGCATGTGTGCGCATGTGTATGTGTGTACGCGTGCCAGCCAGCCAAGGCACATGAAGCAGTGATGCGCATACTTGAGAAGCGTGCCACACAGCTGCCACATGCTCCTGCACAGCCATGGCTGCACACACCTGCCTTGCTTCTTCCCCCCCCCCTCCCTTCCCCCTGCTCTTGTGCAAACCTCCGGGCAGTATTCTTCTCCTGCCCGAAAGGCTGCTCGCACGCACCCTCTTGCAGGTGCCCCTCACCACCTTTTGGCCCATAGCTTGTCCGCCCAACCTCGCTTGCGCACACCCGGTTTGAAGTGGGCCCCCTTCACAGCCCCCCCCCTCCCACCTGCGCGATCTTCAGCGCCTGCGTGTCACCATAGTAGCGGGTCTCGCTGCCCTTGGTCATTGCCTCCAAGGAGCCCATACCACGGTATTTCTTGACCTGCGCACACACAACACAAGGCGTGGCATAGCACGCTTTTGGTGTGGCCAGGGCACCCTGAGGTTCGGGTCACCATCGCGCTGCCAGGGCACGTACAACAGGGCGCACGACAGCACGCAAGCTCCCTCCCCCCACACACACGCACAGGCTGCCCCCTGGATGGTGCACAGTTCCACCCAGAATACAAAAAACTTAGGGTGGAAGTGTCCCCATGGTGGCAGCAGCAGGCAGGCAGGCAGCAAGGGCGAACAATCTCATGATTGTTTCATGACAATATCATGATTGCTTCATGATAGCCAATCATAATGGCGATCATGCCCTGGGCCGTCAGTCCTCCTTTTGTGCTTCAGCACTCAAGACATACGTACACCTTGCTTCAAATACACGCAGCACATTTGCACATCCGCAAGTCATTGTACCCGCACTAGACAGGGTAGCCATGCTTCCCTCCCCTCCCCCCCAGCACTTACCCTCATGCCGTTGACTATGAAGTACTCGCCAGGCGCCTCAGCAGTGCCGGCAAACATGGAGCCGCCCATCACGACGCTGGCGCCCAGTGCCAGAGCCTGCAAGATGCGTACACACATGCGCGCGCGACCATCTAACCAAGAACCTGCGCAAACTGGACGACCGGCAGCTTGCCTGGAGGAGAGGCTGCAACATAAGTTGATGAGCACAGGGCTCCATGTGCCCAAGAGTGTGTGTGTGTGTTTGTGAGCGCGCGTGTGTGTGTGCGTGTACGTGCGCGCTCGTGTGAGGAGTGCATGCGTGTGCCCTGCTCCTCACCACAGCAAAAAATCAGGAAGGGCAGGCACGCAGGCAGGCAGGCCGGCCGGCCCAGCAGGAGTAGACAACAGGCGGGCAGGGGTGCCAAAGGAGGCACAGCCACAGTGCCAGGGGCGGCATGCGCACCTTGACAATGTGGCCCGAGTTTTGGACACCGCCATCGGCGATGGTGGGGATGCCTTGCTTGTTGCAGTAGCGTGCGGTGTGGAACACGGCCGCAGCCTGTCCACGCCCCACAGCGCACACCTCCTGCGAGGGCGTGGTGTGGGCAGGCAGCGCTTGAGCGGAGTTACGTGGCAGGCAACAGGTGTGGATACTGTGATGGTGAGATGAGAAGATTAGGAAACAATGTCGTGATGCAGGGGGGTTGTTGCTTGAATGTGCACATGGTAGGAGTACTGAGCATGATGAGCAGGTTGAGGTTGCCTTTCAAGGTCCGGAGCATGCAGTGCAGTCACAGGGAGCTATTTAGGAGTCGGGTGTTGCGAGCAGCTTACACACAGGTGATGGGAGCAGCATCAATGAGGCCCTAGCTAGAAGAGCCATGGGGCAAGCTGGGCTGCCCGCGTGCACGTGCGCGCAGTCACACGCGCAGCCATGCATGTATGCCTGATCCACAAATCCCCGATTGTGCCAACACCCAGAACAGAGATGCCTGTCAGTCCGGGCCTCTTAGCACACGTGCATGCACGCGCAGATGCGTGGTGCAGATGCGTATTGAACCTGCTTGGTGCACCTGTGTGGTGCAGATGCGTGGTGCAGATGCGCGCACCTGCGTGGTGCAGATGGATCCGGAGCCCATGCCCACACGCAGACCATCTGCACCTGCATCAATCAGGCGCTGCGCCTGCGCGGATGTGACGATGTTGCCACCGATGACCTGCAGGCCAGCGCACAGGCACAGAGGCAGGACTGGTGAGCAGATGATTGGGCCGGCGATGGAGTCCTTGCCGCGACCGTGATGCTGTCATGGTTGTGTCACCTATGCAGGGCCTGTGAGCAAATGTCAGGGCAAGTGAGACGCAGCGGGGCCTGCGAATGAAAGCAGGGCCTGAGAGCACAGCGTGGGCAAACACGCCTAAGCCGGGCCTGTGAGCGACACGCAGCAGATCCTGTGAGCACACCACCAGATCTGTGTCCCGCCCGAAGCCCCCACCTGCAGGTCCGGGTATGTCTTCTTCAGGTACCTCAGCATATCCAGCTGGAAGGTGCTGTCGCCCTGGCTGCTGTCCAGCACCACTGCATCCACACCAGCCTCCACCTGCGGGGCAAGGACATGAGGTGGGGCAAGGACATGGCATGGGGACAGGACATGGCATGGGGACAGGACGTGAGGTGGAGACATGACGTGAGGTGGGGACAGGACATGGCATGGGGACAGGACATGAGGTGGAGACATGACGTGAGGTGGGGACAGGACATGAGGTGGGGCAAGGACATGGCATGGGGACAGGACATGGCATGGGGACAGGACATGGCATGGGGACAGGGCATGGCATGGGGACAGGGCATGGCATGGGGACGCTGCCTCAGCACGTCCAGCCGGGAGATGCTGCCGCCCTCAGAGAGGTGCTTCCGCCCTCTGGCCAATGCTGTCCAGCACCTCCGCATCCGCGCTTGCCCCGCACTTGCGGGTGCTGTGCAGCGCACTGCATGCAGGCCGCAACCAGCCAGCGTCCCAATACAGTCTGCATGCCCCGCTCTGCAGAAATGTATGGACCCCCGCCGCATTGCCGGCCTGCTTTCAAGATGGTTGTGGGAGACCAAGAGCTTCCTCACATCCACCAGTCCCTCGAGCACACCCCAGCACACTCACACAAGGGAGCCCATGATAATGCACACATGAATACAGCCACTCATGCACATGCACCCATGCTAGCAAGCACACACACACACACACTTGCACCCACCAGGCGGGCGACGCGATCCTTGTCTGCCACTTGCTTCCCACGCTAGCACGCACACACGCGCACACACGTGCGCACACACACACCAGGCGGGCGACGCACTCCTTGTCTGTCTCATGCGTTCCACGCTAGCACGCACACATGCGCACACACGCACACACACCAGGCGGGCGACGCGCTCCTTGTCTGCCTCATGCGTCCCACTCTAGCATGCGCGCGCGCGCGCACACACACACACACACACACACGCACCCACCAGGCGAGCGACGCGCTCCTTGTCTGCCTCACGCGTGCCCACTGCTGCACCGCAGCGCAGGCGGCCCTGCTCGTCCACAGTGGGCGCGCCCAGCGGAGGGAAGGTGCGGGCCTCCTTATGGAACTCGCGCGTCGCGATGCCCGTCTGCACGCACGCACATGCAAGTGTTGGGTCGCGATAGAACTCATGGCTACGCTCCTCTGCAAGCGCGAGAGGCGGTGAAAGGGGACCGTGCACAAGCTGCCTGTGAAGCCTCTGTTCTCCGCAATGTGTGTCATACCACACATCCCACACAGCCACCTGCGCATGTACGCCCGCGCGCCAGCGTGGATGATGTGTCCTCATCTGTGGCTGCAAGCCTACACATGGGCACTGGCGGCGCTGCACACGACCGGTTGGACAGGGTTGGTGCACGCACCAAGACGAGCGCTGAGGCGCAGCAGCACCTTTCTTTCCAAGCTGTGGACAGCTGCCACCTTCACCTTCCCTCCCTTGTCCCTTGTAGCACTCACAAAGCTGCCACCCTGCGCCCCGGGCCTGCAGGGGATTAAAGCACGTCACCCGCAGTCCTTCAAACACTCACAAAGCTGCCGCTGCCATCGCAGATCACCACTGCGTCCTGCTTCTTGTTCTTGATGAGGTCATACGCGACATCGCCAGCCGTGCCCTCGGGCAGGATGGTCACGTCCCTGCGGTGCACCGCCAGGCATGGGCGCAGAGTGGGGTGCGTGAGGCACGCGATGCGATTGCGCCAGGGGCAACAGGCAAGCAGTGCAATTGCGCCAGGGGCAACAGACGGGCGGTGCAGAAGCGCCCAAGGGGACATGCCAATGGAGCAGAAGCGCCGAGGGCAACAGGCAGGCAGTGCAGCAGCTGTAGGTTGTGGTGGAGCCGGTGGGGCTCTGCGCAGGTGGCAAGGTGGGCGGGTCTGAGGGGGGGGCCTCCTGGCAGCTGCTCACTCCTGTGCACAGCAATGGGCGGCTGTCAGCGTGCAGCACGCGCGCCACCTGCAGCAAAGGTGCACCCCGTCTGCACCAGAGCCATGCGGCGGCTGAGCAGTGTGTAGCAGGAAGGGCAGTCCACCCATCATGACGTGTCAGGCAGTCCACTCGCCATGAGCCATGGACTGTCATGACCCGTCAGGCAGTCCCCCTGTCGTCAACTGTTGTGAGCTGTGAGGCAGCCCACCCACTTTGACACGCGCTGCAGTGCAGTCACGGCAGGCCATGTCGCTCACCCAGTGGGTAGTGCACAGGCAGCACAGCCAAGCAATGCGCTCCCACAGAACTCCAAGCGCCCAGCCGCGACAACACATAGAGGAGCTGCGAGAAGGCACGCACCACACAGCCCATGAGCGGGCGCGGCAAGTTCACCCGCAGTGGGCGAGCGCACAGCCACCCACTTGGTCATGACTTGGTCGAGCGTCTTCAGGTGGTCAGCCTCAAAGTCCACCTCGCGCGAGGTCACCAGGCCCAGGAACTTGCCGTAGAACTTCCCGGTGTCCGTGACGACGATGCAGGTGAACGCATTGGCATCCTGGGGGGCGGCAAAGGGAGCGCACGCGCATGTGAGGAGGTAATGATGCAGCTTTGCTGCAAACCGTGCCCCTGACACACGAGTCTCTGGGCATCACCCAGCCCCCTCTCATCCGTCCCTCCTTCGCGATACATGCTTAACAGGGAGCAAACGCCATGGGGCAAGACAGGTAGACCGCCAGCTAGTGGGGCATCACATGCTCTGTGGTGCACCTCGCTCTCCACACCGTTCAGGCAAATGCAAAACACGCACCCCGGCTAGCTCTGTATAACACGCGCTGTACACACTTCACCACAACGCCAGCACACAAAGCACACCTGCCCCCTAGCGCACCCGGACATGCTCTCATGCACTCCAGCCAATGGACGCACCCTAATACCCTCATGCATGCCGCACGCCACTGTCCTCTCAAGGGTGGGCGATTTGTGTCCAAGCCACCAGTGGGCTTTGCTTGCAGTGATTGGCTGCAGCGCAGCCCAGCCACCGGACTGACAGACAATTTCAGCATGGACACCTTGTCACCCCATCTGCCAATGCCGTGTAGAAGCCAGCGCAGTCACACTGCTGCCTGGCAGGGGTGCCCTCCTTCCATGCACAGCGTGAGGGCGCACATGTTGGAGGCAGCGCAGCTGCAAAGCCGCTCATGGCAGCAAGCCTCCGTGGGCGCACATAATTACCCAAACACAGACACGCACACACACGCACATGCAGGTCTGCGCAATGTGTACTTCAGCCCATGCACAGGCGCTGCTGCCGCTCATTAACCACAGCCCACAACCCACTCCTGGTCTGCAGCAGGTCCGTCTCTGCATGCCAGCTCAAGGCCCCCGCTCAAACGCCCGAGCCCACACACAAACCCAGCACACGCATACCCAGCACAGACCCACGCACGCACCCGCAGCAGATCCATCTGCATGATGGTGGCCGTGGGCGGCATGATAATGGGCTTGATGTCAAAGCCCACACGGTGGCGCTTGACGCGGACCACGTGCTGCACCTGCTCCTCAATGGTGTTGTTGTAGTGCACAAAGCCCATGCCGCCCATCTGCGCGTGGCGTGGACCAACACGTGTGCGTACATAATGTCAGCGGGTGTGTTTGGACGGAGAGGGAGGAGGAAAGGTGCGGGGGAGGCAGCGTGCGTACAGGTGTTAAAACAGCAAGCGAGGGTGTACTTGTGCTTGCACCAGCTTTGGTGGTGGTGTTTGTGCACGTTTGTGTTCATCCGCGCGTGCAAGAGAAAGCAGCGGCCACCTGAAGGAGTTTCAGAGCAGTGGGCAAGCTGGAAGGACACAGTTCTAAGGTGATCAAGCAAGCCCTCCCAGTTTAGAGGCTCCGGAGTATGCAGACATACAAGGAAGCCACCAAACACTGCTGGTGTCGAGCCACGAATGCATGACAGCTTTGCGTGCGCTGCTTGGCAAGCCACACTCCTGATACGCATGGGTGTTCGCAGCGCGTGGGCCACGCGGAGGCTCAAGAGAGGGGTGTGTCTCGCTTGTCCTTGGGAAGGGCATCAGCAAGGAGGCATGCTAGCTACAAGGCGCAGGCAAAATTGTGGTGAGGCCTGGAGCGGTGGCATGGGAATTTGCTTCTGACAAGTGGCTTGAACAGGCAACATAGTACAAAACATGGGCTCCTGTCCTGGGTCTGTACACAGGCTTCCTGGTTCTGGTGGTGAAATGCCTGTTTGTCAGCTTTCAGGTGCGCACACCACCCCAGCATGCAAGCAGGCGCAGGGCTTGCATGTGCATGGCCTGCAGGTGAGCTGTACGAGGTCGGTGCAGATGTGCTGCTCACCAGTGCCATGGTGATGGCCATCGCAGACTCGGTGACGGTGTCCATGGGTGAGGACACAATGGGGGTGCGCAGCTTGATCTTCTTCGTGACATTTGTCGTCATGTCCACCTGGGAGTGAAGGCAGAGGGAAACGGGACTGCGTACACGCATGTGCTAAGGAGAGAGGGTGTGCGCAGCCATGAAAGTCAGAACAAACAAAAAAGCAGGCTGGCTCTCGCGCCTTGCGGCAGTGTGGACGCTGAAACACACCTCATGAGCTCCAAAGTAGATGTGGCCTGGGTGGAAGATGACATCATCATAGGTGTAGCAGACGCCCTGTGGGTGGGAGAGGGGCAGGGGGTGGCGGTGATGTGAGTGTGGGAGTATAACCGAGGTCTCCTCACGTGCCCCGCTCTGCTGCCCCCTCGCTCGGAGGCTCGGCCGGCTGGAACAAACGCCGAGCTTCTCACGGGGACTCACCTGGGACATGAGCTTCTCAACCACGAATCCTGCGAGGCGAGGCAACGCGTGCGAGGGCAGGAAAACACGATGTTTGCCGACACGAGCACACCCTTTCACATTCCACAGGCATCATGACCCAACCGAGGAGCAGACAGTGCCAGACATTCTTCTCATGCAAACCTTCCTGTACGCATGCTCACCATCGGCCACAACATCTGAGTCGTTTGGCACCGCGCTCATTGCTGCTGCGTACTCTGGGGGCTGAGCGAGTTTTTTGTTATATACCTATACGAAAGAATGATTTCAATTCAAAAAGGGCTAGGATGGGGTTCCCTCGCAGCTAATCCCATTCATCACATGCTGTATTACAGAATATTATAGCTGTATTATAGAGTAAAGGAAATACATATTTACTCCTGTTGTTAGGATAAGTTTGCAGCACGAGAGGGCAATGCAAGTCCACACCCGTCGTGGCGTGGCATCCTCCAGGCAAGTACATTGTCCCAGTGGTCTTCCTGTGAAGCCTTTGAGAATTGCACCAGCCCAGCACCCTGGTGTCCCAGCCTGGCAAGTGCAATGCGCGGTTGACGTGCCATGGCATCATCCAGCTGCGAGCGTGGGCTACAGCAGAGCACAGAGACTTTCGTGTGCTGCAGCTACTGAGTCTGTTGATATGACAGAAAGGACGCTGAGCAGCGTTGACTCGGTGCCTCGTGGGGAGACGGCTGGGGCCATCCTAGTCGTCGACAACGTGAGTGTCCTGTCAGGCACCTGCTGGTCTTGTGCTGCTTAAGTCCAGAAATGTTGGATATTCCTGATGCAGAAAGCCATATGTCAGGCGTGCGCCCCTGTTCACTCAAGTGCACAAGTTTAATTGGATGTGAGCAGGGTGGGGCAAGTGATCAAACCCAGCAAATGGGCAGTTGTATCACGAAAGTCACCTAGAGTGCACATATCATGGATCAGTTTTCAGAATTTCTCAGGTCAATAACGTAAAGAATCCGCACAACATAGCAAGTCCTGTGCTAATGATTCCTGGATCTTTTCTTCCTTGAATCAATTGCCTTCATATGCATGTACGTACATCACAAACAGGTGACGATCCAGGCAGGAGACAGGGATCTGCTCCAAGACGTTTCTTGGCGTGAGTGCATGTGCTGTCATCTCTCGCTGTTTCTTTAATTTGTCGGGGATGAAATGTCGTTTATAAGTAGCTGTGATCTACTGCGAGCTGTCCTAAAGAGCTTGTCATCGGGCCTTTTATACCGGCCCCTAGTTGCGTGCCACGCTGCATGGACAGCTCTCCATTCCTGGCAGAATTGTGTAGCCTTGCAGGCGCTCCTTCCACCCACTCAGTGCTTTGCCAGATAGATCAGTGATAGCTTTTGCTTTCATTCTGTTTTGGCAAACTGCAGTGGCTGTTCCTTCTGATTTTTGTATGAGTTCCAGCCTCCAGAATTCCATTATGTTCTGACAATAAAGTGCCGATGACTTAGTTTTGCTCTCCCACTCTACGCCTATCCAGCTTGACTTTACACTCACCACCCCACACCCAGACCAACATTCCCCCTTATGCACACACACACATACACACACAAGCATGGACACACACATACACGCACACCGATACATACACACAGGCGCGCACAAACGCACACATGTACACACGCATACACATGCGTTTTCACGACACAGTGCTGCCTGTTCGTGCGTGCGTGCGTGCGTGCTGTGCTGCACAGGCGTACTCCCTGGCCAGCGCTGGGGTCTTGTTGGCGCGAATGGCGCCGGCAAGAGCACCCTACTTCGCGCGCTGTGTGGGCACAGGATGGTGCGTGACACGCATGCGCCGCCCTTGGGCTAGTCATTTGCACGCATGCGCACGGGAAGGCGCGCGCACACACATGTGAGGGCAGATGGCTGCCCTGCCTGAATGTGGGCATGGGTATTGAGGGCGGTCAGTTGGGCCAAGTATGGAATGCCACACATTCTAATTTTGCACTGAGTTTGCCCATGCGAACCCCCACTTAGGCTGTTCATCCGCTCATCTTGCATGCCTGAGAGTGGGGAGGCCCGCCTCTCATGCGGGCTGTGGACTGAGTGGCCTTGTATGGCCACATGGGCATGCTGCATGTTCCTCCAGGTGGAGGTGCATGAGCAGGCTGGGACTCGGTAGAGGTGCATTTTCTCTCCCAAGTAATGGAGAGCCTCCCGTCCCCTTTCCTCGATCAGAGCGCAGAGGCTTCTACTTGCACACAACAACCCCTGTATGGTTAAAAAGACGGGCTGCGCGCAGATGCCGCCCATGATGCATTGCTTGCATGCACTGCCACTGGTTGTGCAACCTATGCATGATACTGCTGGTTTACTGTGTGCGTAGCGCTTGTGCAAAATTCGCGTGTGCCCCTATTTCACTTTGTGCATGATGCCCCTCAGCCGCACAACCTGTAGGGTAAATGGCACCCACAATGCCTTCCTTGTGCCTCCCTTGCACGCAGCTCTTGCTCAAATAAGCTCTTTAGTGCCACAGCTCAAAACCACCATCCCCTCTCTTCCCCTGCTCACAGGTTGACGCTGGCAAAGTGGTCATCTCTCCCAAAGCAGAGGTTGGGTGAGTACAAGCAGTTGGGTCCCCAAATTTGTGGTACCCTTCTGGCCTTCTGGCTTACCCACTCCATTTGCCTGGTCCATTTGGTACATTTTGGCTCTGGCAACCGTTTGGCTCTGGCAAGCCACCGTACAAAGCAAACGCCTCAGACAAGGACCAACCATGTGATGCAGACAATTTGCTACCAACAAGGCATCAGCACAAAATGTTTGCCTGCCGTGAAGCCCACACTTGGATAGACATATGATCGTTCGCTCAGATCCTCAATGATCCTAGCTATTGAGCTAGACAAAGCCATGAGATTGCATGGCCAGCTTGTAGGTGATTGTCATCGGAAGTCTGCGCGGTTCGCAATGGGCCCTGACGACTGTCATGAATCCTTCCTGTGCCATCTTACTAGCAGTAGGCTTGCCTAAATGCTTGTCCTAGGGGCAATATGCCCAACCGCTGCACTGCGCATGGACGCAAGGCGCAACATGTGTGTCTGAGAGGTCTGCAAGCTGTGAACCAGGAGCGTACCATGTCAGGATGTTCCTCCACAAACTTCCCCAGTGGGCGGTACTATGCAGCAACATATGTCCGCACGAAGCAGGCAGTACTTTGGCAAGCACCTCACCCACACACACATGTCATGCAGGTACCTCGCCCAAGCCCTGCAGCACGCCACGCAGAGTGTGTATGAGGAGGTGCGCAGCGCCATGACACACCTGATTAAGATAGAGGAGAGGATGAACGAGGCCGAGGAAGCCATGCTGAAAGGCAAGTCTGTGGTGCAGGCGTGTGTACACGTGTTTAAACATGCGTAACAAAAAGATGCATGCAACATTCCTGAATGTGTTTGTGGGCACAGTTCACATTCAACGTAGTTCACATGCAACTGCGAAATGTGCATTTGGGCGCACAGGGCTTGTTTATCACAGGTTGCAGTGTGCAGGCAGTGCAGTAAGGTAAGACTGTGACCGCTTCAGCTTGGACTTCTAGCGTGATGTTCTTGATTTGTGGAGCTAATTTGAACGCAACGCTTCTGCCATCCTGGGTGTGATCATGTGACAATTATGTGATAATTGTGTGATAATTATGTGTGGTGGAGCAATTATTGGGGCGATTGCAGTGCCTGTCAAAGTCGTATACTTTGCTAGGCCCAGGCCAATGTTTGCTTTGTGCTCTGTTGCCAGACTTGCACCTCTGGTGTTAGGTGTTGGAGGACAAGAGGGGCCTGCAACTCTGGGTCATAAACACAGCAAGTGCATCTCTCTGCTACAGCAGAAGCACTACTTTTGGAACTAATTTAGACACACAGCTCTGGGTCATGAACACCACAGCTGCACCTCACTGCTTGAGCAGAAGCACTGGCTTTTTATGCTCTCTAAAACATGGGCAATGCGCGCCTGCCCATACCTGTCTACTGATGCAATATCAGTGGTGCTCCATCACCAGGCATGCTTTCGTTGTCGAGCACGAGCAGCTGAGAAGGAGGGGGTGGGAAGAACTCAGCGGTGCCCTGCGTGCAGAGCCAGCCATGCAGCATCCCTCATTTGGGCGAAAAGGGTGAATGCACACGTGCCAGTCAGGCAGCATCCCTGATTTGGGTGACTGCACACTTGCCTCATTTGTTGTCTTGCAAAATAACGCATGCACCTGTGGTTTGCAACACCGCTTAGCAGCACTGTGAAGGATTTTCCTGTATCAATCCAGCAGGGTGGCCTCCTGCTTTGCAGGGGATGTGGACGCCGCGGCGCACATGGCGCAGGCCCAAGAGGAGTTTGCCCTAGCAGGCGGCTGGGATGTGGACAGGGCCATCTCGGATGTGCTGAGTGGCCTCGGCTTCTCTCCTGAGCAGGTGCGCCCATGGCGTACCTCCTGCGCTTGCAGCTGCTGGGCTGCGCTCAACAGCTTTGCGGCATGCAGTCTGGCCATTTCTTGCTGCTGCTGCTGCTGCTAGAACTATGCACCTCATTGCTGCAGGCTATGTATGTTGGCGCCGTGGGTTGCTGTGGCTCAGCCTTGAAGTACCAGTGAACCAAGCGCAAAGCGTTGGCTGTAATCACCTTCTACATATGCCGTTGACGCGCTCAAGCTGAGTCTCAGCCTTATGGCTGGGAGTGCAAATGAAGGAGGTCGGGCGCGCCTGCTCCTACCTGGTTGTGCACAGAGGCCTGCTCCTTTTTGGTTCTGCACCACTGCACTCACGCCCCTGCTGCGGTCAATTGACTGCAGAGATATAGCTCACTGAGCCAACCATACACGCCTAGACTGACTGCAGACCATTGACTGCAGAGGTATAGCACACTCAGCCAATATTACACGACTCGACCCCAATCCTGAGTGTGCGCCATGTTATTTGCCGTATTCATCAACCTCGAGCCTTGCTTCACTCTTTCCTTGCCTTTTTTGGGCCCATGCAGTATGATCGAAACTGCTCAGAGTTCAGTGGAGGTTGGCAGATGCGCATCGCCTTGGCCAAGCTCCTCTTGGGGCCTGCAGGCAAGTGGTTGCTTTCTTGATGCTTTGGGGGGATATTGCATCTTTCTTGATGCTTTGGGGGGATATTGCATCTTTCTTGATGCTTTGGGGGGATA
>LFIK01001775.1_pt1 | contig 17241 bp, 23 predicted proteins | sample 643401 | NCBI WGS metagenome assembly LFIK01 (sample SAMN03777447, study PRJNA286221) | soda lake metagenome | biome: soda lake; feature: Kulunda steppe; material: water; isolation source: sample T5-Br brine of Lake Tanatar-5 | place: Russia: Kulunda steppe | collected 2010-07
CACTGCAGCTAACCCTGGGACCTGCACTCATCGCACGCTGCAGCTGGTCCTGTGACCTGCGCTCATCGCACACTGCAGCTGCGCCCTGTGACCTGCACTCATCGCACACTGCAGCTGGTCCTGTGACCTGCGCTCATCGCACACTGCAGCTGCGCCCTGTGACCTGCGCTCATCGCACACTGCAGCTGACCCTGTGACCTGCGCTCATCGCACACTGCAGCTGACCCTGGGATCTGCACTCATCGCACGCTGCAGCTGGCCCTGTGACCTGCGCATTGCACACTGCAGCTGACCCTGGGATCTGCGCTCATCGCACACTGCAGCTGACCCTGTGATCTGCGCTCATTGCACACGCTGCAGCTGGCCCTGTAACCTGCGCTCATCGCACACTGCAGCTGGCCCTGTGCTGCTGCAATGGTCCCATATCCTCCGTGCCCGAGTTGCTCTGGTTACTCACATGTGACATGTGGCATGTGTGTGTTAGTGTGTTGACGGCCTGCTGCGCCTGCCTTGCCGTGCAGCTGCAAGCCACGTCGCAGCGCTTTGCGCAGATGGCCAGCAGGGGGCTGCAGCCGTCTACAGAGCAGCAGCAGCAGCAGCAGCAGGTGGGTGGGCGGGTGCAGGGCGTGGTACAGGGATGGGCTCGCTCCTGGGCAACTGTCAAATGCCCCTGCGCTGCGCCAGTGCCGACCAGGAGGCGGCTGCTCCACACAGACGCTTCACACCCCTTGATTGCCTGGCTGGCACTGTGACGCCCTCGTGGGACGATTGCGATTGAACAGCAGGTTAGACCAAACCTGGGATGGGTGCCCATCAAGGTGCTTGAGGCTCCTGTGCAGCTTGTGACAGGAAAGGCACCCTCTGTTGCCTGGCACTGCGCCGTCCTCATGGGCTGCTTTGCTCAGGTGTGCAGGCAGTCCCTGTGCAGCGCGTGCCCTCCGGCCGGCACGCTGGCTCAGTGGTTGCTGGGTCTGGTCGCAGGCGGCAGAAGCAGCAGGAGCACGCACGCACTCCCTGCATCCTGCGCACTGCAACGCATGCACTCCCTGCATCCTGCGCACTGCAACGCACGCACTCCCTGCATCCTGCGCAGGTGTGCAAGCCGCCACATGTATGTATGTGTGTATGTGTGCGTGTAAGCCGCCACATGTGTGGGCCCTGCGCACTGCAACGCATGCACTTGCTCTGCCCTGCCCTGCCCTGCCCGTCCTGCGCCGCAGCGTGAGCTGGTGGGACGGTGGGGAGAGGAGCTTGCTTTCCAGTACATCCTGGAGCAGCAGCAGCAGCAGCAGCGAGGGCGGCTGCCGCCCCCTGCAGCGCCAGCAGCAGCAGCTGGCGCGGAGAAGTCTTGGGAGGAGCTGCTGCGGCGCACGGAGGTGGTGTGGGTGAATCAAGAACGGGAGACCGGGCTTCCGTACGACATTGTCCTCAGGCACGTGTGTGTGAGCGTTTGTGCGTGCGCGTGTGTGTGCACCTGTGCGTGCATGAGCGTCAGTGCAAAGGAGTGGGGGTGGGGCGATCACCCCCATCCAACTGACCCCGCCAGCCACGGAACTCCCCTAACGCATCAGTACACTGCCTCGTCCCACTTGTATGGGACTAGAAGTTGGCTAGCACTGACTTTCTAGCCTTGAGTCTGCCGCAGCACAGGAGCACAAGGGAGCTGCGGCCGGGTATCACATGCAGGCAGGCACACAGGCAGCAATCTCCACCTGCCTTGCTTTGCTGCTCAGTTGTGCTTTCTTGCGCCTCGCTCCTTTGCGCTTTTTTGTGCAGCACTCCTCGCAGAAACACGCATGCACTCCTTTGCGCCTGTTGTTTGAGCCACACTCCTCCTTTGCTCCTGTTTTTTTTAGCTGCACTCCACCCTTGCGCCTGCTGTTTAACCCACCTCTCCTTTGCGCCTGCTATTTGCCTCACACTCTTTTGCAGACACGTGCACAAATCAACATACTTCACACACACGCACACCACTGTTTTGCGGATGTTTATGCCACACTCCTCTCTCACTCCCTCTGGCGCCGCTCTCCCCCCTCTTCGCGCCTGTCTGCGCCATGCTCTCCCCTTCTTTGTGCCTGTTTGCGCCACGCTCTCCCCCCTTACGCCCGTGCCTTGCGGGTGCCTCATCCCTTCTGGCTGCCCCCGATTCCACCAGGGACCCCAACTCGCACTCTGTGCTCACCTACGTGGAAGTCAAGACGAGCGCATGGCACAGCAAAGACGCCTTTGAGGTGTCACCTGCTGAGATGCGCTGGGCTCAGTACCACGGGCCTGCTTACACGGTGCGCACTGCCGCTCGGCCGCGCGCGCTTGTCAGGCGATGCGATGAGCGAGCAAGCATGGGTCTGTCTGCCTGACTCAGAGTGGTTGGTGATGGAGCAGCTTTTGCCCTACGTATGGCCATTGCTTGAACATACCCCCTCGCCAGAGACGCAGCTGGGGCGCGGGGGCACCCTTGCCCATGCTTGAGCACAGGCGAGCTCAATTGTACCGGTGCACACGCCCCCAGCCGCAAAACAAAGTACCCCGTGACCCGACCCGCCCCGCAGGTGATGCGTGTGAGTGGGGCCAGCACCAGCAGCCCCTCCCTTGTCCGCCTCACAGACCCCATGGCTCTGTGGCAGGCCAAAGCCATCAGCTTGTGCCTGCTGGCTTAGCCAAGGTTCTTCCCATGCAGCTTGCGCTGTCTCAGCTTGTGGCCGCTGGCAGGCAGCTGCTCATGCAGCTTGTGCAGTCCCAGCTTGTGGCTGCTGCCAGGCTTAGAAACTCTGGTCTGCCATACTGGACTGCTGCACTGGACTGTCACACAAGATTAGTGCTTTGCCAGTCCTTGTGCTCCATTGGACAGGGACGTTGGTTGAGTCAGTTGGCAAGGCACTTTCCTTGTTTGCAGTACAGCTACAGCTGACAGTGTAAGAGTCACGTACTATGCAAGCAAATGCTTGTCGCACCAAATCACCGTCACTATTGAATGACCATCTCAGAAACACAAGCCACATCGCTGACTACAAATCGTCGTGATATACTAGTTGTATCCAGAGAGAAGGAAATTCACGCAAGCAGGCATAAGCCTTGATGGAGGGGTCAGATGGTGTCCTTGGAAGCCCCTTTTCCTTAATTGATGTAGGGAGAGTAGCCCTGCGAAAATAGTTCTTGTTGCCTACATTGTTTTTTGGCATTCTTTTGCATGAAACTCACTGCCCCCTGGTGACATGTGGTATAGGGGGGGGGGTACACAGTCACTATACACGGTACGTACTTGGTGCAAGCACCAGGCAGACCCCAGCGTTCTTGGGAACGGCATGGCAAGCCTTAACACTGGTTGTATTGCACAGGGGCAGCTTAGCATTATGCGTACCAGATAGGGTACATGCCAGATGAGGGGAGCAAAAGATGCGATGCATAATGAAGCTGTGCCTGTCGAAATAAGTTGAAGTAAAGTAACAATAGCTTCTGTCGTGTCAAGTTACTACTTTGGACTAGTCAACACTTATGATTTGTGTTACAGGCTTGCCCTTGGCACATTAGCAATATGCCAAAGGCACAAGACTGAAGAAGAGACACTTAGAAAAAAGACCACCAACAGGGATACCCCTGTTTTTAAGGCAGTAAGGAATGAATTAAGGAATGGGGCAAGGAATGCAGAGGATGAGGCGGCAGGACCAACCCTAGTGAGGAGGGTGGAAGTTCATACCCCAGGTTGGCCGAGCCTGGTTACAGAAGGACGGCATCGTGTGACGGCCGACTGTACATCTGGTGCAAGCACCAGGCAAACCCCCTCCATCAGACAAGGAGGACTGTAGGAGGGGGACTGAATCCTACTTGTGCGACGAACTGGTGACTGGACCAGGCTGGAGCATTTTGCTTACCCTACCATGTTGATTTGAACCTAGAAACCTAGAAGTGTTGAGATGATGGAGGTCCGCAAAGTTCTTGAACTCAACTGTTAAGTATCGACGTCTGTCTTTTACCAGAAACATTCTTGCCATTGGAGCTGCTGTTATGGTGTAGCATTGTTTTGGCCTAACAAGCCTAGCCTGTCTACGATTTCCTATTCCAGCAGCACAACAAGCTTCGTCATCAAGTTTCAGAACCTGCATCATGTATTCTTGGCTAGCGATGACCATCACGTAGCCTTTCCTATCATATCCATACAGCTCCTAGCCTAAGAAAAGAAAAACTACGCAAGCAGCAAAAAGCTTCTCACATCAAGTAAGGAAAAGGGGCCACTTGGGAAGGAAAGCCCCTTCACCATATATCCTGTCCATCCATAACCAACATTTAGGCTGACGTGCAATCCTAATTTGCATGATTGGCATTGGATCAATTGCTTCAATTTTCGCACCTTGGACTAAATAGCCCCAGGCTTATAAGCGCGTGCTTTCAGGTTGGCACCTCATGCGATAGACGTTATTACATTTCACATCAACACAGTGTTAGGAGGATGGGTAAAGAATATGGGAAGCTGCACGGGGAAAACCAGCTCAGGCACCAAGGAGAAAGGTCAAGCCGCAATATGGGCTTCCGGATGAAAGCAATATGAAGGCCATAAACGCAAGCCATGAGCCATGCGCGGTAGTTCTTTGGAGGGTCCGGCTCTACAGCAAGAATAAGCACTCAATACGAGGTGTACAACAAGGTGTTCCTCCTAGGCCTTTGCGAATGGACCATGGGAATGGTTTGATACACAGCCAACCCACAGCCATCTCACATGCAAGCCATGATCTGTCTCTCAGCACATGCTAAGCACTCATGTAACACCAGCTGCGTCCAACATGGGAAACAGCGTACTTTATTTAGTAAGGATGTACAAAGGACCTGGCAGCTATGCTGAGCACAGTTGGCACAAGAACACATACGCAGGTACACACATGCGCACATTCGCGGACGTGCACGCACGCACATGCACATGCACACACACACACACACGCACATGCAAACACACACAGCTACAAAAAGATGCCAATGGTGGCATCGTAGGCAGGCAGGGCAAAAGACTTGGATACTGTAATACAATTTCAGCACAGCTCCACACACACAGGTGCGCACCTGGCTGATCACATGAATGAAATTGTCATACTAGCAAGTGTGTATGTGCCCTTGAAAACAGCATGTAGCGCATGCCAGCATGCGTTGTTCGCGGTAGCAAGTACATTGATAAATGGACGCCCAGTGCCACACCCTCAGGCTTAGCCATGCTGGGCCTCTTGCCCTGGGGGGTTTCCACACAAGCAGACCCTTCTGTACACAGGCAGGACCAAAAGGCGCACAGCACCGTCAAACGCCTTGCCAGGGCGCATGCACGCTGTTGGACTGCGAGCTACCCACATGGGGGCTGACCACTGCGGCTGACCCTCCTAGAAGCGCACAAGGGTGTGCGGGGCGAGAGCTTGTGCACGCAGGGCAAGAGCCACAGCTCGCATGACACACGCCTTGACCACCACGACGCAAGGCAGGAGCGGCGCTTGCTCTGCTCTGGGCTGCTGCCCTGGCACCCCCGAAAAAACACCTGAGCTCTACCACAGCAGGCCCCTAAATAGGCCTCTGTGCACACAAAAAAAGGGATGTCAGCGTCTACGTCTAAGCACTACCTCTCCACAGCTAACGGCACATTGAATTCCCCCTGTGCGAGCTTGTACGTGCGCTGGCTTGCACAGGCGCAATGCGGGCGGGGTTCATGGTTCTTGAGTGGGACGCAGCGCGCCTGTGGCGCTGTAGCGCGGCACACAGCGCAGCCAGGGCCCCACCCCCCAACTGCAGGCTGGCCATGGGCAGTCTCACAGCACATCCACTCCTGCTTGTCCCTGGGCAGTGGCGCCCACAACCTTCCTTGGTTAACAAGGTCAAATCAGGCCATGACCGCTGCCTCCTCCTCCTCCTCCTCGTCCTCAGACACCTCCATGGCCCCAGCTGCCTCCCCGCCGGCCTCCACCGCGTCCACAGCACTGTCGCTGTACACGTACACCTGCAAGATGCAACACAGGGGTTGCTTGCATTGAGCAACGGACATCACCACCGCGGCAGGCCTTCCCTAGTACGCAGCAGCAGTGCTCGAGGAGCACCCCTGCTCAATCCATGTGGGTGTCTGCGTGCGTTTCAACGTGCGCATGTGAATACATGTGTGCGTGTGCGCGCGAGCACCAGCGTGCACATATGGGCATGGCCTGGTGACCACGCCAAGCCTCCGAGCTCTTGCTGAGCATGAGCTCCACTACACCATTAGGGTGACAGCAGGTGGCCACTACACCATTAGGGTGACAGCAGGCGGCCACTACACCATTAGGGTGACAGCAGGCGGCCACTACACCATTAGGGTGACAGCAGGCGGACACTCCACCACTGTGCAAGCTGCCGTGCGCTGTGTGTGCTGAGCAGGCCCGCGTGCCTTGACCCGACGCGCTGCCGGACCAAGCCCCTGCCACAGACATGGCCACGGCATGCACGCGCACCGTAGCGGGCGTGGTGAACTCGATGCCATTGAAGTCGCAGGCCCCCGCCACGGTGTAGGCGCCCGCATTTGTGAACATGAGCCAGTCCCCGTTGCGCAGCTGGGGCAAGTCGTGGTCCTGCACATGCACATCCACACGTGCCCGGGCTGAGCTGCGGCAAGCACCAGAGGCTATGCAAGCCTTTGCACACACACAAATGCAGGCATCCACACGGGCGCGGCTGCGCACTCGCTGACAGCCCGCAAGCAATCATGCACCCAACCTTTTTGTAAGCCCACTGCACCCGACACATCCCCGGCAGCGCACACAGGGTGACTCAGTGTACCGACCTGCACATGCAAGAGGACACCTGGGCGCAGGAAAAGCACGGGAGTGGCGTGGAGGGCTCGACACGCAAGCGCGCACATACACACACCTCTGCTCGCTCTATGCCCTCCGCCACACCCACCACGGCCCCGGCCAGTGCGCGCACCTTGTACACGCAGTCCGCGCTGTCACAGGTGGGCCCCCACAGCGTGGACTTAAAGGTGGTGGTGCAGGTGGGCTCAGGCAGCAGCGGCGTGCGCACCACCTGCATCACGACAACAGCCCCCCCAGGCACTCATCAGCGCCACTCCGTCTTTTGCACACATCAAGCATTGCATGCTGCGGCACAGGCTTCCGTGCGGCAGGTGGAGAGGACAGGGCACGGGGTGTCCAGATGTTCGGTGCGCGCATGCTCCGTGCATATGCTGCATGCGCCCACACGTGTGAGCACACCAAGTGGAAGGGCGGACAGGCGTTACACAGTGCTTGGGCTCCTCAGCAACCTGTGGCGGAGCTCTGGCAAGCTTGCTGTCAGCCCAAGGGGTGGATGCTCAGATCAAAGCACTTGGTATGATGACTGCTAGGTCATCCTGTCCTCCGTGTGCCTGGGCAATGCCTAACTGTGTGGCCCGCGCACCTGATATTGCGGGTTCTGGCCGTCGTACAGGATGCAGTTGAACGAGCCGTACAAGCCATCCGTGATCCAGTAGTCCTTCTTGAGTATGCCCGTCGCCGTGTCCATGCGGTCGCGGTGGCCGTAGATGGGCGTGAGCAGCGAGGCTGACGTCTCTGCATGGGGGCACCACACATGACACACGGCCGGCATTGAATCATCGGGTCCATGCGAGGCTTCTGGGTCTTCATGGTTCTGCATGCTTCAGCATGGTTGAAGGCTACCTCCGGGCGGGCGAGACAGCCTCTCCTCACCGCGGCGTCGGCTTTAACCCTGACCACCCCCGACCTCATTGGCCTGACCCTTGGGAGGGTTGGTTCGCGCACCCATCCATGCCCTTTCATGCTTGTCTGCAAGGCGGGCTGTGGCGGCAGCGCAACAGCAATACCCAAGGGCTGGCGGGTTGGGGAACATGAGGGGCATGGATGCAGCTCATAAGGCTTCCGAGGTGCTGCAGCCAGCCACATGCCAGCAGGGACGGTGCATCCTTGCATGCCGGACCTGCATCCTTATGGATGAGGGGGCGTACTCACAGGCACACGCACACACAACAAACACAGCTAGAGTGCAAGCACAATTTACCCCGCCCCAGCTGCCCTGCCCCGCCCCCCACCTGCAAAGTAGCGGCCGGGCTCGGCGATCACGCGCACGCCGCGCTCTGGCGGGAAGCAGTGCGCGACCGCCTTGTTGATGGTGTTGGCAATCTCGCCGAACATCACGTTGCCGCATGCGTCGAAGTGGCCGGTGAAGCCGCCCCCCACGTCCAGCAGCTCCATGTTGTAGCCCAGGCCTTCAGCTAGGTCAAAGATCTGCAGGTATGCAATGGTCACACTCGTCACCATATCATTTAGGAACGTTTAGGGTGTGGCAAGCTGCAAGCGTGAATATACAGCATTTACAAAGTGCAAGGATTAAAATAGCCTACTCTGTGCCAAAATAGCAGGAGATGCATGTTTTACTACATGAATACCAAAACGGTGCCAGAAATTCTGTGTACGTTTCCCCACAACCCCTGGACTACCCACAACACCATCTGCAGGACCCCTGCGTGCTGGTGTGCAGTCAGGGTGCAGGTCAAGGGAAAGATCTAAACATCTTCCAACCCTGAAAGCTTGACTAATTGGTTGGTAGTCACGCGCGAGACAGCTGTGTGCTTGCGGCGCGCGCACCACCCAAGCATATGGGTCAGAGGGCTGTCCAAGCAGCCAGCAAACGAAGGCGGGGCCACGGAGGACAGGGTACACAGCGCATGCCAGGGCCCCTATGCTCATGCTTCAATCATAAGAGAATTTCCATGTTTTGTATGCATGTGTGACATGAACTGCCCCCTCCGCCCCAGGGCATCAGCTGCCGAGGCTGCAGCGCCTCCAGCCTGTGGCGATTTGATCCTCTCAACAGGAACTCCGCGCCCGTACAGCCAAGGGGGACGCGCTGGCGCAATGCCTCGCTCTCACACCTCGCGCACGCTCTCGATGGCGCAATGCCTCGCTCTCACACCTCGCGCACGCTCTCTATGGCGCCAGTGCGCTCTCACACCTCGCGCACGCTCTCTTTGGCGCCAGTGCGCTCTCACACCTCGCGCACGCTCTCTTTGGCGCCAGTGCGCTCTCACACCTCGCGCACGCTCTCTATGGCGCCTGTGCGCTCTCGCGCACCTCGCGCGCGCTCTCTTTGGCGCCAGTGCGCTCTCACACCTCGCGCACGCTCTCTATGGCGCCAGTGCGCTCTCACGCACCTCGCGCGCGCTCTCGATGGCGCCTGTGAAGGTGGCGAGGTCCTTGCAGGCCGACCCCACATGGAACGACACGCCCACGACGTTGAGGCCCAGGGAGTGCGCCACATTCAGCAGCTTAGGAGCGTCGGCCACATCTGCGACACAGAAAAGGCAGGGGGCTACTCTTTAAAACTTGGCGCGCGAGGCATGCCTCTCTCTTTGCAGAGCCTCTGTGCATGGGTAAGCCAGCAGAAATGAAGCCGAATGAGACTACCATTCACAAGCGTCCACATGCAGCCCTGCATGCCACAGGGGACGGAACCAGGAATGCACACACCCTGAAGATACAGAAGCAACACAGGAATGCACACAATGCACACACCCTGATGACACAGCAGCAACACAGGAATGCCCACAATGCACACAGGAACCAGGACTACACACACCCTGATGACACAGCAGCAACACATGCAGACGCACAGCCCTGTCTGCATACCTGCGCCATACTTGATGCCCAGCGGCACGCGTGCACCAGGGTCGTCAGCACGGATGCGCAGCACCAGCTTGAAGCCAGGGTGGAGCGCTGCCACCTTGTGCAGCTCGCTCTCCGTGTCAAAAGTAGTGTACTCCACGCCGTGCTCCTGAACGGGGCAGCCGAGAGACATGTTCCATTCATACCCACAACATTCATCAGCGTGGCAGTGCCCCATGTCATGCCCTTGCCAGTCAGTGCAAGGCCTTCCAAGGAATCCTCTCACTGGCAGGGTGCCATGTGAGAAGGCGCACGACACGGCGTGCTCCTGGTGAGAAGCAGCAGAGGTACAGTCCCAGCCCTGACTATTCTGCAAAGCGCGCGAACAAGGCACAAGTGGTTGCATGCGCACACCCACCTTGGCAAACTGGATGTCGGAGGGGCGCTTGCAGGGGTGCGCAAAGATGATGTTGGAGGGATGCACGCCCAGCTTCAGCATCATCTTCAGCTCACCCTTGGAGGCACAGTCAAAGCCTGTGCCCAGGGCCTGCACAGCACGAGGGGCAAGCAGACAGAGTGTCCCGCTCACCCTGCCTTGGCCGCAGCATGATCCCCCCTGCTCCAGGCAAGTTGGTCCTGCTCAGCCTAAGTTGGTGGCCTGCTCAACTGTCTGCGCAACAGGCTGGCTCAGCGGAACCAGGCAGCAGCAGCTGCAGCAGCGTGCCCAGTCTAGAAATCATGCACTTCTCCAAAACAAGAGCAATGCGGGAGGTGGACGCCACCCTTTCTGCAACTGCCTACCCTGAGCGCAACTGCGCATGCCCAGTCTAGGAATCATGCACTTCTCCAAGAGCAATGTGGGAGGTGGACACCACCCCTTCTACAACGGCCCACCCTGGGCGCAACCGCGCGTGCCCAGAACTGGCAGTTCAGGACTCCCAGGTGACCCCTCCCAAATCACCATCTGGAGGCACAAACACGCAAGCTCGCACCATGAGCAGGCGCAGCAGCCCAGGCTCCGGGTTGCACTTGACTGCATAGTAGGGCTTCACGGCAGGCATGGCCGCCTTCCAGGCCTGCAAGACATGGCGGGCGTAGAGGGGGGGGAGGCGTTAGTTCCTACTGGAGTGGGCTGCCGTCAACTGCCCCTGGGGGGAGGGCAGTTGCCGCCGGGGGAGGCCACGCAATTTTTAGGCGCGCGTCAAGTGGCCGGGCCGCGCGGGTTAAAGATGGATACGTTGACACGCCTCATCCCCCTGCTACGAGTGAAAGCTAGACAAACTCTTGCGTGTGTGTGTGTGTGTGCGTGCGCGCGCGGTGCACGTGATGTTGAGTACGAGTAGCTGCCGAGCTGCAGAGGCACGAAATCATTGAGTTCAAGTGTGTGTGTATGTGTGTGTGTGCATGTCTGGTGGGTGGTTTGTGAGGTACGTGTGGATGTTGGATGCCACACTCATTCCTGTGGACAGCCCGCACGAGGCATGCAAGACATGTGACGCAAAGCAACCTGGCATGCAGACAACCAGCACAACGCCCCAAACACACATCCAGGTTACCGATCAAAGGGCAGGTGGCAGCAGCACAGGTGATGGTGGATGAGGAGAGCGGAGCAAGCCCTGCCGCTCCTTCTTCTGCTCCAGCATCACAGGTGCGCGCACGGGCTCACGTCGTGCCCACAGTCACATGTCATGGCAACAGTGCGGTGCCCGCGAGTCGCCAACTGCTTGGCGCACGGCTAGCGAGGGGTGAAGGCATGCTCGCCCTTGGGCGGGCGTTGGGAGGGTGGGGGAGGCCGAGGCGACATGTGACTGTGAGGCAGAGCGCGTCTGCCTGCGTCAGAGGGTGCATTCAATGCACCTTGCGGGTTAGTGCATCAGCAGGGCAACTTGGGACCCCGCGCCTGTTTCGGGCTGGAGGTGTGCAGAAGGCCATGTGTGCAAGCAATGCTGGGCAACGTTTGGGCGCAGCGTCTGGTGGGGGCTTGGAGCACTTTGATGAGGTGCAGGAAGGTGGGGCGTGTGAGAGGGCAGGCACAGCAGCCAAGCACGAGAGTTGCAGGGTTGGCTGTCAGCGCGCAGGTATTTTATAAAAACAGTTATCATGGCCTTAATACCCACAAGCAGTGAGTGCACACCTTGTACAGGCGGGTCGTGTTACCCAGGTCCACAATGTAAAAGGTGTCATCAAAGCGGTGGCGAGCAATCTCCTTGCAAGCCTTCTGCTCCACACCACGAGGCCCGCCTGCATGTTTCAGTTTGGGGCCCGGCCCGTACAGCAGTGAGCCTTAGAGATGCAGAAACAATGAAGGGGCAGCAGCCTGCAAGCAGGCGAAGCCTTACTCAGGTGCGTGTGTGCGTCGTGTGTTTATGTGTGTATGTGTACGCCTGTGTCTGTGCGTGTTCATCTGTGTGTATGTGCGTGTGCATGTACGTGCTAGTGCCTCTTCGCGTGCGCCATTCATGCACACGCACACTGCATTGACAGGGCAACACAGCACACCTACCACTCGGGATGTGCTCGGCCTTTAGGTCATGCAGGACAGCTGCAGCAGCAACGTTGCGGGTGGCCTTGTACTGCCAGCAGTCCTTGGTGATGCGCGGGTCGACGGGGACGAGAGCGTCCTGCGCCTCCACCACAGCATCTGCCTGCACAGGCCGCAATGAGGCGAGGGGCAGGGGGGGGAACGAGAGATAATTGGGCAGAGCATGAATTCATGGCGAACCTCCTCTGATTGGATCCACCGCCACCCAGGTCCAACCAAAACAGGCTGGCTTGCATCACCTCAAGACTCCCAAGCCCCCCACCTACCTTGACAGCGTCGATGCTGCGTCGCGCACGCTGCTGGCCCAACGAGGCAGCCTTGCCCAGGGCCGCAGACACGCCCATCCCCTCGGGGCACATCATCATGGGGCTGTTGTCGAGGCTGTGGCGAGTCAGGGGAGGCAGGCACTCCACGCTGGTCTCGCCAGCGCTGCTACCGATGCCAAGTCCGGGGGCCATGGTGTGTCGGGGTGAACGCCTGTGCGCGCACGTTCGTGGGGGAAGACATACTCGGGCAGGCGGTCAGAAGAAGAATCCCGGCAGTGGGATTTCCCCTTGCCCCACCTGGCTGCCACTTCAGCCCTTAAGCAGAACAAGAGCAACGTGCCTGCCCAGGCCCCGGCCAGCGGCCAGGAGCACAGGGCAAGGTTTAGGCAGGCATGACTTGCTCGCTTTTGACGGCCATTTGATGGCCATCCACAACGCCGCGGCACAAGGCCGGAGAACGACACAGGCCATAGGGCCAGCCGGAAGGTGACTTGAGTAGCTGACGTTGGGTATGCCAAGGCGCGAGCGAAGGGGCACTTCCTCCCAGCTGCTCAACTGCCGGGGTAGGCGTTCCCACTGCTGCCCCCCCGTGCACGAGCAATTGAACTGCACAAACACATGCACAGATATCCCACCTTGCTGTTACCAGGTAAATGTGCTGGTAGGCTGCTGGGCCTGTGGTGCGACCTGGGTGAGGGACCTGGGTAGTGTCTGGGACGGCGCGAAAGCCTAGTCCCGCTTTTTTGAGTTGCAGTCAGAAGAGGGGGGGTGTTTACAAAATAAAAACTGGTGCCTGATGAGAGGAGTGCGTCGCAATTTCAGTTGCTGAGATTGTTCTCCGCCCAACCGCTTTTTGCTGAAAGGGCACCCGTTTTTGGTTCTTGAAAGGGACCTTTCCTATGCACGTTTCATCTTATCTCAAGGATGACCTCAGTGCAATCAAAGTGCCCCGGATTCATGGTTTGCACCTGGTGGTCTGTGGGCAGGAAGGACGCACACAGCTAGGACCACTCCTTGGCACCAAGGATTTGCATGCACAGGGGGCAGGAGCAAGAGCAAAGCCGAAATAGTGCAGGGTTTGAGATAGGATTGGGGTGCCTCGAGTCCTTGCGACAGACCTGGTGCCGTTGATGTGACAAACCTTGATTGAGATCGCAACGATCTGGAGACCAATCCACCCTTTGCATTGCACTTTGGGACTATTCCCAAGGCAAATTTTTGTACTATGTTGCTGTTGTTGGTTTTTGTTCTATGCACGCCCCTTGTTGCAGTGCTGCTTCAGCTAAGCAGTCCCATTTGGACAAATTTCCAAGATGAAAACCTGAATATTGGGCATCAGGTGATGGTGGACTGCCTTGGTTTCTGCCCAGTGAAAAAACGAAACAGAATGTGACAATTGCCTTCTCAGAGGATTGGCTTTTTTGACTCTCGGATAAAAAATTCACATATCAATCACCATTAGACTGCAACTTTCTTTTCCTAGAAACACATTTATTACATACATGTAGGGACCCTCAAAGGAAACGTCCAAATTATTTAGCTCTTGTTCTGCCCTGGCACAATCTGGGTCAGGCTGCCTTGAGTTTCAAGTTGAATTTTGTTGCTTGCAAGATTTGGTTGGTTCCCAGACGATTAAGCTTGATTTTGGGACTTCTCTTCAGAATTCCCATGTTTCTCCCCTTAGGGAGTATGAGATCTCCATTTACACCAGTTATGGGATTATCCCCCTTAGCATGCCACCACTGGCATCCCTGCTGGTGCATACTTTTTGCTTTATTCATGGTTCATTTTGAGAATTCAGTGTGCTGCATGAGGATGAAGGAGAAACAAGTAAATAACAGATAGTGTGCCATCAGGTCACCCCTTGGTGGTACAAATAAAGGGAGAGGCGTGAATACCAGACCAGACAGCTCACCACCATCCAAAGAGAATTAAACTTGCTTCTGGTGGGTTTGGGAACAAACCATGGCATGTAGTTGTGATATGATATGAAGGAGAATAAAGATAATTTCTTGATAGCTTACAGCTTATGGTTGGTGCACTACGCTGCGCATTGGAAAGAATGGAGTGATGTTTCTGCATTTGACGCGATTTTAACTTCTGTGATATGTGCTTTAAATATAAGGAAGCGAAGCACGGATGGCTCAACAAAGTCTGGCTTTGCGGGCACATGTAGCCAACAGGACTTCACTCCGTTGGCTTCTACCAAACCTCAGTCGATGAACTTCATGCTCTAGATTCAGCGCTATTTCTATACTTGCAAAGGCAGATTGGACACAAATGACATCCAGGCTTTACACCCTTCACGCTGAGATGTGCACCTCGTGAAGTCAAATTTTGTGATGACACACGACCAGAGCAACAACTATCAAGAGCAACCAGACAGCATATCAGATTGAGACACGCCCTTGCACAGAAATGCCACAAAGTGAGCCTACAAAGCATCCTGATTGAGTGATGGGCACCATTTATAAATGTCATACTATCCCTCAGTGAACTTGGCCTAAATCGGTGTAAGTAAAAAACCTAACTCTTTACCTGAACACTCATTCAATTCAATACGTAACAAAATTCATAAGTATCATATTTATTTAAAATATGAGCTGATGGTTGACAAATAACACCGAGTGACCGTAGAGTACATGGCTCTTTTCAGAACCCTCCTGCCTCCCACTGACAATCCTCCTTCTAGTTTGATGGCAAAGTTTAACTTAATGTATGCACTAAATGTAAACCTCTTCCTTAATTGATGCAGACAGGGGTTTTGCTGAAGGCGCAGTCTTTCTTTTCTTTCTTTCATTGCCGTTTCAGATGAAAAGCATGTTTTGTGCATGCAGCAGCACTTGGAAGTGCGTTCGTACTACCACAAATATGAAGGTCAATCTGTTGACCCAGATGGACACTGGAAGTCATTCCACATGGGAAGTGCACTTTTTTGAAGCCACGTATTGCAATGTGCGACTTAAAGCACAATGAAAGCCCGTAAATAGCCAAAACAGCTACTGCTATTTAGCACAGGGATGTGAGCAGATCATTTTCACCCTGTCCTATAAGGGCTAGTGGGAACCTATAATAGTCGTGTTGACACTTCAAAGTAAATAACGAAAGGATTATCATAGCATCAAGAAAGGTAAATACGATGCACTCAAATCATCCAGAGCATAACAGGGCTAGTCTAGGCTCTTTTTTTACAATTTGTAACGTTGAACCTTGCCAACCTTGCAGAAGGAAGAAAAGAATGAGTACGCAAGCAGCAAAAATGCTCCTCACATCAAGTAAGGTAAAGGGGCCACTAAGGACAAAAAGCCCCTTCACCAGAAAAGATGAAAGTAGTTAGTGAGGATCAGGAGGGTTGCGGGCAGACAAGCCAGCAGCCCTCTCCTGATTAGTTTGAAGGTTAGGAGAATGCTCAAGAGAACGTCTGGTCTGTATAAGCTTATGAGCACAGTGCACAGAATGAGCATGAAGCTTGAGAGCAAGTTTCTTGACTCTTCATAATCAAGGCCGAGACTCTTCAGAGGAACCAAAGTGTCATGAATGTAAATAGCACCCCCTACACCTAGGAGAATGATATGAAGAACATGTCTCTTGCAATACTGTGCCTAAGGCAATCATGCTGAGCATGGGCATCTTGGAGCTGCTGCTCAGGGCGAGTGTCTTCACAGTACTTGATCTCAATGAGATGGGTGGTACGACGCTGCCAAGGGAGGTTCTCGGGGCGAGTCTGTCTGGGCTGGTAAGCTGTGGCTGGTGATGGGGGTCTGCCTCCAGCTGCGGTGGCTGCCGCCAAAGAACCCTGCCCCCTACCCAAAACCACCCTCCTTCCAATGCAGCACCTTTCATGTTCAGACATGATGCCTTTCTTAGCAACTGCTTTCCAAAATGTTTCAAGGAAAAGAATACCCAGTGATACAAGCCCACTGAGAACACAACTGCGCATTGGAAAGAGCGTTCCTTTGAATTAGCAAACAATGATGATACCGGCCCACTAAGAAGGCAAATACAGAGAGCTATCACACCAAATAAGTGCAGTGCCAGATTTTATGCTGCATTGTGCCCCAGAGGTTGGTTGAGTCAGTTGGTCGAGTATTTGATCACGTTTTCAGTTAAGCTATGCTATAGCTGTTACGGCCATGCTGCGAGTCTGACTTGGATGCAGCAGTCTCTCAGAGTTATAGAGCAGCTGGGCAACATTTAAGACTCTGGAGCACTGCTTGATGCGCAGGGCTGGATTAAGTCTGTTTGCACGTTGTGTGTCAAGTGACTTCAAAGAAAAACATGTTCTTTTTTTCTTTGACACTTTTAAGATTCCGTTCTGAGCTGCTAGTAGGTTTGTTGGATCTAGACTGCACTCAATTCAACTAGAAGGTGAAGACTTCACGCTGACAAATACCACACAGAGAGGGGGGAATTCCGCTAGGAATTCCCCGGACACCCATTGAGCAACTTGCTTTGAAAGCATCATGATCATCTGACGCCCCTCAGCTTCTCCAGCAGACGCCCCTCAGCTTTTCCAGCAAGTCAATGCGGTCTTGCAAGCCCTCCCACAGGGCTGGGCAGCGCATCTGGTTGGGAGTCAAGTAATACCCACCCCAACCCCGGCAGCAATCAGCCACACTCTGGCTGATCTGGCATGGCCCTCCTGTGGAAAACCAGCTCAGCCAACAGCAAATGCAACCGCACCAGCATCAAGGCCAGCAGCAGCCTTACCAGCAGCAGCCTCAGGGAGTTCGACCAGCCCGCCAGGCCCTTCCCCAAAATCAGGCGGGAAACCTCTGCTTGGTGTCCAATCGCTTCACAGTCAGGCAAGTCACCGCCA